>Ga0207705_10000314_pt1 | contig 44233 bp, 38 predicted proteins | sample KBSC13metaG_FD_184314 | JGI IMG/M metagenome (GOLD analysis project Ga0207705, IMG submission 184314) | Corn rhizosphere microbial communities from Kellogg Biological Station, Michigan, USA - KBS C1-3 metaG (SPAdes) (version 2) | ecosystem: Host-associated > Plants > Roots > Rhizosphere > Soil ... | reverse complement strand
TACACTCTCATGCATGCCGAGGAGCTTCGCGCCGGTCATGCCCGCTGGCCTCAAGTTTCCCCAAGTCAGCGAACGCGAAGTGCGTACACGGTTTGTTCCAACTTGTCAAGCCTGACGTTCAGGTCTGGATTGCCGCGCCGCTATCGCGGCTCGCAATGACGGCTTCACTTTACCGCGTCATTGCGAGCGCAGCGAAGCAATCCAGCTCGCGCAAGAAGAACCGTGCTTTGACTTCATGCCGAAGGCATGAAGTTTATCCTGATCGCCTGCCTTGGCAGGCAGTCGAAGGGCTCAGCACGAACGGGATTTGGGGTGAGCCCGGTGCCGAAGGGACCCTCAGCTCGCCTGGGCGAGGCGCGGGCCCAAGGGCTGTATGTCCACGAGGCCGACGCCGGGGAGGCGCTCGAGCGCCTCGATCGTCTCGCTGTCGAGGCGATAATCTCGGCCGATCCACAAGCGCGCGGGACCGCGATCGGTGGGCACGGAGACGATGACCGAGCCGCGCCCGTCTTTGGCCGCGTCGAGCAATTCGGCGAGCGGCTGCAAAGCAAGCGCGTCCAGCACCTCAATCTCGGCCAAGAGGCGGACATTGGAGGAGAGGCCGTCGAGCGGCCTTGCGCCGCGCACGGTGATGCGCGGCGTCTCCTCGCCCGGGCGTTTGTCCGCTTCGACCGACAATAAGAGGCAAGCACCCGAGCGTGCTGCGGCCTCCATCGCCTCTGACGCGTCATCGTCGAAAGAGCTGGCGATGAACTGGCCCGAGGCGTCGGAGCAAGTGGCGAGCAGGTAACGGTTGCCGCGCGCGGAGGTGCGCCAGCGCGCCTCCTCGACCAGAGCCGCCATCCGCATTGCCGGGCGCGGAAGCGGCCGGCCGCGTTCGTCGCGCTCGGGCTCCGAAGGTGAGCCCATCAGTGCCAATTGCTCGAAGGTCCGTACACCTTCGCTTCTTGCGATATGACGGTAACGATCAGTCGGATGTGCCGAGAAATAAAAGCCGAATGCTTCCTTCTCCGCGGCCATGCGCTCGGCCACCGACCAGCGTGCATCCTTGGGCATGCGGATCGGCGCGACGCCGACGCTCGCCCCGCCACCGAAAAGCCCTCCCTGCCCGCTGGTACGGGCTTCGTGCGCGCTGGCGGCATGGGCGAGGATCGTCTCGGCCGCGGCGAACACGCCTGCCCGCTCAAGTCCAAGGCTGTCGAACGCGCCGGCTCCGGCCAGGCTTTCGAGCTGGCGGCGATTGAGCAGGCGCGGGTCGATGCGGTCCGCAAGGTCATCGAGGCCGGCGAACGGCCCATTGGCGCGCCGTTCCTCGACCAATTGCTCCATCGCTTTCTCGCCCACGCCCTTGAGCGCGCCGAGCGCATAGCGGACCGCGTCGCCTTCGACGCTGAATTCGGCTTCCGACGCGTTCAGGTCGGGCGGCAGCAGCGCCACGGCGGAACGGCGCATATCGTCCGCCCAGATCGACAATTTGTCGGTCAGGCTGAGGTCGTAACACATCGAGGCGGCGAAGAATTCGGGCTTGTGGTGCGCCTTGAGCCAGGCCGTCTGATAGGCGAGCAAGGCATAAGCCGCAGCGTGGCTCTTGTTGAAGCCATAGCCGGCAAACTTGTCGATCAAGTCGAACAGTTCGTTGGCCTTGGGCGCGCTGATAGCGTTGGCCGCGCAGCCGTCGACGAAACGCTGGCGCTGGGCGTCCATTTCGGCCTGGATCTTCTTGCCCATCGCGCGGCGCAGCAGATCGGCCTCACCCAGGCTGTAGCCGGCAAGGATCTGCGCGGCCTGCATCACCTGTTCCTGGTAGACGAAGATGCCGTAGGTTTCGGCAAGGATCGTTTCGAGCAGCGGATGCGGATATTCGATCGACGCACGCCCGTTCTTGCGATCGCCGAACATCGGGATATTGTCCATCGGCCCCGGCCGGTAGAGCGAAACCAGCGCGATGATGTCGCCGAAATTGGTTGGGCGGACAGCCGCGAGCGTGCGGCGCATGCCTTCCGATTCCAGCTGGAACACGCCGACCGTGTCGCCCTTCTGGAGCAAGGCATAGACCGCCGGATCGTCCAGCCCAAGCGCGAGCAGATCGAGCTCGACGCCCTTATGCGCGAGCATCTCGACCGCTTTCTGGAGAACCGACAACGTCTTGAGGCCAAGGAAGTCGAACTTCACCAGCCCCGCGCCCTCGACATATTTCATGTCGAACTGGGTGACCGGGAATTCGGAGCGTGGATCGCGGTAGAGCGGGACGAGCTGGTCGAGCGGGCGATCGCCGATCACCACGCCCGCGGCATGGGTCGAGCTGTGCCGCGGCAGACCTTCGAGCTTCATTGCCAGATCGAGCAGGCGACGGACCTGCTTGTCCTGCCTATATTCGGCGTGGAGCTCGCTCACGCCGTTCAGGGCCCGGCTGAGCGTCCAGGGATCGGTCGGGTGATTGGGAATGAGCTTGGCGAGGCGGTCGACCTGGCCATAGCTCATCTGCAACACGCGGCCGGTATCCTTGAGCACCGCACGCGCCTTCAAACGTCCGAACGTAATGATCTGCGCGACATGATCGGCGCCATATTTCTGCTGGACGTACGAGATGACTTCGCCACGCCGGGTTTCGCAGAAATCGATGTCGAAATCGGGCATCGACACGCGTTCGGGATTGAGGAAGCGTTCGAACAGCAGCCCCAATTGGAGCGGATCGAGATCGGTGATGGTGAGCGCCCAGGCGACGACCGAACCAGCGCCCGAACCGCGGCCGGGGCCGACGGGAATCCCCTGCTCCTTCGCCCATTTTATGAAATCGGCGACGATCAGGAAGTAACCCGGGAAACCCATCTGGATGATGACGTCGACCTCGAAGGCAAGGCGCGCGCGATAGGGTTCACGCTCGACTTCGGGGAGGCCGAGCTTGTCGAGCCGCTGTTCGAGCCCGGAGGCAGCGTCGCGGCGCAGCATCTCCGCTTCGGCGTCGCGATCGCCGGCGAGGCTGGGCAGGATCGGCTTGCGCGACGGTGCCGCCACCGCGCAGCGTTGCGCCACGACCAGACTGTTGGCGATCGCCTCGGGCAAATCGGCGAAAAGCGCCTCCATCACCTCGGCCGGCTTAATCCAGGCATCGGGCGAAGACCGGGCGCGGTCCTCCACTTCGAGATAGGAAGAACTGGCGATGCACAGCATGGCATCGTGCGCGGCGTGGAATTCAGGCTCGGCATAGCAGGCCGGGTTGGTCGCGACCAAAGGCAGATCGCGGGCATAAGCGAGGTCGATCAAGGCCGCCTCGGCGGCTTCCTCGATCGGGTCGTGCCGGCGGGCGAGCTCGATATAAAGCCGATCTGGGAAGATAGTCTGGAGCCGATCGAGATAGCGCTCCGCCGCATCCTGCTGACCCTCGGCGAGAAGCCGGGCGAGCGCGCCCTCCCCGCTCCCGGTGAGCGCGATCAGCCCGTCGGTACGGCCTATCAGCCGATCGAACGGAATATGTGCATCTTCATGCACGGGCCGATCGAGATGCGCAGCGGAGACAAGGGCGCACAGATTGTCGTAACCCTTTTCGTCCTGCGCGTAGAGCGGCAGCCAATCGATCAGCGGTGGCTTGCCCTCGGCGCCACCAGGCCGAGCCACGCCCAGCAGCGTGCCGATGATCGGCTGGACACCGGCTTTCTTCGCGGCCTCGCTGAATGCCATCGCGCCATAAAGACCGTTGCGATCGGTGATCGCCGCTGCGGGGAAGCCCAAAGCGCGGGCGTGGGTGGCGATCTCCTTCGGATCGATCGCGCCCTCGAGCATGGTGAAGGCCGAGAAGATACGCAGCGGAACGAAGCGGTGGGCGGCCATCCCCGATATCTATGCAGAGCGCCCGCCCAAGGAAAGGCGTCGCGCCTTTCTATCCACAACTAAGATCGGGCCGCCCGTCGCTTTTCGCCAAGCAGCCGCCGTTGTTCCTGGATCTTGAGCGCCCGCAGCCGCGCCGCCTCCCCTTCCTGGCGCAGTTGACGGGTAAAGGCGTAGCTCGCGCATGCCACGATCGCGAGCGCGCCGATCTCGATCAGATTGTTGATCCGGAGATGCGGTACCCCAACCCCCTGCTGGAGCAGCCGATCCACATCGTGGAGCGAGATGGTGCGGATGATGGTGAAGATGATCAACGCGGCGGCACCCGCCAGCGCGACCAGCACGGATGGTTCGGCACGGCGAAACGAAAAGAGCGCGATCACAAGCCCGATCGTGCCGAAGATGCCGATCGCGCTGACGAGGCCGATCTGCAGGCCGCTCCGCTCCTGATAGACGCCGTCCGCGTGCAAGAGGCCGCGCGCGGCGCTGGCGGCAAGCGCCTGAAGATCGAGCTGGCGCGAGAAGCCGAGCAGCAGCAACAGGCAGGCGAGCAGCAGCCAGAAGCGACGCCGAGACAGTGCGGTCGCGAGCCGGCGCCCGCCGGCGTCGGCCAAGGCGGCGCTGCGGCGGGCGTTGAACAGGCACAAGCCGGCGGTGACGAGATAGACGAGGAAGGTCGCCCAGCCGTTGAGGCTGGGATCGCCGACAATGGATGTGAATTCCCCGGTCATGCCCCGATCCTCAGCATATCAAGCCGGCCGCGCCTGGGCCAGCCGGCACTTGATCAGCTCGCGATCGGGAAACAGGCGACAGAAGTGAGCGTGGCGGGCGCGACCGATTGGGGCAGCAGGGTCATCGCACCTTTTTTCCAGGTGGTGCTGACCGTAACCTTGGCCATGTTGGCCACCGTATTGCAGGTGACGCCGAGCTGTACCGTTGCGCTGCTGAGATTGAGATTGTCGCGCGTCAGCGCACGCGTGGTTGCCCAGCTCTGCGCGCTGGTTGCATCGGTGCAGCCGGTTCCCGCGACCGCCGCGCACCGCGCAGTAGCGGTGGCGACCTCGTTCAGCGATTGTTTGGCGAAGACCATCCGCCCGCCATCCAGGAGCAGGAAGATGAACATGAGGAAGGTCGGGGCGAGCAGCGCGAACTCCACGGTCGCGCCGCCTTTCTCATTGCCTCCCACGCGGTGGCAGGCGCGCATCATTGCAGCCGGACCACCGCCATCGAGGTCAGGTTTCCGCCGTTGAAATATTTGTCGGGCACGAGCACGCTGTTGTACGTCGCGGTTGCGACGATCTTCATGTAATTGCCCGATGTCGCGCTCGAACTCCCGCAGGTGGCGTTGCATGAGCCGGCGAGCGAGAAGGTTCCGGTCGTTGCGTTGATGCAGCTGCACTTGCCGTCACCGCAATTTGTCGTGCCATTGCACGTGATGGTGACGGTCGGCGTGTTCTGCGTGCCGGCAGCAGCAACGATAAAATTGCTGATAGTCGACGTATTGCTGCCCGTCTGTTGATTATAGGCGATCAAGGCAGCCTGCTCGACCGCACTGCCCAATTTGAGCTTCTGCTGGGCATTATAGCCGAAATCGAGCGCGACCATGATCGTGCCGAACAGGAAGAGCGACGCCAATGCGAATTCGATCGTCGCGACGCCGCGCGTTTCGCGCAGGAAAGCCTTGAGCCTGGTCATTTTATCAGCGCCACATTGTTGCCGGCGCCGTTCGACTGGCTGGCGCAGGCGGATGTATTGAGGGTGCCGGAGCCGCTGGCGGCGACCGACTTCACGACCACCATCATACAGGCGGATCCGTTGGTGGAGATGGACGATCCGCCCGAAAGCGACATGTCGGATTTGGGCGCGTAGAACAGGCCCGAATATTTGTCGGCCGAACCGCCGCCTATCGTGGTGGCGCTGGTGGTCTTGGTCACCACCAGGATATCGGTGATGCCGTAGCCGCTGGCGGCATCGGGCGCCGCCAGATCGAGCGTGGTGCCGCCAGCCAGATTGAACGTGCCGCCAAGCGCGAAGGTCACGTTGTCGCCGGTCATCGTGCCGCCGGTATTGTTGGTGAAGCTGCCGCCGATCACGTACAGGCCGGAACCCAGGGTCGAGCTGCCGTTGAGGCTGAGGCTGCCCTTGATCACGTGGGTTGCTGCGTTGGGCGTGATCAGCGTGCTTCCGCCGCTGGTCGCGACCGTGCCGTTGACGCTAAACGTGCCCGCTGCCGCGGTCGGCGCGGCGCAGCTCGGCGTAAAACAGAGGTAGCTGCCTCCCGCCACGTCGATCGCATTGGTGGCGCCAAGGCTGTTGGAGATGGTCACGGCATCACCGGTGCTGATGCCGATCTTGATGTACGAGCCGCCGGATTCGGTGAGCGCATTCTGGACCGTGAAATTGCCGCTACCGATGGTGAGGGTGCAGCCACCGCAGACGGTGAGCGTACCGAAATAGTGAATGCCGTTGCCGATCGTGACAGTGCCAGTGCCATAGTTGAAGGTGTTGGTGACGATGAGGCTGCCGTTACCGACCGTCATCAGGCTGCCGCCATCGTTGATCGAATCCGCGCGCACGTTGCTATTGCCGAATTTGACGGTGACGCCGCCGTTGATCGTCACGTTGCGGAATGTGTAATTGCCATCGGGCAGCGTGTAGGTTGCCGTACCGCTGTTAAAATTCGCCGCATAGCCGGCCGCCGCTGTCCCCGATGTGAAGGTGACATCGGTGGAACTGCCGCTGGTGCCAGGTGAGGTGGACGTAACCAGCGGCGATGAACAACTGATATTGCCGCCCGCATAGTCGCTGTCGGTCGTGCCGTTGAGCAGGTTGACGTAGCAGAGCGCCTGCTGGACGGACGCGTTCGACGAGACCGGGTCCGACGCGCCATTCGCCTTTGTGGTGATATTGTGCGCGGTGGGCGTCGTCGTAACCGCATTCTGATTGTAGGAGGCAGCGGCGTCGCTGATCGCCTGCGCGGTGATCTGCTTGGCAGTGATCTTTGCGCTGCCGTTGCTCGAATAGACCGTGCCATTGGTATTGATCGCGCAACCGCTGGCGGTGATGCTGGCGCCACCGGTCGCGGAGACCGCCGTGCTGCTCGTGCCGAGCGCGGTGATGCAACCGCTGCTGTTCGATGTGCCGAGCGATGCTGCGGCGACAGTGGTGACTTTGTAGCTGGCGTCGCTGGTCAGGAGCGATGCCATCTTGATCTGAACGGAGGTCTGGATCTGAACCTGCACAGCGCTAGTGGTGCCGATCGTTACCGGAACTGTGACGGTGGCGGCGTTCGCAGGTAATCCGCTGGCGACCGCGATATCCTTGGCAACTTGTATGGCGGCCTGCGGATCCTGGCTACCGTTCTTGTAGGCAAGGGCGGCGCCGAGCGCGGCCATATCGGCGATGCGCTGGTTGCGGACCTTGGCGGTGTAGCCGGTGCCGACTTCGACCGCCATTCCGGACATGCCCATCACGGCGGTCAGCGCAAGCGCCGCCATCACCAGGATCGAGCCGCCCTCCGCAGCAAATAGACGCTTTACCCACCCCATGAGGTGGCCATATCCGCCGCGGGTAAAGATCCCCCTTCTTCATAAGGTTAATGGTTGTTGACCATGACCGGGCCGATAGGGCCGCCATATTGTCCGCGCGCGTGAGCCGAGCGTTAACGGCCAAGTCACGGTAATAGACCGTTCACCAACCCTGGTGACGATTCGGCCGCCGCTGCTGCGTATCAGCGTGAGATATGCGCAAGAAGCGAACCATCACGGAAACGCTGGGTTTTCTGAGCCGGTTGCGGCGTGACATGCGCGGCAACACGCTGGCTTTGATGGCGGCGATGCTGATCCCGCTCGCCGCCTTGTCGGGCTCGGCGGTGGACCTCAGCCGGATCTATTCGGTCAAGACGCGGCTCCAGCAGGCCTGCGACGCGGGCGTGCTCGCCGGGCGGAAAATGATGACCGACACGGCGAGCTCAACGCTGGACGACACCGCCACAGCCGCCGCGCAAACCTTCTTTTCGAACAATTTCCATTCCGGCTGGTTCAGGACGACTTCGGTCAGCTTCACCGCAAGCAAGACCGGCGACAGCCAGGTCTCCGGCACCGCCACGGCAAGCGTGCCGATGACCGTCATGACGATGTTCGGCATAACATCGCGCACGATCGGCGTGACCTGCGAGGCGCGCTACGACGTCGCCGACGCCGACATCATGTTCGTGCTGGACACGACCGGGTCGATGGCCTGCACCACCGCCGACGATCCGTGCGGCGCCCCGGCTTCCACTTATACCCGCCCCGACGGCACCACGGGCTATTACGACGTCGAGGAAACGGGTTCCAAGCTGTCCGGCCTGCGTACCGCGGTGCTGAGTTTCTACGACACGCTGGCAGCGACCGCGGATACCAGCACGCATATACGTTATGGCTTCGTCACCTACACATCGACGGTGAATGTCGGCTACCTGCTGCCGCAGGCCGACCTTGTGACGAACTGGCAATATCAGACAAGGCATGCAGTCGGGGACAATGTCCGCAGCACGGCCACTTCCACCGTCGCCGCATCGTCCAATTCCGACTGTCAAACGCATGCGGGACGCACGCCGGCGCTGACGACCACGACGTTAAGCGATGGGACGACCGTCACCAATTATACCTATAACACGACTGGTACGGCGTCCCTGGTCACTGCGTCGTGGAGCTCCAACGTCTGCACGCTCACGACGAAGGTGGTGTCGCCGATCTGGCGTTACGAGCGGAGTGCGCTGGACGTCAGCCAATATATTACGGGGGCAGCCGTTCCCGACCCCACCAAAGTAACAGGTGCCACCTCGAAGTGGCAGGGATGCATCGAAGAGCGCGACACGACCACCGCAACCAGCTTCAATGTCGGCAGCCTGCCAGCCGATCTCGACCCCGATCTGACACCCACGTCGGATGCGACACGGTGGCGGCCGATGTGGCCCGACGTGGTCTATTATCGCGGCACCAACAGCACGATCGACTATATCGGCAACAGCACCAACCCCTATGGCGACACGACCAGCACGAGCACGACCGGGACCTACACGAACCTGACAATCGCCAACAATATCGGTTCCGGTTACGTGTCATGCGGCAAGCCGGCGCAGCGGCTGACGACGATGAGCCGGGCGGACGTTTCGAACTACGTCAATGCGACGGACTTCAAGGCGATCGGCGGCACCTATCACGATACCGGGATGATCTGGGGCACGCGCCTGATATCGCCGACGGGCATCTTCGCCTCGGATACGGCGGCATGGCCGGGACGGCAGGCGCCGAACCGCTTCATCGTGTTCATGACCGACGGCCAGATGGCCCCGAATACGAGCATCTACGGGATGTACGGAATGGAGCGGTACGACCAGCGGGTGACGGGATCCGGCAATTCGACGACCGATCTCAACAACCACAATGCGCGCTTCCTGGCCGAATGCGCTGCTGCCAAGGCCCGCAACATCACGGTGTTCGTGGTCGGGTTCGGACAGACCCTCAACAGCCAGCTCAAGACATGCGCTTCGCCGGGGCAGGCTTATTATGCGAGCGACAATGCAGCGCTGAAGACCGCATTCCAGAAGATCGCGCAGCAGGTTGCGATGCTGCGGATATCGAAATGATGCGGGGCCTGGGCGCCCTGATCCGCGATCAGACCGGCGGACCCGCTGCCGAGTTCGCGATCGTCCTGCCGGTGGCGCTGACGATGGTGCTGGGCTTCGGCGACCTTCTTTATCAGGGCTATATGCAATCGGTCCTGACTGGCGAGGTGCAGAAGGCGGGCCGCGACAGCACGATCCAGGGCAATGCCACCCAGTCCACGCAGATCGACCAGAAGGTGATCGACGCGGTCAAGGCTATCGCGCCGAGGGCGACCTTCGCTTCGACCCGTGAGAATTACGACAATTACAGCGAAGTCGGGCCGGAGCCATTCACCGACACCAACCACAACGGCATTCGCGATGCCGGCGAATGCTACAGCGACGTCAACGGCAACGCGCAATGGGACGCGGATCCCGGCATGGCCGGCCAGGGCGGAGCGAACGACGTCACCGTCTATACGATGACGGTGACCTATCCGCGGCTTTTCCCATTCGCATGGCTGATAGGGTGGAGCGCGAGCCAGACGATCAAGGCGACCACCATCCTTAAAAATCAGCCTTACGCCACCCAGACGGTCACGACCAATCAGACTATATGCACGCCGTAACAATTCTTCACCCGCTGGCCGGCTTCTGCCGCAGGCTGTGGCGCGAAACGCGTGCGATAAGCGCGATGGAGTTCGCGCTCGGCACGCCGTTGATGCTGGCGATGGGCGGTTACGGGATCGAGGTATCGAACCTCGCCATCACGAACATGCGCGTCAGCCAATATGCGTTGCAGATTGCGGACAATGCGTCGCGCATCGGCGTGAATAGCGGACTTGCCACTTATCAGCTGCGCGAAGGCGACCTCAACGACGTGCTGCAGGGCCTCAGGCTGTTCAGCGCAGGCGCCAAGCTGACCACCTTTGGGCGCGTCACCGTATCGAGCCTGGAAAATGTGGAACAGAGCTACGACGACGCACCCGTGCAACGGATACATTGGCAGCGTTGCGTCGGCCTGAAATCCGGCATCGGATTCGATTCAAGCTACGGCACGACCAGCGCCAGTGCAGGCACGACCTCAGGCGCAGCCGATGCCGGGACGGACGCGCCTTCCGGCATGGGCGATGCTGGTCAACAAGTGAATGCGCCCGACGGGTTCGGCGTGATTTTCGTGGAGGTGAATTACCAATATCAGCCCTTGTTCGGCACGCTGTTCGTCGCGCCGACCAAGCTCCATTATGTCGCGTCGGTAATGGTGCGCGACAAACGCGATTTCAGCCAGATCTACAATCCCGCGCCGACCGCCACGCCTTCGACCTGCGACAAACATACGGTTTGAGGCTTCAGGCCAGCACGCCTTCGTGGAGCCGCACGACGCGGTCCATTCGTTGCGCGAGCCGTTCATTGTGGGTCGCGACCAAGGCGGCGGCCCCCTCGCCCCGCACCAGCCGCAGGAATTCGTCAAGCACGCGATCGGCGGTTTTCTCATCGAGGTTGCCGGTCGGCTCATCGGCGAGCACCAGCGCCGGCCGATTGGCAAGGGCGCGGGCGACCGCGACGCGCTGCTGTTCACCGCCCGATAGCTGCGACGGGCGGTGATCGCGGCGTTCGGAAAGGCCGAGCGCGTCGAGCAAGGCGCGCGCGCGTTCTGTGGCGGGCCCCGGCTCGCGGCCGCGGATCAGCTGCGGCAGGATCACATTCTCCTCCGCGCTGAAATCGGGCAGCAGATGATGGAATTGATAGACGAAGCCGATCGCCTCGCGACGGAGCCGGGTGCGGCCGTCATCGTCGAGCTGGGCGGCTTCCTCGCCCGCAATGCGGATCGTGCCATCGAAGCCGCCTTCGAGCAGGCCGACCGCCTGAAGCAAGGTCGATTTTCCCGAACCCGACGGGCCGAGCAAGGCGACGATCTCGCCGGGCGCGACATTTAGATCGACCCCGCGCAGCACCTCGATCACGCGGTCGCCCTGGGTGAAGGCGCGGCTAAGCCCGCGAACCTCGAGCGCATCACTCATAGCGCAGCACCTCGACGGGGTCGGTGCGGGCTGCACGGAGCGCGGGGTAGAGCGTGAAGAGGAAAGCCAGCACCAGTGTCATCAGGACGACGAGCGTCACCTCGAACCAGTCGGGCCGCGCGGGAAGTTCGGTCAGGAACCGGACCGACGGATCCCACAGATTCTCGCCGGTGACGCGCTGGATCAGGTTCACGATCGGCTGGCGATAGGTCAGGAACAGGGCGGCGAGGAACAGCCCGATCGCCGTACCGAGCACTCCGATCGACAGGCCGATCGTAACGAAGATGCGGATCAGCGCGCCGCGGGTGGCACCCATCGTCCGCAGGATCGCGATGTCACGCGTCTTGGCGCGGACCAGCATGATCAGCGATGACAATATGTTGAACGCCGCAACGATGATGATGATCGACAGGATGATGAACATCATCACGCGTTCGATCTCGATCGTCTGGAACAGAGAACTGTTCATCTGCTTCCAGTCCTGGATTACGCCGACGCCGCGGATCTTCGGCGCGAGCGGCGCCAGGATGCGCTCGACGCGGTCGGCATCGACGGTCTGAACCCGGATCACGCCGACCGCATCGCCCATCATCAGCAGCGCCTGCGCATCCTCCATCGGCATCACGACGAATGTGTTGTCATATTCGTAGACGCCAACCTCAATTATGGCGGCGACGCGATAGGAAACGATCCTCGGCACCGTGCCGAACGGCGTGGTCTGCCCCGCAGGGCTGATCATGCTGACCTGCCCCCCGACGGCAACGCCGAGCGCCTCCGCCAGCCGCGCGCCGATGGCGACATTTTCGGAACCGGGGGTGACCTGCTTGATATCACCCTGCACCACCTTGCCGGCAATGCCGGGGCCCTGGATGTCGGCCATCGTCATGCCACGCGCCTCAACCGCCTCGACCCGCCCCTGCGTAGCACCCATCAAGGGCTGATCGATCAAGGGGGTGGCTTGGGTCACGCCCGGCGTGGCCTTGACCTCGGCGAGCACCCGCCGCCAATCGTTCAGGCGCCCGTCATAGCCCTGGATCACGGCATGGCCGTTCAACGCGGTGATCTTGTCGAACAGTTCGGCCCGGAAGCCGTTCATCACGCTGGTGACGATCACGAGCGCGGCGACGCCGAGCGTGACGCCGAGCAGCGAGAAGCTCGCGACCAACGCAATGATGCCATCGCCTTTGCCCGGCCAGAGATAGCGGCGGGCGATAGTGCGTTCGTAGCGGGTGATCATGACACGTCGCTCCGGCGGAGGGCGGAGCTGCCAGAGGCAATCCCCGAGCTCATACTAGCTGAGGCCCCGGCCTCCGCCGGGGCGACGATCATATTCACCCCTTCACCTTCGCTACCGCGTCGGCTGGCGCCAGTTCGACGCGTTCGTCGGTGGCGCGGCGCTTCAGTTCGACCACATTGTTGGCGAGCCCCTTGGGGCCGACGACGATCTGCCAGGGCAGGCCGATCAGGTCCATCGTTGCGAACTTGGCGCCGCCGCGCTCGTCACGGTCGTCGTAGAGGACGTCGATGCCGGCGGCCTGAAGCTGCGCATACAGGTCATCGGCGGCCCTGGCGCACGCGGCGTCGTCGGCGCGCATGTTGATCAAGCCGACCTGATAGGGCGCAACTGCCTCCGGCCAGATGATGCCCTTGTCGTCGTGACTGGCCTCGATGATCGCCGCCATCAAACGGCTGACGCCGATTCCATAGCTGCCCATATGGGGGATGATCTCTGAGCCATCCTGCCCCTGGATCTTGAGGCCCATCGGCGTCGAATATTTGGTGCCGAAATAGAAGATATGGCCGACCTCGACGCCGCGCGACTGGCGGAGCGCATCCCCTGCCGCCGCCTCACGCGCCTGGTCGCGCTTCTCGTCCGTGGCGGCATAGTCGGCGGTATAGCCTGCCACGATCTGCTGCAGGCCCGTGACATCGTCGAAATTGACCGACGAAAGCTCGGCCGGCCGCTCCCAATTGCTGTGGTAGAAGACCTCGCTCTCGCCCGTGGGGGCGAGCACGATGAATTCATGGCTGAGATCGCCGCCGATCGGTCCGGTATCGGCCTGCATCGGGATCGCGCGCAGGCCCATCCGTGCGAAGGTGTTGAGATAGGCCACGAACATGCGGTTGTAGCTGTGGCGCGCGCCGGCCTCGTCGAGATCGAACGAATAAGCGTCCTTCATCAGGAATTCGCGGCCGCGCATCACGCCGAAACGCGGGCGGACCTCGTCTCGGAACTTCCACTGGATGTTGTAGAGGGTGCGCGGGAGGTCGCGGTACGAGCGCGCCGCGTCGCGGAAGATCGAGGTGATCACCTCCTCCGCGGTCGGCCCGTAGAGCATTTCCCGGTCGTGGCGGTCCTTGATGCGCAGCATCTCCAGCCCATAATCGTCATAGCGGCCCGATTGGCGCCACAGATCGGCGGACTGGATCGTCGGCATGGTGAGCTCGATCGCGCCGGCGCGATCCTGCTCCTCGCGCACGATCTGCGCGATCTTCTGAAGCACGCGATTGCCGAGCGGCAGCCATGCATAGATGCCGGCGGCGGTCTGACGCACCAGTCCCGCGCGCAGCATCAATTTATGGCTGACGATCTGCGCGTCGGCCGGCGATTCCTTCATCACTGGCAGGAAATAACGGGAAAGACGCATCGGGCTCCGCTCTGGCTGGTGGCCGCCGCTGCTTAGGAGGCTGTGTCGCCAAGGGCAATGCGGTGCGCCTCTGCCGCCAAAAGATCGAGCGCCTGGGACCAATCGCCATCGACATCGCTCCAGAACAAGCGATGACGGGGATACCAGGGGCTGTCGTCGCGATCACGCAGCCAGCGCCAGTCGGTGCCGAAACCTGGCAGCAGCAGCAGGCAATTCTTGTCCATCACACCGGCAAGGTGCGCGACCGATGTGTCGACCGAGACGATCAGGTCGAGGCCCGCCATGATCCGCGCGGTTGCGGCGAAGTCGGTTGCGCCGCTCTGCTCGGGATGAAGATCGACAACCTCGCCCGGCAGCGCCTCACGTAACCTCCTGGCAGTCTTGTTGTCGAGCGAGCGCCAGCGATCATTGGGGTGGGTCGGATTGCCGCGCGTGCAGAAACCGATCCTGAAGGCGCTGTCCGTCGGCGCAGCCGGAAATCCACCATAAGCCGCGGGCAGCACGTTGGTCATATCGACCCCCAGCCATTCGAGCATGTCGAAGGTGGTGGTCCAGTAATCCTGCGGGCCCATGGCAGCGAGCTCGGCTGCGGGCCGCACCGCAATCGACGGGAACGCCGACCGTAGCAGCGGGACGAGCGCCGGCCGCTCGAACATGGTCACGGTCGCGCCCAGGCCCTGGAGGCGCGGCAGGAAGCGCGCCAGTTGCAGTGTATCGCCCATGCCCTGTTCGGCAAAGACGACGAGCCGCTTACCCGCCAGCGGCTGCCCTTCCCAGCGCGGGCCGTTAATCCCCTTCGGATAGCCGCTGCGCGTCTGCGTCAGGGCGCGATGCAGCGGCCAGGCTTCACGGTAGCGGCCCTGCCCCATCAGGCACAAAGCGAGTTGATAGCGGGCATGGCCCACGTCAGGCCCGCCGAGCGCGATCGCGCTGCGGAGAACCGCTTCCCCTTCCCGCAGGTCGCCGATCTTGATCAGCAGCTCGGCCAGCTTGCGCTGTGCCTGCATGGACTTCGGTTGCGCGGCCGCGGTCTTTCGCAGCGACGTGAGGCTGGGCGCCCAGCGACCGGCTGGGCGGGGCGCTGCGGCATTCCCACCGAACACATCGCGCACGTCGGCGCCAAGCCGCTCGATCGCTTGCCCCCAATGCGCGCGCTTGTCCGAACAATAGAGACGATGGCGCGGATACCACGGGCTGTCGTCGCGATTGCGGAGCCAGCGCCAATCGGTGCCGAGCGATGGAAGGAGCAGGAAGCAAGGCTTGCCGAGCGCGCCGGCAAGATGCGCTACTGCTGTATCGACCGAAACCACCAAATCGAGCTGATCGATCAGGGCGGAGGTGTCGGCGAAATCGCGCACACCGCTACTTTGCGGGTCGAGATCGACAATCCGGCCGGGCAATGCTGCGCGCAAGGCTGCGGCATCCTCTGGCGAAAGCGAGCGCCAGGCATCATTGGTGTGCAGCTTGTTGCCGCTGGTCTGGAGCCCGATTTTCAGGCCCGGCCCGAGCGGGGGCCATGTTCTATCGGTGCGCAGGTAAGGCGGCACGGGGATATCATCCAGCGCGACGCCCAGCGGCTGCGCCATGTCGACAAGCGTCGTCCAATAATCCGGTTCGCCAAGCTCGACGTCGCCATCAGCGGGTAAAATCTCAACGTCCGGAAAGCTCGAGGCGAAAAGGTCGACCAGGCCAGCGCGCGTGAACATGCGGACCTGGGCGCCCCGTTCAAGCAGCCGGGGCAGGAAACGCGAGAACTGGATTTCGTCGCCAAATCCCTGTTCAGGCAAGATCGTAAGGCGCTTCGCTCTCAGATCCTCGCCACGCCAGCGCGGCGCCTTGATGCCTTTCGGAAAACCGATCGAGATGGACGGCACTTGGCTGCGCGCTTCATAAAGCGGCCAGGCCTCGGCAAAGCGCCCTCGCGTCAGCAAGGTGACCGCAAGCGAATAGCGGAACGCGGGATAATCGGGCGCGAGCGCGAGCGCACGGCGCTGATAGTCTTCTGCCTCTTCCAGCTCCCCGAAATCGCGCAGCATCGTACCCAGGATGTTCAGCGCGCCGGGATTGTCGGGCCCCCGGCCCTGTATTTCGCGCATCAAATCGAGCGCTTCCGGGAAGCGGGCATCGTCGCGTAGCGCGACTGCACGGCGCATTAATGCTGCAACGTTGGCATCGCCCTTGAGCGGGTTTGCTGCGGCAGCTTCGCGAGCCCTCGCGTCATCGATCAGGCGGTCGACCGCGCCGTCCCAGCTGCCTTCGACTTCGCTACGAAACAATTTGTGTCGAGGATACCAGGGGGAATCCTCGCGATCGAACATCCAGCGCCAATCGGGCGAGAAGCCGGCGATCAGCAGCAGGCAGGGTTTGCCAAGCGCGCCCGCCAAATGCGCGACCGACGTGTCGACCGACACGACCAGATCGAGCTGATCGATGATGGCGGCGGTATCGGCCATGTCCGTCGCGCCGCTTTCATCTGGTTCGAGACTTACGATGACTCCCGGAAGCAGCGTCCGTAGCCGTTCGGCGCATTCCTCCGGCAGCGAGCGCAATTTGTCATTGACATGTTTGGGGTTTCCCCTGGTCTTCAAGCCGATCTTGAAACCCGGCGGCAGCGACCGCCATGCGCCGGACGGTCGCAAATATGGGTCGCCCGGGATCGTATCGAGCTCGATGCCGAGCGCGCCAGGCAGATCGTGCAAAGTCGTCCAACAATCGGGATCGGGGAATTCGGTGGCACCGTCGGCCAGCACGATCTCCGCATCGGGGAAATTATGTCGGAACAGCCGCTCGAGCGGCGGCAAGGTCAGCAGCGTCACCGCCGCTGCCTGCTCGATCAGCGCAGGCAGGAAGCGCGCGAACTGGATCTGGTCCCCCAGCCCCTGTTCGGGGAAAATGACCAGCCGCTTGCCCGTGAGCGGCTCTCCGCGCCAACGTGGGAAAGGAAAATCGCGCGGAAAACCGGTGTTGAGCTCCGGCATCAATGCCCGGATCTCATAAAGCGGCCAGCCCTCCTTGTACCGCCCCTGCGCCAACAGAGCGTGTGCGAGCGCATGAATGATCGTCGGAGAATTAGGCGCGATCGAGAGCGCGTGACGCGTCGCCGCCTCGCCTTCCTTGAGCCGCCCGATCTTGGCGAGCAAAACGCCCAGATTATGCGCCGCCGCGGCATTGCCGGGATCCGCCCGAACGGCCTCGAACGACAAAGGCAGGGCGTCGCGCCAGCGGCCTTCGGCACGGAGCGCATTCGCCTGGCTGGTCAGCTCACGCGAACGTTCCCGCGCCGGACTCGCCTCGTTCGGCGGCTCGCCCATGTCCCGATCAACGCTTGGCCGACTTGCGCGCCGGCTTTTTCTTGCCCTTGGCCGGCCCCTTGGCCGCACGCTCGGCAAGCAATGCGAGCGCCTGCTCGGCGGTAAGCGAGGTGGGATCGGTTCCCTTGGGCAAGGTCGCGTTGGTGATACCGTCGGTGACGTAAGGCCCAAAACGCCCTTCCATCACCTTGACCGGCTTCCCTGTGACGGTGCTGTCGCCCAGCACAGCGATCGGGTCGCGCGAAGCGCCGCGTGCCGGGCCGCCCTTGGCCGCGTCGGCGAGCTTCGAGACGGCGGCGTTCATCCCGGTTTCGAACACCTCTGCAGTCGATTGAAGCCGCGCATATTTGCCGTCATGCGCGAGATAGGGCCCGTAGCGGCCAATGCTCGCGGTGATCGGCTTTCCCGATTCCGGATGCGGACCAATTTCGCGCGGCAATGACAGCAGCTTGAGTGCCATCTCCAGATCGAGTTCGGGCACGTCCTTGGGAATCGAGGCACGCTTGGCGTCCTTGCCGTCGCCAAGCTGGATATAGGGGCCGAAGCGCCCTGCTCTGCGCGTCACCACCTCACCCGTTTCCGGGTCGGCTCCGAGCTCGGCTGGGCCGGTATCATTGGCCGCGTCCTCCGCGCCGCCCTGCGCGAAGCGGCGGGTGAACTTGCATTCGGGGTAATTGGAGCAGGCGACAAACGCGCCGAAACGCCCGCCGCGCAGCGCCAGCCGGCCGTTACCGCAATTGGGGCAAAGCCGTGGATCGGTTCCGTCCGCCCGTTCGGGGAAAAGGTAAGGCGCGAGAAATTCGTCGAGTGCAGCGGTGATGTCGCTCGGCTTCTGCTCCATCACCTCTGCGGTCTTGGGTTTGAAATCCTTCCAGAAATCCGCGAGCACCTTCTGCCAATCGGCACGGCCGCCGGACACTTCGTCCAACTCCTCCTCCATGCCAGCGGTGAAGTCGTAGCTCACATATTTCTCGAAAAAGCGCTCGAGGAAGCTGGTCAGGAGGCGACCGCTCTCCTGCGGAATGAAGCGGTTCTTCTCCAGCGTGACATAGTCACGATCCTTGAGCGTCTGCAGCGTCGAGGCATAGGTAGATGGCCGGCCGATGCCGAGTTCCTCCATCTTCTTCACCAGAGACGCTTCGGAGTATCGCGGCGGCGGTTGGGTGAAATGCTGCTCGGCATTTACCCCCTTCTTCGCCGGAGCGTCGCCCTCGTTCATCCGGGGCAGCCGCTTAGCGTCTTCGTCATCGCTATCGTCGCGGCCTTCTTCATAGAGCGCGAGATAGCCGGGGAAGAGCACGACCTGGCCGGTCGCACGCAAGCCGTTCTGACCGGTACCGTCGCTTAACTCGACGGTGGTCCGCTCAAGCCGGGCGGAGGCCATTTGGCTCGCCAGCGCGCGCTTCCATACCAACTCGTAAAGCCGGGCGTGATCGCCCGAACCGGCATGGTCGCGGCTGAAATCGGTCGGACGGATCGCCTCATGCGCTTCCTGCGCATTCTTGGCCTTGGTCGTATATTGGCGCGGCTGATCGGGAATATAACCGCCGTCATAACGGTCGACGATGGCGTGGCGCGCGGCGGAAATGGCGCTGCCGTCCATCTGAACGCCGTCGGTACGCATATAGGTGATCGCGCCCTGCTCGTAGAGATCCTGCGCGACGCGCATCGTGTGGCTGGCGGAGAAGCCGAGCTTGCGCGCGGCCTCCTGCTGCAATGTCGAGGTGGTGAAGGGCGGCGGCGGGTTGCGCGTGAGCGGCTTGGTCTCGACGCTCGTGATCGAGAAGCGCCCCGCCTCCACATCGGCCTTGGCGGCGGCGGCATCGCCACCATTGCCGATCGAAAGACGATCGAGCTTCTGCCCCTTCCAGCGCACGAGGCGCGCCAGGAAAGGTACGCCGTCCTGCTCCATATTGGCCGCGACCGACCAATATTCCTGCGCGCGGAACAGCTCGATCTCGCGCTCGCGATCGACGATCAGCCGCAGAGAGACCGACTGGACGCGGCCCGCCGACTTGGCGCCGGGCAATTTGCGCCAGAGGACGGGCGAGAGCGTGAAGCCGACCAGATAATCGAGCGCACGCCGTGCCCGGTAGGCATCGATCAGATCCTCGTCCAGCGCGCGCGGATGCGCCATCGCCTCAAGCACGGCGGGCTTGGTGATTGCGTTGAAGGTGACGCGTTCGACCTTGGCGGGAAGCGCCTTCTTCTTCCGCAGCACCTCCTGGACGTGCCAGGAGATAGCCTCGCCCTCACGATCAGGGTCGGTCGCGAGGATCAAAGTATCCGCGCCCTTCGCCTCGTCGGCGATGGCTTTCAGCTGTTTCGCCTTGTCCGCATAAGGCTCCCATTCCATCGCGAAGCCGTTATCCGGATCGACCGATCCGTCCTTGGGCGGCAGATCGCGAACATGGCCATAGGAAGCCAGCACCCGATGGCCGGGGCCGAGATATTTCTCGATGGTCTTGGCCTTGGCGGGGGATTCTACGACGACGAGCTTCATGAGCGCTTTTTTGTCCTTACGTGTACGCGCGAGGGTGGCGAGCCGTATCGCCATGCGTCAAGTGGCTGATATGGAATGGGCGATGGCGCGGCACATCCGAACCGAGCCGCGAGCAGTTCGCTCGGCGGCAAGCAGCACCCGATTTATAGAATATTCAGTTGCTTGGGGGCACGTTCTCTTACACCGATTCAATCATATAGGAACCTGCCAGCAAACTTGGCAAGGTTGGTTTGAAGCTGCTGCGGACTTCTGATCCGCACCGGACGCCATGAGCGTAGCTTCAATTCAGGCTGACCCGCCCACCCGCATGCCGCATCAATCGTCCAGCGAGCTCCAATTCGAGCAACACCGTCTGAACGGCCGCCGGCCCAGTTCCGGACTGGCGTACCAATTCATCGACGGGGACCGGGACAGGGCCGAGCAAGGCGGCGATGTCTCGACGCTCGCGCTCGCTGACGTCTTCGGCGGGCTGATCGGGCGCATAGGTCCCAGCGGGCGCCGAAACATGGCCTCCACCGAATGGCTGCAACATCTCGGCGACGTCGGAAGCCGATTGGATCAGAGTCGCCCCTTCGCGGATCAGCAGATTGCAGCCTTGCGCGCGTGGATCGAGCGGTGAACCTGGGACGGCCATCACCTCCCGTCCATATTCGGCGGCGAGGCGCGCGGTGATGAGCGAGCCGGATCGGGGGGCGGCCTCAACCACGACCGTTCCCAGCGCAAGCCCGGCGATTATGCGATTGCGCGAGGGAAAATGACGCGCATGCGGCTCGGTGCCGGGGGGCTGTTCAGACAGGACCAGGCCATGCGCTGCCATCTCACGCTGCAGCGCTTCGTTCTCTGGTGGATAGAAGATGTCGATTCCCCCCGCGACGACGCCAATCGTCCCGCCTTGGAATGCACCGCGATGCGCGGCCGTATCGATTCCACGCGCGAGGCCCGATATGACGACATAGCCGAGCCCTGCCAAATCGTGGCCGAGCTGCCGTGCGAAACGGACCGCTGCAGCCGACGCGTTGCGCGCGCCGACCAGCGCTACCGCCGGGCGTGCCGGCAACGATACGTCACCAGCGGCGATCAGTGCGGGCGGGGCATCCTCCGTCTCCGCCAGCAAAGCGGGGTAATCCTCGCGACCCAGGAAAAGATGACGGGCACCAAGCGCGGCAACGGTTTCAATCTCATGCGCGATCTCGGAGTGGTTCGGCACGCGGGGCAGCCGGCCGCCGCCGCGGCGCGCAAGATCCGGGATGGCTTCGACCGCCGCTTGCGCCGTCCCGAAACGCGCGATCAGATGGCGATAGGTGACCGGACCTACGGAACTCGTCCGGATCAGCTGCAGGCGCGCGCGCGCGTCGGCGTCGAGCGGATCAGTTCTGGCCACGATCACCGACGCGCGGCTCGGTGCCTTCGATCAGCCGTTCAATATTGGCGCGGTGGCGCCAAAGGACGATCAAAGCCAGCGCCAGGAACATCAACGTCAGGTCGTCCCTGAAAAAATAGGCCGAAGCCACCGGCGTTACGGTTGCAGCTGCCATTCCACCGATGGAGGAGCGGCGCGAGACGACCAGCCCCAGCACCCAGGCCGCCGCGGCAACCAGCCCGGTCGGCCAGTGCAATGCGAGCGTGAGACCGAGCAAAGTAGCAACGCCCTTACCGCCCCGGAAGCGAAGCCAGACCGGGAAGAGGTGGCCAAAGAAGGCGCCTACCGCGGCGAGTGGTCCACTGCCGGGGCTGATCGCCTCGGCCGACAGCACCGCCAGCGCGCCTTTGCCGCCATCCAGCAGCAAGGTCAGCACGGCGAGCCCCTTGCGGCCCGTGCGCAGCACGTTGGTCGCACCGATATTGCCCGAGCCGATCGAGCGTGGATCGGCCGCGCCCGCGAGCCGCGTCACAATCACCCCGAAAGGGATCGCGCCGACAAAATAGCTGCAAACCAGAATGAGTGCGGGCAAAGCCCAGCCGTCCACCGAAATTCCCCCTATTCGGCAAAGGATTACGCAATCGTGCGCCACGCGCAACTGATCTTGGTCAATGAACGATCGTGAGGCCGATTCCCATCCCGATCGTGCCCAAAACGGCACGTTTTTTTGATAAGGAAAAGGGCAGGCCGGCGGGCCTGCCCTCCCCACTCTTCTCAACGGGTTATGATCAAAAGGCTTTGGCGTATGCCTCGCTGCCGACAAAGCCCATCCGGGTTACGTTGGCGCGCTTTGCCTGGGCAAGCACCTTGTCAACCAACTCGTAGCGGGCGTCGCGTGCGGGACGGATCTGCAATTCCGGAATTGGAGCCAGCATCTGCGACTGATCGAGATATTGGCGCAGCGCCACCAGATTGACGGGGGTGCCATTCCACAACAGTTTGTCGTCGGCGGTCACGGCAATCTCATTTCTCGCCTGCAACTGCATCGGGTGCCGCCCCTGGGGCGTATCCAGCTTGATGCCATGGGTCTGCATCGGAATGGTGATGATGAACATGATGAGCAGCACCAGCATGACGTCGATCAGCGGCGTCGTGTTGATCTCCATCAGAGGTCCGTCCTGGGTACCGCCAGAGTTCATGATCATATCATCCACTCCTCTATTCCCGCTCGTGCGGGGCACGGTGTGATAACCGTGGGATGATATAATGTACCATTCTCTATTCGAACACAACATCGCGTTGACTGCGATACCTGTTTGCTAGGTTAGGACGGGTGGCAGCTCGGCGACCGGCTCGCCCGGCTCTGCAGCCGCCGAGGCAGTCGCACAAAAAAGGGGCGAGCCCTACGGCCCGCCCCGTCTTTTGTCCCACCGCTTCAAATCAGAAGGAGGTGGCGTATTGCTCGTTTCCGACGAAGCCCATCTTGCTCACGTCGGCATGTTTGGTGACGGCGAGGACCTTATCCACAATCTCGTACCGCGCATCCGGCGCCGGACGAATATGCAGTTCCGGGATCGGATTCATCGTCTGCGTCGCATTGAGATACTGACGGAGCGTCAGCAAATCCACCGGCGTGCCGTTCCATAGAACGCGATCGTCATGAAGGATCGCGACCTCGTTCTTGGTCGGCTGAATCGGTGGTGGATTGGACGGGGATGGCGGCGGCAGATCCAGCTTCACGGCATGGGTCTGCACCGGGATGGTGATGATGAACATGATGAGAAGCACCAGCATGACGTCGATCAGCGGCGTCGTGTTGATGTCCATCATGGGCTCGCCTTCGGCGCCGCCGGAGCTCATGGCCATTTCAAATACTCCTGTATGCGACGTTTATTCGATACCGGCCCGATATTGGGCGGGATCCGGTTGCGAGATGAAGCCGATGCGGCTGAAGCCCGCGCGGGCAACGTTGGTCATCGCACCGCCGACGCATTCCCATTTCGTGTCGATATCGCTGCGGATATGGACCTCGGGCATATTGTCCGGCGTCATGTTGGCGGGACCGCCAAGCTTGGCCACTTCGGCCTTGAGCTTCTTGACCGATTGGTCGAGCAGCTGCTGCGAAGTAACCTTGGTCATGCCCCAGAAAACCTCGCAGCCGCCATTCTTGCCGTTGCGCACCGAGAGAACGACGTTCTCCGGCTTGCTCTCCGTCGGCTGATACGCAACCTTCGGCAGGCGAACGGGTACGGACTGGATCACGACCGGCACCGTGATCAGGAAGATGATCAGGAGCACCAGCATGACGTCCACCAGGGGCGTCGTGTTGATGTCCGACATCGGGGCATCGTCTTCGGCTGGGCCGACACTCATCGCCATGGAGCGAGATTCCTATCCTTGCGCGGCGTGCGGAACGCACCCGCCGTCAGGGCGACGGACGGAGCCAAAGCCCCGCCCGTACCCCCATTGTTATGCCTTGGTTGCAGTCCCGGTCGGCGTCTTCACGGCGGTCGGAATGGCCTTAACCGCCGCGATCTGCGGCTTCAGGGCGCCATTCGACACCATGTAAGCATGCAGGTCGGTCGCGAACGCGCCGATCTGCTCGGCGACGACCTTGTTGCGACGGATCAGCCAGTTATAGCCGAGCACGGCGGGCACGGCCACGATCAGGCCGAGCGCGGTCATGATCAGCGCCTCACCGACGGGGCCGGCGACCTTGTCGATCGACGCCTCACCGGAGGCACCGATCTTCACGAGCGCGCCGTAAATGCCCAGCACGGTGCCGAACAGGCCGACGAACGGAGCGGTCGAACCGACCGTGGCGAGCACCGCCATGCCGGAACTGAGGCGCGAGTTGATCGAGGCCGTCGAACGGTTGAGCGAGCTGCCCAGCCATTCGTGCTGATCGACCGGGTCGACGAGCTTGGTGTGCTGCTCCTGAGCGAGCAGGCCATCGTCGACGATCTGACGATAAGCCGAGTTGCGCTCCAGCTTGTTCGCGCCGTCGCGGAGAGTGGGCGTTCCCCAGAAGCTGGTGCGCATGCGCTTATACTGATTCATGATCTTCTGCTGTTCGAACAGCTTGGTGAACATGATGTACCAGGTCGCGAGCGACATGATCACGAGCACGATGAACACGGCCCAGGTGATGATGCCGCCCTGTTGAAGTGCGCCGGAAAGGCCGTAGGGGCTATTCGCGGCTGCTGCGGCGCCGGTGGCGGGAGTAGTCATGATCTCAACGGTCCTTTTTCGAATAGGTTGAGCGGCGCGGGGCGTCGAACGCCCCGCCCGCGGCCAGCGTCATTGGTTCGGTATCTGCCAACGGAAATTGAGCGAGGCTGTCGATTTGATCGGATTGCCGGAGGCGTCCTTGGCGGGCGTATAGCGCGCGCGCCGGGTCATCAGGCGACAAGCCGTATCATCCAGCTCAGGCGTCCCGCTCGACCGAACGACGTGGCAATTTTCCACTCGCCCCTGTTCGTTGATCGTCCAGGCAATACCGCTGACACCTTGCTTTTCTTCGCGCATGGCGCCCGGAGGATAATCCTCATCGGTGATCCAGCTATGCGGATCACCCTTGGCAGACGCGGCCTGCGAGATGACCGGTGGCGCCGGCGCGGGTGGCGCGGTCGGCGTGATCGGAGCAGGCGGCGGTGCCACCGGAACCGTGTAGATAGGAGGCGCGGCCGTCTGCGTCTGCACGATCGGCGGAGGCACCACGATAGGCGGCGGCGGCACGACCTGCTGCTGCTGCGGCGGCGGTGGTGGTGGCTTCTGCTCCGGTGGCGGCGGTTGATCCTTGATGTCCACGACCTTCAGATCTTGCGCCGCCTTCTTGATCACGTTGAAGGCGAGTCCGGTAACGAACGCATATCCAACGATTACGTGGAGCAGAGCAACCAGCACGATCGAGACCGCCTTACGAGGGGTCATTGTTGGTTGGTCAGCGTAAGCCATTAAAGAATGACACTCCCTCCGATCCTGAATGGAGGATACCGCCCTTTCCGGTATCCTGTCCGACACGCACGCGCCAGGTTATCGCATCCTGGTCTGCTGCACGAGCCGACGTTCCTATCGCGACCATCTAGACCATGCAAACGCTTTATGGTTGCGTTAATTGCCCACTTGCGGGTTGAATTTTAGTTCAAAGCAATGGCAAGGCCCCATCCGATGCGTTTATCATATAATTTGGCGGCATTTGCGGTGGCGACTAGCGTCGCGTCACTCCCAGCCGCGCCGCCCTTACCTTATGGGGGATTGTCGACCGACTATAGCTATGTCGAGCTTGCCGACATGGCTTTGGCCGCGCGCCAAGTTGTCGCAGCGCAAATAACCGAATCGATCCCGATCAAAACTACAGCCGCCGGCGATATAGCTCCCGGCAAGACCCGCTATTACATTGAGGCCGATGTGAAGGCGTTGATCAGCGGCGGCGGCGTACCTGCCAAGGTGGTTTACCTCGCCGACCTGCTGGACGATTCGCGCGGCAGGCATCTCAAGTTGAAGGGTGTGCCGGTGATATTGCTGGCCACCACGACCGCGACGCCGGGCGAGTTGCGCCTGGTCGGCCCGCGCGCGCAGGTGCCGCGCACGGCGGAAAACGAATCCCGGCTGCGCGCCATTCTTGTCGCGGCGGTCGCGCCCGACGCACCGCCCGCGGTCACGGGGATCACGCGCGCCTTTCACGTAGCGGGATCGCTGCCGGGGGAAAGCGAGACGCAAATCTTCCTGCGTACCGCCGATAAAAGACCGATCTCGCTTTCGGTGCTGCGGCGGCCCCACGAAGACCCGCGCTGGGCGGTGGCCTTGTCCGAACTGGTCGACGACAGCGCCGCGCCGCCCAAGCCCGATACTTTATTATGGTACAGGCTCGCCTGCGGACTGCCGGCCAAGCTTCCTGACGAGGCGGTCGCCGGCCAAAGCGCCGAAGATGCGGATGCCGCGCGTGCGGACTATCAGGTGGTGCTGACCGGGCTCGGCCCCTGCAAGCACTGATTTCTGGACATTGCGGTCCGGCATCCGCCGGACCCAGCCGCATTCAGTCACGCATCATGTGAACGAAGTCGCGCTCGTAGCTTTCGAGATTGGCGCCGCCATCGACGAACAATATCTGTCCGGTAACCGCGCGCGCGGCGACGAGATAGGCCACCGCCTCGGCAATATCCTCGGGCGATGAACTGCGTTCGAGCGGCATAGCCTCGGCGAGTCGCCGCCATTGTCGCTCGCTATAATCGTCTCCGGGCAAGGTGTTGCCCGGTGCCACCGCATTGACCCGCACCATTGGGGCAAAGGCACGCGCCATGACGCGCGTCACCGATGCGAGCGCCAGCTTCGATACGGTGTAGGCGGCCTGATCGACGGGTGGGTTCAACACGCGCTGGTCGAGGATGTTGACCACCGCGCCGGGCTGATCCTCCGCCAGAGCCGCCGCGAAGGCGCGGGTCAATAATAATGGCGCCGTGAAATTCACATCGAGATGGCGCGACAGCTGGGCGCACGACAATTCAGGCCAGCTGCCCTCGTCGATGACCGATGCGCTGTTTATCAATAGATCCGGAGCGCGACCGAAAAAGCTGGTCACGCGGCCGATCAGCGAATCAAGTTCGCCCGGAACCGCCAGGTCGGCTGGAAATATTTCCGATTTGGTGTCGTGCCTGGCAATTGCATCTTTAAGCGCAGGGTCGGGCTCGCCCGGCCGGTGCGCGTGCAACGCGAGATCGTAACCAGCCTCCGCCAGCCTGGCCGCGATCACCGCGCCAACGCGGTGAAGTCCGCCGGTGACCAACGCGAGCATCAGCGCCGCTCGCGCACCAAGGTCATGCCGATCGACTCGCTAGCCTGCGACAAAGCCAGCTTGACGATCTTTACCTCGACGCGGGTGACGCGCGGATCACCGCCGAAAATCGTGTCGACAATATGGTCGGCGACCGCCTCGACCAGCGTGAAATGAACATCCCGGGGCAGCCCCTCCTCCACCGCGCGACGCAGATCGAGATAGTTTTTGGAGGCGCTTAACGGCGTGTCGTGATCGAACCGTCGCGATGCGGGGATGTCGGCGGTGACCGATATCCGGAGCGGCTGGGGCATGTGCGTCTCTTCGGAATAGATTCCGGTCAGCACGTCGACGACGAGATCACGCACCTCCAGCCGGACATAATCGTCGGGCGAGCCGGTTTCGGGGTGCAGCACCAGGGGTCTGGGACGATCAAGCGCGGTCATTTGGTCTCACTCATGTAATAGGCCGCCCCTAGCAGCAGGGATGAGACGCATCCAGCCGGCTTCCCTTTCACGCGGCGTTCGCTATGGGGCGCACCCTTTCTTCCCGGAGCCATCCTGTTGATCACGCTGTCGCCACTTGCCGAAGCCGAGCCCAAAACCGTCGAGACCTTGCTCGACGCGGCGTTCGGTGCGGACCGACGCGGTCGCACGGCCTACCGGTTACGCGAGGGCATGCTGCCGATCGCCGAATTGTCGCTGACCGCGTTCGAGGGCGAGCGACTGGTTGGGGCGCTACAATGCTGGCCGATCGCGCTCCATGGAGAGGATGGCGAGACGCCACTGATCCTGGTTGGCCCGGTCGCGGTCGATCCCGCGCGCCAGCAACAGGGGATCGGCCGGACGATGATGGAAGAGATGCTACAGCGCTCCGCCGACCGCGAGCCGCTCGTGCTGATCGGCGACCCTGAATATTATGGCCGTCATTTCGGTTTCATTGCCGATGCCACCGCGAATTGGGAGCTGCCCGGACCCTTCGAGCGGCGACGTTTGCTCGCCCGCACTGGCGGCCGCGATTTGCCCTTCCGCGGAACGCTGGGGCCTCGGAGCGGCAAGTGATCTTGCGTCGCACATGTGAGCTTGGGAAAGCTTCCACAGTGGCGAACGAGGTTCTAACGCCTGCGAGATGCCGGAGCGCGCGCCCCCTACCCCCGATCTCGCCGGCCTGACACTGGCAGAGATAGCGCAGGCCGCCGCCGAGCGGCGCCTGCCGCCGATCGAACAGTGGGATCCGCCACATTGCGGCGACAGCAAGATGCGAATCGCACGGGACGGGACCTGGTATCATGAAGGCGCGCCTATTCGCCGTCCGGCGATGGTGCGGCTGTTTGCAGGCCTGCTCCGCCGCGAGGGGGACAATCGTTATGTGTTGGTCACCCCCGTCGAAAAACTCGACATTGAGGTCGAGGACGCGCCGTTCATCGCCGTCGAGGCGAAGAGCGAAGGGTCGGGGCACGGACGGCGCATCGCGTTCCGGCTCAATACCGACGAGGCCGTGATCGCCGGGCCGGAGCATCGTCTGCACTTGGTCGACGGACGACCTTATCTGACGGTTCGCGGCGGACTCGAAGCAGTGGTCGCGCGGCCGGTCTTTTACGAACTGGCCGAACTGGCGCTTGCTGAGGGCGAAGGGCCGCCCGGTCTTTGGTCCGACGGCATATTCTTTCCGCTTGGACCGGGCGGCGCATGACCCTTGCCGAGCGATTGCGCGGCGCGTTGGCGCGCGCGAGCGGCCATGTTCCGATTGAAGGCGATGATTATGATCGCGCGGGCGGCGTCTACGCCCCCGCCGCGGTCCTGGTTGCGGTGACCGATCGCCCCGAGCCGGGCGTCCTGCTGACCTTGCGCCAGCCTCATCTCCGGCGTCATGCCGGCCAGATCGCGTTTCCGGGCGGGCGCGTTGATTCCGATGACTCGGATATTGTGTCCGCCGCGCTGCGCGAGGCGCAGGAAGAGATCGGCCTGGATCCCGCGCTGGTCGACGTCGTCGGCACAAGCGACATTTATCGGGTCGGCACCGGATTTGCGGTCACGCCGGTGATCGCCGTCGTACCGCCCGATCTGCCGCTCGCGCCGCATGAGGCGGAGGTGGCGGCGGTGTTCGAGACGCCGCTGGCGTTCCTGCTCGCGCCGGGCAATCATGCACTCAGAACCAGCGAGTGGGAGGGGCGTGAACGCCGCTTCCACGAGATTTTGTGGGAGGACCGGCGCATCTGGGGCGCGACCGCGGGGATGATCGTGAATCTGGCAGCCCGGATCGGGGATGTGATCGCATGATCCTGCCCGAGACCGCATGGCGCGTGCGCCCGGAACTGATCCGCCTGACCGATGCGCTGGGCGGGAGCGAAGGGCTGGTGCGTTTTATCGGCGGCGCGGTCCGCGATACTTTGCTCGGCCTTCCCGTCTCAGATCTCGATCTGGCGACCCGCTTGCTACCCGACGAAGTTTCGCGGCGGGTGCGCGCGGCCGGCTTCAAGGCGGTTCCCACCGGGATCGAGCATGGCACGGTTACCGCGGTACTGCCGGACGGGCCGGTCGAAGTGACAACACTCCGGCGCGACGTGGCGACCGACGGCCGGCGCGCGACAATTGCCTATACGGACGACTGGCGCGAGGACGCGGCGCGGCGCGACTTTACGATTAACGCGCTTTCCGCCGATCCCCGCGACGGCATGATCCATGACTATTTCGGCGGGCTCGCCGACATGAACATGGGGCTGGTGCGATTCATCGGCGACCCCATCGCGCGCATCGCCGAAGACCATTTGCGCATCCTGCGCTTTTTTCGTTTCCATGCCCGCTTCGGCCGAGGAGCACCCGACGCTGCGGGGCTTTCGGCTTGCGCTGCGCGTGCCAACGATCTGATGGCGCTTTCGCGCGAACGGATCGCGCAGGAATTGCTGAAGCTGCTGGCAGTCGCCGATCCGACCCCCACGATCCGCTTGATGATCGAAAACCATATTCTCGCGCCGGTACTGCCCGAGATCGACCTGCATGGTGCTGCGCGGCTGGAACGGCTGGTTGCGCGGGAACAGGCCGCTGGCAGCGATCCGGTACGGCGGCTGGCCGCTCTGCTTCCCGCCGACACAGCAATCGCTGGAGAGGTGGGCGCTCGGCTCAAATTATCGAACGCGAAACGCAAGAGGCTTGTGAGTGCCGCCGAGCCTGCCGAACCCGGACCCGCCCGCGCGCTCGCGCAGGCGATCGGCGTTGAACAGGCGCGCGATCGGTTCCTGCTCCGCAGTCGGGACCCGGTGGAGGGGCTCCGCGCACTAGCGGATTGGACGCCGCCGCGCCTGCCGATCGGGGGCGGCACTCTGGTCGAAATGGGTCTGCGGGCGGGCCCGCAGGTCGCTGCAACGCTGCAGGCGATCGAACGCCAGTGGGTGGAGGAGGATTTCCCCGATGCGGATCGCGTGCGCGCGATTGCCGAGGAGAAGGTCGCTCAGGCCTTGCGCGCCTGATAGAATTCGAGCGCGGCATCCGCGGTGAGCGGACGCGCGAAATGATAGCCTTGCCCGGTATCGCAGCCCAGATTGGCGAGCGTGCGTTCAGAATCCGCCGATTCGATGCCTTCCGCGGTGGTCGACATCCCGAGCGTACGGGCGAGACTGAGGATGGCGCGGATGATCGCGACCGAATCACCATTTTCATGCATGTTGGTGACGAAGCTGCGGTCGATCTTGAGGATATCGATCGGCAGTTTCTGTAGATAAGCGAGACTCGAATAACCGGTCCCGAAATCGTCCATCGCCACGCGGCAACCGAGATCGTGGAGCGCGCTCAACACCCGGTTGGCGCGTTCCGGGTCAGCGACGATCGAGCTTTCGGTAAGCTCAAGCGTCAGGCGCTGACCGCCGATGTGATTATTGTCGAGCGTGCTCCTGACCGCGTCCTGCACGCAATCGCGCGCGAGCTGTACGGGCGAGACGTTGACGCACAATTTGAGCGGGAGCTGGCTACCGTGTTTCTTATCCCATCCGGCGAGCGTGCGCGCGGTCGCGTCGAGCGCCCAGCGGCCCAGTGGAACGATCAGCCCCGATTCCTCGGCGACGGAGATGAATTCGGTCGGAGAGATCTGGCCCTGGTCGGGATGGTCCCAGCGGGCCAGCGCCTCGAAACCTGAAACCGTTCCGGTTTGCAGGTGGATCAGAGGTTGGAAGGCAAGGGTCAGCCGGTCCTGCTCTATCGCGCGCCGCAATTCGGTTTCGAGGCTGAAGCGACGGCGGGCGTGATTGACCTCGCCCTGCTGGAACATTTCGATCTGGCCTGATGCCTTGGCACGCTTGAGCGCAACCTGGGCATTGCGAAGCAGATCGCCGGACGTGTGGATGCGCTGGTCCCAAAGCGCCCCGCCGATCGAACAATCTACCCGAATTTCCAGATCTGACAGGCGAATCGGCGTCGACAGAGCCGCCTGCAACCGCAGCGCGGCGTTCGAAACATCCTCCGAACCCTCGGTCTGGCGCAGCAGTACGCCGAACTCGTCCCCCGCCATACGCGCGAGCATGTCGCCCTGGCGGAGCGCGGACACGAGCCGGCGCGCGACCGTGATGATCAATTCGTCGCCAGCAAGCGCGCCGACGCATTCGTTGATGCGGCTGAACCGGTTGAGATCGATCGCCAGGATCGCGAAGCTGCTGTCCTGCCCCTCTTCGATTGCCTCTTCGATCGCTTCGCCGAAGGCCAGCCGGTTTGGCAGACCGGTCAGGCTGTCGTGCAGCATCTCGGCGCGGAGCGAACGCGCTGTTTCGACTTCCGCCGTGCGATCGACCAGACTGACGAGTGCGCGCCTGTCATGCCTGCCCTGATCCGGCAGACGCGACAGGTGCAGGCGAAAGCTGCGACCGCCAATGCCAGGCTGCTGCCATTCGACGTCGTGACGCTCTTCCTCGCCTTCGAGAAAGATCTGGAGCGCACTGATCAGTCCCTGCGCGGCATTGCCGTCAGCCTCATCTCCGCCGAGGCGGTGGAACGGTGGGTTGCAGGCGGCAATCTTCGGCTCCTGATCCTCAAGCACGACGACTGCGGCGGGAATATGAATTGCATCCAGATAACGTTGGCGCGCGGATGCCAGCACCGGATCGAGATCGGGCGATTCAATCGACGCCAAAGCGCCCGCTTTCCCAAGGGTTGCGGGACGCCTCTTGCCGCGGCTGATACTCGCAACCTGCATTGGGGTGCGAATAATCCAATAAGCGTTAAGATTTCGTCGACCGTACCTGCGCAGGACTGTTACCGAAACGATTGTCGCGCGGGAAGCCTGTCGGCGGCATCCGACCCGCCGCGCCACGCGCTGCCCGCCATGGACCCAGATCGGCTTCGGAGCGGAACCGGCCGCTTTCGCCGCCCATTGGCCACGACAGGCCATCCTCGAAGCGGAATGTGATCGCATCCGACAGGCCGCCATCGCGATAACGCTGCAGTTGTGCGCCCTGCCCCCTCGCCAATTCCGGAACTTCGCTCAAAGGGAAGACCACGAGCTTACGATTATCGCCGATCGCGGCGACATAATCGTCCTCAGTAGCGATCGGCCGGGCGACTTTCACGCTCGCCCCCGCCCGAAGATTGACGACCTGGCGGCCCTTACGGGTTTCGCCGATCGCATCCTCTGTGCGAGCGACAAAGCCCTTGCCGTCGCTTGCGGCGAACAGGATCTTTTCGCCCGGTCGATAGACGAACAAGGTGACGATCGCCGCCTCGCCTTCAAGATCGATCATCAGCCGTACCGGCTCGCCGAAGCCGCGGCCGCCGGGCAATTTGTCGGCGGCGAGCGTGTAGACGCGGCCAGTCGCCGCAATCAGAAGCAATTTGTCGGTGGTCTGCGCATGGAAGGCGAAAGCGGGGCCGTCGCCCTCCTTGAACTTGAGCGCCTCGGCCGACCCCAGATCGATATGCCCCTTCATCGCGCGCACCCAGCCGCGCTGCGACAGGATGACCGAGATTGGCTCGCGTTCGATCATCGCCTCAAGCGGAATTTCGCGCGCTGGGCCCTGCTCCTCGATCGACGTACGCCGGCGGCCTAGGGCGGTTTCCTCCGAGTAACGCTCGCGCAATTTTGCGAGATCGCGCTTGAGCCGGGTACGCTGGCGCGCGGGGCTCTCCACGAGAGCGGTCAGGTCCTGAGCTTCCTTGTCGAGTGCCTCGCGCTCCTTGCGCAGCTCCATCTCTTCCAGCTTGCGCAACGACCGCAATCGCATGTTGAGGATGGCTTCGGCCTGACGATCTGTCAGGTCGAACTCCGCCATCAGGATCGGTTTTGGCTCGTCCTGCTCGCGGATGATCTGGATCACGCGATCGAGGTTGAGATAGGTTACGAGATAGCCGTCGAGCAGCTCGATCCGGTCGGCGATCTTGGCGAGCCGGTGGTTGGAGCGGCGGACGAGAACCTCGAACTGATGGTCGATCCAGGCCGCAAGTGCCTGTTTCAGAGACATGACCCTCGGCGTGCGCTCGCGATCGAGCACATTCAGGTTCAAGGGTATGCGGGTCTCGAGGTCCGTCAGCCGAAAAAGGCTGTCCATCAAAGTTTGCGGATCCACCGTGCGTGCACGCGGCTCGATCACGATACGGACCTTTTCGTCGCTTTCGTCGCGGACGTCGGCGAGGATCGGCAGCTTCTTGTCGTTGATCAGCGCCGCAATCTGCTCGATCAGCTTGGCTTTGGGGACCTGATACGGAATCTCGCTGATCACCGCGACCCAGGTGCCCCGCCCCTGATCCTCGATCGCCCAGCGCGCGCGCACACGAAAGCCGCCCCGCCCGGTGGCATAAGCTTCCGCGATCGCGGCATCACTGTCGATGACGATCCCGCCCGTCGGGAAATCGGGGCCCCTTACGAAGCGCATCAGCTCGCGCGGGTCGCCTTCGGGCTGATCGATCAGATGGACGGCGGCGTCGATCAGTTCGGCCGCATTGTGCGGAGGAATCGAAGTCGCCATGCCGACGGCGATGCCGGAGGCACCGTTGGCGAGCAGGTTGGGGAACAACCCGGGCATAAGCTCGGGTTCCTGATCCTCATTATTGTAGGTAGGGCGGAAGCCGACCGCATCCTCATCGAGGCCGATCATGAGGTCGGTCGCAACCTGCGTCAGCCGCGCTTCCGTGTAGCGATAGGCGGCGGCATTATCGCCATCGATATTGCCGAAATTGCCCTGGCCGTCGACCAACGGGTAGCGGAGCGCGAAATCCTGCGCGAGGCGGACCATCGCGTCATAGACGGACTGATCGCCATGCGGATGATATTTGCCGATCACGTCGCCGACCACGCGCGCCGATTTCTTGTAGGCGGCGCCCGGATCCATTTTCAGCAGCCGCATCGCCCACAGCAGGCGGCGGTGGACCGGCTTAAGCCCGTCGCGCACGTCGGGTAGCGAACGCGCGGTGATCGTAGAGAGCGCATAGACGAGGTAGCGCTCGGAAAGCGCGCTGTCGAAGGGTGCATCCAGGATTTGATTGAACGGATCGGTGGTATCGGTGGTCATTGTCGGACGGACCTAGCCGAGGCTTGCCCGCCCGCAAAGAGGCAGCTTAATCCGGTGCGATCGTGCGTGGCCCGTCCGAATGTTCGCGGCCGATCTCTTGAAGCAGCCATTCCCGGAAGCGCTTGATCTTGGGCGACGATCGGCGCTCCTCCGGATAGACCAGCCAATAAGCGTACCCGCGCGTCGACAGCTGGTCAGACAAGCGCACCAACCGCCCCTCGGCAATGTCGTTGCGCCACAGAAAAGGGGTGAGCATAGCGACCCCCTGCCCCGCCATGGCCGCGTGCCCCTCATGCGCCTGCACGTCCAACCGGACGCCGGGCCGCAGTTCATTCTCGTCAACCTCGACGCCCGCTTCGCGCAGCCAATGCGGCCACCAGACGTCGTTCGGGCTTATCATCGGCAGCCCGAGGATGTCCTTGGGCTCGATCTTGCCGCCGTGGCGCCGCAGGAAATCGGGGCTGCACATCGGTGTGAAATAGACCTGGAACAGCAGATGCCGTTCGAGCCCTAGCCAAGGGCCGCGCCCGGCGCGGATCGCGACGTCCACTTCATCCTTGGCGAAATCCGTAACGGTATCGATTGCAACCAGTCGTACAGCCATTCCGGGATTCTGCATCTGGAAGCCGCCGATCTTCCACGCGAGCCAGGTGTTGGCGAACGTCTGGGTGGTAGAGACGGTCATGGTGGATTCGTTTTCACTACGAAGGCGCGAGAAGGCCGCGTCGAGCGCGTCGAAGCCTCGCGCGACCTGCGGAGCGGCGCGCTCGCCTGCCGGTGTAAGCTGCACGCCGCGTCCGTCGCGGCGAAACAAAGCCACGCCAAGCTTCTCTTCCAATAATTTCACCTGATAGCTCACCGCAGCCTGAGTCATACCAAGTTCCGCGGCGGCGGCGGTGAAATTCATATGGCGAGCCGCAGCCTCGAACACGCGTACGGCGGACAAAGGAGGAAGGCGGCGCATGGCGGAAACCAATAAGCTCCCCTTATGACTCAAAGGCAAGCTTCGATTGGCATTCACGCACACTCTGCTCCAGATGAGCCGGGCAGCCGATACATCCCACCGGCCATGGAAGGAGGTCCGTCATGTCCCACGATCAGCCACAACGTCCCGCGCAGGGCTTCCTCGCCCGCCTTGCCGACATGCTCGCAGCCACCGACCGTTTCGTCGGCTGGTGGGGCGCGCACCGAGCATGGCCCGCCAACGAAAGCCCTCGGATCGGCCGCTGCCGTTAGACTTTCCTCGACCGAGAAGACTTACCGCGACCCGAGACCCTTCGCGTTGCGGTAAGTCGTGAGCTGGTCTATATCCGCCTCACCCGCCCCGCCCGCGCCGAATCCCGGTCGCGTCCGGGGCGCTTCTCTTTTTCGGTCCTCAGGGAGACTGCATTGTCCCGCCGCCGCCAGATATACGAAGGCAAGGCCAAGATCCTCTATGAGGGCCCGGAGCCAGGCACGCTCATCCAGTATTTCAAGGACGATGCGACCGCGTTCAACGCCCAGAAGAAGGGCACGATCAGCGGCAAAGGCGTGCTGAACAACCGGATTTCCGAGCACGTCTTTACATTGCTCGCAAATATCGGTGTGCCGACCCATTTCATCCGCCGGCTCAACATGCGCGAGCAATTGATCCGGCAGGTCGAGATCGTACCCATCGAGGTGGTGATCCGCAACGTCGCCGCCGGCAGCCTCTCGAAGCGGCTGGGGATCGAGGAAGGCACGCAGCTGCCGCGCACGATCATCGAATATTATTTCAAGGACGACGCGCTCGGCGATCCGCTGGTAAGCGAGGAGCATATCGCCTGTTTTGGCTGGGCAAGCCAGGAGGAGATGCACGACATCGCCGACATGGCGATCCGCGTGAACGACTTCATGACCGGTCTGTTCGCAGGGGTCGGCATCCGCCTGGTCGATTTCAAGCTCGAATTCGGACGCGTGTGGGACAATGATTTTGCCCGCATCATCCTGGCCGACGAAATCAGCCCGGATGGCTGCCGTTTGTGGGACATGACGTCAGGCGAGAAGCTCGACAAGGATCGCTTCCGCCAGGATCTGGGCGGAGAGGCCGAGGCCTATCAGGAGATAGCGCGTCGGCTGGGATTGCTGCCCGAGGGCGACACGATCGTGCTGGACATGGCCGAGCACCGCAAAAATCGGGGGAAATAACCTATTCTCGGGAGTTGGAATGCCATGGTCAGGTCGATCGCCATCGCCTTTCTCTTTCTGGGCCTAGCCGCGCCGGCCATCGCCATTCGTCAGAAGCCGCCCACGACCACATCTGCGCAGTTCAATTGCGATGCGCTCCAGATCGACGCTCCGCTCGATCACGCCACGTTGCACGACCTGGGGCCGGCCCATTCGCTCGATGAGGCTGCCGCGGTCCTCACGCGGCACCGCGTCAAGTTCGAGCGCGGTCCCCGCGTACTGACGCTGACCAGCGCGCCGATCCGACTGGTGCGGGATATTACCACCATGAAGCAGGGCGAGCCCATCATTCTGCCCAATGGCGAGGGTAGCGCGATCTGCGTGCTCCGGCCTTCGGAGGATTCGATCTAACCAACCGCCACCATGCCGTTCGTGACGCAGGGCTGGTCGCTCATCTGCAACCGGCGACGCGCCGGCACTGCCCATGCTAGCACCCCGTCTTGAATCGAACTCATCCGGGGGTGCTAACATGAAAATCCGCCAGGCGACCTTCGCCGCCACGCTCGCGCTTACCGCCGGTGCCTCCTTTGCCGCGACGCCGGTCTATCCGCCATTCGGGCTCGACCTGAACGCGCCCGACAAGAGCACCAAGCCGGGCGACGACTTCTTCCAATATTCGAACGGCGCCTATCTTTCGAGCCTTCAGATCCCGGCCGACCAGATCAGCGCCGGCAAGCGTTTCGACATCACCAAGCGCAACGAGGCCAACCTTCATACCTTGCTGGAGGACGCCGCCAAGGGCGTGAGCGCGCAGCCTGGCGACGTGAAGGGCAAGGTCGGCGCGATGTATGCCGCTTTCATGAATGAAGCCGCGATCGATGCGGCGGGTGCAAAGCCGATCACGCCCGAGCTCGATGCGATCCGCGGCGCGGCCGACCGGAGCGCGCTGGCAGGCCTGATGGGCCGCTACGGCTTCTACCCCTCCCCATTCGGCTACTACATCGATCTCGATCAGAAGGATTCAGATCACTATGCCGCCTACCTAGGCGCGGGCGGCTATCTGCTTCCCGACCGGGATTATTATCTGACGCCGGATTTCGCGACGCACCGTGCCGCGATGCGATCCTACACGGCGACGCTGCTCAAGCTGATCGCCTGGCCCGATCCGGACGCCAATGCCGATGCGATCATGGCGTTTGAAACCAAGCTGGCCGCGCTGAGCTGGACCAAGGTCCAGCAACGCGATCCGACCACGCAATATAATCCGATGACGCCCGCCGCGCTCGCAGCTTACGCACCTGGGTTCGACTGGCAGGCCTATCTCAAGAGCGCCGGGCTAGACGGCAAGAAGCAACTGATCATCACCACCAACACCGCCTTTCCGGCAATGGCAAAGCTCTTGGCGGATACATCGGTCGAAACGCTCAAGGCATGGATGGCCTTTCGCGTGGCGGATGCGACCGCCCCCTACCTCGCACATAATTTCTACGCGGCTTATTTCGAGCTGCATGGGCATGTTCTGAGCGGTCAGCCGACGCCCAAGGAGCGCTGGAAACGCGCCGTGATCGCGGTTGGTGGCGGCGATTGCGGCATGGACCCTGCGAGTTGCTTCGGCACGCTCAACTGGGCAGCCGGACAATTGTTCTCCGACCGCTTTTTCCCCGCCGCGACCAAGACAGAGGTCGAGGCGATGGTCGTCAATCTCAAGACCGCCTTCCGTCACCGGATCGAGAAGCTGGACTGGATGGGCGCGGCAACCAAGACAGAGGCGCTCAGGAAGCTCGGCACCTATACCGTCAAGGTCGGCTATCCCGATCATCCTCGTGACTATTCGAACGTCGCGATCAGCCGGGACGACATCGTCGGCGATGTCCGCGCAGCGGCAGCGGGCGAATGGGCATTCCAGCTCGGGCGCAGCGATGGCCCGGTCGACCGCTCCGACTGGTCGATGACCCCGCAGACCAACGATGCCTATAACGGATCACTGCGCGACATCGTTTTCCCCGCAGGCATCCTGCAGGCGCCCATCTTCGACGGGGCCGCCGACCCCGCGATCAACTATGGCGCAATCGGCGGCGTGATCGGGCACGAAATGACGCACGGCTTCGACGATCAGGGGCGCCATATCGACGCGACGGGCGCGTTGCGCGACTGGTGGACGCCAGCCGACGACGTCGCCTTCAAGGCGCGCGCCAAGGTGCTGGGCGATCAATATGCAACCTATGAGCCCATAGCAGGCATGCACATTAACCCGGATCTGACGATGGGCGAGAATCTCGCCGATCTGGGCGGGCTGTCGATCGCGCTCGATGCCTATCATGAGAGCCTGCACGGCAAGCCCGCGCCGGTGCTGAATGGCCTGACCGGCGATCAGCGCGTCTTCCTCGGCTGGGCCCAGGCATGGGCCGGCAAGCTGCAGCCGGAAGCGATCCGCCAGCAAGTCGCCAGCGACCCACATTCCTATCGCAAATATCGGGTGAACGGCGTCGTGCGCAATATCGACGGCTGGTATGCGGCGTTCGGAATCAAGCCGGGCGATACGCTTTATATCCCGCCCGATAAGCGCGCTCGGATCTGGTGACGAAGATCAGCCTTTCTGGCTGGCGATCCAGGCGTCGATCTTCTTTTCCAATACGGTCATCGGCAGCGCGCCCGTGTTTAGGATCTGCGCGTGGAAGGCCTTGGGATCGAAGCTGGAGCCCAATGCCTTCATCGCGCGGATCTTGCAGTTGCTGATCGTGATCTGGCCAATCTTGTAGGCAAGCGCCTGGCCGGGGATGGCAATGTAGCGATCGACTTCCGCGGTGGCGTCGGTGACGCTCTCAGGCGAATTGTCGAGCATATATTGGATCGCCCGCGCCCGGCTCCAGCCGAAAGCGTGGATGCCGCTGTCGACGACGAGGCGCATTGCGCGCAGCATCTCGTCGTTGAGGCCGCCGATCCGCTGCCACGGGTCGGTTTCCATGCCAAGCGGGCGCCACAGGCTCTCTGCATAGAGCGCCCAGCCCTCCTGGAACGCGGTATTGCCGCCGTAGCGCATGAAATTGGGCAACCGCGCATTCTCCTGCGCAAGGCTGATCTGGAAATGGTGGCCCGGCTCGCCCTCGTGCAGAAAGAGCGTCTCCATCTCCCAGGTCAGGCGGGAGGGCAGATCATAGCTGTTATAATAGAAGACCCCGGGTCGTGAGCCATCGGCGGTACCGGGATTGTACGACCCTCCGGCCGCCGTCTTTTCCTGATAGGCCGGAACTGGCCGAATCTCGAGCGGCGTCCGTGGAATGGTCGAGAATTGATCGGGAATGCGTTGCTCGACCTTGGCCTTGATCGCGAGATAGGTATCGCGCAGCGCGACGGCGCTCTTGGGCTTGAAACTGGGGCTGGAGCGCAGGAACGCGAAGAATTGCTTCGGGCTGCCCTCGAAACCGACGATCTTCTGCTGGTCGGCGAGCTCGCGACGGATACGCGCTACCTCTTCGAGGCCGAGCTGGTGCACCTGATCGGCGGTGATCTGTAAAGTCGTATTGGATTCAATAAGATATTCGTAAACCCTATTACCTCCCTTCATCTTCGAAAGCCCGATCGTGGGGCGCGCAACGGGAAGATATTCATCCTTCAGGAAATCGCGCAGGCGGGTCTCCGCCGGGATCAGTACGGTCTTGATCTGCACCGCATAGGCGGCGCGAAGTCGTTTCTGCTCGGCGGCCGATATGCCGACCGGGAATTGGCGGACCGGTCCGTAGAAGGTCGAATTTTCGACGCCTTGCGCGATCTGATTGCTCAATTGTTCGATGACGTTATGGATCGTCAGTCGCGGCTGGACGATGTTAAGCCGCATCCCCTCGCGAAACCGCGCGATACCTTCGTCGAGCAGCAGCGCATATTGCGCGTTGCGCTTCAGATTATTGTCGTAGTCCGCGACAGTGTTGAACGGCGCCGCACCCTTGCCCGACGCGATCTCCGGATACCAAAGATGGATTCCGTAAAAATGGTCGATCGGCCGCACCTGAAGCGACTGCAGCAGGGGGCGATCAGTGAGCAGGCGCAAGCTCTCGCGCATCTGCCATTCGAACGTGTCGTAGGCGATCTGGTCCGTCTCATCCAGCTTGGCCCGATCGATCGATCGCAAGGCCACCAGATCGCTCGCGGCGGCGGCACGCTCGGCATCAAAATGGGCGTCGCTGAATGGATCGCCGATCCTATCGGCATAGCGCAGGTCTCCCCGGCTCAAGGCTTCGATCGGGTTGCGCTTGAGCTCGGCCTCGTCGCTCGCCTGGAACAGGGCGAACAGGCGCGCATGCTCCTGCGGCGATGGCTGGGCGTGGAGCGAGGAAGCGAGGCAGAACGTAGCTAGACAAAGCAGGAAAGGACGCATTTTTCCTCCGGCACCTGCTGTTGCGTAGAGGGTCTGCGCTCGCGTCACAACATCTGTCGCCCCGCCGGAGGCCGGGCGGCCAATGTATAGTGGAACGAGGCACCAAGAGCACGACGGCCCGGCCTCCGCCGGGGCGAGGATCAGCTGTTGACCGAAAGGACCAATTTCGGATCAGGGATATCGTCCGCCTCATGGCCCTCGATCGGCAACACCGCGGTACCAATCGCGAAGAATTCGATCACATGGGTCGACCAATTATGGCTGCCCTCGTGCAGATCCGCGCCGACCACGCCTTCGGCGCCCGCCTTGCTTGCCTCGAGCTGCATCCGTTCCATCGCGATCTCGCGTGCTTCATAGAGAGCGAGGCTGAAATTGCCGAGTTCGACATTCTGCCCAACCGAGCCCAACGTCGCGAAGGGCCCCCGGCGCGCGACGTGATAGACGCAGCTCCCCATCACCATTTCGAGCGGGCGATAGCCGGCCGAGAGCAAGGTCCAAAAATCCTGTCCCGACAGGGCCGATGTGAAAGGCTGGCCATTGGGGCCCTTGAAACCCTGATGTCCCTTGGCGTGGACGATGCCGGTGCCTATCGCGACGAATTCCAGGATCTTGCTGTCCCATTCGAGCCGCTTTACCGTCAGGCGCACGCCGACGATCCCGTCCGCGCCCATATTCCGGGCTTCCAGCCGCATCCGCTCCATCGCCAGCGCACGCGCCTCGTACATGGCAAGGCTCAGTTGCTCGAGCTCGACATTGGAGCCCCAGCCCGCGAACTGAAATCCCAGGTGGTAAATACACGACCCGACGCATAGGCCCACCGGCTCGAACCCGGCCTTGCGCACCAACAGGAACTCGTTGACCGAGAAATCCGACGTGAAGACGCCGTCCGGATGACCTTGGCTGCGCAGGCCTTTGAGGCGTGCCAGCGCATGTTGCGGTATCTGCTGTTCGGCCATCAGATCGGCCCCTCCCCTTCGCCCAGATCGTTGGAATAGACATTGTGGCGATGCGCCCGAGCAGCGCTCAGCGTATCGTCGTCGCGCATATCGATCACCGGCTCGATGCTATGCGGCACATCGGCGCCGAACGGCGTGTCCACGACCGTGCCGAGCACGATGTGGCGTCCGAGGTAAGCGGGCGGCTGCTTGTCGCGCTCCTGCCGGATGATTTGGCCGAAATGCGTATGCGCGAGCACGCCGTTGCCAAGATGGCCGGCATAGCGACGCAGATCGGCATGGGCGTCGCGACGGATGCTTTCCCAGAAGGTGCCGAGTTCGGTGAGCGGCTGATTGCCCGCGAACACGCTGGACTGCATCTGCGTCATCCGGCCGCCCCAGCGATTACCGCCGCCATAACCCCAATTGTTACCGCCCAGCCATTCGTAGCGCGCGCCGATCGCGATTCCCGTCGGCACGATGCCCATTTCCAGAAGCTGGACAAATTCGAGCGCGGGCACGGTGGCGATCACAGGATCAGTGCTCGGTGGAAGCCCTTCCATGTAAAGCGCGGTTCCGAGCAGGGTGAAGTCCATGCTGCTGCCGATGCGATGACGGACCGTGCGCATCTGGACATCGACGACCGCATTGGCCCCGGCATCGGCCGCTTCCTGCCGGATGCGGTTGAGCGCGTAGGTCCAGCCTTCGGCATGCCCCTCCGTCCAACTCCAGCCGAAATTGTACCAACAAGTGCCCGATACCATCGCGATCGGCCGGCAGCGGTGGCTGCGGATCGTAAGCAATTCGGCGGGCGTCATCGTCGCCACCCAAGGCGTCCGCCCTGCGCGCGCGGCCGTCAGACGATCGACGACGGACTGAGGCAACCGGTCCTGGGCGAGCGCGGTTTCCCAATCGCGGTCGCGCGCCTCGGCCTCGGCGCTTGGCGGGGGTGGTTTGCGGTTGAACCAAGGCATGAACGCGAATCCCCCCTCGACGCCGATGCTAGCTCCGGCCTTTCGCCGCCGCCAGTTCCCCAATCATCTCATGAAGCGCGCCCAGACAATCCTCACCCATCCGCATGCAACGTTCGGGCGACCAGCCATAGTCCGGATCGGGTAATGCCTGATTGTCCTTGAAGGGCATTTCGAGCGTCATAGCGACCGCACCAAAGCGGTTGGCGAGCTGATTGGTAGACATGGTCAGGTTGGCCGATCCAGGCCCCGCTACCGCATAGCCATGTTCGATCTGAAAATCGGGAGAGCGCCGCGCCAGCGTCTCGCGGAAACGCGCATATAAGGCGCCCTGGGTGTCGGACCAGTTGGGAATGCCTTCGAAACCGGCGAGAAAGACGTAGGGGATTGCTTCATCGCCATGCACGTCCATCGCAAAATCGACCCCGGTCTGGTCCATCCGGTCGCGCACGCACAAAACTTCCGGGCTGCGTTCGGCCGTCGGCTCGTGCCATTCGCGATTGAGGTTTACGCCGACGGCATTGGTGCGCAAATGGCCGCGGCGGGACCCGTCCGGGTTCATATTGGGCACGATATGGAAGCTGGCCTCGCGCCGCAGCACGCGCGCGACCGGATCGGACAGGTCTGTGAGCCGGGCCAGCGCGCCCTCCATCCACCATTCGGCCATGCTCTCGCCTGGATGCTGGCGCGCATATAGCCAGACCTGGATCTGACCCTGACCGATATGGAGGCAGTCCATTTCCTGCCCATCGAGCGTGCGCCCCAGCGATTCATATGTCACGCCGGGCATGCCCGCGACCGTTGCGACGAGGTCGTGATGACGCTCCATCGAATAAGGGGCGAAATAAGCGAACCACAGATTGTCGCTCTCGGCGGTGTGCCGGATGGTGAGTATATTGTCGTCAAAGCTGGTTTCGGCCAGCCGCCATTGCTCGCGATCGTCCGACCAGCGCGCTTTGTAGCCGGGCCAGCCGAGCGGATAAGCGGAGCCCGCCGCGTTGAGAATGCGCAATTCAACCGTCCGCCCCTTCGCACCCAGAAGGCGGAAATGGAACCATTGGTAAAAATCGGACTGGTGATCGCGGACGATCTCGAGATCGAACCGGTCGCCATGCTGATCGAGAACGCGAATATTGCCGCTGTCGAAAGCGGCCGAAACATGGATTGTCATTTGACGGTGATAGTGCGGCCCGAAACGCCGGGAAAGCCCTGGAACATCGCCGAAGCAAGTCGTTCCACGGCGGCCGCAGGCTGCGATTCTGGCGTGCCGAAACGGGCGCTGGTCTCAACCCT
>Ga0207705_10000313_pt1 | contig 44366 bp, 66 predicted proteins | sample KBSC13metaG_FD_184314 | JGI IMG/M metagenome (GOLD analysis project Ga0207705, IMG submission 184314) | Corn rhizosphere microbial communities from Kellogg Biological Station, Michigan, USA - KBS C1-3 metaG (SPAdes) (version 2) | ecosystem: Host-associated > Plants > Roots > Rhizosphere > Soil ... | reverse complement strand
CTGCGGCCAGGTTCGCCAGGCGCGCGGCGTGGTCGTTGCCGTTATCGGTCGTGATCCGGCGAGGGAACTGCCAGGAGATGCGCCAGTTCGGATCCTTCGGTTTTCGCAACTTCTTGTTTTTGATTCTCCATTGCAGGTACCGGTACGCCAGAGGCGTGCACATCCGGCTCGTGTCGTCATCGGCCAGGATTTGAAAGAACAGATCCGCCTTCGAGAGGATGAAACGCGTATTCGCGCCCCCCACCTCATTGATGTTCCAGAAAAACTCCATCGGCACGCCGGGAGCCAGGCACACATCGCGCAGGAGGAAATGCGTCATCCACTCCTCCAGATTCGGCCCGGGCGAGTTTGGCTCGATGAGTTTCACCTCTCCGTTTTCGTCCAGGTAAGCGATCCCCGCTCCCGCCGCGCCATAGATACTCTCCATCTGCGCGGTGTCGCCCGTCGCCGTCGCCTTGTCCTGGGCGCATGCATTCTTGATCGCTCCGACCGCGCCGCGGCCGCGCTTCTTCTCCACGCCCTTCAGGATCATCCCCAGGAGCTGCTTCGCCTTGATGTTGCGGTTCACCATCTGCCGGATCTCGTGGATATCGACGAGCGGGTTGACCGCCTGCGCGAATTCGGAAATCCCGCGGACCTGGTTGGCCACGTGAGCGCGAAACCAGTGCATCATCTGTGAGGCCGGGATCGGCGTTATTTCCTCGCCGCAGCTCTGCACGAAATATTTCAACGCCTCGCCAAACTTTCCGACCTTCACGCCGTCCACGACGTCCTCCTCGGTGGTCTCGGGCGAGACCACTTCCTGCGAATCAAAGACCTGGAACGCCGGCGCTCCTTTCCAGCGCGGATTATCCACGTGCGCCGCGAACGCCTCGCCGCGATACAAGAACTGCTGCACGTTAAAATTCTGGTAGTCGTAAAGGTCACGACGGCCAGCAATATCGCAGCGATCGGGCGTCCTCGCCCACTCGCCGAAATCGTCTTCCGCTTCCTGCGCGAATTCGTGGTCGTTCGAATCGATCACGAGCGTGATTCCCTTGCCCACCACGTGCCGCGCGGTTCCGGCGCCGATCTCCTTGAACAGGCCAAACTGTTGCCAGAGCCATTCAACCTTTTGATTGATCCGGTACCGGGTCCAGCCGTTCAGGTAAAAACGGGAGTCGCTCGGCAAAAGAAACATGACATTGCCGCGATCCGGCGATCCCATGATCGTCTCCCGAAAGGCAACGCTACTGCTTCCACCAACGGAACCGGCCTTCGCCTTGCCTCCTGGAAAGGGCCGTTCAGTTCCGGTGCGCGTCAGATTGGGGAGCGCGCTGCCCTTCGGCGCGCGGCTCATAGATTCATTTTGCTGAAGTCTGGGAACGTGATCGCGCCGCCCCCGGGTGTGTCGGCGATGATCTCGAACGCGCGCTCGCACGCGTAACCCACCTCATCGCAACTCAGCGCCTCGGCCTGCGTGGCACTCGTTCCGTTCCCGGAGCACGTCTGCAGGAACCCGACCGCGCCATTGCCCGCGACGATCTCATCCTCGGCCAGCTTCGCGAGCTGCTTGACGAAATCAGTGTTCCCTTCCCTCTCGCTCTTCTTGACGAGATAATTTGTGAAGCGAGTGACAGAGGCGGCAGACATCGCCCGCCGCCGCGTGTCAATGGTCCCCGGTTGACGCCATTGGCAAGCACTTGCCAATGGTTTGCCTGATTACGAGCGACTTACGCGCGGGGAATCAGGCTACTTCTGATCGAGGACCTGCATTAGGATGAACGCCAAGCCGCCCAGAGCCAATTTTCGGCCGGCATTGTCGAGGGCTTCAAAAACGTCCGCGGCCACCTCGGCATCGTCGTCGGCTGAGACCGCCGAGAGCAACGCCAGAGTCCCGATCATCTCCGCTTTTTCCATCGCGGTCAGTCGAGCCTTCCCGCCAATCGCGGTGAGCTTCGTAAGTTCGGTTTTGATGTCCATAGTTAAGAGGCCGCCTCCGCCGCCTTCACGCGTTCGTAGAGATCAATGATGGGTTTCGCCTTCTGCAAAAATTCGCGGCGGTCCATGGGATCCCACTTCTCCGGCTCCGGCGCGTTGAGCTTCAGCGAGAGCGTGTAGACCGGCGCCGATCCGGACCCGCCCTGGCCGCCCGGAGGCGGCAATGGCAGAATCCCCGCCGCGATATACAGCTCTTTCACGCTGGCAAACTCCGGGTCGTCGTCCTCGAGGCTTTCCTTGAAGCGCACGGCGCGCATGTAGTTCCCGGCCGTTTTCCGCGAAAACCTTGCCTCTTCCGGAAGCGAAGCAATCTGAGCCTCCAGCCAGTCCTCGAAGTCACCCGAGAGCTTTTCGCGCGCCTCGATGAGCAGCTCGCCGGCGGCGATCAGCGCCTTGAGCCCCTGGCGGGCCCACGCCAGGCAGGCGTCGCGCGACTGCTGCACCGTGCCGTGATATTCGACCACGCGTTCCCACAAGCGTTCCTCGCGCAATCCCGCGGTGATTGTGGAGAGCGTGAGCTTCATGCCGCGGCGGCCACCGGTGGCGGGGGGAGGAAGATCTGCCGCAAGGTCCCCGCCCACGCGCCCGCGAAATCGGAGTCGCCACGGTCCCGCGTCTGACCGATGCGCCGGCGCCGGTACTTCTCGCGGGCCTCGGGCGACTTATCGCCGCGGCCCCGGAGATCGCCCAGCCGTGCCTGAAGCTGCCGGTAGCACTTGTGCACGGTCGCTCGCCGCGTGCCGAGCAGGTCTCCAAGCGTCTGGAAACTGCGCCCTTCCCGACCCATGAGGCGCAGGAGACACAGCGCCCGCATGCGGTAGTGGCGGTCCGTGTCGCGGGACATCAGTTCCAGGAGCCGGATCGTCACCTCTTCGTCCTCGCGCGACGCCGCGCGCCGCTCCAGCTCCTTCCAGTCCGCATCGAGCAGCGCCGCCTTCAGGATCAAAAACAAGGTGTCCGTCAGCTCGCGAACGGAGCCCGGCATTTTGCCGTCATACGTCGAGGCCTTCTCGCGGATCCGATCCTCGAGCGAATCGGCGCTGCCCTCGGTATCGGGCCAGTAGCTGGCGATGGATGAGTCCGACGTGTCTTGGCGCAACATGATCAGATGGCGCCCGGCAGCAGCGCGCGGGTCAGGGACTCGAAGAGGCTGACCCGCGGCCGTGCCAAGCGAGTCGAGGAGCGTGTCAACATGCCCGCGACCGTCGCCTTTTACGTGCTTCCCCGTCCACGCCGGAAATGTTGCAAAGTGTTGCATTCAAGAGCGCCGCCTGGAGGAGCTTCTCCTGGACCGGCCGCGGTTTCGCAAAAAATGCCCTGGGCGTCATCCCGAGCCGCTTGGCCGCATCGCGACGCTCCAGCCACCAGGCGAGCACCGAGCCGGAGATCCGGCCGTCGACGAACGGCGCGCCTTCCTGCTCCCATCTCCAGACGGTCGTACGGTCACGCTTGAAAAGGAAGCAAACCTCTTTGCGCGTCAGCAGTTCAGGGGCATCGCGAAGGCTCAATCGCCGAGCACCTTATCACACCCAGGTCATTTCTTCCCTTCCGACAATAACGGCAAAGCCCGGATGCGCCGCTTAATCAGTTCGGTCGAGGGCTTCTCTGCGGCTTCGGCTTCCGCGGCCGTCCTGGCGTCCCGGATTTTATCGAGGGTCTCCTCGATTTCCCCAGAGAGCACTCGGTGATTTTTCTCGGTGTCGCCGATATCATTCTTTACCCGGCGCTTCCACACCGGCTTTCCGTTTTCCTCGGTTCTGTGCTCATCGCACATCTGTTTCTTGTACTCGGCATCGATATTAGCCGGCAGCCACCAGTTGATGGGCACTCCATTCGAGGAGCCGTTGAGGATGCAGTCGTAATAGAGATTCGCCGCAAAGAGATCGCTCCAGAACCAGATAAGGTCGAGTTGCCCGTCCATGATGCCCTCGTTGATCCGGATCGGGTTGCCACCCGTCTTCTCCGGGCCACCGCCTTTGCTTGGACTCAGCCAGTGCGTTTGCCCCAGGCAGTAATCGAACACAGTCGCCTGCTCGAAACCGCAATCGTAAAGCCCGGCCGTCACAGCGTATTCGCGCACCGTGCCGTCCGGCCGCGTAAAGCGGAAACGGCGTAAGTGACCCTGTGCGTCTGGCGCCAGGCCAGCCTTCTCCGCGATCTGCGATTCGCTCGCGAGCTCGCCCCAATCGATTAGCGCAGTCCAGGTCGGCCAATCCGGATGATCCCAGAGGATGCCCCAAGCTCGGATCGAAAACCACAGCTCGGTGCCCTGGCGATCGATGCACATCGTCAGCATTTCCGCCTCGAGCGGAATCTGCCCCTGGAGATAGCGCACCGGGCAACGCCCAATGCACCGCTCGATATCGCTCTCCTTGAGCTGGGCGCCATTGTGCGGCAGCGGCCGGCCGAGGTGATAAACCCAGAACGTCATCAGCTTGGCGAAGTCGCGCCGGGCGTGAAGGAATTTGGCGCTGATCACGCCCCACTTTTCGAAAGGCGAGTACCAGCTCCACACGTGCGCGCTCACGTGCTCGTCCTCTTCGCCTGGCATCGACGCTGTCTTTGCGTCTTCCTCGTCCTCGCTCTCGTCGTCCTCCAGCGATGGTTCGGGATCGGGATTGTGCGCCATCCAGCGGTACCGGGCCAGCATCCAGGTCTGGTGCGCCGTTTGTTCGATATCCTTCTCGCAATACGGGCACTGATAGGTGGCCCCTTTCCTCACGCGCTTCATGTTCCATCCGACGCGCACCCTCTCCATTTGCGTGGGGTCATCGTTCCGCTGCCTGTCCTGGTAGACCGCGAACCGTTCGAAGTTGGCCTGGCCAGTAGTCTCCTCCCGCCACTGGTCACGCGGCAGCAGCACCCCGTCCGCATCGACGAGCGGATTGAGTTCCGCGTCGAAAGGCACTTTCACCTTTTCCGTAAAGAAGGTGAACCTCTGCCACCCCGCGAGCCGCGGATCGTAGCTCGCCGGCGACCAGCCCGGGCGGCAGTCTTCTTCCGCCGGCGGCTGAAATGGCGTCGTGACCAGGTAACCGAGCTGCGGATCCCGCGAACGTTCGTCCGAGCAGTGCGGGCACGGCAAATAACAGTGATGCTGCGTGCCGCTGAGAAACTTCGTCCAGGTCGGCCCGAATTCGCCTTCCTGGGGCGTCGAGTTCCGGACAACCAGGCGCGAGTTGCCAAACAGCGCAGTCCTCGCCTCCAGCTTATCGGTACTCGCCGCGCTCTTGTCAGTGCTGGCCCTGCATGCATCAAGCTCATTGGTGACCACCAGCTCGGCGTTGAACCCGTGGAGATCCGCCTCGGCCCCGGAACCGATGATACGGAATCGCTTTCCGCGAAACGCCTTCTCCAGCGTGGTCCACCACTTTTTGCAACCAGGAGCAGGCGGCGCCGCCACCGCGAGCGCACGCACCGGCTTGCACTCCAGGAGGAAGTCGTCGAGCTCGTCGCGGACAAGTTTTCGCGCGGAGTTGCGCGAGGGATCTAGCCAGGCCACCCAGCCGAACCGTTCCGAGATCCAATAGAGCACGAGGCAAATGCAGAACAGCGTCTTGCCCGCCCGGGCGCTCGAGCAAAGCGTCAGGAAGTGGACGTGCTTCTGGCTCGCCAGATCATAGAGGCCGCGAAAGATCGGGAAGCGCCCGGTGCGCATCGCGCCCGGATTTGGGCCGCCGCTCGACTCCGGGATTCGGACGTGTTTGTCCAGCCAGCGCCAAAGACGCATCCGCGGCCGCGGCCGAATGATCGCGCGCACCATGCCGCGGAACCACAGCCGCGCGTCGAGATAACGATGGGATTTCACTTCCGCCGGCGCCGTGTCGCCTTCGTCCGATGATTGACGATAGCAGCCTCGATTGCCGGCGGCGGCGGTGTAGGCTGGGGCCGTGCCTTCTTCCTCCGTTTCTGTCCGTTTCGGGCTGGATGATTCCCTTTTTCAGGCGCGACTCCGCTGGGCTCAGGTGTCGCTTTGGTTTGCGATGAGACTTTACTACCGGACACTTTCCCCGGAGGAACGGGCGCGACTTCGCCATCAGCGGAAGAAGGATCGATTTCGATGGAAGAAGCCGCGAGCTCTGCGCCTTCCTCGTCCTCGATAGGATCTTCATCAGATTTGCGTCGGGCCACGCCGATCGCGGTTTGTCCGATCCGGCTGATTGCCTGGAGTGCGATCGCGCCGGCGAGTTCCAGGAGCGCGGTGCGGTCGGCACCGTCGAAGAGGAGTTTTTCGCACAGGGATTTCGTCGAGTCATCGAAAGGCACCTCAGCAACGGCGCGCTGCACCGCATCCTCGGCCGAATAGCGCCCAAGGTTCAGATCCGAGGCGATCGCGTCCACCTCGTCGCGCAAATGCTCCCGGCACTCGGCCTCGTCCGCGATACCGCACACCCGGCGCGCCGCCATATCAGGGAACTGGTTGAGCTTCGCCTGCAACGCGGCCAGGAACGCCCCGAGAGGTCCTGCCAGCTCCGCCGCGACCAGGAGCGTCTCCTCGACCGTGAGCCGGCTCGCGCGCGCCTTCTCATAGTTTTCGTGCAAGATGGCCTTCTGCCATTCGCTCTGCGTGCCTCCGATGGAAGGGGGCCTGATAACCCCCGGTTCGTCGTCGCGATCGTTTTCCGGCTCGTCCTGGACTTCTCCCGATCCCTTCCCGCGGTTCAGACGAAACTCGTCCATGAACCCGAGCCAGGCCGCGACGCAATGCCGCCCATCCGCGCGCTCGAGCAAATTCTTCCGCCGCTCGATCTCCGGCCCGTAGCGCGGATCACTTCGCCAATTCTGGATCGCCTTTCGCGTCACGCCCAGCCGGCCCGCGAGCTCGTCCCAGGTCCCGACGTAGCCGGTGGGATCGACGCCAGGCGCGGCCGTCGCCGCGTCGAGCTTGGCTTGCTCCCGCGCCGTGAGCGTCTTCCCGGCGTGGAGCTTTCGAATGATATTGGCGAGCTCGCGATCGCGGAGCTTGGACTGGTCTTCTGGCGTGAGCTTCACGCCATCGTAGCCGCGTCAATCGGACGATTATGCTCCTAAAAGCAAACGACCATCAGGAGTGATCACCCAAACGGTGAGCTCTTCGCTGGCCGTACCCGCGACCAGATGCTTCTCCTCCATAGTCTTGAGGAGAATTCGCAAATCGGTGTATGTGATCGAGATGCGAAGGAGCGTGTGCATCGCCAAGACAATTGTCCGTTCAGGAACGGCCACTTCGAAATCGTTGAGCACGTCCAAAACCGCCGCTTGCAGCACGCCTTTTTGCATGGCTCGATCGAATAGACCGGAACGACCTAGAAGTCCATTTCGATCTGCCGATCTGCGCGGATAGCCCTGGCCGGCGCTTCGTAGGGGTCGTCTATTGGGGCCCGATTCTCCAGGCGAGCCCCTTCCTCCCAGAAGTGCTTCCACGTGCGTTTTCTGGCCCTGCCCCGCGCGGTGTGCTTGTCGAGGGCGAAGTCTGGTACCGGCCGCTTCTCCCGCTGGCCCTCATACATGACGATGAGCGCGTGATCGACCATTCGCGATTTCGGTGCCCGCGCGACGTCGAGGACCGCCTGCACGAGGAACAGCCGCTCCGGAGCGTGCCGCGAATCCTTCTTCTTCCTCTGGTCCCGCCAAGCCTCGCGCAGCGCGGCCACGCGCACGCAGGCCTGCGGATCGGCGAGGCCGATGTCTTCGCTCGCGATGATGACCAGGCGTTTGAAGACGTATTCCCCGAAGCCGGCGAGATCGAGCTCGGTGGCCCAAAAGAGCGCGTCATCGGCGAGGCCTCGGCGGATGCACTTCTGCATCGCGCTCGAAACCTCGCCGCACGTGTAGCCTCCAGGCGTATGGATTTCGGAGAACGTCACGCCGCCCTCCTCTTCACCGATCGCACGGCCGCGAACGCCTCCGCGTCGTGAAACGCCGTCCGGACGTTGCACCCGTCGAGGATCCCATCGGGCACCGCGCCGCGCGCGATCGCCTGGGCCTTGTCGGCGGGGATGGAATACCTTCGGACCAATTCGCGCGCCGTTTCCTTGACCGTGGGAGCGTCTACCGGCAGTCGGATGAATCGGGACTCGAGCCGCCCCTTGGTCATCTGGCGGAGCTTCGTGAATTCGTTGGTCGTCGCGAGGACCGCGTGCCGCGGGGGAAGCTGGTCCAGGTAAGTGAGCATTTCGCTCATGGCCGAGCCACTCATCTGGTCGAGTTCGTCGATCCGTTTTACGGTCCAGTCGCTGAACAGGTTCCCGTAATAGCATCGCTCCCGCCACTGCCGCACGACGTCCACGCCCACGCTCTGGCCGTTGAGCGTCTCGACCGCGAACGGCGAGCCGGTGAGCTCGCCCGCGAGGATGTTTGCCAATTCGGTTTTCCCGATGCCCGGGTCGCCATCGAGCAGCAAGGCCACGCGATCGCGCTTCGCCGCCACCGCCCGCGCCGCCTCCAGGATGGAGGCGGCGGGGCCGAAGAGTTTTGCCTTCGAAGTCTTCATGCGGTGGTGATGACGAGCTGGCCCTGCTGCACCTGCACGCGGACCCGCGCGCCAGCGGGGAATCCGGCGGCTTCGAGCCAGCGCCCGGTGAGCCGGAGATGCGGCGCCGTCGTCCCGCCGCGGCGGCGCGGCTGATAGAGCGAAGAGATGGTGAGAGTCTTCATGGCTCAGGCGGCGAGGCTGACGACGTTGGCGCGCTTGGATTCCGCGCGAGGGGTCACTTCCGATTCCGGTTTGTCGGCCAATTCCATCGGCTTTTCAGCGCCGAGGACCATGGCCGCGAAGGCGAAGGCCTCCGGCGTGGCGAACAATTCGCGAACGATCGGATCCCAGGCGGTAACTGACTTAGAGAGAGCGCCGAAGCGATAGCGGTAGGTCGCCGTCTTCTTGCAGACGTAGATCTCGCCGGCGCCCCACTCGGCGAACGCCGGGCGGAGCACGTCGATGTGGCGGTGAACGCGGGCCAGGCTGTTTGCCTTGCCGATAGCGATGCTGCGGATGGTGGTGAGTGCGGTTTTCATTTTCGTTGGCGCCCTGTTTGGTCGGTTGGGCTCTTCCGTGTTTGGTGGAGCGTGATTGCTCCCCGCTGCCCGCCGCCGCGATCGGCGACGGGCAGATCGGGAACGATCAGTAATCCTCTGGAAACAGGACCGTGGTCGCCGAGCGGTCGGCTTCCGTGATGATCCAGATTTTGCCGTAGGCGGTTTGGTAGGATGAGAAGATGCGTTCCCCGTTCAGCATCGCGTGCAGATTGGCCAGCACATCGTCCTCGCACATATCGCCGCAGTCGCCGGACAAGTGGCGCGTGAGGCAGAGCGTGATGGTCCCGGCCGCGTCCGGCTGGCGGGCCAGCATGTCGGCAATCGCCCGAGTCATCAGGAGACGGCCGCGTTCAAACTTCGCTTCAGCAAAGGCGATCGAGATCATTAGCTCAGCCTCCTCGCCGAAGTTGCGCCGCAACCGAGCGGCCGATTGATGTTGATTTCGCGGCCGGCCCGGCGCCCGGCATCGATCGCGCTCTCGTGGCGAATCCGGATGTTCGCACGGCCGCCGCGGCGCAGGTTGGGAAAGAAGCGGCGCACCGCTTCGCTGAGGCCCTTCTCCTCGTTCACGACGGCGAGCTGGTAGTTCGCCGCGATCCGCTTGTCGCCGTTCATCTCCGCTTCGATGATCGCCTCCGCCTCCACGCGCTGTTTGTTTTCCGTCAGCTTCGCGTCGAGGCCCTGATAGACGCCGAAGAAGTAATTGACCCGCGCCCCTTGGCCGCACTGCGTTTGCCGCTGGTATGCAGTCCAGAGTCGCGGAAACTCTCCCTCTAGAAACTCCATGACCCAGCGGGCGAAAGCGATATCGGTCGGTTTCCCGATCACGAACAATTCACCGCCATGGCCCATTACCATCTGCACATTGAAGTGCTTCCGGACTATCCACTCGACGTACTTCGCTTGGAACGTCTTCCTGCGGACCTGCACGTCCTGCGTGTATTCCTCGGCCGGCCGCTCGGCGTGCTCGATGCCGGCGAGCTCGATCTTGTAACGGAGCGCGATCTCTTGCGCCCTGGCCATCGCTGCCTCGGCCTCGCCTTGGCTGGCCGCTTTGTCGGTGGCGAGGCGGAGAAGCTTGCGGAGCTTCTCGATAACTTGCTGCGGTGTCTGCATTCTAGTGGTGCCCTGTTTGGATGGGTTGGGCTCTTCCCTTTGGTTTCTTGCCGGCGGGAACTGCCCCGCCGGACAATGTGACTTTCGTCACCGCCAGTCGTGACGTCGCGCGAAACCAATCGTGCCCACACTTTTCCTCACGCTGGCAAACCCGGTGCTATCAAGCCGCCGCTGTGCCCCCTATTCCAGGAGCCGCTGGAAGCTGTCCGCGTATTCCCGCCGCACCGCCTCGCCGTCATCGCGGCCGTGTTCCGAACGCCAGGCGTCGTATGTCGCCGGCGTCAGCTCCACGCGCTCGATCTTCGCGTGCCGTCCACGACACAGTCGCGAAATGTAGGTATTGACCTGCTGCTGCCATTTGAGCGCGCGGCGCGGATAGAAAAAACGGCAGTTCTCCTCGCTCGTGAAAATCGCGAGTTGCACCTTACGGCCGCGCAGCTCCTCCGGGATCGCTTTCTCGGCGATCCACGTTTCCGCGGCATCCCTGGCATTGGCAGCACTCACGCCGCCTTTTAGAGAGAATCGACGTCTCGCGTCAATCCCCAGTGACGTCGGGCACGAAGCCCAGGCCGCCGCCGAGATCGGTCCAATGATCGATCCGCGGGCCCTTCGGAAACTTCAACAGGACGCAGACCTTCCCGTCGCCGCCCGGCTTGCCATCCCCGATGGAAACGGTCGCAATGTTTTCAATCTCACCCTCGCGGAAATACCGGACGAGGAGCTGGTCGGGAAGCTTCAAGGCTTCCACTTTCTTTTTCTTGGCCATGTTTCTGGTGCCCTGTTTGGTCGGGTCGGGCGCATCCCGGTTGTGCTTAGTTCACTTCGGAATTCTCCATGGTGGATCGATCCCGAAGTCTTCGACGAACCGCTTTTCGATCTGCTCCAAGACAAACCGCTCAGCGTCAGCAACAGAACTGTCCCGAGCGGAATGGAGTTGCCGACCGGCTCGCGCGAGCGAACGCAATGCAGCGCCGAGCGACGCGCAGGCCGCGTAATGCGCGCCGACGAGATCGGCGATTTGTGTCAGGTCGAACTGGCTAATGACGGCGCGGGTCCGTTCCCGCTGCGCCATCTGCAATCGTGAAAGACCGTTCATGCGATCACCAGAATCAAGCGTTGATGGTTCGAGCAATAGCCAGGTTCTGGGGAATAGCCGTACCAGCGGAGTAACCACCCCTTGCTTTCGTCATCGTAGTTCCGCCGGCATCGCCACATTTTCCCCGGGTAGACGGCGGTCGGCATGCTGCAGGAGTAATCAGCGAGCTCGCGGAGCGTGTTCGCGGTCATTACCGCGTGTTTCTCGTCGATTAAGATTTGCGCGCGGTCCGGCTGCCGCCAATGCGCGCCCATCGGATCGGTGATTGCCGGGATCTCGGTGGCGACCATCAGAAGGGAAGGTTCATCGTGATCTTCTGCACACCGGCGTAGTCGCGTTTGCGCGTGCCGCTGTGGCCGCCGAAGCGGAAGATATCGCCCCACTTTTTGCGGAGCAGCTCCACGTCGCGTTTCTCCGTCTGCGACGTGCGAAACGCGGCCTGGCCACCGCGGCCGGTGAAAGTCTCTTTCTGGCAGAACGTGTACCGGCAATCCTTCACGCAGAGCCGGTGCTTCCAAGCGTTCATCGCCGCGATATCGAAATCGTTCTTCGCGACGATCCGCTCGTCGAACCTGAGCCCGTGGCCACGCATGAAACCCATGGCGCAGCCGTTGATGTAGCCGGTGAGCATGAATGGTTTCAGGCCGGTGTAGTAGCGCAGGGCGCCGTTGCTGGCCTCCCAACCGAAATAGAACGCTCCCACGTCGCGAGCCAGGCGCGCCGTGTTCGTGATGATCGCCTCGATGAGCTCCGGATCCCGAATGGTGGCGGGCTCGCCCTTCTCGGTGAAACACCGCTGCACGCTGAGAATGTCGTCGTCCACGAAGACAAGCGCATCAGCGTTCCCAGCGAATTTGTAATTATCGAAGGCCTCGAGCATGTAGTTGAGCTTCGGTGTGAGACCTTTCACCGCATCGGGATGCGTGCGGATGTGATCACTTCCGACGACGCGCGCGTACTCCTCCCGCTGGCTTTCCGGCACGAACACGATGGCCTCGGGGAGAAGTTTGTGGGTGGTCATCGTTTGCGCCCTGGACATTGAGGGAATGACGATTCGCACGTAAGGCGGCGAGGGCTCGCTCGAGCGGGATCGCGCGGCCGAGGCCGACGCCGGTTTTCTTGTAGCTGCGCTCCGGCCGGAGGCCGACAAGGTTTTGGAGGAAGGCATATTCGGTGGCGTTGTTGGTGAAAATGAGCACGTAGTCGTAGGACTCGCCGAGCTTCGCGGTGATCGGAAACTCCGCCTCGGGGATGTCGGCATCGCGGAGGAGCTGCTCCAGCTCGTCGCTTGAGACAGCGGCAAACTCGACCTCGCCGGCGTCGAGCTCCGACAGCAATTTGCGCAGCGCGTTGTCGTCATCCTGAGCGAGCGCGGCGAGCTTGTTGTCGGCAATCAAGTCGCGGATCTCCTCGGCGCGATTGCGGTAGGTCTGGAACTCGATCGGCACGTCGAGCCCGCTGCGCTGCGCCATCTGCACCAGGCCGTTGCCTTTCGTCACGCAACCGCTCAGGAGCGAGACCACGGCCGCACGCCGGTACCCGTTGCCAGGCTTCTTTGCCGTGCCCTGGATCACGGCGAGCATGCGGTCGAGTTGCTTTGCCGGATGCTTCTTGTAGTTGCCCGGGTAGAGCTTCAACTCCGAGGCCGGCATGATCTTGTCGAAGTGGCAGTGCACCGGAATTCCAGACGCCTGGGCGTCTGTCTTTCGTCGTGGCGAGCTCATGGGAGATGCGGGTGCCTCAGGGCTTCGACGATCAGCCAGAGAACGAACGCGAGCAGCAGCAGGCCGCGGAGAAAGTGTTTTTTGGCGCGGGCGCTTTTCATGGGAAGTTCGGGATTTGGTCATGGATACGAAAGTGCTGGGAGTCGCCAAGACTGCTGGATGGGGGGTCTCATAAAAGAGATTCCTTGGGTGGGGGGCCTCATATCTGAGAAACAATCATTATTGAGAATATCCATAGAGTTTACAGAGATCATTCACCGAGTTCGTCGCTGGCTTTCAGTTCCCTGCTGCCCTGCACGAGCTCCAGCGTGCGCAACTTCCCAAGGTATGTGCTGAACGTCCCACTCACGTGGCTGATTTCTGCGGATCTTCCCAACTCCTCCTTGGTCATCGTTGCTGGCCACACCGAGGCCAACGCATCGAGCATTCGCGATGCGCCTCCGTTGCCGAGTTCCCCCAGCCAATAGCTGAGCAGCTTGCGACCAGTCGGCAATGGTTCGTATGAACCAAGCGCCTCGATCCCCGCTTCGGTCAGTTCCATGCGATCGCGCGTTCCTGCAATCCACACTTGGCTACGGAGCTTGCCCAAGTAAGTGCTGAACGTCCCGCTATTGCTCGACAGACCAGCACGCACTCCGAGCTGGCGCGCATTCAGACCTGGCCTCTGAGCCAAGGCTATCATCATGCGTCTCATCCCACCCGACACGACTCCGGCGCCGCCAGTGGTCCCGGCGCCGGAGGAACGCGCGCGCTGTGCCACTGTTCCGGCTCGTGTTTTTGGAAGTAGGATGGGTGTCGCTGGGCCGACCGGATTATGCAAATGAATTTGCATATTTGCATTCGACTTGGCCGCGCTGGCGTTCCACTGCACTCGATCGAGAATGCACGCCGATTTGTTCAACGCCTCGCGGTATTCGTCCAGTTTCGAAGCTAACCCGCGGAGCTGTGACACCATTTCGAACGCGTCATTTTTCGCGTCGCGGATCTCTTTGAGCAACGCGTCATCCAAGAGCGGCTTTGTCGGCACATTTGCATCCTTCCGCTGCAATTTGCCGAGCTGCTTTTCCAACTCAGTGATGCGCTTTTGCAATTCCTTCGGATCCTCGGCTTTCGCTTTCTCGATGACGCTCGCCATCTGCGATCGCAATTCCTCCAGGTCCACGCTAGTCAGTTGTTGCGGCTTGGCCTGGCTCTCACCGTGCTTCGGAGTACTCGAGACATCCGCGGTGACTTTCTTCGCGATCCGGAGCGTTTTCGAAATGCCAAGCCATTGCGGGCTCCACACGTGCGGCTCGCCCACCTTGAGCTTGGGCAGGACTTCGACGATATCCAGCTCCGCACCCTTTTCTGAAACCCAGCTCTCGATGGCCTTTCGTTCATGCGGTCCCGTCATCTGGAACGCGAACAGGCATTCCGTCTGGTTGAGCGCCTTTTTATTCACTTCCTGCGGACGCTGCGAGATCAGCGACGCGCCGATCCCGAAGTTGCGACCGAGTTTGATCAGCCGCTCGAACGCGTGGACCATATGCGTCTCGTCCTTGCCGACGTTCTGCGGCACGAACTCCTGGCATTCCTCGATGAAGATATGCATCGCCGCCGGCGCCGCCTTTTTGCGCTGGAACAGTTGCGAGACGAAATCCGTCACAAATTCGTGTTGCTCGCTGACGAGCATCTGCGAGACGTCCAGGACCGCGGAAAGATTGCGATCGACAATGAGGTTTGCGATCAGCGCACCGGTCTCTGGATCGAGCGGCACGTCGCCATGCAATCCGCCAAAGACCAGGATCGGGAATCCCCCACCCTTGCGAGGACCTGTGCGCAGTCCCCACCACACGCCCACGGGGTCGAGCGCAATCACCTGCGCCTTCGCCTCCAGCATCAGCTCGCAGAGCTTTGTCGCGCCGTAACTCTTTCCGGATCCCGTCCGGCCGAGGAACGCCAGCTTTTGCGTCACGGCCTCGATCGGCAATTCGAGGTCGTCTGAGATTTTAAGCATCATCGTCTTCTCCCTCCCGCTACAAAGAATCGCGTATTCCGTCTCAGCGCAGATCGCAACTGTGCTGCTGTCTCCTCGTCGGCGAAAGGAAGCAGCGCCTTCGCATAGTCCCGAAGGGCGATGGTTTCGATGTAAAAAATATCCTGATGGCGAACCGTCCCGCAGCCAAAACCCTCCTCATGCAACAGGTTCGCCACTTCCGCAATCGTACGAGCACTAAAAGTCGCGCGTGAGTTAGCGAAGTGCTTTTTACGAAGCGCCAACATCAAACCCAACGCGAAGTCGATGGCTGTGCCCCGGATCATCCCACGTCCTCCTCTCCGCTCTTGCCCTTCTTTTTTCCAGACGCTTGGAGCTTCACCTTAAAGAGCTTCGCAGCGGCCGCGAGCATCTCTTCATCCGCCTCCTCCCAGCTCCACAGAAACATTTCAACCAGTAAGCCGCGAAGCGTCTTTCCGTCCGCCTTCTCGAAGAAGGCCCGGAACGCTTTCTCTTCCGCGAGGTGGCCGTGCTTTTTATCCACTTCGATATTGCGGCGCCGCAGGAGGTTTTCCTCGAGGCGACTGTCGGTAAGACCCTCGATGATGAACCGGAAAAAATCCGCATTCGGCTCCCGCGACTCAGCGGCCTTCACTACGACCCCGATATCGATCGCCGCCGACACATACGCTTCCTCGCGCTCGCGGGCCTGCTCTTCCCGTCGCCGCGCCTCGGCCTGCTCCCTGGATACTTTCGGATCCACGTCGATTTTTAGGCCCAAATCCTTCGCGGCCCGGGTCGCCGCTTTCTTGGGATACACCACCCGCGGCTTCGAGCTCCAGTTATCGATCGCCGCCATCGCCTGTGGTGCCTTATCCCCGAGCACGACCTTCCAGGTCCTGCCCTTCTCGTCGTACTCGCACTTATCGCCTACACCCACGTAGCCGGCGGCCAGTGACCCGTACCGAAACACACTCGCGCTCTGCTTCCGCGTCAGCACCTTGTAACCCTTCTCGAGGAACTCCTTCGCCTGCACCTGCCAGGCCTGTTCCTTCTTTTCCTCCTGCACCGCTTCCTCCACAAGCCGCTCCGCATCGCGAAACGCGATCATATCTTTCTTGAATCCGTCGCCCGCATAAACGTCCACCGGCTTGAGTAACAGTCCCACGAGGTGCTCCCTCACTTCCGGCGTCTTTGCCTTCGTGATCAGCCCCGCGTGGCTCGGCGGCAATTTACCACTCTCCAGCGCGACCTGCGCAGCATCGGGCAGCTCCAGCAATTTCAGCCGCTCATAGATCGTAGATTTCCCCAGGTCCACTTTCTTTGCCACATCGTCCATGCTCAGGCCGAAATCGAGCAGCAGCCTATATGACCGCGCCTGATCCAGAGGCTGCACATCCTCCCGCTGCAGGTTCTCGATAATCTGGAACTCGATTGCTTGGCGATCGTCCAGATCCCGGATGATCACCGGCACATCTTCCACCGCAGCGGCCGTCGCCGCGCGCCACCGGCGCTCCCCGGCCACGATCTCATACTGTGGCAAGTGGTAGGTCGCCTCGCGTTCCGTTTTGAACCACGGCGGCACAAACTTCGCCCAGTAAGCATCGCCGGGATGCGGTTCCGTCGGTACCGACCGGCTGGACCACGCCAGGTAACCGCGGCTCACCACCCAGAATCCATCCTCACCGCTCAACCGGCACGCCTCCACAAACCACTCGCCCGTCTTCACTGGCCGCACGATGAGCGGCTCCAGCACGCCATGCTGGCGCACATTTTCCGTCATCTCCGCCAGTTTCGCCGGGTCGAAGTTCTTCCGGTTGAATGGCGATTTGACGATGATTGCAGGACGTTCTCTTGAAAAGCGTCCGTGCTCCGATTTAGCCTGGTCTTCGCTCCGGGTCGTACTTGAGCTGGCGGTCGTCGTGTTCGCTTTTCCGCGCGGCGCGACGGCCGCCGCTTTTTTCAGACGCCCGGGGGCGTCCGTTTTCTGAGCCGCGCGCGTGAGCGCGGAACCCGCATTACCTGGTGATTTCATGGTTGTTGCCTTTCTTGGTTGGTGTGAGCGGCGAGCCCATCGGACTCCTCGCCGCGGATTTTGAAATACTGATCGCGAGCCCATCCTCCGGCGTTGCGGAGCGGCTTCAGGTGTTGGTCCGTGAGCCGCAAGCGCAGCTCCATGCAGAGGTTGATCGCCGCCCATCTGCTCTCGCGGACACGCAGCCGCCACCAGCCGCCGAATTTCTCCATCGTGGGCCTGCCGAGCGCCACGAGCAGGAATGCCATGATTTGCTCCTCGTTCGCGCCGGGATCGAGAGATTCGAGCGGTTCACGATTCGTGAACTCAGCTCTCAGAGCTTTCAAAGGCTTAAGAGCTTTAGCTCCCTCTGAATCTTTAAAGTCTCTTAAAGGAGCGTTCATGATTCGTGAACCCGGTTCACGATTCGTGAACTCGCAGGGCATAGAAAAAGACCGCGGGGCGGACAAATCGCTCGCCTCCTCCGGTCGTACTGCCAAAGATGCCGCGGAGGGTGTTTCTCCGCGCCCCGCGGTTCCCAGCGGTCGCGCTGGTCCCTCACGGCTGCTCAGCTCGTGGGGAGCCGGCGCCGGTGTTGGTAAGCGATCCGTTGCTGGAAAGATTGAGCCGCCGGCGTAACGCGCCGCGGCGGCATTGTGGAACTCGAGCAAGCTCTCGCGAGCGCGTTCCATGGCCAGGGCCTCCCCGAATTCCTGCTCCACCGGCGGGCTGAAAAATTCCGCCTGCTGCTCTCCCTTGTTCGCCCAGATGATCCCGCGCTCAGTTTCATCCGCCAGCCGCGCATCCGCCCGCATCTCGTACACCCAGGGCCAGCTCTTCGAGGGCGGGAGGAACGTGTACACGCACCGGTCCTGGCTCACCTGGAGCGCCCTGTTCCGATGCAACTTCTTCACCGTCGTGCTCACCGCGCTTTTCAGAATCCCCGTCGCGTCCGATAACTCCTTCGCGTAAGTCAGCCGCACGCACGGCTCGCCGATCTCAAACGAAAGGCGGATCACGGTGCCGGCGATCACCATTTCATTTTCGCTCAGATCGTGCCGGAACAGTGCGCGCCAGCAAACAATCGCGAGTTTCTGATAGTCGAGGGGTTCGCTCATAAAAGGTCCAGGTCCGCGGTCTCCCAGGCGGAATCCAGAAATGCGGTGACCTCCTTAACCGTGGTCATCTTCGCCGCACGCCTCCGCAGATCTCCGATGTTCAGCGCGATCTTGAGATCGGCGTGCGGATTCTTCTCCAGCCAGCACGGCGCGTTGATCACGTGCACGAGATACGCCCGCAAAAAGAGCAACTGTTCGACGGTCATCTCCCCCTTGCCGAGGACCTGGTCGTAATAGGCCATGATCGCAGCGCGAAGCACGCCGGTCTCTTCGGAGGCCCACGCGAGCGGCAGGCCCTGCGGCCCTAGGTAGGCCGGAGGAATCAGGAGATCGCTCACGAGGCCACCGCCTTTCCAGGTCGCACCGGGCTGCTCACCCAGAACAGCAATGCGTCGTTCACCACGATCTTGATCAGCCGTCCAGTGGGGCCTTGCTTCCTGGGCGTTTGCGGGCAGTCGGGATGCGCCAGGCGAACACAGAGCGCCGGCGCGCTGATTCCAGCGCGGCCGGCCAGCTCCTTCGGAGTCATCCAGTCGCGGCTGTCCACGTGGAAGGAGAGAAAGCTCCGATCGCGCAGCCAGGCGAGAGCCCAATTCGTCGCTTCGTCCTCGGATTGAAACGTGACCGTCATGCCGCGGTCCTCAGTTGCTCGACGCCGATCCGTGACGCCGAGATCGCTTTCATGTTCCGCCAGGCCCGCGCCGATTGGCGGATGGATCCCAGGTGATACTGCTGCACCATCGCCACCGGAAACGCCGCGTAGCACGGATCGCAAAAATGGTTTTCACGGCGCTTCCGCAGCCCGCACTCGCAGTAATTCTGCGAGTCGATCCTTGGCGTTTCCTTCGCCCGCAACCTCGTCAACTTGCGCTCCAGGCACTTCGCGGCCGCGAGCTGCACTGGGCATTCAGTCGCACTCCCGCGGATCGCGTCGATCGCCGTCGCCAATGCCTCGCGGTACGTCATAGCAGTTCCGCCCGCTTCGCGGGCCGTCGATCGTGCCGCAGTAAAATGTCGATCGCCTCCACGAGCCGCGCGTCCTTCATGATCCGAAAGCGGACCCTCAGCTTCTTGAGCGCCTTCTGCTCGATGCACCAGATTGCCGACTCTCCACACTCAGACCACGCAGCCTGGTCCTTGCGTGTCAGCGGCATTCCGTAAATCGCACACATCTGCAGCAGCGTCAGCCCGAGGTCGATCCGCTCGGACCGCGCCGCGGCCGCGCCGCGGCCGCGCAGTACTCCAAATTCAGATTCGAGGCGGCTCATAGCAAAGCGAGCTGTGGATTCGTCGGTGGCAACGCCAGCCGCTCCGGCCCGCGCAGCGCCTTCCGGGGCGCTGGCTTCAGGGCCTTCGGCGCTTTCTGCACCGGCTTCACTTCCACCACCTCGCCCTCCTTCGTCTTTTGCTTCCACACCACATTGTGCGGAATCCGCACGCACCGCACCTGCTGCAGCATCGTGATGATCTCCGGCCGGTCCAGCCAGGTCAGCTCTATCTCTGGCGGTTCGCGGTGGAGATCGGCGCTCACCGGCAACGCATCAGCAAGCAATTCAGTCAGTGCCCCGACACCCTCTTTCGAGGCGACGACGAAGTCCTGGCCACCCACGCGAACGAGGAAGCGCGGCATCTTCACGAGTGCCGTCTCCTTGCAAATTGTTGAGTGTGCGTATTATTAACGCCGCGAAATAGTCGAGGGAAAATCATCTGGTCGGTGGTTCATCTTTCGAGGAGCCGGCGGCGAATCTTTCCACCCGCCGCCGGCTCGTTTTCTTGTTTAACCGGACCGCGCGCTTCATGATCGCGCAGCCCTTGAGCGGCAGGCCCTGCCTGCGGTGTGTTGGTAGTTAGATGCCTCCTTTCCGGTTGGTGAAATCGTGTGAAATCGTGGTCAGACGAAGTGCGGGTTATGCGCGACCGCCTGGCAGTTCGGCAGCAGTTCGATGAACTGAGCGCCAATCACTTCCCGGCCGCCGCAGTGGAAGAGGCCCTTGGAGCGATCGAAGGCCACGAGTTCGCGCCGTGTTCCGGCCGGGATTTCGCCGGAGATCAGGCGTTGCCCGCGCGCGAATCCCACGGGGCCGAAGGATCCGCTGAGGCAGGACCCGCTCCACATCCGCTCCACGTTCAATTGCACGAAGCCGAAGACCGTACCCGCAGGAATTCCGATCCGGAACATTTCGTACCGGTGAATGAGATAGATCCCGTCCAACTCGCCCCACCGCCCGGTTTCCCGGTGGCACTTGAAAGCCGTAAACGAGGGCGCAAACCGCGGGCTGACGTCAGCCTCTCGATGCGCCCGCCCGAACGCTCTATCGATCACCCAAGCCGGCACACCCGCGTCCTCGTCCAGCTCGACGTCGAAACCCATGAATGTAATCTTCTCGGATCTCGCCGCTGTCGCCGTCGTCGCGTCGCGAAAGTTCGCGCCGATGATCCCGAGCACCGAGCGCTCGAGTCGTTCCTGGAACGCCCGGTGTAAGTCGCGCTCGAACGCCGTCCGGATCTCCTCGCGCCCTTCCGGCATATCGAGGTACTCGACCAGGCTCTTCGGCTTCTGCGACCTGCCGATGTGAAAGCTCGGCGCATACATCGCCGGGACCTGGAGCCCGCTGGGCGTGCGCAACAAGTGCGGTCGGCTGGCTAGGAGGTCCAGGTATGCGCGCGGGATTTCCGGGGGCTTGGCGGCTCGGGAAAAGCCGTCGAAGATGGTGCGCTTGAGAATGCGGGAGTTCCGCGTGTCGATGAGTAGGTCCATGGTCAGGATTTGCTTTTGGTGGCTGCTGCGTTGGTCCGGCTCGCGCCGGGGTGAGTCGTTTCCAGGCGTCCGGAATTTCGCGCCCGCTTCGCGGCATCCGCCGCCATCGCGTCGAGCCGCTTTCGCTCCCGCACCGCGCGAATCGAGAGCCAGCTCGCGAAAATCAGCAACCCGATCGCGGCCGGCAGGCCGAGGACCATGGCGGCTCTTGCTCCGATGGTGAGGACGGCGATCATCGCGCCACGTACTCCCTGGTTGCGTCCCCGCCCGGCCGCCGGCGTCCGCTCTTTGGGTGCCGGATCCATCCATCGGGCTCAGTTCCCATATTCCCGCTCCACGCGACGAAGGCCATCGCCGCGGCCGTGGCCGATTCGAAGCACCATTGATCCTCGTACCCGGCCTCGTCCAGGCCCGCGAAAATCGCCCAGGTGAAAACCATTTGCCGCATGGCCACGAGCTGGCTGCCGTCATCCGCCGCGCGGATCGACGAGTAACATTCCGTCGCGCGGAGCTGCTCAATCAATTCCGCCGTTTCTGGAGGGGGCGCTTCGATCATGCTCCGGCTCCTTTCGTCAGATCCCTGCCGCACCGCGCGCACGTGACGACACCGCGCGAGTTCATCTGCCCGCACACCATGCACGGAAGACTGTCATCATCGAAGGGAACGCCCAAAATTGCAGATCGGTCACGAACGATCCGGATCGCCTCGTCCATTCGCGGCAGATTCCACGCCCTTCCCACGCGACCGAAGAGTTCAAAGAGCGAGCGACGCACATCCGCCGCGAACACGTCCGCCACATCCGGGTGCACCAGCTCGCGCGCTATGAGCGGCGCCAGGCCCGCGTCCACCATGCCCGCGCACTCACTCACCAAACCTTCGAGCATCGGATCGACCAGACCACACGCCGGCGGAGTTCCCCCCAGAGCCTCCGCCGGCGTGGTCTTTTGGTCGGGCTGTCTCCCGGCGTCAGATTGGTTCATGTGCGCTGATTTGAGCGAGCGGCTTAATGCGCGCGCAGTCGTACCCGCCCGAAATTCCTTCCACCTTCGCAACCCAGGCGCCGTGCCCCAATGTCCACGGCAGCGACCTGAGCTTCGAGTGTTCCATCTGGCCGTTGTCCCGCTCCACGACTACCGGCATCCCGATCGTGTCGAGTTTCTGCGCGGCAGTGTAGGACGCTTTGATCGCGGCCTCCATCCGCTTCTTGATCGAGATCACGCCGCCACCTCGCTTTCCTGCTCACCGCGAAAATCCACAACGATCACCTCGGCGACCACGGCCGGCACCATCGCCGCGCGCGCCGCTTCGCCGATCCGGATCGCCTCGCGATATTGCGCGATCGACCGGCGGCAGCGCTGCACCATCTCCCGGCGAAACTCCAGCGAACGGCCGGCGCACTCGCGGGCGAAGATCAAACTATCGGCGGTCCACCGATCGCGCCGCGGTCCGTCTCCAGGATTCAGCCGGTCGAGCGCCCGCGCTTCCTCAATGCCCTGCAGGTTCTTCGCCCATGCGGAGCGGAGATCCTCAACCTTCCGCGCCAGGCACCAGCGATAGCGGGGAAGCTTTTGCGCGCACCAGTTCTTGTCGCCTTCCGTCAGTTGCTCTTCGGTCCGTTCAGTGTTAGTCGTCATTTGTCTTGATTCAGTTTCGCCCGCGTCCGGTTACAGCCGGCGCGGGCCTTTTTTTCTGCGTCACGAAATTGCGGTTGCGATCGCCGCAGCGACCACGAGCACGAAGGCCCAAAGGAAGAGTGTGATGCACAGCCAGGCGCATCCGTTCTCGCCGTCCTCGCTCGAAATATCCTGGGGCTCGCGGTCGATCATATTTCACGCGACCGCTTTGAAAGCTTCCACCGGCCGGCCATGCGGCCAGACCTGCAATCGATCGAGCATCGCGATCACCGCGCCGAGCTTGTAGCCCCTGGTCGCTTTGTGCGGGCCTTTGATCCACGGCACATTCTCCCGGTCCGCCACGCGCTTGAAACCATTCTCCGTCCAGGGTGTCATAGCCGTTGCCTCCGCGAGCGAGATCACCCGCTCATCCACGAGCTTCTGCGCCACCCCGCGCTCAGCCGCGGCCGCGATCGCCTCTTCCAAACGTCTGGAAAGCTCCGATGCCGTCACCGGCAGCGACAAACTCACCGTCACTGCAGCGTCGGAGAGGATGGAGGGAGACCCGTGCATGGCCGTGCGTTTTCAGGCCGCTTGTTTTTCTTCCCGGTCGAGCTTTTCGCGAGCCGCCTCACGAAGCCATTGCGAGACGGGGATCTTGCGACCACGCGCCACGCTGCGGACTTTGGTCACTTCCTTCTTCTCGAGCTGGAAACTCACGGTCTCCGGAGAGTCGAACAACTTCCGGTTGTCCGTTTCGGTTTTTGGGGATGTGCTTGGCATGACTTCATAAGGCTTAATAAGGTTTATGATGTTCGTCAACGGCATTTTCAAAGTTTTCCGTTTGACCTTTCACGAAGACTTATTAAGTCTTCTGAAAACCGATGAAGGCGAAACCGATCTCGATCAGTCTGTGCGAAGAATTGGAACAGGCGGCCAAGGTCCGCATGCGGCAAGAGAGAATGACGCGCAGCGAATACTTCCGGAAGTGCCTTCGCGAGGAACTCAGTCGTTTTCAAGCAGCCGAGGCAGCACGCGCCCAGGCCCCCCAGCCAGCCTTGCAGGCCGCTGCTTAGCCGATGGCGAAGAAGATCGTCAGCTTCGCGATCGAGCCCGAAGAAAAGGAACGCATCGACGCAATCATTGAGCGCCGCCAAAGTGAAAACAGCGAGGACCGAGAGCTGAATTTCTCGAAATGGATGCGCGACGCGGTTCTCGAAAAGCTCGCGAGGGAAGACATTGGACCTCCAAAAAAAGCTCCGGCTGGGGCGGAGCAGCGGGTCTCTGGTCGGACATCTGCCAAGGCTGCGCGAGGCGCAAACCCAGAAACGGGTTATCGGCAATCGTCGCCCCACGGCGTAAACGAAACGGATCCCGACGCACCGGTCGAGATAGCACCCGTCATTCCCGCTCGCGCGAAAGGAACGCCGCGCCCAAGAAGCACCGCGCCAGGAATTCGCCGCATCGTCAGCCCAAAGGCCGCCAAAGGCTAAAGCGCGTTTTTCTCTGCTGCCTATCCGTGTTCCTCATGGCCGTCGTCAAATTCCATCGTCTGTGAAAAGCAAAAGAGCCGGCCAGAAAACTCTCCCCCCGATCAAGGTCGGGAACGTTTCGATTTCGCGATGCATCTACGCCGATGGCCGCCTCGCCATTTGGTATCCGTGGAAGGACAACCCGCGGAAAGTCCAGACGTTCGTAAACCACAAGAAAGGGAACGCCGAGGCCGAGCGCATCGCTCGCGAGTTGCACAACGGCGGCGCGGAAGCGCAGATCTTCACGAGCGCCGATCGCGCGGACTACAGCCAGGCGCGAAAGGATGTCGCGCCATTTGGCATCGCGGTCCACGTCGCCACAGCGTCATGGAGCGAGGAGGAAAAGCAGATCCGCGCCGGTGGCTTCTCACGCGCGGCCGTCATAGAGGCCGGACTCGAATCTTTGCTCCGGACTCCGCACTTGGTTCCCGACGTCGCGGTCGAGTTCATCAATAGCAAGGAGACCGACCAAAACCTCGACAGGCGGTACAAGCGCGGAATCCGGAGCACGTGGGAGCTGATGGCATCGCGTTTCAAATGCGACATTCGAGAGGTGACCGCGCACCAGCTCGAGACGCTCCTGGATGGCGAGATCGACGCGGCCACCCGCCAACGCATTGGCGGCCTGCGCAAGAGCAACGGCGAGCTGCTCGGCCTCCGCCGACGCGACAACATTCTCGACGAGATCCGGCAGGGCTTCCAATTCGCACGGCTGCGCAAATACCTGCCCGACGAGATCAGCGCCGCGCGCCAGGTCCCGATGCGCTACAAGCAGGGCGGACCGATCAGCTATTTCACGATAGTCGAAATGCGCCTCATCCTCGAGCACGTCGCCGAGGAGTGGCTGCCGTTCGTGGTCCTCGCCTGCTTTTGCGGGCCCAGGACCGGCGAGCTCGCCCTTTCGAAAGACGCAAAGCAGTCGAAGGACCCATTGCGCTGGGATGACTTCGATTTCGACGAGCGCGAGATTCTCATGCGCGACGTCACCTCGAAGGTCGGCCGGCCGCGTACGATCCCGATTCTCGACAACGCCTTCGAATGGCTGGTCCCGCACCGCCGCGAGACCGGCTACGTCGTACCGAAGGGCCTGCGTCCCGATCGCGAATTCGGCAAGGGCGCCAGACTCGAGCGCGCCATCAATGCCGCGCTGAAAAAAGCGCCGCTCCTCGCCAATGAACGCCCGGTGCAGCTCCAGATGGCCGGCATCGCTGAGGAGCCGCTGCCGCTCCTCACCGAGTTTGCCTGGCGCAACAACGCGCTTCGCCACAGCTACGGTTCTTACCGCATGGGAATCTTGGGCGACCTGCAAAAGCTTTCGGCCGAAATGGGCAACAGTCCCGCGATCTGCGCGCGGCACTACAACAACCCGCGGCCCAAGAGTCAGGCCCGCGCCTGGTTCTCGATCTTCCCAAAAAAGCACGCGACCATCGTCCCCTTCCCGGTCGCGAAAACCGCGTGACGAAACGTGACGCGGATCGAATTCCCCACCGAGGTTTCACCGCGCGCATCGAAAGTGGGATTTTTCACCGACACAGAGAAACCGACTCCATGAGGGCGAGTTACCCTGTATCTCGATTAGGGCCGGAACGGGTTCGAATCCCCCCCCATCCGTTAGTGTTTATGCGGGTCCCCGGGCGATTGGCCGAAAAACGTGACAAAAACGTGACAGCAGGAACAGAGATAGGCTCCAGCGCCATGGAGCGTCATGGGAGGACTCCTAGTTCGCCCGCCGCTCTCTTTTCCTCGCCTCTTTGATGCGATCGGAAAAGTTGAATGCGGCATAGAGCCAGCGTTGCGGGATCAATTTTCTCAGCAGGTTGATCAACCGCTCCTTGCGGCATTTCCGATAGTCGAAAAGTCGCTCTGGATTTGCCAAAAGCGCTTGGTCCAGGCCCAAAGCGGGCACGAGTTCACCGAGAACGAAAAAGCAATTCCCATTGTGGCACACCAGTTCGTAGCCCTTCGCCTTCCCGACTTCCAGCAGCGCGGCAAAACTTGCGTACAAACTTTCCGGCGGTCGATGGGTCGAAACGATGCGGGGTCCGAGCGCCGCGTTACTCTCTATGACGACTACCTTCGGCCTGTAAGTTTCGAGCGCCCTCCAAACCTCGAGATCGTAGGAATCGATATCGATCGACAACATCTCAAAATCTCTCCGCACATCGGCCTGCGCCAATAAACGGTCTAGCGATGAATCTCCCTCGAAGCCAACCATCGCGCACATCGTTTGCATCCCGGGAAAAGCAGAAGCGGTTTTGAGGAGCGCCGAATACTTCATCGGATCTCCCTCTATGAACAGGCCTCTCCAGTGCTTATTCTCGATCAAATTGAACGCGTTGCTCAAATAGCGTCCGTCCCACGCCCCGAACTCTACGGCGAATCCTTCAGTGATCTGGAGACGGTGGAAAATTTCCGCGAGTATCCCGTCCTCGCCGTTCTGGCTATAGACGTTACCGCCAAACTTCTTCAGGTCGCCGCTCATCGGGCGAAATCTTTTGCCCGAAAAGTGCAGCGACGCAAACTCTTTCAACTAACTCCGAGAAACGCAGCCAGGTCCCGGTCCCGCTGCTCCCAGCCGGCCAGGAACTTCGCCCGCGAAGGATTCTGGGCCAGGGCCTTGAAACGCGCATCCCGCTCGTCGATGAAGATCCGGAGCACCTTCTTCTGATCGCAAAGTCGAGCCGCGCTGATCGTCGCGGGGCCCAAATCTCCATCGACCACCAGCTCCGGCACGCCAGTCGGCCGAGCCTGGTTGAGCGCCGCCTGCAGCCAGGCAACCGCGTGACCGCCGTTCACCCAGACATCGAACATCGCGATCGCGATCAGATCCGGGAGAGCGTCGAGCCCATGCTGTTCCCACTCCTGGGCATAGATCGCGACTGCTTCGTCGCGGGTCAGATTCGCCACATCCACGCCCGGGTGGCTCGCCTGGTCGATGCCGTATTTCGTCACGCCGCCGGAATCTCCACTGACATTTTCCGCGACCACGAAATTCTCATCGCCCCAGTGCCCACGAGCGAACTCTTCCTCGTGCGGAAGAATAAACTGTCCCGCCATGTTGAAAGCCGGGCTCATTTCGCCCTCCCTTTCTTCAGCCGCGGCTGGCCGCGATGCCCTTCCCAATTCTCGCCGAGCCTCGGCTCTTGGGTGCAAAGGTGATAGCACAGCACGGTTGCGAGGTGTCGCCGGTGCTCAGTGGCCCACTGCTCGGAAAACATCGTGTCATCGTGCGCCGCCGTCCCCAGGCTGTAGGGGTAAGGCTTTTGATACGCCGCGTGCCAGAGTTGGAAGAACCCGATCGGCAAGTATCCGCGGAGCGGATCCACAAAGCGCGGCGAGATGGGCCGCTGGGACCGCGGGTGAATGAAGGCGCTGTGCGTGTGCTGCGGACCCGCGGCGAGAATATCGCGCAGCTCCTCGAGTCCCACCACGTCCATGCGGTCGGCGCCGTAAATGCAGTGCGGGTCGAGGTGCGTGTGATTGAACAGCACGCGCCGGAAATTATCGGGGAGCACGATGTCAGAATCCAGGTGCAGCCGCCAGCCGTGGAATTGGAACCGCCCCATCGCCGCATTGAGCGCCGCCCCCTTGTTGAAATTGCGGCCGTTCTTTTTGAAGAGATCGGTCTGCACGCAGATCGCGCCGTGTTTCCGGGCGCAAAGATGGGTCGCGCGGTCGTCGTGGCTGGTCACGACGATCATCGTGTCCAGGTGCGGATGGTTCAGCCCGAGGGTCACGTCGAGCAGATCGTCGAATCCGACGCAGGCGGTCACCGCCTCGAGGCGGAGCGACTCGGAAGCAATGGCGGCCGCGTTCCGGTGATATTCCAGCATAGGCTTCCGCCCGCGTGTCAATCCCAGGCGTCTGGAATCGCCCGCCCGGACCTACCAGGACCCGGAAACGAATACCCAAAACTCACCCGCGACTTCTTTCCTCCGCTGGTCGGTCACTTTGCGCACCTCGCTGCGGAGATGCAGTCCAGGCCCCGGCACGGGATGATATTTCTCGTAGAGGGCCTCCAGGCGCGGATCGTTGGCCCGGATCTCCTCCTGGACGTCGGTCGGCAGCGTGGACACTTCCGGCAGCGGAATGCCCGCGCAGCCGGCCAGCACCAGGCTACTGGCCAGGGCTGGCAGCAGGCGGCTCAATCGGGATGGCCTTTCGCACCGGGATCCCGGTATGGAATTCAAACGCCTCGACGGTCTTGTCGCCGATCCACCCGTCCACGTGCAAATCCGCGCCGACGCTCACTAGGGCCGCTTGGATCGGCTTCGCGTATTTGGTCAGCCAGTGATTCGTGGCGTAGTTTACGAGCCCCATCAGCGCCAGCCACACAAATGACACGATCTTCGATTGATCGATCGTGCTCACGGCCTCCGGCATGAAGGGCGTGAGCTGGGCCACGCACCAGGCGACGGCGCCAGTGATCGCAAGCGCCAGGTAGCCGCCAGCCTTCGAGACGAGAAACTGGATGATCCGATCGCGGATCGGCCCGGGAAGGAAGTCGAAGAATTTCATGATTGTGGAGTGGTCGGAACTGCGGGCGGCCGTGTCGCGGCCGCCATCGTGTTGAGAGTGGTCGCCGCCTGCTCGAGCGCTTGGTTCTGCGGCAGAGGCGAAGTCGTGACGGCCGTCGCCACCGAATTCGCGAGCACCGACCAATGCGTCTTCGTTGGATCGGTGAACGGCAGCACCGTCGCCGCGATTACCTGAGGGCTAAGGACGCCGCCCGTGTCGGTTTGGAGAGTGCGCAAGCCAGCCGCGAGGCTGTCCAGCTTGTCCCCCTTGTCCTGCAGATCCTGAGTGCTCTCCGCCTTCATGAACACCCCAGTGAGGACCGCATTGGCGACGACTTGGGAGACCGTGAGCGCGGCGGGCCCGGCGGCGTGCCAGACCGTTGCCGCGCCGGTCCCGGCGTTATGCCAGAATTGCTTTTCGCCGGGCGTGGAGCAGCCCGCGCAGAGCAGGCAGATTCCGAAAACGAGCGTGAGGAATCGATTCATACCGGTCACGCGCTGTCAATCACGGCACCAGCTCGTCGATGTCCTCTTCCGGCCCCGTGTCCTTCGCATGCCGGCGGCGCTGCAGCATATTGCGCCGGCGCCGTTGCAGCATTGCCGCGATCGCCACGACCAGGCGGCCGCTCAGAATGATCCCCGTAAGGAACGACACCACGCAACCGAAGATGATGCCCAGGTCCGCAGCCAGGCCGGCCACCGAATGGATCTCCCTCAGTAGCGCCGCGGCCACGCCGCTCCCTGTCCCGATCGACCCGGTCGCAAACGGATGGCGATCGGCAAATTCTTGAACAGTATCGAGGATCGGAGTCACGCCCCTGCGGCATGTCAATCAACTCGCCGTTCAAAAGAAAACGCCGACGCCGGGAGGCCGGCGTCGGCGTATTCGACAGTTTAGATCGCCTTACAGCCCGAGATACTCGATCTCGTAGAAATTGCTGTTGGCACGTGGAAAGACGGTCGTGTCGGTCCCGTCATAGAGCGAGATATACCGCTGCACGGCGTCGCCCTTTTCCAAATAGAGCGTGACGTCGAGACGTCCGGAGAGGTTCTGGGCGCCCTGGACCGCGCTGTCATATTGCTGCCCACGTCGTGCGTCTGCGATCGAGACGAGCAACAGGCCGCCGGTTTGGATTTCGGCCGCGGTGTTGAAGCGGAAGAATCCGGCTTGCGGCGCGATGAAGTTCTTGTTCGCGTCGAATGGACTTGCCGGAAACGTCGAGTATTGCTCGACGTCCGGATTGTTGAGGATGCCGCCAATTCCGTTGGCGATCGGGACCGGCGTGGCGTCGGTCGATTGGATGAGGCGGAGGCGAGCTCCGGGTTTGATGCGTATCATAGAGTTACCAGGTCGCGATCGCGACGCGCTTCCACGTGTTCGTTGCGGTACACACGTAGAGATAGGACGCGTCCCAGGTGATCGTTCCAGCGACGCCGGTGTCGCTCGCGCTGGATGGCGTGTGCGTCGGCACGGCGACGCCGACGCTCAGATTGAGAAGCGATGTGGTCATCTTTCCGTAATCAGTTCCGCCGATGCAAAACCCAATCGTGTCAGCAGCGCCGCCGTCACTCAGTCCAGGCGCAGCGGCCGCGTCTGCTCCAGAGACACCGAATCGCGAACGGCCCGCGACATAGTTCGTATTGTTGCAGTGGAACCCGACGAACTGGCCCGAATAAACGGCCGCGTTGTTTCCGACCGAAAAGAAAGTCGTGCCGGCGACCTGGAATTGCACAAGGCCGGCGTCGAGCCCGTTGAATTGGAGAACTCCAAATTGTGAGCAGGCCACCTTGTAACGATGGGAGGAGTCGTAATTGAAGTTGAGCTGGTCGCCCGCGTTGGTCACGGTAAGAGTTGTTCCAGTGGCTACGCCGATGTTTGGAGTAACGAGCGTCGGCGTATTGGCGAATACGGCGGCACCGGTCCCCGTCTCATCGGTGAGCGCGGCGGCAAGATTCGCCGATGTCGGCGTCGCTAGAAAAGTGCCGACGCCCGACCCCAGCCCCGAAACACCACTCCCGATCGGGAGCCCGGTGCAGTTTGTGAGAGTTCCGCTCGTGGGCGTGCCAAGGATCGGAGTGACGAGCGTTGGTGACGTCGCAAAAACCAAGGCGCCACTTCCCGTCTCATTGGTGATCGCAGCGGCCAGGTTTGCCGAACTAGGAGTCGCCAGGAAGGTGGCCACTGCAGTGCCAAGACCGGATACGCCGGTTGAGATCGGCAGGCCGGTGCAGTTGGTAAGAGTGCCGGCTGCCGGCGTCCCGAGCGATAGGGTCAAGCCGCCGAGATTTAGCGTGCCCCCGCTAGGCGTTCCACTGATCACGCCGGCGATTGAAAGCGTGCCCCCGCTCTCAACGGTGAACAGGCCGCTGCTTGGCAGCTTGATCGACGCCTGTTGAATCCGCTTCGTGCCGACGTTGATCGTGACTGCCTGGGTTTGCGCAAAAATCGGCGTGCAGGAGTGCAGCACCAGGTAAAGCGAGAGGAAAAAGAGGCGTAGAGTTTTCATAAGAAAAAGAGGTCAGAAAACCGATTTCCACACGTAGGCATTCGTATCCGCGTCGAAGTCATCCGGCCGTTGGATTCCGCTGGCCGTGTCGGTGGCGTCCGTGCCGGCGACAAGTTCCCACATTCGAGGTGCACCGGCGATGCTCACCACCACGCACTGCACGCTGCCTCCCGCCGTATCGATCGCCGAAAGCCCGGCAAAATCCGTGATGTCCCGCAGATAACGGACAATCTCCCCGTTCGTCGGAAAAGTCGCATCCGTCCGCGGCCGCAGCGTCTCGTTGTCGAAGAGATCCCGCCCAAAGGTCCACGCGTCCTGGAACGGCTTCGCCGGGCTCCCGCCCGGGAATTGAATCTCCAGCTCCACGACCAGGCTCGCCGTGTCGCCGGTGACCGTGTCGAAAAATTCGGCCATGCCATCCTGGTTGAGATCGAGGTCGCCCGTCAGCGTTCGCGGCGCCGCCAGGTCGATATTGGCCGGCACCATCTCCGCGATCACCAGGCTTCCCAAGTGATTGATGAACGTCACTGTGTAGGGTCCTCCGGCCACGCCCGTCACCGACACGCCGCTCGTCCCATCCTTGACCACCTCCGGATGCGTCTGGAGCCGGGCGAGCATCGCGTCAGCGTCATCCGTCGCAAAAAACGTGATCGCTTGCGTGATGTTCGTACCCCCGTCGCCAGTTCCCGTGTTTGGCAGCACCACGGGGATCGAGTAGCGCCCGTCATAGCAGCCAGGTGTCAGCGTGATCGTCTGCACGCAATCGGCCTTCGGATCCACGGCCGCCCCAGCGATCGTGATGGCGCAACTCACGTTCGCCGCCGGCGCGGCCGTCCACGAGTCACAGTACGCATACGGCCGCCGCTTGACCGTGATCGCCACGACTTCCTTGTGCGTGTCATCGCCCACCACCGCCCGCGAGATCGAAACGGCCGAGAGCGGCAAAAGATCATTGTCGGTCGTCGTGAAATCCGGCTTCGCCCCCGTCGTCGTGTAGTAGATGCGGTAGGTCCTGCCCGTCAAAGTCACGGCCGAGATCCCCCCGGCGGCCACCACGGCCGGATTTGCAATCAGCAACGCCTTCAGTGCATCGGCGGTGATCGATCCATCGAGCGCGGTCAGGCCGGTGCTATCGCCATTCAGAGCCAGCGGCCAGGACCCCGTCGCCGGCGCTTTGTCGAATTCCCCCACCCCCAGGCGCACGCCATTCGCCGCGCGGGCCGCTTCGACGTCGAGATCCACCCAGTCTGTCGAGATACCGGGCTTCACGGGCCGCAGGTTCACCGTGACGGTTTCATGGCGCATAAGGAGCTGCCCGGAATCGTCTACGCCCTGGGCGTCAAAAGACACCAGGCGTCCTTTCCTGGTCGTGTCCTGGCAATTGACGACAAAATCGAGCGAAGCGAGACTCACGCTCGCCGGTGCGTGTCAATCGCCCTTCGGCAGCAGATCCACCCGCGGGTCCTGAAGCTGGAGCCCGTTCGTGACGTCGTAAATCGGGGTTCCGTCCTTTGCGTTGTACGGCCAGTAGGAGGCGATCGTCAGGTCGAAATGCGTGAGGGTCATCGCGCCCGTGCCGTTGCTCGTGAACTTGTAGTAGAGAGGCACGGTCACCCCATCGATCGTAGCGTCGATACTGCCCGTCGCGGGAGAGAACGAGGCGGGATCCGAGCTCAACTCGAGCTGCCCGGCATTTGTCCCGTTATCGAGCGAGAGATTGGCGCCGATCCCGATGGCCGGGAAGTAGTCGGTCCCGTTGTAGTAGATCGCTGGCACAGCGTAGCCCGTTGAGCGGAAGAGCGATATCGCGAGCAAGCCGCTGATCGTGTAGCCAGACGCCGGCACAATATCGGGCACCGCGTTGCACAGCACTGCCGCCCCTACGGCCGCGTGATCCTTCTCGCTCGCCATCGGAGTACCGGCGGCATCGCACGCGCTCGGAGCCTGGACGCCCTGAACGAAGGCCACACTGCCGCCGCCTCCAGAAACCTTGGCATCCGTCGAGAGACTCCAAATCCGGGCGCGGTGAAACCACTTATCCACGACATCGAGTGCCACACCCACGGGAAACGCCGCCGCGTCGAGACTCTTGTCCCGGAGGAACGGCGTGAATTGCCCGCTGAATTTCGAGCTATCGAGCGCATCGCCCGAGTAGTTCGCAAACCCGATGATCACCGGGGCACTCATGCTGGGTTGAGGGTTCCGTCTGTCAGGATGTTCGTCAGGTAGCGCGTCCCGTTCACCATCACGTAAACGCCAGAGATCATATTCTTGCCGCCGTCACCGCTCAGAATCGATTTCTTCAGCTTCGTGAAATCCATAGTCGCCTTCGCCCCATTGATGGTCAGCACCACCGCGTCGGCCGGAATGAACGACATCTTCACCATCGCCTCGATCGGTTCAAGGACCTGCTTGTTGACCGTTTCTGCCTCTTGCATCGAGGGCGACCTTTCGCCCGCCTTAAGCCGCATGGAATAATCGGCGGCCATATCAGGTGATCGCTTTCGCTTTGCCCGGAGCCGGCACGATGATCGACTTTTTCTCCCAGATGTTTCCGCCCTCCCACTTGCGAGTGAGGGTTTCGTTTTCGGCCAGCCATGTCGGATCCGTAGGCTTCGGCTGAGTCCCGATGCCGTAGAACCTTCCCGCGAGTTCGACCACGCGAAAGGCCTCACGCAGTTTGATTTTCTCCGGAGTTGTCGTGTTGTAGTAGGTCCAACTCACCGTGGCGGTCAGCGGGATCGCGAGCTCCATGAGCTGCAGAGGATCGGTAAAGTTCGCCCGCACGAAAATCTGATAATTCATCACGTAAGGCAGCGGCTCGTCAGGCCGCTGCGGTACCGTCGCGAAAATCAAATCGTATTCGTAGAGATCGCCCACGACGATTTTCGGCTTCGGCTGCTCGATGAGCGAAGCTTGCGGTGCAAGCGGATTGCGGGCACCCCGGGGAAGCGGTTTGTAGAATGGCGCGCGGACACGATACGGGATCTTCGTCATCTTTGCCCGCGTCTCCTCGTCCACCCAGGTCACGATGGGGCCGCAGATGAACGGCTTTTCGTGGTCGCCGTCGTAGAGTGTGCCTATGGGATCGCTCATCGGTTCTTGCCCAGGTTCTCCGTGTTCGTCTTGATCGCCTTCAGCACCTCGGACTTGTCGAGAGCCGCCGTCATGTCCTTGTTCGCCTCGCTCGGCTTCAGGACGCCCGACCGCTCGAGACCGCGGCGCGCCGCGTCCGCGCGGTTATGCAGGGCGTCGCTCTCCGCGATCCGCCCATGCCCTCGCAGCCGGTCTGCCCGCTGTTCCAACCGGTTGACCTGGCGGGCGCGGTGTCCGTACGTGCCGCCATCTTTGGCCAGGTCTCCAAGTGTCAGTCCACGCTTCTCCCGTTTCGCTTCATCAGCCCGCTGCGCCGATAACGCGAGCGCCAGATCCTTTTGCGTTTTGAGCTGCGCCACGAGAGCATCGTTCCCGTTGCGCTGCGCCTCCGCGATTTTCTGCGCGTATTCGAATTGTTCTCTGACCGCGTCCGCGAGCGTCGTCTGGTGATCGAGTTGCATCGCCATCTCGCCCGTCTGCGCCTTCGCGGCCTCATTGCCCATGCGAATGCTGTGATCAACGTCGTCATACGCGCGCCTCATCCCCTGGATCTTCGCCGCCTGCTGAGCTCGGTCTTGATCCGAATAGTGCTCCCTGTCCCGATTCATCTCCTTCAGGCGGTCCTCCTCCTCGCCGATGTGGCCGAGGGCTGCGCGCTGCGCTTCACTCTGCCCGACGCCCTGCCCCGCATCGATCCGCGCATTGGATTCGCCAAAGGCGTCGCTCGTGAGGGTGCTCTTGGCGCCGCGGGTGCTCTCGTCATTCTTCGCCAGCGCGACGTCGATTTGCTTCTGCCGGTCCGCGTCAGCGTGCGCCCGCTCTTCCTCCAAATTTTTCCTTTCGGCTGCGAGCGCCGCCAGGTGCTTCTCATCCGCGCTCACTTGCATGTTCGCGATCGAGATCTGTGACTGCTGTTCCGCGCGGACCACATCCCGGTGCCGGGTCGCAAGCAGCAGGTCGGCCTGCGCGGATTTCAGATTTGCAGCCGCCTTATCTTGCGCCTCCTGCGTCAATGCCGCCGCGGCCTCGACTTCAGCCTGGGCGGCGCGCACGCGCTCCTCGGCGGATTGTACGCCCTCGTCATCCCCTTTCTCGCGCAGAAAGGTCAGCGTGTTCTGCATCGCGATTTCCCGCGCGATCGCGGCGTGCTTGAGGTTGATCGCCTCCTTCGCGCGTTCGAAGCTTTCCACCTCGGCCTTCTTCAGCGCGACCGCCTCCGGCCCGAGGATGCCGCCCTCTTCCCCTTTCTCGCCCTTCGCCTGGCGATCGGCAATGGCGGCCATCCGCTGGGTGTGTTCAAACTGCGCGAGATCGAGCTCGCCCTGCCGCTCGCTTTGGTGGACCGCTTCTTCCTTCGCTTCGGCCTCGTATTTCGTGGCCTCGGCGATCTTCTGCGAGATCTTGAGCTGATCGTCCAGGGCGCCGCGCTTCTCCTCCTCGTGCTTGTCGACGATGGGATTGACCAGCGCCGGCGCGATCATCGCGCCCAGCGAGGCCATGAACCCGTGCTCCAGCGGTTTGGAGGCTACCTTGCCGAGTTTGTCGCTCTGGGCGCGCATGCCCTCCACGGAAGTCGCCTGCGCATCCCCGGCCTGCACGCCCTGCTGCAGGTTGAATGGAAGCAGCTTGTCGGACCAGCTCTGCGTTCCCTTCCCGCGGACCTTCCGGATCTCGTTCGTGGAGGCCTCGAGCTCCATCATCGCCTTCGCGATGCCGCTGATGGTCTGTGCGACCAGGAGCAAGCCGGCCGCCGGGCCGGCTGCTCCCGTGAGGTGCGAAAGCATGCCGATCTTGCTCACGTTGCCCGTCGTGCCCGTGGCCGCGTTGATCGGATCGCCAAAGATGCGCGCATTACCCCCGCCGCCGTGCCCATGGCCCTTGCCGCCGCCACCTCCGCCGCCCTTGGCGGCCCTGTTCAGCTCGGAGGCCATTTGGTTCGCGGCGCGCACCGCCAGCTTCTCCGCGGACGTGAGGTCGCCCTTCAGCCCGTTCAGATCGATGCCCATGCGGGCGATGATGGCGTTTTGGCCGCTCATGGTTTCCCCCCCTCCGCTTGTCGATTTCCAGACGCCTGGGATTCTCTCGCCGCGGCTGCTTTCGCCGCCCGCGCCGCCTTCCGGGCCTTCTTCCGGTTGAAATACCGCCGGACACACTCGCGCTCCACGCGATCGCTCAGCGGGTTGCTCAGGAAACAATCCGGGTCCGCGCGCCGATTCATCAAGCGCAGGACCTGGAAGAGTTGAGAGAAGGGCGTGTCCAACGTCCCGCCGCCAATGATTGGCTGGCCGCGCGAGTCGAACGTCGCCACCGGTCGGGGCAAAAACCGCTCGACCAGCGTCGCGGCGAAACTGGCATGAGGAGCGTCCTCGGTTGTGTGGTTGACCGGCGGCGCATCAAACCACGCTTCGTCAATATACGCCCGGATCTGTTTTCGAGCGGGAAGGTAGTGAACGCGGCGCACCCGCTCGCCAAACTTCGCCCGGATCTTCTTCACCTCCCTCAAAGGCATCTGGTGCGACGGCAGGACGAAAGCCGTCGAGATAATCCACAGAAATTGCGCCACGTGCTCGGGGAGCACCTCGCCCGGGTAGCCGATCAGCGGCGATCGCGCGGCGTCCAGGAGAAGATAGTGACGCGGGGTAAACGGATGGACGTCGATCCCGGAAATGCGCAGGCAGCAAGGCAGATACGCCCTTTCGCGAATCATCGCCTCCTTCGCTCGCGCGCGGGCCACCGCACGCTTCAGCCCTGGGATATCATCAAGGAGCATGCGCGCGATCGGGGCGCGGGGCCCCTCTTACTGGGCCTGCTTCTCCGAGACGTCGCACTCGATCACGGCTTCCTCACCGGCGCCGAACTGATCGTCCACTTCCCACAAAACGAGGTTGCGCGTGTTTCCGCCGCTATCCTGGGCCGTGAAGTACTGCATCTGCGCCGGCACTTTGTCGGTCGGGTTGATGTACTGCAGGCTGAACTTTCCTTCCGGAATCTTGGCCATGCCGGCCTGTTTGTATTCGACGCCGTTTTGGTTGTCCGACGTCACCTTTTTCACGCCCGCCTTCAGGTTCCCCTTCTTGAGCACGTAGTCGGTCTGCGTTCCATCGGTGTCCTTCAGGCTCACCGTCTGACGGTTGAACTTGATTCCCCCGTCGTTAAAAGTTTTTGCGGGATCGCTCATGGCTTACTTCTTGGGTGTCTCCGGTGGTTTAGCTTCGGCGGGCGGTGTCGGCGTCGGCGCCTTGGGTGCCTCTGATTTCGCTTCGCCGGGCCGAGTGGGTGCGTGCGCCTTCAGTTGCTCGAGCGCCTCAGCCTTCGAGGCGCGCATTTCCGTGAGCTCCTTGATCTGCCGGTCGTGATCGGCAATCTCCCGCTGCAGCCGCACGTAGGTCTGTTGGAGTTGAGCGTTCGCCATAGGTGCCTCGCGTGGGTGTCAACGCTCTCCGGTTACGGCGTGGCCACGCCCGCCGCCAAAGTCGAAAACTTGATTTTGTTCGAACCGATCCCCACGCCGACGATCGTGAGATAGTTCCCGGTCGCGAGATCCGCGGCCGGGCAAAGCAGTCCTGCCGTCGCCGATCCAATCACGATCGCACCGGCCGCCACCGTGAAACCAGGCGTGAAGCCCGTCAGGTCCTGGGTGCAGTAGACGATCGGCTGGCCCGTCGCACCGCCGCCGCATGCGATCCCCACAAAGACGCGGAGGAGCGCCGTGCCGCTGTTGGAGTCATACGGTTGGAGCAGTCCGGTCGAATCCTTGGCGAGAGCCATGCCCGCGGTGATCGAGGTCCCGGCCGTGCCGCGCGCGAGCTGAGCATCCGCGCTCGGAACGACATTGGCCGCGGTGACGGTGTAGTCGGCTGCGCGGCCGGCGAACGGCAACGCGAGGACACAAGCGAGGGCGAGCGAGAGGAGACGGAGTGGCGGGCGCATAGTGCCATCGCCGCCTTGTCAATCACGGCCAGGAATCGCTCCGGACCGTCACCAGCCCGCCATACTTCAGGAACGAAGTGTCCATGTCATCCCCCGCCTGGATGCTTTCCGATCCGCCCAGTTCATTCAGCGAGGCGAGCGTGTGCCAGGCCAGAAACTTGGGATCCAGCACGGCGTCCGTGAGCAGCGCCGGGAGCTTCCCGCGGAGGAAGGCATGGCGCCCTTTGTCCTTCGCGAGGCGCTTCGTCCAGATATCGAGCTGCAAAGTGTATTCCCAGCACGAATGCCGCCACTTCCCGCCGCGGTCCTTGAACCATCGCCCGTTCCATTTCCCGAGTGTGAAAGTGATGTTCACCCGCTCGGCCGTCAGCGTCCCGCTCTCTCTCGAGACAAACGCGTCCACCGTCTTCGGTGGCTTGGTCAAAAGCTTCTTCACCGCGGCCTCGACGAGTGTCGTCGGGTCCAGGAGCGAGGCGAGATCGGGAGCGGGCATACCGTCAGCGGGACGTCAATTCACGAACACGCCCGGATATCGCTGTGCCCGGCGTACCACATCGTCGAAGACGCCTTTCTGCATATCGATCATGAAAGCCTTCTCCCGATCGCGCAGCGCGCCGGCGAGGACCTCCTCGCCTCTCAGCCTGCCCACTACCAGCGGATTGGAGTTCACAAACTCCACGATGCACACCGCCTGGTCGATAATCGTCGTGGCGAGCGCTTCCTGGAAGTGCCGCCCTTTCGGGTCCTTCGCGTTCTTCACCCACTTCGGGATATCGAGGCTGAGCCCGAGCAGCTCCGCGATCTCGTTCCAGGTCTTGTGCGCGAGCCCACGCGCACTCAGGGCCTCCAGATATCGCCGATTCATTACGGCCACTCGCTCCGCATCCAGCTTTTCAAACTTCGCGAAGCGGGGCCCCGACCAGTGCCTGTTCGCGTCGTTCATCGCGTGCCAGCTCTTCCCGGCCTCCATCGGCGGGATCCGGCTCTTCTTCGGCCACCGTGCCGCGTACAGCGGATAGGTGGAGTCATCGAGGAACATCTCCGCATGGTCGCTCTTTTTCCAGGTGTTGATCTTGGTGCCGTCCGCAAATTCGATATACGACCCATGCGCGCTCACCCGCTTCGCGATCACCCCGTCTGGGCGCCGAGGCCCCATGCGGCGCACACAAGCCCGGAGGAGCTGCCCCACCTCCGGGACGATGATCTCGCGGAAGTCTTTGCCCGACATTCGGGAAAGCTCCTGGCACATCGCCACCCATCCCTCGATATCGAGCGAGCTCGCGCTCATAAACGCTACCCTTCCTTTCCGCCAGGCTCCCACACCAAGGTCAGCTTCACGGTGGCGCTCGCGCCGTTGTCTTCGATCCCGATCACTCTGAGGGCCACCTTCAGCTTGTTCGCCGCGTTGTTGCGGTACTCCACCACAGTCCGGTCCTTGATCCTGAGCTTGATGAAATCCGCCCGGCTCAATTCCACCACTCCGTTAAATTTCGGCCAGTAGCCGTGTTCCTGCATCGTCGCGCCCATGCCGATCGGCGAGCTGAGCAGCTTCGCCGTCCCGCCCTTCGTCGAGATCGTCGGGGCGTTGGAGTTATTGACGAGAAAGCGGAATCCCCGCCCCTGCAATTGATCAAGTCTGGCCATTCCCTATCCCGGTGTCAGCGCGACGAGCCGCTGCCCTGAGCCCGGCAGCAAGCGATTTGGCGGTGACGGCCACGGCGCGCGCCGTGTTGTTCGTTGTAGCGGTCGGGGAGGCATCGCCCTTGGGTTTGGCTTCGAGGCGATTCGCGATGCGTTCCCAGCCCTCCGCCAGCTCTTCCCACCACGCTTTGGGCTCGCCTTCCATTATTCCTCCTCGTCTGCCGCCTCCTGTTTCTTCGGCTTGTCCAGAAGCTTCACGTGATCGGCTCCCGCCTTCTTCGTGACCTGGCACAGGAGGAGCAACTTATCGCGGGTGGCCGTCGCCTTGCCCATTAGCCTGGTAACCAGGTCGGCGAACGCCGGCGCCGGACGATAGACGACCACACGGTCAAACATCATGCCGAAATTGATTCCCGCCAGTTTGCGGGCCTTCGCTTCCTGATCGGCAGCGAATGCCTCGAGGAGCTCCGGTGTGGCCTTCTTTGCTTCCCTGGCCTCGAGGAAAGCCTTTTTCAGCGCATCGGGGTAGAGAGTATAGGTCGGCTTCGGCGCGGACGGTTTAACGACGACTGCCTTGCGCTTGCCCGCGCCCGGCGATCGCTCCTCGATCTCGACGTAATGACCTTCTCCGCAGTCGATCAGTTCGGTCTCGAGCGCGGCCTTTCTGTCCTTCAGCTCCTCGATCTGGGCGTCCAGGTCGTAAAGTTGCGCGACGAGCTTGTGCGGGATCAGTTCGGGGTTCTTGGCCATAGGGACGTCTGGAAATGGAGAGAGCCGGCGGCCCTGCGGACCCACCGGCTCTCCCACCAACCGGAAAAAGATTACGAGCCTTTGATCAGGCCGGCGGCGACGAGGGCGCTCCGGATCGCGTTCAGGAGTTTCGTTTCCTTCGCAGTCGCATCCGTCAGAGCAACGATCGCCGCGCGGTCCTCCGCCTGGCGTGCGGCCAGACTGGCCAAAGAATTCTTCTCCGAGGTGATCGCGGCCGCGATCGCAGTCGCATCGGCCGCGCTCGGATACACGCTCGATCCGTTCCAGGCCACGGAAGGCGTAAAGGTGGTGATTGCCGCCAGCGTGGTCCCCGCGCTGCCGCCCGTGCTGTCCGTGATCGCCGAGGGCGCAGTTACGGCCGCCAGTGTCGTATTGCTGGCCGAACCGCCGGTGGAATCCGTCAACGCAGCCTGGTTGGCCGACGTGGGCTGGACGACAGGCGTCGCTCCCCAGAAACCAACAAGCTCGGTGGCCGCGGAGCCGATTTGGAAGCCGAGGTGTGAATTGACGACCTTGGTACCGGCGAGGCAAACAAGACCGGAGGCGAGAAGGGCGAGAATGATTGGGATTTTGGGTTTCATAACGGTTTTTGCTGCGGAACGGTCGCGAAAGTTTATTTGGCCGGCTTTTCCTTTTTAGGCTTGGCGGGCTTCGGCTTGGGTTGTGCGGCGGCGGTCTGCGCCTTCTCCGCGGCTTCCTTTGCTTCCGCGGCCACCGCGCCGTCAGGCGTCAGAAAACGGGCTTTGCGCACCAGGCCGCTATCGGAGTGCCAGATCTCCACGCGCTGGAAGTCCGGATGGGACCGAGTCTCGCGCAGTTTCTTGAAACCGGCGGTGTGCTCTTTGAGCGGCATGTCCGGGCCGGTCATGATCTCAGGGAGATCCTTTCCGTGCCGGATGCCAATGGTGATCGCGCGGCGCATGGGATTACGCGGAGGTCAGGCGCTTGAGCTGCGCGGCGTCGCCCTTCGCGAAGCCATAGTTGCACTCGATGATCCGGTAATCGGTGTCGCCCTTGGCGTCGCCGAATTCCCGATACTCGAGCGTGAGACCGTTGTCGTCGGACACCGTCCGATAATCGACCATCACTTTGCGGGCGCCGGGCGGCGGTTCGATCGGCGCGAAGCCAATCAGAATCGCAAACGGTAGAGAGGCGATGCCGACCAGGTTCTCCGCGTTGCCTGGCAGAATCGGCGCGCTGTAGTAGTCGAGGCCGAGGATCTTTGGCACCTTGCCCTCGCGGATCGCTTCGCTGCCACCAAAGGCATACGCGGCCTTCACCGCGCTATCGGTGAGCAGCGCCGCATCGTAATCCGTGTTCAGGATCAGCGAGCGTCCGTTGACCGGCCACATCGCGTTTTCGAGCGCCTTCCGGATCGTGATGATATCGTCGCTGTCGAACCCGCTCGAAGCACCCGTGAACACGGCCGCCCCAAAGTTCGCGAGGGTGACCACCGAGAAAATATCGTTGATGATGTCCTCGGCGAGCTGGTTCGCCTTCGCGACCATGATCTTCTCGAGCTCGAGGATCGGCTGCCGGGCGAGTTGCTGGCCGGTGATCGCCAGCGGCTGATACTTGCGCCGGTTGATCTGCACCGGACGGGTTTCCAGCGTGCCGTCGCCGGATTCGTAGCCGATGTCATAGTCGAAATCGAGCGAGGCCGTCTGGTCCAGCGGCACGAACGGCACCTGGACGATATCGGTGCCCTGCAGCATCACATCGCGGAAGACCGTGCTGAACGCCATGATCGGGAGCAGCCGGCGCTTCAAGGCGACCAGCGCCGTGTTCAGGATCCGATCGAGCTTCAGGCCATCGGGAACCGTGACCGCGCGGCAGAGGGGCGAGCGAACGTCGTTCAACGCGAGCGAGACGCCCCAGGCAATAACCGCCGCCGCCACGAGCGCACTCGCCGGATTGGATTGGGCGAGCGGCGTTTGTGTGGCGAAGACGGCGAACAAAAGAGCGAGGATCGCGAGAACGGCGAGTCGGAAGAGTTTCATAAATTGGGCGGCTTTGTGAGCGGAGCGGTTTCGGTTTCCGGGCGTGTCAATCAGCCGGCCTTTTCGAGTTCCTTCGCGTAGGCCATGAGGGCCTTCTCGTGTTCGCGGAAAAATGCGGTGCGCTCCCGGCCCTTCAGCTTTTCGTACTCGGCATTGAGGGCGGCGCCGTCCTTGGCTTTCCCGCCGGTCTTGGCCGCATCGGTCGGAGTGGGCGGATGGCCATTGGCCGCTGCCTTTTCCCCAGCCAGCTCGTCGGCATCCTTGGCCTCTCCTTTGAGTTTGGTGACCTCTGCCTTTTCCGCGGCCAGGTCCTTCGTGAGCTGCGTCTTTTCGCCCTCCAGGGTCGTCACCTTTTCCTTCTCAGCGTTCAGCTCCTTGGAGAGCTTGGTTTTTTCGGACTCGAGACGCTTGATCGTCGCCTGGTGCGTGCTCACGTCGCCCTCCAGCGATTCCTTATCGCCTTCGAGGTCCGAGATCTTGCCTTCGAGCTCAGTGACCTTTGCCTGGGCCGTGGTGAGCTTTTCCTTCAGCGTGCCACCGCCGCCGCCACCGCCGCCAGCGCCCTCCGGAGCGAGAAAGAAACCGAAAGCCTGGGCGCGGGTGAAGAGGCGGGAGTACGGACTCATAGTGCCCGCCGCGCCTTGTCAACGCCCTAGAACTCGTCCAGAGCGTCCTCCATCGTCGGCACGATCGCGTCGATGAGTCCGGCCGTGAGCGCGCTCCGGAAGTCTTCACCAGGCGTGTCGCCGATGAAACTTTGCCCCTCCATCGCATCGTCCGGCACGTCGCGTTTGCTGGTCACGGCCGCGCGAAACATCGCTCCGATGTGGTCCACGCGCTCCTGGAGGTGGTCGCGCTCGGATTCGGTAAGCGGCTTCCAAGGTGCTCCGGCAGTTTTGAGGTCGCCACTTTTCAGCTCCTGGACGTTCAGGCCCATTTCCTCCAGACGCCTGGACTGGTCGATAATGGCCAGATAGACGCCGATGGATCCCACGCTGGCACTGGCCGGCGCAAAGACCTGGTCGCACTGCGCCGCGATCCAATAGGCCGCGCTGCACGCCATGTCGTTGCAAAACGCGATCGTATTCTTGCCGGCACTCGAAAGCGCGGCCACGCGGCCGGCCGTCTCCGGAACGCCGGGGAAACTCCCGCCCGGCGAATCGAGAGCGATCAGCACATTCGCAATCGACCGGTCGCTCGCCACGCGAGCGAGCGCCTTATCCACGTCGCGCAGGTCCGTGGCATCAAAACACAGCCGATCCATCCAGGAGAGGTTCTTATCGATCGCGCCGTCGATGTGAATGATCGCCGTGTCGCCGCGGATCTCCAGGAGCTGGTCGCTTCGCGCCATTTGCCGATCTTCATCGACTTTGCGCATTTGCGGCGGCTCGACGGGCCGCCCCTGCATCATCGAGACGAGCGCGAGCTCCAGGCCCACGCGATATCCAGGTTCGATCAGGAGCGGCTGGCAAAACAGTTTCGTGAAAAGTTGATCGTAGCGCATGGCTTATTTCTTCTTGGGCTCATCGGCCGGCTTGGGGGGCGGCGTGCTCGGCGCAGCCGGCTTGTTGTCCTTCTTCGTCTTCCCGGGCGTGTCGTCTTCCGGTGCAGCCGGCGCGGCGCCGCCGGTGGCGCCAGGCATGCCCACGCGCCAAAGCGGAAGATTCTGCGCCCAGCGTTGCAGCATGATTTCCTGCATCTCCGGCGGCAGACCGGATTGCGCGAGCTGGTCCTTCGCCATCTCGAGGAACTTGATCGGCTCATTGATCCATTGCCGCGTCTGTTGGATCCAGTTCTTGCCCTGGTCGCCGTATTCGTCTTTGAGCGTGGTCGCGCCTGCGGCCAGGTTCGCCAGGCGCGCGGCGTGGTCGTTGCCGTTATCGGTCGTGATCCGGCGAGGGAACTGCCAGGAGATGCGCCAGTTCGGATCCTTCGGTTTTCGCAACTTCTTGTTTTTGATTCT
>Ga0207705_10000312_pt1 | contig 44631 bp, 37 predicted proteins | sample KBSC13metaG_FD_184314 | JGI IMG/M metagenome (GOLD analysis project Ga0207705, IMG submission 184314) | Corn rhizosphere microbial communities from Kellogg Biological Station, Michigan, USA - KBS C1-3 metaG (SPAdes) (version 2) | ecosystem: Host-associated > Plants > Roots > Rhizosphere > Soil ... | reverse complement strand
AAAAAGATCTTTATATGCTCGAGCTTGCCGAAAGCTGGGCCCAGACGTACCCGAACTTCAAGTTCGTCCCCGTGCTGTCCGAGCCGGATCCGAGCGAGCACTGGGCGGGCCGCACCGGCTTCGTCCATCGTGCCGTGATCGACGATCTGCCCGATCTGTCGGGCTATCAGGTGTACGCCTGCGGCGCACCGGTGATGGTCGAGTCGGCCTTGCGCGATTTCACGGCGCACCACAAGCTGCCGGCCGACGAGTTCTACGCCGATTCGTTTACGAGCGAAGCCGATCTCGTCAACGCCGTCCCATGATAAAAAAATGCGACAGTGCGTGATCTGTAGTCTTGCTGCGATTGCATCGCCGCGCACGCTGTCGTATTCTTGCGCCCATGACCCGCTATCTGTCCGCCCTTCGACGTCGCCGCTCGCTCCCGCCAAGGGAAGCCGTCGGCTCGTAGATAGCGGACGCGCCTCGCAAGGTATCAAGCTATAAGCGAGTGTGCGCAACCGGTCAAACCGCGAAAGCCACGGACTTCCGTGGCTTTTTTCATTTCTCTTTCATCCTTTTTATATTTATCGCGGAGCCGCGCCATGCCATCGACAGGGAACCCGACGCAGTCGCTGATGTACATCACCAACCGGCCGGACATCGTTTTCACGCGCGGCTCGGGCTCGTGGATCTTCGATCGCGAAGGCAAGCGCTACCTCGATTTCATTCAGGGCTGGGCCGTCAACAGCCTCGGGCACTGCCACCCCGCGATGATCGAAGCGCTCGAGACGCAAGCTCGCCAGCTCATCAATCCGTCGCCGGCGTTCTACAACGAACCGATGGCGAAGCTCGCCGCGCTGCTGACGCAGCACAGCGTCTTCGATAAAGTCTTTTTCGCCAATAGCGGCGCGGAAGCGAACGAAGGCGCGATCAAGCTCGCGCGCAAGTGGGGCAAGAAGTTCAGGAACGGCGCCCATGAAATCATTACGTTCGATCATAGCTTCCACGGTCGCACGCTCGCCACGATGTCCGCGAGCGGCAAACCGGGCTGGGACACGCTCTATGCGCCGCAAGTCCCCGGCTTTCCGAAAGCGGAGTTCAACGACATTGCATCGGTGGAGCAGCTCATCGGCGAAAAGACGGTTGCCGTCATGCTCGAACCGATCCAAGGCGAAGGCGGCGTGATCCCGGCCACGCGCGAGTTCATGCGCGAGCTGCGCGAGCTCACGCGGCGCCACGGCCTGCTGCTGATCGTCGACGAAGTCCAAAGTGGATGCGCTCGCGCGGGCACCCTCTTCGCGTACGAGCTTGCCGGTATCGAGCCCGACATCATGACGCTCGGCAAGGGCATTGGCGGAGGCGTGCCGCTTGCGGCCCTACTCTCGAAGGCCGATGTCGCCGTGTTCGAAGCCGGCGATCAAGGCGGCACCTACAACGGCAACCCGCTGATGACAGCCGTGGGCTACGCCGTCATCAGCGCGCTCACGGCACCCGGTTTTCTTGAAAGCGTGCGTGCGCGCAGCGCCTATCTGCGCGAGCAGCTGCTGGAGTTGTCGGCCGAGCGCGGCTTCGAGGGCGAGCGCGGCGAAGGGCTGCTGCGTGCGCTGCTGCTCGGCAAAGACATCGGGCCGCAGATCGTCGACAAGGCACGCGAGCTGCAGCCGACGGGCCTGCTGCTCAATGCGGCGCGGCCGAACCTGCTGCGCTTCATGCCGGCGCTGACCGTGACCAATGAGGAAATCGATCAGATGATGGCGATGCTGCGAACGGTGCTCGATTCACTGTAAGAACCGAAGGCCGGCGATAGACCGGCGCGCGGCGCCGAGCTTGATCGTAGAAAAGCCGCATGCTTCGTGCATGCGGCTTTTTTTTGCTTCAGCGTGCGCCGAAGAAGGTTTATTACATCGAAACCTTGTTGATGAAGGTGCGCTTACCTTCCTTGTAGCTGTAGATCGAGATCACGCCGTGCTTGAGGTCGCCCTTGGCATCGAACGTCGTCTCGCCGATCACGCCTTTGTAGTCGCTCGCGGGCATGGCAGCGAGAATCTTCGCCGGATCGGTCGACTGCGCACGCTTCATCGCGTCGACAACGATATAGACCGCATCGTAGGTGTACGGCGAATAGAGCACGACGTCCTGGTTATAGCGCTGCTTGTATTTCGCTGCGAACGCGGCACCGCCGGCCATTTGGTCGAGGCCTACGCCGGCTTGCGAGCAAACGATGTTGTCGGCCGCGGGGCCCGCGAGATCGGCGATGTTGGCCGTGCACACGCCGTCACCCGCGAGGATCTTCGCGCGCACGCCCAGTTGCTTGGCTTGCTTGGCGAACGGACCGCCCGTGGCGTCCATCGCACCGATCATGATCGCGTCCGGATTCTCGCCCTTGATCTTCGTCAGGATCGCGCGGAAATCGACGGCCTTGTCGTTCGTCGCGTCATGCGACACGACCGTCAGGCCCGCGGCCTTGGCAGCCTTTTCGAATTCCTGTGCGAGGCCTTGACCGTAAGCCGTCGAATCGTCGACGATCGCAACCTTCTTCACGCCCATCGACTTGGCGGCATAGCTCGCGAGCGCCGGGCCCTGCTGGGCGTCGGTCGCGACGACACGATAGGTCGTCTTGAAACCCTGCTGCGTGAACTTCGGATTCGTGGCCGACGGCGAGATCTGCACGATACCGGCATCGCTGTAGATCTTCGACGCAGGGATCGACGTGCCCGACGTTTCGTGGCCGACGACGGCAACGACCTTGTCGTCGACGAGCTTTTGCGCAACCTGCGTGGCTTGACGCGGATCGCCCGCATCGTCTTGCGCGTCGAGTTGGAGCGTGACCTTCTGCCCAGCGATCACGAGGCCTTTCGCGTTGATCTCTTCGATCGCGAGACGGGCACCGTTTTCGTTGTCCTTGCCTTGGTGAGCCAAGCCGCCGGTGAGCGGAGCGACGTGGCCGATCTTGACGGCCGTGTCGGCTTGAGCGGTGTTGCAAAGCGCGAAAGAAAGCGCGGCTGCGGCTGCGCAGCCGGTGAGAAGCGACTTAAACATTGTTGTAATCCCCTTGTTGGATCGGGTTTGGAAACACGACTACTGGTACTGCTGCGGGCCGTGGAGAGCCCATTGACAGCGCCCGCGCAAAGCACGGGCGCACGAGAGGATGGCGTTATTCGCCGAGATAAGCAGCCCGCACCTTCGGATCGTCGAGCATTTTCTTGGCATCGCCCGACATCGTGACCATTCCGGAATCCATCACGTAGCCGCGGTTAGCGGCTTGCAGCGCGAGGCGCGCGTTCTGCTCGACGAGCAGAACGGTCAAGCCTTCCTTCGAGATGTCGCGCACCACTTCGAAGATCTTCTCGACCATGATGGGCGACAGGCCCATCGACGGCTCGTCCAGCAACAACAGCTTCGGACGGCTGATAATGGCGCGCGCCATGGCCAGCATTTGCTGCTCGCCGCCCGACAGCGTGCCGGCCAACTGCTTGGCCCGCTCCTTCAAACGCGGGAAGTAGCCGAACATGCGATCGACGTCCTTCTGGATACCCTCGTTATCGTTGCGCAGGTACGCGCCCATCTGCATGTTCTCGATGATCGACATGCGCGCGAAAATGCCGCGGCCTTCCGGCACCATGGCCAAGCCCCGCTTGAGCAGCTCGTGCGCCGGCACGCCCTTGATCGATTGGCCTTGGTACTCGATGTCGCCCGCCGAGTAGGGCTTTAGACCCGTGATGGCCTTCATCGTCGTGGTTTTGCCCGCGCCGTTCGCGCCGATCAGTGTGACCAGTTCGCCCTGCGCGACTTCCAAGTCGACGCCCTTGACTGCCTGAATGCCGCCGTAATTGACTTGCAGGCCCTTGATTTTCAACATTGCCGTAGTCATCAGTGGACCCCCGCGCCCAGATATGCCTCGATCACCTTCGGGTTCTTCTGCACGTCTTGCGGCAGCCCCTCGGCGATCACCTTGCCGTAATCGAGCACCGTCATGCGGTTGCATAGGTGCATCACCAGCTTCACGTCGTGCTCGATCAGCAGAATCGTTTTGCCATCCGCGCGGATCTTGTCGAGCAGCCGTGTGAGCTCGACCTTCTCCGTCGCGTTCATGCCCGCGGCCGGTTCGTCGAGCGCAAGCAGCTTCGGATCGGTCGCCAGTGCACGTGCGATTTCCAGACGGCGCTGGTGGCCGTACGAAAGGTTGCGGGCCGTGTAGTCGGCGTACTGCAGCACACCCACGTACTCCAGCAGCTCGAGCGAGCGCTCCTTGATCTCGCGCTCTTCCTTGCGTTCCGCAGGCGTCTGCAATACCGCACCGATCAACCCGTGCTTGGTGCGCACATGGCGGCCCACCATCACATTCTCGAGCGCGGTCATGCCGCCGAACAGACGAATATTCTGGAATGTACGCGCGATACCGGCCTTGGCCACTTGATATACGGCGGTCGGCGTGTAGTTCTGGCCGTCGAGCTTGAAGTCGCCCGAGTCCGGTGTGTAGAGACCCGTGATGACGTTGAAGAACGTGGTCTTGCCGGCGCCGTTGGGGCCGATGAGACCGTAAATCGTGCCTTCCTCGATCTGGAGGCCGACGTCAGAGAGGGCTTGCAGGCCGCCGAAGCGCTTGTTGACGCCGCTCACTGACAAACGAATGCTTTTATTGCTCATTTAACTGTTCTCCGGTCGAACCGAGCGAGCGCTTGAGCGCTTGCTCCGTTCCATGCATAGCTGCGCGAGAGTCATCGGCATCAAGCGCGCGCCGGCTTCTTGGCGCCGCGCTTGGCCAGTTTGGCGATCTTGTCCTCGTGCTTCGGTGCGGGCCACAGGCCTTCCGAGCGATAAAGCATGATGAGGACCATCGCGAGGCCGTACAGCAACTGACGAATGACTTCCGTATCCAGGATCTGATGGCCGAACATCCAGTGCTGCAGGGGGCCCATCGTCGAGCGCAGGAATTCCGGGAAGATAGCAAGCAGCACGGCACCGAGAATCACACCCGGGATGTGGCCCATGCCGCCCAGCACCACGCAGGCGAGCACGACAACCGATTCCCAGAACGTGAACGACTCGGGCGACACAAACCCTTGAAAGCCGCCGAACATCGCGCCCGACAGGCCACCGAACGAAGCGCCCATCGCAAACGCGAGTAGTTTCACGTTACGCGTATTGATGCCCATGGCCTTCGCGGCGATTTCGTCTTCGCGAATAGCCGCCCAGGCACGGCCGATCCGCGAGTGCTGCAAACGCGTGCAGACCCAGATCACGAACAGCGAGCACAGCACGAACAGGTAGTAATAGAGGTACACCGACGGCAGTTGCATGCCGAAGATCGTATGCGTTTGCGCGAGGCTGAAGCCGGCCACATGGACAGGATCGACCCCCGTGATCCCTTGGGGCCCGTTCGTGATGTTCAACGGACGGTCCAAGTTGTTCATGAAGATCCGCACGATCTCCCCGAAGCCAAGCGTCACGATCGCCAAGTAGTCGCCGCGCAGACGCAGCGTCGGGGCGCCGAGCAGCACGCCGAACAGGGCGGCGAGGCCCATCGCGACCGGCACCACGATGAAGTACGACAGATGCGGGCCGTTCGGCCAAATATTGTGAATCCACGCGAACTGGGTCGACAGGTGCGGGGACGTGAGCAGTGCGGCCGTATAGGCGCCCACCGCATAGAACGCGATGTAGCCCAAGTCCAGTAGGCCGGCGAAGCCGACAACCACGTTCAGACCCAGTGCCAGCATCACATAGAGCATCGCGAAGTCGAGCACGCGGACCCAGTAGTTGCCACCCGCGGCACCGATGATCATCGGTGCGGCAATCACGAAGGCCGCCGTCAACACGCCAACGACGAGCGTCTTCGTGGCGTTTTTCTCGGGGATGAGCGTCGTGGACGGTTCGATCGGTTGAATTGAAGTCATTTGCTTTACTCCTTGCCCTTACGCGCGGTCCGCAACACGTTCGCCGAGCAGGCCGGACGGACGGAAGACCAAGACGACGATCAGCACGATGAACGCGAACACGTCCTGATAGTTACTGCCGAACACACCGCCGGTGAGATTGCCGATGTAGCCGGCGCCCAACTGTTCGATCAGACCGAGGACCACACCGCCCACCATGGCGCCGCCAAGGTTGCCGATCCCGCCCAGCACGGCGGCGGTAAACGCCTTAATACCGGGAATGAAACCCATGTAGAAGTGCACGTTGCCGTATTCCGACGCGATCATCACGCCTGCCAACGCGGCGAGCGCGGAGCCGATCATGAACGTGGCCGAGATCACGAAGTTCGGGTTCACACCCATTAGGCTCGCGACGTTCGGGTTCTCGGCGATCGCGCGCATCGCGCGCCCGAGCCTAGTCCTATGCACGAGCAGCAGCAGGCCGCCCATCACGAGGAACGCGACCGCGATGATGGTGATTTCCGTGGCCGAGATCACGGCGCCCACACTGGTGTCGCTGGCCTTGATGACGTTCAGGGGATCGGTCGAGATCAACTGCGGGAACGGCAACGGGTTACGCGACCAGATCATCATGGCCAGCGTTTCCAGCAGAATCGACACGCCGATGGCGGTGATCAGCGGGGCCAAGCGCGGTGCGCGGCGCAGCGGCCGGTACGCGGCGCGCTCGATCACATAGCCGACGACTGCGCACACGGCGGCGGCAACGATGAGCCCGACGATGAGTGTGGGGATGTTGCCAAGCCCGGGGAAGTGATTGTGCAGCACCGTGATGGTCGATAGCGCGACCATTGCGCCGACCATTAGGACGTCGCCGTGAGCAAAGTTGATGATGCCCAAGATGCCGTACACCATCGTATAGCCGAGTGCGATGATAGCGTAGATGCTACCCAGCACCAGACCGTTGAGGATCTGCTGGATGAAGATATCCATTTAAAGCTCCTTAGCCCGTGCGACTGGATCTTCGCTTCGCGCCGGTTGTAACGCGAACGGTCGGCGAAAACCGCAACGGCACTGCGGGTACTGATAAAAAAACCGGTAAGGGTCGGCCGCCTCACAGCCACCGCCGAAACCGTGATTCGGCGGCAGACCAGGTGGGCGGATGCAAAAACGGCACCGTCGGGTATCCGGTGCCGTCGCGTTGCCATGCTCCGTCACTACACTTTCACGACGTCGAGGACCGCGCGCAAGCTGTCCTTGAAGTCGTGAAGCGTAATGGCACCTTCCTGCGAACCGCCTGGGGCGCAACGTGCGATGGGGCCCCGCCGCACGCTCGCGCATGCGGTGGACATCGCCTTAAGCGTCTTGGGCGTTTCGATCGAGTCGGCGCACTGCTTAGCCCCCGGCGCCGCATCAGCGGCACCGAGCGCGAACGGCGCCGCAACCGGCGCCTGCGTACTGGGGCAGGCCTCGCCATACTGCGCGAAGTCTGCATCCCAGCGCCGGCAAACAGGCATCGAGCATGCCTGAGGACCGGCGCGACGCCGCTGCGCACCGCGCGCCTGCGACGTCACCTTGCGGGCATGCACGCCGCCTGCAAGGATTGTTGCTCCGATTTCGAGCGCGGCCTGCGTGACAGGCAACACACTCGCCGAAAATCTTCCGCCGTCGCTGCGCGCGCTCGGTGGGGCGCGTCCGATGCGGGTGGGGAGGGCCGCCAGCCCCGCCGTGCACATCGGCACGCTGCGGGGCGGGCGAACCGGCCGCGCGGGTCTGCTCCACCGCGATGCCGCCTGCATTTTATTTTCGTTGTGCTGATCAAAAGGCGCTGAGCGCACCGTCGACAGCACGGCCTGCTCCAGGGTGACGATAGCCGCCGTCTCTTTCACCGACGCCGCAACGGCCCATGCCGCGACACCGATGCTCGCCCCGCCGCCCCTCGTGATGCTCGATGCGGCATAAGCAAACTTGACTTGCATTAACTAGGTCTCCTGCACCTTGCTCAATCCGATGCCTAAAGGCCCGGAGACCTTGAGGACGCGCGCATTGTAACTCTAATTATCGAACGGCCAATATGCCGAACCGGCAGGGTTTTCCTGCATTGCAACCTTTTTTTGAGATCCCTATTTGTGGTTAGTCGCAACCAAGTTGCAACTTTCGTGTGTTTCGTGGGAGCAACCCCCGGTTTCGAGCGCGGAAGGAAAATAAAAAAGCGCACCCGAGAGCGGCGCGCTTTGCGTGAAAAAATCATCGACTTGGGGCAAACCCCGAGATCTTCGGGACAAAAAAGGAACGAGGAACGGCAGCCGAGCTGCCGCGGCGGCGGCGGCCGTCAGTTAGGCAGCGCCAGCCCGCGCGGCAGGGGGAACGCAATGTTCTCCTCGATGCCTTCGAGTGCACGGACATTGCGCACGCCCAGTTCGCGCAACCGGCCGATGACAGCCTGGGCCAGCACTTCGGGCGCCGAGGCGCCGGCCGTCACCCCGATGCGCTGTTTGCCATCGACCCATGCCGGATCGATTTGATCCGGGGAATCGACCATATAGGCGGGGACGCCACGCTTTTCGGCCACTTCGCGCAGCCGATTCGAATTCGAACTATTAGGACTGCCGACGACGATGACGACATCGCACTGAGGCGCCATGAACTTCACGGCGTCTTGGCGGTTCTGCGTCGCGTAGCAGATGTCCTGCTTCTTCGGCTCTCGAATCTGCGGGAATTTCGCCTTCAAGGCGGCAATGAGCTCCGCCGCATCGTCGACCGACAGCGTCGTTTGCGTCACGAACGCAATCCGAGTGGGATCCGCAAGGTCGAGCGCATTAACGTCTTCGATGCTTTCGACGAGATACATACGCTCACCGGACTGCCCCATGGTTCCCTCGACCTCGGGGTGCCCCTTGTGCCCGATCATGACGATGTCGAACCCTTCCTGGCGCATTTTCGCGACTTCGATGTGTACCTTGGTGACGAGCGGACAGGTCGCATCGTAAATACGCAGCCCCCGCCCTTCGGCTTCTTCGCGCACGGCTTTCGAAACGCCGTGGGCACTGAAGATCACCGTGCTGCCCGCGGGGACTTCGTCCAACTGCTCGACGAAAACAGCGCCCTTCTTACGCAGATCCTCCACGACGTACGCGTTGTGGACGATCTCGTGGCGCACGTAGATCGGCGCGCCGAACAGCTTGATGGCGCGCTCGACGATCTCGATAGCGCGGTCGACACCGGCGCAGAAACCGCGCGGCTGAGCAAGCAGGATTTCCGCCTGGGCAGCGGCGAGAGAGCGATCCGAAAGGCTCATGTCTAGAGAATTCCGATGATTTCGACTTCGAACGTCAACGCCTGGCCTGCTAGCGGGTGATTGAAATCGAACAAAGCGGAGCGCTCGCCGATCTCCTTGAGCACGCCGGCGTAGCGCCCGCCGCTCGGCGCGTTGAACTCGATCAGATCGCCGGGCGCGAAGTCCTCGCCCAGCATGCCGTTCTCCCGCAGCGTGGCGAGCGATACGCGCTGAATGAGTTCTGGATTGCGCGGGCCGAACCCTTCGCCCTCGCCTAGCCGGAAGGTCGAATGGTCCCCCGTCTTCATCCCCATGAGAATGTCTTCGAGCGGCGCCGCGAGTTGTCCGGCGCCGAGCAGCAGCGTAGCCGGCTTGTCGCCGAACGTATTGACGATGTCGGCGCCATCGGCAAGCGCGAGCCGGTAGTGAAGCGTGACGTGCGATCCGGCTTTGACTTGTGAAATATCGATGAGGCTCATGGGATGCTCTTAGGACAAATACGACAAACGCGCCTTACGCGCCATACGACAACGGCATCGGGGCGGCCACGCGCCCGGCAACGCGGCACGTGGCCGCTCCGGCGCACGCGCGCCTGCGTATCGACGCCCGACGTATCGACGCCCGACGTATCGACGCCCGACGTATCGACGCCCGACGTATCGACGCCCGATGCAAAGCCACTATTGTAAGCCACCTCGTCCGGGGCAGCGCGCGCCCTATCGGCGCACCGCGTGCCGGCCCAAGGCGCGGGCCATTATGAGATCCATCTATGCAAGATAGTTCCGAGCTTTTCATCCGCCCTCGAGCGGGACTGATGCTGCGCGCCACGGGAGCGGCGCGCGATATGCCGCGCGAGCGGCTCTTCGGTGTAGGCCCGTCCGCGCTGTCCGACACCGAACTCATCGCGATCTTTCTCGGTACGGGCCTGCCGGGCCATAACGTGTTCGAGGTGGCCCGCTCGCTGCTCCGGCGTTTCGGGTCGCTGCGCGCGATGCTGGATGCAACCCAGACCGATTTCCAGGGCGTGCGCGGGATCGGCCCCGCGAAGACGGCCGTACTGCTCGCCGTCATAGAGATGGCGCGCCGCGCGCTGGCCGAGCGCGCCCGCGAGCAGCCGCTCGTCGATTCGACGGCGGCCGTTCGCGATTACGTCCGGCTTCTGATCGGCAACCGGCCGTACGAAGTGTTTTTGTGTCTTTTTCTAGACGCTCGACATCGGCTGATCGACAGCGAGGAAACCTCGCGCGGATCGCTGACGCGCTTGGCGGTCTATCCGCGCGAAATCGTTCGCCGTGCGCTGGAGGCGAACGCGGCGAGCCTCGTCGTCGCGCACAATCATCCGTCCGGTGCGGTCAAGCCAAGTGCGAGCGACCGCCAGCTCACGCATGTGCTGCGCGACGCTCTCGCGCTGATCGATGTGCGGCTCATTGATCATCTCGTGGTCGGCCGCCACGACGTCTTCTCGTTCGCCCACGCGGGCTGGCTCTGAACGCACGCCGGCGGGCGCCTATATTAGAACTAGAGGCGGCCGAACAGGCCGGGGCAGTCCCTTGCCAGCCGGGGGCAGCCCGTAGCGCCGGTATCCGTACCCGCCCTATCGGCCTTATCGGCCCTCACCGCCCGTATCACTCCGTGCCGGCCCCGCTATCCGCCGACACGCCGGGCCCGCGCGCAGGTACGGCGCTCGCCGCGACCGCCGCCGACGGAACATGCAAATTCGGGTTGGTTCTTCGGCGCTTTTTCTGCTAGAATCGCCGTCTGCCTGTTTCCAACCCCGTTCCGAAGCTTGGGGGAGGTCGTCGCGGCCGCTTGTCGGTCGGCTTCCTTGTGCCCTTTTCTGTTAGGCCCGGCCCAGGCTCGAACCCCGAATATAAGCGTTTTAGGAGTGCTCTCATATGGCACGCGTATGCCAAGTAACTGGGAAAGCGCCGATGAGCGGCAACAACGTTTCCCACGCGAACAACAAGACGAAGCGGCGCTTCCTGCCGAATCTGCAATACCGCCGCTTCTGGGTGGAAAGCGAGAACCGTTTCGTGCGCTTGCGCGTTTCGAACGCCGGTCTGCGTCTCATCGATAAGAAAGGCATCGATTCGGTGCTCGCTGATCTGCGCGCGCGCAGCGAAATCTAAGGAGTAAGTCATGGCCAAAGGCGCACGCGACAAGATCAAGCTGGAGTCGACCGCAGGCACGGGTCACTTCTATACCACGACGAAGAACAAGCGCAACATGCCGGAAAAGATGGAGATCATGAAGTTCGATCCCGTCGTCCGCAAGCATGTGGCATACAAGGAAACGAAGATTAAGTAATCGCTTTCCTGCGAGCCCGAAGACACTGAAAGCCCCGCCCTGTGCGGGGCTTTTGCTTGCTGGCTATAGCCGACGCATCCTTCGGCGCGGTATCCTCCTTGTCCTTGGCTCATCCACACGTTTTCATACAGCTGTCATTTGCTGCGCGCTGACGTCGGGGCCTCGTGACACGGGACACTTAGATGAATTTCGACGTCGTAATCGTAGGCAGCGGGCTGGCGGGCCTGACCGTCGCACTCAACCTGGCCGAAAAGCGGCGTGTAGCCGTCATTGCGAAGCGGTCGATGACCGAGGGCGCGAGCGACTGGGCACAGGGCGGAATCGCCGCCGTGCTCGATTCGGCCGATAGCGTGGAAAACCACGTCAGCGACACGCTTATCGCAGGCGCTGGCCTGTGCGATGAAGCAGCGACCCGGTTCATCGTCGAACATGGCCGCGGGGCCATCGAATGGCTGATCGACCAAGGCGTACCGTTCACGCGCGACGACGCTGCCGAGCTCGGGTTTCACTTGACCCGCGAGGGCGGCCACAGCCATCGCCGGATCATTCACGCCGCCGACGCCACGGGCCATGCCGTCGTCGCCACGCTGTCGGAACGCGTACGCCAGCATCCGAACATCACGCTGCTGGAAGAACACTACGCGATCGATCTCATCACGTCCGATCGCCTCGGGCTGCCGGGCCGCCGCTGCCACGGTCTGTACGCGCTCGATTTGGAGAGCGGCCGGACGGTTACGCTCGAAGCGCCCCATACGATCCTCGCGACGGGCGGCACGGGCAAGGTCTATCTGTATACGACGAATCCGGACACCGCAACCGGCGACGGCATCGCCATGGCGTGGCGAGCCGGCTGCCGCGTGTCGAACATGGAATTCATTCAGTTCCATCCGACATGCCTGTTCCATCCGTACGCGAAATCGTTCCTGATTACCGAGGCGGTGCGCGGGGAAGGCGGCAAGCTGCTTCTGCCGGACGGCACGCGTTTCATGCCGGCTCACGATGAGCGCGCCGAGCTCGCGCCGCGCGACATCGTCGCACGCGCAATCGACTTTGAAATCAAGAAGCGCGGCATCGACTGTGTCTACCTCGATATCAGCCATCAGCCGGCCGCATTCTTGCACGAGCATTTTCCGACGATCCTCGCGCGCTGCCTCGAATTCGGGATCGACATCACCCAAGACCCGATCCCCGTCGTGCCGGCCGCGCACTATACATGCGGCGGCGTCGTGACCGACTTGGCTGGGCGTACCGATCTGGCCGGCCTTTACGCGGTCGGTGAAACGTCCTATACGGGCCTGCACGGGGCGAACCGGCTCGCAAGCAATTCGCTGCTCGAATGCCTCGTCATCGGTCGCTCGGCCGCCGAAGCGATCGAGCGCGAAGGCTTCGATGCGGCCGCTCACGCGCCGCTGCCCGACTGGGACGAGAGCCGCGTCTCGGATCCCGACGAAGAAGTCGTCGTCGCTCACAACTGGGACGAACTGCGCCGGCTCATGTGGAACTACGTGGGCATCGTACGGACGGACAAGCGCCTCGCGCGCGCCCAGCATCGCATCGCGTTACTGCGGGACGAGATTCAGGAGTACTACGCCAATTTCAAGGTCAGCCGGGACTTACTCGAACTGCGCAATCTGGTCGATGTGGCTTCGCTGATCGTCGAAAGTGCTCGCTCGCGCCGGGAAAGCCGTGGCTTGCACTTCTCGCGCGATTGGCCGGCGGCCCTGCCCAAAGCACTGCCGACCGTGCTCTCGCCGGAGCGCGTCGTCAACCGGCAGGTCTAGGCCGCCCGGCGTTCAGCCACGGCTAGATCAATCGCATCGAATAGTCGGTCGCGCGCACGTCTTTCGTCAGTGCGCCGATCGAGATACGGTCGACGCCGGTCTCTGCGATTTCCCTCACGGTGTCGAAGTTGACCCCGCCCGATACTTCGAGCAGTGCGCGCCCCGCCGTCAGCTTGACGGCATGGCGCATCGCCTCGAACGAAAAGTTGTCGAGCAGGACGGATTTCGCGCGATGGGCGAGTGCCGATTCCAGTTGCTCGAGCGTTTCCACTTCGATCTGAATCGACACGTCCGCGCCGAGCGCATAGGCAGCGTCCAATGCCGCGCCGATACCGCCTGCTGCGGCAATGTGGTTTTCCTTGATCAAAATGCCGTCGTACAACGCGAGGCGTTGGTTCACGCCGCCGCCCACGCGCACGGCGTATTTTTGCGCGAGGCGCAGCCCGGGCAGCGTCTTGCGCGTATCGAGAATGCGCGCGCGCGTGCCCGCGATCGCATCGACATAGCGGCGCGTCGCCGTCGCGACGCCCGAGAGCAACTGCAGGAAGTTCAGGCCGTTGCGCTCGGCCGTCAGCAGCGCGCGCGCCGGCCCGCGCAAGAAGCAGACGGGCGTATCGGCCGCCATCAGATCGCCCTCGCGGTAGCGCCAGTCGATCTCGATTGCCGGATCGACCTGTCGCATCACGGCGATAAACCACGGCACGCCACAAAGCACTGCCTGTTCGCGGACAAGAATGCGCGCATCGCGGATCGAGCCGTCCGGCACCAGCCGCCCCGTCAGATCGCCGCCGCCGACGTCCTCGGCCAGCGCGTCGGCGACATTACGCACCAGCGCTGCGTCGAGCGCGGCTCCGTACTGCGCGTGAATTTCCGCAAAAAGCGGCGACACGACGTCTTGAACCGCCGTTGCTCGTTGCACGGTCATATGCTTCGTTGTCCTTTGCTCCCGGGCGATGCATCGGCCGCCGCGGCATGCGAATCCGAATGAATAAAGATGCCGGCCGGCCCCTCAGGCGGCGCCGACGTTGCTAAATAGCGCGGTGTCGCGCGCGAGATCGCCGCTCGCCTGCACGCGCTGCTTGCGCGCGGCCGCAAACGCGAGCATCCGATCGATCGGGACGCGCGCACGCTCGCCGATGGCAGCATCGACGAAGATTTCGTGGTGCCCGTGCTCGAGTACGTCGACCAGGTTTGCGAGCCCGTTCATCGCCATCCAGGGGCAATGCGCGCAGCTTTTGCACGTCGCGCTGTTGCCGGCGGTTGGCGCCGCGATGAACGTCTTGTTAGGCGCGGCCAGGCGCATCTTATGCAGAATGCCGAGATCGGTCGCGACGATGAAGTGCGTCGCATCGAGGCGCCTGGCGGCATCGATCAGTTGCGTCGTCGAACCCACCACGTCGGCCTGGGCGACGACGTTCGCCGGCGATTCGGGGTGCACCAGCACCTTGGCCTGCGGATATTCGGCCCGTAGCAGATCGAGCTCGATGCCCTTAAACTCATCGTGCACGAGACACGAGCCCTGCCACAGCAGCATGTCGGCACCCGTCTGTTGCTGGATATAGCCGCCCAGATGGCGATCGGGCGCCCAGAGGATTTTTTCGCCGCGCGCGTGAAGATCCGCGACGATCTCGAGACCGATCGACGACGTGACCATCCAATCGGCGCGCGCCTTCACGGCAGCACTCGTATTGGCGTACACGACAACCGTGCGATCGGGATGCGCATCGCAAAACGCGGAAAACTCGTCCGCCGGGCAGCCCAGATCGAGCGAACACGTTGCATCGAGATCCGGCATCAGAATGCGTTTGCCGGGGCTCAGAATCTTCGCTGTCTCGCCCATGAAGCGCACGCCGGCCACGACCAGCGTTTGCGCTTCGTGGTCGCGACCAAAGCGCGCCATCTCCAGCGAATCGGCCACGCAACCGCCGGTCTCGTCGGCTAACTCTTGCAGTTCGGCATCGACGTAGTAATGCGCGACGAGCACGGCTTTCTCTCGCTTGAGCAACTGGCGCACGCGAGCCTTGAGCCGCGTGCGTTCCTCGGGCGACGGCGCCGGAGGCACCTTGGCCCAAGCCTGGCCGACGCCGCAGGCGGCGCCTGCGAGCGGCTTATCGAATTCGACGGTTTTGATGGCCGTGTCCATCCTGTTCTCCACTACTGCGCCTCGCGCCGTTGGCCTCGTGCTTGACGATCGAGGTGAGCCGAGCGCATTCCAAGGGCCCCAAAAAGCAACACCCCGCCAGCGCGGGGTGTCAGTGACGTAACGAAATTTTAATGGATTTCGCGTATCGAGGCGCTCACGCGTAACGGCGCAGGCGCATCGCGAATTCCTGCAACGCCTTGATGCCGCTTTGCTCGGCGCGATGACACCAATCTTGCAATTGCGCGAGCAATTGTTCGCGCGAAGCGTTCGAGCGTTCCCAGATCGCGCTCAAGTCGTTGCGCAGCTCGATGAATGTGCGCAGTGTTTGACTGTCGGCGAAGATTTCGGGCAGTTGACGCTTTTGCGGGTCGTCGAGCCCCGCTTCGTCCTGATGGAACCAATTACGCGCACTGCGCATCAACTGGTACTTATCGCGCGAACCGATTTCCTTGAGCCGCGCGAGTTCCTGCCGGTAGGCGCGCTTGACCGTCTTGGCGTAGCGTGCCATGACCTCGTAGCGGTTGGACAGCACCGCTTGCAGCGTGTCTTCATCGAGCACCAGCTTGCCGGCCGCGAGACGCGGCGTGGGCGCGACCTTCTTGACTTTCGCGAGCCCGACGAACGACATGAGGCGGATGTAAAGCCAGCCGATGTCGAACTCGTACCACTTGTTCGACAGTTTCGCCGACGTCGCGAACGTATGGTGATTGTTGTGCAGTTCTTCGCCGCCGATGATGATGCCCCACGGGAAGATGTTGGTGCTCGCATCCGCCGAGTTGAAATTGCGATAGCCCCAGAAATGCGCGAGGCCGTTGACGACGCCCGCCGCCCAAAACGGAATCCAGATCATCTGGACGGCCCAGACGGACAGTCCGACGATGCCGAACAGGGCGACGTCGATCACCATCATGAGGCTCACGCCGAGAATCGGGTAGCGCGTATAGACGTTGCGCTCCATCCAGTCGTTGGGCGTGCCGTGGCCGAAGCGGCGCAGCGTTTCTTCGTTCTTGGCCTCGGTGCGATACAGTTCCGCGCCTTCGAGCAACACCTTCCAGATGCCGCGCGTTTGGGGACTATGCGGATCGTCCTCCGTTTCGCACTTCGCGTGATGCTTGCGGTGGATCGACGCCCACTGGCCCGTGAGCATGCCCGTGGTCATCCAGAGCCACAGACGGAAGAAGTGGCTCGCGATCGGGTGCAGATCGAGGGCGCGGTGCGCCTGGCAGCGATGCAGATAAACGGTCACGCCGATGATCGTCACGTGCGTGACGGCCAGCGCAAACAACACGATCTGCCACCACGAGAAGCGAAGGAAACCGTGTGCAAGAAAATCGAGAAGGGAATTCAGCAAAGTGTTTGTACCTGGATTGCAGCGACGCGCGCACGAGGCGGATGTCGAAAAAGATGAAAGCGGCCTTTCAAAGCTGAAGGCATTCTACTGCAACCGCCGCAAGTAGTTGTAACAAATAAGGTTTTCCCGATGCACCGGGGCAACGGCAGTCGCGTTTTTACCGATTTACGGGCCACGGCGACAGACTGCGGCGTATCGCCGCAGCTGCGATCAGCCGCCCGCCGCTACATCGGGAGCGAGCGCCGTGCCCACCCTTGCGCCCTGATCGCGCACCGGCTCTAGCGCCGGATCTTGCCCGATTTCGACGGCTCCGCCGAGCGGGGCGGGCCAGCCGCCGACGAGATGAACGTCACGCCGTGGATAAGGAATCGAGATGCCATGCTCGCCGAAGAGCCGCCATACGTTGCGGTTGACGCTCGAACGGGTGCCGGCCGTGCCTTTGGCGGCTTCCGCGATCCAAAAACCCAGTTCGAGATTGATGCCGTCTGCCCCGAAGCCGACGAGGTACGCGGCCGGCGCCGGATCGTCGAGTACGCGCTCGACCCCGTGCGCGGCCTGCACGAGTATTTCCATCGCGCGCTCGACGTCGGACGTATAAGCGATCTGCACCGCCACCTTCGCATAGCCGCGCGTGAGGTACGACGAGTGATTCTGGACGACGTCGGTAATGAGCTTTTCGTTGGGGATCAGCGTCTCGATGCCGTCGAGTCCGCGCACCGTGGTATAGCGGGTGCGGATCTCGGTCACCATGCCTTGCAGGCCCGCGACGTTGATCGTATCGCCGATCCGCAGGGACCGATCGATCAGGATGATGAACCCTGACACGTAATTGCTCGCGATCTTTTGCAGGCCGAAGCCGAGCCCGACGCCAAGCGCGCCGCCGAACACGCCGAGCACGGTGATGTCGATGCCGACGAGGGAAAAGCTGACGAGAATGGCCGTAAGCAGCATCAATGCACGCCCAACGCGCGACACCACGACGCGCAGGTTCGCGTCGATCGAATGCGCGCGCATGACGCGCTCTTCGTAGACGGCGCCGAGCCACATGGCGACGATCACGGTGGCGCAGACCCACATCAAGCCTGTCGTGAGCGAGAGCAGCGTCATGTGCGCGTTGCCGACGCGGAACCGCACCGATTCCATCCAGTGCAACACTTCGTCCTGGATGCCTAGCACGGTGACCGCCATGCCGATCCACACGAGCACCGATACGAGTTTTTCGGCGATCGCGAGCCACGTATGCGCGTGTCCGGTCCGCCCGAACACGCGGCGTGCAATAAAAAAGACAATGTAGATGAGCGCGATGCCGAAGAGCGGCACGAGCGCGAGTTCAAGCAGCGAGGTCGACATGTAATCGTCGAGCGCGGTCTGTGCGATCCAAACCAGCACCCCGCCCAGCAGCGGGAACAACGCCTTATGCAAGCTTTCGGCGCCGAAGCGTGCCACCTCCTGCCGGGCGCGTCGATGCGAATCGAGCTTGCGGCGCACGAGCCGCGCAAGCAGCCAAGCGACGAGCAGCGTGCCGATCAGCGTGCCGGCCTGCCACATCATCACGGGCTCGCCGTAATCGCGCACGAGGCCGGCCAGCCTATGCGAAAGGATGCGATTTTGCGTCAGGTTCTGTGTCAGGTACTGTGTCATCGGGAGAAGAGAGCGGCCGCCCGCGCGGCCACCCCTGCATTCATCTCAAGCGCGGCGCTCGAGCACGGCTGCGAAAAAACCGTCAGTGGCATGCCGGTGCGGCCAGAGCGACAAATAATCGCCCATTTCGAGCTCGATGCGTTGTTCGGCCAGCACCTTACCCGCGGGCACGAGCGCGAAATCGGGGTGATCGGCCAGAAAGTGCGCGACGATCGCCTCGTTCTCGGCCTCGAGTACGCTGCATGTCGCGTAGACGAGCCGCCCGCCCGCCTTGACGAGCCGGGCAGCGCTCGCAAGGATCGATGCCTGCTTCGGCGCGAGTTCCTCGACCGACGCCGGGCTCTGGCGCCACTTCAGATCCGGATTGCGGCGCAGTGTGCCGAGGCCGCTGCACGGCGCATCGACGAGTACGCGATCGATCTTGCCGGCAAGGCGCTTGATCTTGATGTCGTGCTCGCTGTCGATCAGCACCGGGTGCACGTTGGACAAACCGCTGCGCGCAAGGCGCGGCTTGAGCTTGGCCAGGCGCCGGTCCGAAACGTCGAACGCATAGAGCCGCCCCGACGAGCGCATCGCCGCGCCCAGCGCGAGGGTCTTGCCGCCGGCGCCGGCGCAGAAGTCGACGATCATCTCGCCGCGACGCGGGGCGACGAGCGCGCAGAGCAATTGACTGCCTTCGTCCTGTACTTCGATCCAGCCGTCCTCGAACACCTTCAGCTTGGTGAGGGCGGGCTTTCCGGCGACGCGCACGCCGAACGGCGCGAACGGCGTGGCACCGGCGTCGATGCCGGCCGCCAGCAGCGCATCGATTACTTGTTCGCGGCTCGCCTTCACCGGATTGACGCGCAGATCGAGCGGCGCCGGACGATTAAGCGCCCCGGCCAAGCGAGCCAGCTCCTGCGCATCGAACCGCTTCGAGAGCGCTTCGACGATCCAATCGGGCAGATTCGTGCGCACGCGCAGCGGCAGGCTGGACGGGTCGATCTTGGAAACGTGCTCGAGCCAAGCGCCTTCCGCTTCGGAGACGAAACGCGCGACGGCGGCACGACCGGCCGTCTGCATCAGTCCGAGCAGCGCGAGCCGCCTCGTGGGACTGCCGCTGCCGCCTTCCGCCAGATGCGCGAATTCCGTGCGCCGGCGCAGGACGGCGAATACCGCCTCGGCGATAAGACCGCGCTCAGTATGGCCGAGCTTCGGATGTGCGCGGAAAAAGCGGCTCGTCGTGGCGTCGGCCGGGCCGGTGAACTTGAGCACGTCGGCCAGCAGCGTTTCGATCTGGCCGATGAGGAAGCCATGCAGCGCCGAATCGCGTTTGCCGCCGGGTGCTGCGCGCCCGGTAGACGGTGCGCCCTTTACTTTCTTCTTGGTGTTCTTCATGCGGCCGCCTGTTGGGTGTCGGAGAAATACCATTGCGGTTCATGCGGCGTCACGACGACCCGCATGCCCGCAAGGGTCAAGCGGTCTTCGACGAACCACCGCACGGCGCGCGGATAGATGACGTGCTCGACGGCGAGCAGACGCTTGGCGAGCGTCTGAGCGTCGTCGCGGATGGTGACCGGGATTGCGCCTTGCACGACGATCGGGCCGTGATCGAGTTGCGGTGTGACGAAATGCACGGTCGCGCCATGCAGTGCGACGCCTGCTTCGAGCGCGCGCGTGTGCGTATGCAAGCCCGGAAAGCTCGGCAAGAGCGACGGATGAACGTTCAGCATACGGCCCGCGTAGCGCTCGACAAAGGCGGAGGTCAGCACACGCATGAAGCCGGCGAGCACGACGAGATCGGGCGAAAAACGGTCGATGATACCCGCGAGCGCTGCATCGAACGCCTCGCGCTCGGCGTAGCCGCCGTGTTCGACAACGGCTGTGGCAATGCCTTGCGAAGCCGCGAACGCGAGCCCCGCCGCGTCGGGCCGGTTCGAGACGACGGCCGCGATGCGCGCCGGCCAGCGCTCCGCGGCGCAGGCGCGTACGATCGCCTCCATGTTGCTGCCGCGCCCGGAAATCAAAATCACGATATTTTTCATCCGGCGATTTTATCACCCGGGGCGTTGCCAAAGCCGCCCGCGAGCCGTGTCCGGCCCCGAGCGTTTATAATCTTCTGCTTTGCGGCGTTTGCCGCCCGTTCATCGATGATCGGCTTCGCGGCACTGCGCCGCCTACCCCAACGGCTATCGTGAGAGTCTTCCGCGGTCTTCCCAACGCCGAAAGCCGCATGCCCTGCGCGCTGACAATCGGCAATTTCGACGGTGTCCACCGCGGCCACCAGGCGCTGCTCGCCCGCGTGAGCGAAGCCGCGCGCGCGCGCGGCCTGCCCGTGTGCGTCATGACTTTCGAGCCGCACCCGCGCGAATTCTTCAATCCGGCGGGCGCGCCGCCGCGCATCGCCATGCTGCGCGACAAGCTCGAATCACTGCGCACGAACGGGGTCGAGCGCGTTGTCGTCGAGCATTTCAATCGCACGTTCGCAAGCCAATCGCCCGACGCCTTCGTCAAGCGCATTCTGGTAGACGGCCTGCACGCGCGCTGGGTCTTGATCGGCGACGATTTCCGCTACGGCGCCAAGCGCGCCGGCGATTTCGGCTCTTTGAAGGCGGCCGGCGAGCAATACGGGTTCGAGGTCGAGCAAATGTCCACCGTCGCCGATCCGAGCGGCGCCCGCATTTCGAGTTCGGGCGTGCGCGCGGCCCTCATCGCCGGCGATCTCGACGCAGCGCGCGCGGCGCTCGGGCGCCCCTATGCGATCAGCGGACACGTGGTGCATGGGCTCAAGCTCGGCCGCGATCTCGGCTTCCCCACGCTGAACCTGCCTATCCCTCATAAGCGCCCGGCGCTGGCCGGTATATTTATCGTGCGCGTGCACGGTATCGAAGCGGCACCGGTGCCGGGCGTCGCAAGCCTTGGGTTGCGGCCGACCATCGACGATTCGGGACGCGTGCTGCTCGAAGTGCATCTGCTCGACTGGCACGGCGACGCGTATGGCAAACTCGTGCGCGTCGAGTTTCTGAAAAAGCTGCGCGACGAGGAGAAATTCGCCGATCTTGAAACGCTGACCGCTGCCATTGCACGCGACGTCGTACTCGCCCGCGCGTATTTCGCGGCGCTCGGCGGCGCGCAGGGTACCGACGAAGCCGCGCCCGGCAGCCGCACCACGGGGTTTTCGACGTCGGCGACCGATCGAATTCGTTAGCCGCCGCACCGGCGCACGGCCTCCGCCTCGGCCATGCAGCCGTCAGCGCAAGATGCCCGATGGGCGCGCCGGTCCGTGCGGATACCACATACACTCAATACCGAAGCGCCCACGGCACGGGCGCCCACCGTTTTCAGCGATAGCACCATGAGCGATAAGAAAGCCGATTCGAAATCCCAGGCCAAGTATCCGGTCAACCTGCTCGACACGCCGTTTCCGATGCGTGGCGATCTGCCCAAGCGCGAGCCGCAATGGGTCAAGGCATGGCAGGAAGAGCGCATCTACGAGAAGATCCGCGCGGCGAGCAAGGGCCGGCCCCTATTCGTCCTGCACGATGGCCCCCCGTATGCGAACGGCGACATTCACCTCGGCCACGCGGTCAACAAGATATTGAAGGACATCATCGTCAAGTCGCGCAACATGGCCGGCTTCGATGCGCCTTACGTGCCGGGCTGGGACTGCCACGGCATGCCGATCGAAATTCAGATCGAGAAGCAATTCGGCAAATCGCTGCCTGCGGCGCAGGTCCAGCAAAAGGCACGCGCCTACGCGAGCACGCAGATCGAGACGCAAAAGGCCGGCTTCAAGCGGCTCGGGGTGCTCGGCGATTGGGACGATCCGTACAAAACGATGAACTTCGCGAACGAAGCCGGCGAAATCCGCGCGCTCGCGAAAATCCTCGAAAAGGGCTATATATTTCGCGGCCTGAAGCCGGTCAACTGGTGTTTCGATTGCGGCTCGGCGCTCGCCGAGGCGGAAGTCGAGTACAAGGACCGCGTCGACCCGTCGATCAGCGTAATGTTCCCGTTCGCCGATCCTGAGAAGACAGCCCACGTATTCGGCCTGCGCGAGCTGCCGCGTGCCGAAGGCGGCGTCGTCATCTGGACGACCACGCCTTGGACCATCCCGGCCAACCAAGCACTCAACGTGCATCCGGAACTCGAGTACGCGCTCGTCGATACCGAGCGCGGCGTGCTATTGCTTGCTCAAGAGCGGGTGCAAGCCTGCCTGGAACAGTTCGGGCTCACGGGTAAGGTCATCGCCGCGGCGCCCGGCGCGAAGCTCGTCAACCTGCGCTTTCACCACCCGCTTGCCGCGGCGCATCCGGGCTACAAGCGGACTGCCCCGGTCTATCTGGGCGATTACGTCACGATCGATTCGGGCACGGGCATCGTGCACTCGTCGCCGGCCTACGGCGTCGAGGACTTCCAATCGTGCAAGGCGCACGGCATGGCCGATTCGGACATCATCAACCCCGTGATGGGCGACGGCCACTACATCGAATCGCTGCCCCTGTTCGGCGGCCTCTCGATCTGGGCCGCAAATCCGAAAGTCGTCGAGGCGCTCAGCGCCGCCGGTACGCTGCTGCATACCGAACAGTACCCGCACAGCTACATGCATTGTTGGCGCCACAAGACGCCGATCATCTACCGCGCCACCTCGCAATGGTTCGCGGGCATGGATCTGACGCCCAAGGACGGGAGCGCGACGCTGCGCGAAACGGCGCTAGCCGGCGTCGAAGCCACTGTTTTCTACCCGTCGTGGGGCAAGCAGCGTCTCTACAGCATGATCGCGAACCGTCCCGACTGGACGCTCTCACGCCAGCGTCAATGGGGCGTGCCGATGGCTTTCTTCGTGCATAAGGAAACGGGCGAACTGCATCCGCGCACGCTTGAATTGCTCGAGGCGGTCGCACAACGCGTCGAGCAAGGCGGCATCGAAGCATGGCAAGCGCTCGATCCGCGCGAGCTGCTTGGCGAGGACGCCAATCTCTACGAAAAAAACCGCGACACGCTCGACGTCTGGTTCGATTCCGGCACAACGCACTGGCACGTGCTGCGCGGCTCGCATCAAGCGGTCTCGCATTTCCCGGCCGATCTCTACCTCGAAGGCTCGGATCAGCACCGCGGCTGGTTCCATTCGTCGCTGTTGACCGCCTCGATGCTCGACGGGCGTGCCCCGTACCGAGCGCTGCTCACGCACGGCTTCACCGTCGACGGCGAAGGCCGCAAAATGAGCAAGTCGCTCGGCAACGGCATCGATCCGCACGACGTCGCGAATCGGCTCGGCGCCGAAATCATCCGCTTGTGGATCGCCTCGACCGATTACTCGGGGGAACTCGCGATCTCCGAGGAAATTCTCAAGCGCGTGACCGAAGGCTATCGCCGGATCCGCAACACGCTGCGGTTCTTGCTCGCGAATCTATCGGACTTCGATTTCGCGAAGCATGCGCAACCCGTCGGCGAGTGGCTCGAAATCGACCGCTACGCCGTCGCGCTCAGCGACGCGCTACAAAGCGACATCCTCGCGCACTACGAGAAGTACGAATTCCACCCCGTCGTCGCGAAGCTACAGACGTTTTGCTCCGAAGATCTCGGCGGCTTCTATCTCGACGTGCTGAAGGACCGTCTCTACACGAGCGCCGCCGATTCGAACGCCCGGCGTTCGGCGCAAACGGCGCTTTACCATATCGCCCAGGGCCTGCTGCGCGTGATGGCACCGTTCCTCTCGTTCACCGCCGAAGAGGCGTGGAAGGTGTTCCAGCCCGCCTGCGCGACCATCTTCACCGAGACTTACTACGACTATCCTGACGTGCCCGATGCCGATGCCCTGCGCGCGAAGTGGACGCTGCTGCGCACGGTGCGCGGCAACGTGACGAAGGCGCTCGAAGAAGCGCGCGCAGCCGACCGAATCGGCTCGTCGCTGCAAGCCGAAGTCACTCTCCGCGCGGCAGGCGCAGCGTACGATGCGCTTGCGAGTCTGAACGACGACCTGAAATTCGTCCTCATCACGTCGAGTGCAACGCTCGTCAAGGTGGACGAGCCGTCGGCAGAAGGCGTCGAGGTGGCTGCCTCGAAGTATTTGAAGTGCGAACGTTGCTGGCACTACCGTGCCGACGTCGGCACCCACGCCGAGCATCCGACACTGTGCGGGCGCTGCTTCAGCAATCTGTTCGGTGAAGGCGAGAAAAGGAGCGCGGCATAATGGCGAAATCGCGTTCGATGCAAGCGAGCAGCGGCGCGTCGCTCGCCCCGTGGCTCGGCATTTCCCTGATCGTCATCCTGTTCGATCAGCTCACGAAGATCGCCGTCACGAAGGTGTTCGCCTATGCCACGCCTTATGCGGTCGCACCGTTCTTCAACTTCCTGCTGATCTTCAATCGCGGGGCGGCCTTCAGCTTCCTGTCGTCGGCAAGCGGCTGGCAGCGCTGGGCGTTCACGGCCCTCGGCATCGCGGCCGCGTGCGTGATTGTTTATCTGCTCAAGCGCCATGGCAATCAGAAGCTGTTTTCCACGGCGCTCTCGCTGATCATGGGCGGTGCGCTCGGCAACGTCATCGACCGGCTCGTGCACGGTCGCGTGATCGACTTTCTCGATTTCCACGTGGCCGGGTGGCATTGGCCCGCATTTAATTTGGCCGACAGCGCGATCGTCGTCGGTGCCGTGCTGCTCGTGCTCGACGAGCTGCGGCGCGTGCGCGGCGCGCGCTGAGCGCACTAGCGTTCACGGTGAGCGGCGAGCGATTGACGGCTCGCGCGCGGCGCGCAAGCCGACCGCGGCATCAGCCGCCGCATGCCGCGATCCGTGCCGCGACCTTGCATTCGCATTCGGAGGCAACCTTGGCAACCGCAGAACTCGAAGGCAAGCACCTGCTGCTCGGCATGACGGGCGGTATCGCTTGCTATAAGATCGCCGAACTCACGCGGCTGATGAAGAAAGCCGGCGCCACCGTACAAGTCGCGATGACCGAGGCGGCGACGCAATTCATCACGCCCGTCACGATGCAGGCGCTGTCCGGCCGGCCGGTCTTCACGAGTCAATGGGATGCGCGCATCGACAACAACATGCCGCACATCGACTTATCCCGTGCTGCCCATGCGATCGTGATCGCGCCCGCATCGGCCGATTTTCTTGCCAAGTTGGCGCAAGGACGCGCCGACGACCTACTTTCCATCGCCTGCCTCGCCCGCGAGTGCCCGCTCATCGTCGTACCGGCGATGAATCGGCAAATGTGGGCCAATCCCGCCACGCAACGCAACGTCGCACAACTGCGTGCGGACGGCGTCATCATCCTGGGCCCGGACGCAGGCTCGCAAGCCTGCGGCGAAGTGGGCGAAGGCCGCATGATCGAGCCCGAGGACGCGTTCGAAGCCGTCGTTTCGTTTTTTCGGCCCAAGCTGCTCGTGGGCCGTCGCGTGCTAGTCACGGCCGGGCCGACGTTCGAGCCCATCGATCCCGTGCGCGGCATCACCAACCGCTCGAGCGGAAAAATGGGGTTCGCACTCGCCCGCGCTGCCCAGCACGCCGGCGCGGACGTTCGCTTGATTGCCGGCCCCGTCGCATTGCCGACGCCGTGGGGCGTCGTGCGGGAAGACGTTGAAACGGCACAGCAAATGTACGAGGCGGTGATGCTGTCGATTCCCGACTGCGACGTCTTTATCTCCGTCGCCGCGGTGGCCGACTGGCGCGTGGCACAGGCAAGCGAGCACAAGATCAAGAAGACGGCAACGCAAGCCGTCCCGACGCTTTCGTTCGTGGAAAACCCCGACATTCTGGCCACGGTCGCGCGCCTACCGAACCCGCCCTATTGCGTCGGTTTCGCGGCCGAGAGCGGCGATCTGGAAAAGAACGGCGAACAAAAGCGCATAAAGAAAAGTGTCCCGCTTATCGTCGGCAACCTGGGACCGGCCACCTTCGGCCGCGACGAGAACGAAGTCGTGCTGTTCGATGCCTCGGGCACGACGCGTCTGCCGCGCGCGGACAAGCACTCGCTCGCCGGTGCGCTGATCGCCGAGATCGCGCGACGTTTGCCGGACGCGAGTCTGATTTCCTAGCAAACGCCGATGAAGCATCCGCCGCACGAGCGGCCTTACGCCTATGGCCTTACGCCTATCAAGGACTATGAAACTCGATCTTAAGATTCTCGACGCGCGCATGCGCGACTACCTGCCGGCCTACGCAACGCCCGGCAGCGCCGGTCTCGATCTACGCGCCTGTATCGACGCGCCCATCACGCTCGAACCCGGCCAAACCACCCTCGTGCCGACGGGGCTTGCCCTCCACGTCGGCGACGCCGGCCATGCGGCACTGATTCTGCCGCGCTCGGGCCTCGGCCATAAGCACGGCATTGTGCTCGGCAATCTCGTCGGCTTGATCGATTCCGATTACCAGGGCGAGTTGATGATTTCGACCTGGAACCGCGGAGCTACGACGTTCACGCTGAACCCGATGGAACGGCTCGCGCAGCTCGTCATCGTTCCGGTGGTGCAGGCGCAGTTCAATCTCGTCGACGAATTCGTCACGAGCGAACGCGGCGCCGGCGGCTTCGGCAGCACAGGCAAACACTGAACGTTGCGGCCCCAGTCTCGACGAGGAAAGAAAAACGGCGCTTCTGACCGCGAAGCGCCGTTTTTCTTTCGGCGAACCTGAATTCGCCTGCCCGTTTCCGGCTACTCGACTTCGACCGTCTCCGGATTCGGATTGCGCGGTGCGGCGTTCTCGTCGAAGGTCAGTTGCACTTTGTCGCTTTCGTCGACGTCGACCGTGACCCGCCCGCCGCTCATCAGCTTGCCGAACAGCAACTCGTCCGCCAACGCTCGGCGGATCGTGTCCTGAATCAGGCGCTGCATCGGACGTGCGCCCATCAACGGGTCGAAGCCGTGCTTGGCGAGGTGCTTGCGCAACATATCGGTGAAGAGCGCGTCGACCTTCTTCTCGTGCAGTTGGTCTTCGAGCTGCATGAGGAACTTGTCGACCACGCGCATGATGATTTCTTCATCGAGCGAGCGGAAGCTGATGACCGCATCGAGCCGGTTGCGGAACTCGGGCGTGAACATCCGCTTGATATCGACCATCTCGTCGCCGGTCTCGCGGCGCGACGTGAAGCCGATCGTCCCTTTTTGCATCGACTCGGCGCCCGCATTCGTCGTCATGATGATGATGACGTTGCGGAAATCGGCCTTACGTCCGTTGTTGTCGGTCAGCGTGCCGTGGTCCATCACCTGCAGCAGCACGTTGAAGATGTCCGGGTGCGCTTTCTCGATTTCGTCGAGCAAGAGCACGCAGTGCGGCTTCTTCGTGACCGCCTCGGTCAAGAGCCCGCCTTGATCGAAGCCGACGTATCCCGGCGGCGCCCCGATCAAGCGGCTGACGGCATGCCGTTCCATGTACTCCGACATGTCGAAGCGGATCAGCTCGATGCCGAGCGTGAACGCAAGCTGCCGCGCCACTTCGGTCTTGCCGACGCCCGTCGGACCGGAGAAAAGGAACGCGCCGATCGGCTTGTCCGTCTTGCCGAGCCCCGCGCGCGCCATTTTGATGGCGGCGGCGAGCGCATCGATAGCCGGATCCTGGCCGAATACGACCGATTTCAGATCGCGGTCGAGCGTCTGCAGCTTGCTGCGATCGTCTTGCGACACGCTCTGTGCCGGGACCCGCGCGATCTTGGAGATGATCTCCTCGATCTCGCCCTTGCCGATCGTCTTCTTCTGCTTCGACTTCGGCAAAATCCGCTGTGCCGCGCCGGCTTCATCGATGACGTCGATCGCCTTGTCGGGCAGATGACGATCGGTAATGAAGCGGGCCGACAACTCGGCCGCCGCCGATAGCGCGCCCGACGAATACTTGACGCCGTGGTGCTCTTCGAAGCGCGATTTGAGCCCACGCAGGATCGCGACGGTCTGCTCGACGGTCGGTTCGGTCACGTCGATCTTCTGGAAGCGCCGCGAGAGTGCCGCGTCTTTTTCGAAGATGCCGCGGTATTCCGTGAACGTCGTGGCGCCGATGCACTTGAGCGTACCCGACGACAACGCCGGCTTGAGCAGATTCGAAGCGTCGAGCGTGCCGCCCGATGCCGCTCCCGCACCGATCAACGTATGGATTTCGTCGATGAACAAAATGGCGTGCGGGCGCTCTTTGAGCTCCTTGAGCACCGTTTTGAGGCGCTGCTCGAAATCGCCGCGGTATTTCGTGCCGGCCAAGAGCGCACCCATATCGAGCGAATAGACCTGCGCGTCGGCGAGGATATCGGGCACTTCGCCGCGCGTGATGCGCCATGCGAGCCCTTCCGCGATCGCGGTCTTGCCCACACCGGCTTCGCCCACGAGCAACGGATTGTTCTTGCGGCGGCGGCAGAGCACCTGCACGACGCGCTCGACTTCGGATTCGCGCCCGATCAGCGGATCGATGCGGCCGTCCTTGGCCATCTGATTCAGATTCTGCGTGAACTGCGCGAGCGGCGTTTCCTTCTGCGAGGCGGCATCTTCCGATTCCGCATTCGCATCGCCCGCCTTGGCCGCGTCGCTGCTGCTCGTCTTCGCGATGCCGTGCGAAATGAAGTTCACGACGTCGAGCCTCGTTACACCCTGCTGCTGCAGGTAGTAGACGGCGTGCGAATCCTTCTCGCCAAAGATCGCAACGAGCACGTTCGCGCCCGTGACTTCCTTCTTGCCGTTCGAGGTCGACTGAACATGCATGATCGCGCGCTGAATCACCCGCTGAAAACCGAGCGTCGGCTGTGTGTCGACGTCGTCGGTGCCGGGCACCGTCGGCGTGTTGTCATGGATGAAATTGCGCAGGTTTTGACGCAAATCCTCGATGTTGGCCGCGCACGCGCGCAACACCTCGGCGGCCGTTGGATTGTCCAGCAACGCCAGCAACAAATGCTCGACCGTGATGAACTCATGCCGCGCCTGGCGTGCTTCCATAAACGCCATGTGCAAGCTGACTTCCAGTTCCTGGGCAATCATGCTTCCTCCATCACGCACTGCAGCGGATGCCCTGCCTGCCGTGCGTGGGTAACGACTTGCTCGACTTTGGTCGCCGCGATATCCCGCGTATAGACCCCACATACCCCCCGCCCTTCGCGATGCACTTTCAGCATGATCTGCGTAGCGGTCTCTCTATCTTTATTAAAATATTCCTGCACAATCATCACGACAAATTCCATTGGCGTGAAATCGTCATTCAGCAGTACAACTTTATACATGGACGGCGGTTTCAGCTCTTTTTCCTGCCGCTCCAGTACGGTGCCATCCTGCTTGTCCGGGATAATCGCCATACACCCATTCTAAACAACTCGGCCGGGCCCGCAATCCTGCCAAAACCCGACCGACCGGTTGATGGTCCGGGCCGCCGCCAAGCGGTGACCCTCGCGCACTTGCGCACCCATCGCCGCGGCTTCCCGCATCGTGCGCATCCTCGCGCCTTCGCCGTGCCCGCCGTTGCAACGTCGTGCCGCAGCCAGCTTGGCGCTCGCATCGAGTATCGCACATAGCGTGCCGAGCTTGCCGACGCCGCCACGGCTTGCCGCACTGACCGCAAGGCGCCACATCGCCCAGTGTATCTGAGTCGATTATGCGACTTTTCAAGCCCCCGCGCTTGCGCTAGCGCACAAACCAAAAGCGGAGAAACCCTCGAGCTTCACACTCGAAGCAACGCTCCACAGAACATCTCAAAATTCGCTTGACACCTGCTTAAAGAGATCCAACAATCAAGCTGGCACTTTTTTCAGCTAGCCGCAAGAAGTTGAGGGTCCGAAAAAAAATGCCGAGGTGAGCTAGTGCGGAGGGGGCGGCTGCATCTGCGGCTGTCGAGCTTTTCGAGCAGGCTCGTGGGACATGAGTTACAGGGGAAGTTGGTATGGCAACAGGTACGGTCAAATGGTTCAATGACGCGAAAGGCTTCGGATTCATCACGCCCGATGAAGGCGGCGAGGATCTGTTTGCACACTTCTCGGCCATCCAGATGAACGGTTTCAAAACGCTCAAGGAAGGCCAGAAGGTGAGCTTCGAGGTCGTGCAAGGACCGAAGGGCAAGCAGGCGTCGAATATTCAGTCGGCAGCCTAAGCCGGCTTCGACGACAGCGCCTATCAAAACCCGGCTTCGGCCGGGTTTTTTTATTCATAGGCCGCGCGCGGCGGCCCTGCATACGCCGTGGGTGCCTATCCGGTCGCCGCTTGCCGCTTCGCGGCTAGCCGCCTACGTCCAACGTGTAGGTGAAGAACACGTCGTCGCGCCGCCACCCCATCGATTCGTAAAGCGCCTGCGCTTTCAGATTGGATTTGGCCGTCGTTAAGTCCATTCTCACCTTCCCGTCGGCGCGTGCGCGTTCGTGCGCCGCCTCGAGCAAGGCCTGCGCAATTCCGTGCCGGCGCGCGGGCACATCGACGAACAAATCGTACAGCACGTAGATCGGGGCTGCGGCCACTGAGCAGAACGAGGGATACAACTGGCAGAAGCCGGCAAGCGAACCGTCGCCCCGGTCGGCCACGAGGACAATCGATTCGGCGGTTTCAGTTCTGGCTCGGATAAATCGTTCGGCTAACGCCAAATCGGCGCCCTGTTCATAGAATTGTCGATATAAGTCGAACAATCGGGTGGTTTCACGTAAATCGCGCGGCTCAAACGCGCGAATCGAAATGGAATTGTTCATATTGGAAAATATCTCAACTACCCCAATCAAATAGCAGGGCCGTTCGTTCACCCTGTCGGGGTCCGCGCAACGCAATGGTACCGCCGCGCGACCGATCGACCCGCGTACAGCCATCCCACGATGGATTGCGCTGACGCGCTCGCTCCCTCGACGAGCCAACCGTGCAGATGGAAAAATTCTTCGCAGCGTTGGTCGATTCTCCCCCTTCCCATTCGTTCGTATAGGGCGCCGCAGCGATCCGGCCGCGGCTACATCTAAAGGACGAAATATGAGCAAGCTGATCTTCGTTAACCTGCCAATGACAGACCTAAACCGGTCAAAGGCGTTCTACGAGGCAGTCGGGCGCGCAGGTGCTGCTGTGTCTGTCAGCGGATAGTCGCGAGGCGGTATCAGGCCAGGTGGATAAGGCGCGTGGCGCCGGCGGTAAAGCGGACCCCACACCCGTGCAGGACTTCGGCTGCATGTATGGCCGCAGCTTCGAAGATCCGGACGGCCATATTTGGGAGGTGATGTGGACGGATGCCAGCGCCGCCCCGCCACACGGCTAAGTGTCGCCGCACCGAGCAGGAACCTCGCTTCGAGGCGCGTCGGCCGAGAAAGTCCGAATTCGGGGCGTCGACAGACACGATAAGGATGTGTTCGTGCCGCAGTGAAATTCGCGGTCGGTAAGTCCTATTTCGATCGAGTGGCGCTCTATAGCGAAACCGCATGTAGGGCGGCACTGACCATTTGGGCAAGCCCCACTAGATCTACGATCCAGTGGGGTTCTCCTTGATACGGCAGCTTCGCCGCAAGAACGAGCTTACATATTCTCGATCAAAACCTGACCGAAGCCCGAGCACGACACCTGCGTCGCACCTTCCATCAACCGTGCAAAGTCGTACGTGACGCGCTTTTGCAGGATCGACTTTTCCATCGACGCGATGATGACGTCGGCCGCTTCCGTCCAGCCCATGTGGCGCAGCATCATCTCGGCCGACAGAATCTCCGAACCGGGATTCACGTAGTCCTTGCCCGCGTACTTCGGCGCCGTGCCGTGCGTGGCTTCGAACATCGCCACCGAATCCGACAGGTTCGCGCCCGGTGCGATGCCGATGCCGCCGACTTGCGCAGCCAAAGCGTCCGAAACGTAGTCGCCGTTCAGGTTCAACGTGGCAATGACGTCGTATTCCGCCGGACGGAGCAGGATTTGCTGCAGGAATGCATCGGCGATCACATCCTTCACGACGATGTCGTTGCCCGTCTTCGGGTTCTTGAACTTCATCCACGGGCCGCCGTCGATGAGCTCGGCACCGAACTCCTTCTGCGCCAGCGCGTAGCCGTAGTCGCGGAACGCGCCTTCGGTGAACTTCATGATGTTGCCCTTGTGCACGAGCGTGACCGAGCGGCGGTCATTGTCGATCGCATACTGGATCGCCTTGCGCACGAGGCGCTCCGTGCCTTCACGCGACACGGGCTTGATGCCGATGCCCGACGTTTCCGGGAAACGGATCTTCTTGACGCCCATTTCTTCGCGCAAGAATTTGATGACCTTCTTCGCCTGCTCGGATTCGGCCGCCCATTCGATACCCGCGTAGATGTCTTCCGAGTTCTCGCGGAAAATCACCATATTCGTCTTCTCGGGTTCGCGCACCGGCGAGGGAACACCCTTGAAGTACTGCACGGGACGCAAGCACACGTACAGGTCGAGCTCCTGGCGCAACGCGACGTTCAGCGAACGGATACCGCCGCCGACGGGCGTCGTGAGCGGGCCCTTGATCGAAACGACGTACTCTTTGAGCACTTGCAGCGATTCTTCGGGCAGCCACACGTCAGGACCGTACACCTTCGTCGCCTTCTCGCCCGCATAGATTTCCATCCAGTGGATCTTGCGCTTGCCGCCGTACGCCTTTTCGATCGCCGCATCGACCACCTTGATCATTACGGGCGTGATATCGAAACCCGTACCGTCACCCTCGATGTAGGGAATGATCGGTTGATCGGAAACGTTGAGCGAAAAGTCCGCGTTGACGGTGATCTTGTCACCGCCCGTCGGAACCTTGATGTGCTGATACGGCATGATCGACTCCAGTGTTGGCTGTGCGGGTAGAAAGCAGGGATGTGCGGTAACGGCGCAATCGGGCGTTTGGTCCCGAGCGCTGACGCGCAGCACTTGCCCAATCTTCGGTTCGGCGCGCAACTGCTGCCGCGCCAATGCGGCTGGTTGGCTATTCTAGCCCACGTGGATTGCCGCCGCGGCGCGGCCTGGCAGCGACCTGCTCCGACCAAGATGGATGGCAAGCGAGGCGGTCGGTCTTGGGTCTTATATAAGACAAAAGACTTCGGCGTTCCGTATTATGCATTAAGATTCCGCCATTTGCCATAGAGGCAGTCGGTCATTCCCATGCGTCTCATCGCGCTCAACAAACCGTTCGGCACCCTGTGCCAGTTCTCGGCGCACGAGACACGCGCCTCGCTCGCCGATTGCATCGACGTACCGGGCGTTTATCCGGCCGGCCGACTCGATGCGGACAGCGAGGGGCTTCTGCTGCTCACCGACGACGGCGCGCTGCAAGCGCGCATCGCCGAGCCGCGGCACAAGCTTGTCAAGCGATACTGGGCCCAAGTGGAAGGCCGGCCCGACCCAGAGGCGCTCGGCAAGCTGGCTCGCGGCATCGATTTGGGCGATTACGTTACACGCCCGTGCGAGGTTCGCCTCATCGACGAGCCTGCGGCACTCTGGCCGCGCGTCCCGCCGATCCGCTACCGTGCTGCGATTCCCACGTCGTGGATCGAGCTTTCGATCACGGAAGGCAAAAACCGCCAAGTCCGGCGGATGACGGCGGCCGCCGGCTTCCCGACACTGCGGCTCGTCCGTGCCGGGATCGGCGCGCTGGATCTGACGGAACTCGGCCTCGCCCCTGGCGAGTGGCGTGCGCTGCCCCCGCGCGCGCCCTGGGACGGCCTGCCGCCGCGCACGCGCGGCAATCGGTTGGCCGATTAAGGGCTGCCCGATTAAGGGTTGGCCGATTAAGGTTGGCCGATTAAGCCGAATCCGGGCTCGCGTTGGTCCCGACACCGAGTACGGACACGGCTTTTTTCGCCAGCGCGTCGTATTTGGACCGAGATTGCACGTCGCAATCGGGCCGGGCAGGCCGAATCCAGCACGCCATCGCGAAAATCACGTCAACCAGGGCGGACACTCGCGCGTTATCGAACGCAGATGCCGCCAGAAGCTATCCGGCATTTAGCCTTCCGCACCCGCCGACCGTGCTGTTTTTGCAGTATGGAACGTCGGCCGGAGCGCTCGCAGACGCGTCGGCAAAATTGTTTGATGCGGCTGTCAACCGAAAGGTGGATGGCACGTTTACCGACATGACTCATTGACCGGGTCATTTGGTTAATTAACTAAAGCTGAGGAATTCGTAAATGAACAAACTGATCGCCGCTCTGGTCGCTGGCCTGTTCGCAACGGCTGCTTTCGCACAAGCTTCGGCTCCGGAAGCTTCGGCCCCGGCCGCTGCTTCGGCTCCCGCCAAGCACGTTAAGAAGCACGCCAAGAAGCACGCTAAGAAGCACGCCGCCAAGGCTGAAGCCGCTTCGGCCGCTTCGGAGTAAGTTTGTTGTAACGACGCAGTCAAGAACTAGCAGTACTGCCGTTCTTCACGGCGTTGGAAGGCAGGTGACCGCAAGGCGCCTGCCTTTTTCGTTTTTCTGCGCGGGCGCTTTGCAGCGCTTGCGCCGGCTCGCGTAACATGCGCGGGTTCCCGCAGTCGAAAAGGAGTGATGTCGTGCGATTTTCGTTTCGCTCGTGGATGGCGCGCCTCGCGATCGCCGTCGCTTTGCCCGCGTGTGCGCTCGCGGCTGCACAGTTCATGCCCGCGACAGCCCTCGCGCAGACGTTGCCGGCCGGCGCCAAGCCGCCCGAAGCATTCCCTCGCGCGAAGCTCACGGTCGGCATGTTCGTGATCGACGCGGCCGTGGCCGCCAACGATCCCGATCGCGAGCAAGGCCTCATGTATCGGACGCAACTCGCGCCGAACGAAGGAATGCTATTCGTCTTCGGCGAAAACGCCGTCCATTGCTTTTGGATGAAGAACACCCTCATCCCGCTCTCCATCGCGTTCATGCGCGCCGACGGCACGATCACCGACATCGACGAGATGCAGGCGGAGACGACCAACAACCATTGCCCGCGTAACAACGGCGTCTATGCGCTCGAAATGAACCACGGCTGGTTCGCGGCCAAGGGCATCAAGCCCGGTATGAAGATCGAGGGGCTGCCGCGGTCGCAGTGACGCCGCGCGCCGCATGGGAGGGCCCGCGCCGGCTGCGGGAGCGCTCCCGTCGCGGCACGGGCACGTACCCTGCAAAAGCGTTGGGCAGGCGCTATGCTTGTAAGTCTGCAATACTGCACGCGCCGTGTTCGCTCCCGGTCCCCCTCGAGCATTCGCAGCGCCAACATACCAAGGAGATCGACGTGCCCCGCAAGACTCCCATCGAGCGCTACCGCAACATCGGCATCAGCGCTCACATCGACGCCGGCAAGACCACGACCACCGAACGCATCCTGTTTTACACCGGCGTAAGCCACAAGATCGGCGAGGTTCACGAAGGTGCGGCGGTCATGGACTGGATGGAGCAGGAGCAAGAGCGCGGCATTACGATCACGTCGGCCGCCACGACGGCATTCTGGAAAGGCATGGCCGGCAATTATCCCGAGCACCGGATCAACATCATCGACACGCCCGGGCACGTCGACTTCACGATCGAAGTCGAGCGCTCGATGCGCGTGCTCGACGGCGCGTGCATGGTGTACGACTCAGTCGGCGGTGTGCAGCCGCAATCGGAAACGGTCTGGCGCCAGGCCAACAAATACAAGGTGCCACGCATCGCATTCGTCAACAAGATGGACCGCGTGGGTGCCGATTTCTTCCGCGTCCAGCGCCAGATCGGCGAACGCCTGAAAGGCGTCGCGGTGCCGATCCAGATTCCGGTCGGCGCCGAAGAGCACTTTCAAGGCGTGGTCGATCTCGTCAAGATGAAAGCGATCATCTGGGACGACGAAAGCCAGGGCGTGAAGTTCGAGTATCGGGACATCCCCGAGAATCTGCTCGGCACGGCCGAGCAATGGCGTGAAAAGATGGTCGAGGCGGCGGCCGAGGCAAGCGAGGAACTGCTCGAGAAGTACCTCGAGGACCACACCTCGCTGACCGAGGCCGAAATCAAGGCCGGCTTGCGCAAACGCACGATCGCCAATGAAATCGTACCGATGCTGTGCGGCAGCGCGTTCAAGAACAAGGGCGTGCAGGCGATGCTCGATGCCGTCATCGACTACCTGCCCTCGCCCGTCGACGTGCCCGCGATCCTCGGCCACGACGAGGACGACAAGGAATCCGAACGCCATCCGAGCGACGAAGAGCCGTTCTCGGCGCTCGCGTTCAAGATCATGACGGACCCGTTCGTCGGTCAGTTGATCTTCTTCCGCGTCTACTCGGGCATCGTCAATTCGGGCGACACCGTCCTTAATTCGACGAAGGACAAGAAAGAGCGCGTCGGGCGGATCCTGCAAATGCACGCGAACGACCGCAAGGAAATCAAGGAAGTGTTTGCGGGCGATATCGCGGCGGCCGTCGGTTTGAAGGAAGCGACGACGGGCGACACGCTCTGCGATCCGGCCAATCCGATCATTCTCGAAAAAATGATCTTCCCCGAGCCCGTGATCTCGCAGGCCGTCGAGCCGAGGACGAAGGCCGACCAGGAAAAGATGGGCATCGCGCTCAATCGGCTGGCGCAGGAAGATCCGTCGTTCCGCGTGGCTACGGACGAAGAGTCAGGTCAGACCATCATCTCGGGCATGGGCGAGCTACACCTTGAAATTCTCGTCGACCGCATGAAACGCGAGTTCGGCGTGGAAGCGACGGTCGGCAAGCCGCAGGTGGCATATCGCGAAACGATCCGCACGAGCGCCGAGGACGTCGAAGGCAAGTTCGTCAAACAGTCGGGCGGGCGCGGTCAGTACGGCCACGTCGTCGTCAAGTTGGAACCGCAGCCGCCGGGCAAAGGCTATGAGTTCGTCGATGCGATCAAAGGCGGTGTGGTGCCGCGCGAGTATATTCCGGCCGTCGACAAGGGGATCCAGGAAACGCTCAAGGCCGGTGTGCTGGCCGGCTATCCCGTCGTCGACATCAAAGTGACGCTGACGTTCGGTTCCTACCACGACGTCGACTCGAATGAAAACGCCTTCCGCATGGCCGGCTCGATGGCGTTCAAGGAAGGCATGCGGCGCGCCAAACCCGTGCTGCTCGAGCCGATGATGGCCGTCGAAGTCGAGACGCCCGAAGATTTCATGGGCAATGTCATGGGCGATCTGTCGGGGCGGCGCGGCATCGTGCAAGGGATGGAGGACATCGCGGGCGGCGGCGGTAAGGTCATCCGCGCGGAAGTGCCGCTCGCGGAGATGTTCGGCTATTCGACATCGTTGCGCTCGCTCACCCAAGGCCGCGCAACGTACACGATGGAGTTCAAGCATTACGCCGAGACCCCGGCGAACGTCTCGGAAGCAATCATCAACACGAAAGGCAAGTAACGCACGCGGCTAATCCAGGCGGCGCGACGCCTCGCCCCGGCGCGTATCGGGGCGAGGCGTCGCGCAACCTTTGCTGCAGCTCGCGCTAAACTGCAAGCGCATTCGTCATCGCCGTACCGCTCGTCCACGCCGCGGCGCTCCTTGCGAGCGCGCACCTCACACGAAACGGACCCCACCGATGAAGACACCCGCAGCCCTTCGCCTCGCTCTCGCCGCTGCCCGCCGCGATGCCGGCGAGCTCGGCAATCACGCCATCGACGAGTACCTCGCACACCGTCTCTCCCGCCGCGACCTGCTTCGCTATGCGGGGGTGCTAGGCTGTTCCAGCGTCGTGCTCGCGGCAAGCGGCCTTGCCGTCCCGGCCCGCGCGCGCGCTCAGACCGCGGGCTCCGATTCGGCGAATGCGACGATACGCGTCGCCCACTTGACGCCGGCGGGCCGCGTCGACCCGTTGACCGTTGCCGATGCCGCGGGACTTGCGCTTATTGCGCAAACAGGTGAATTCCTCATCAACGACGAAGGCAACGAATCGACGTTAAAGCCAGCGCTCGCGCTGTCGTGGCAGTCGAACGGCAAAGGCGACGTGTGGACTTTCAAGCTGCGGCAAAACGTGAAGTTCCACAACGGCAAGCCGTTGACCGCGCACGATGTCGCCGCCACCTTCGATCGACTCTCCGATCCCGCGAGCGGATCGGCCGCGCTATCGGTTTTCAAGGGCGTGCTCTCGAAGGGCGGCACGCAGGTCGTCGACGACCGAACCGTCGCGTTTCATCTCGATGCGCCGAACGGCAATTTCCCGTACTACGTGTCTTCGGACAATTACAACGCGGTGATTTTGCCCGCCGATTTCAAGGGCGACTACGAGGCGAGCTTCATCGGCACCGGGCCGTTCAAACTCGAGCGGTACGAGGCCAAACGCGGCGCGTCGTTCGTTCGCAATCCTGACTATTGGGGCGAAAAAGCCCTGCCCGCACGCGTGCAATTCGCCTTCTACGCCGACCAGCAAGCGCAAATCATCGCATTGCAGGGCAGGCAAGCCGACGTCATGGGCGACCTGACCGTACAAGGCGGCGCCGGCATCCTGAATAACCCGGAATTCACGGTACAGGGCGCGAAGTCGAGCGCCCACCGCCAGATTCACATGCGGTGCGACACCGCGCCGTTCACGGATAAGCGCGTGCGACAAGCACTCGCGCTGGCCGTCGATCGCGACGTCCTGGTCCGTGGGCTCTTCAAGGGCCGGGCTGTCCTAGGCAACGACAGCCCGTTCGCGCCGATCTTTCCGTCGACGGATACGTCGGTGCCGCAACGCCGTAAGGACATCGCGAAGGCAAAGCAACTGCTCGCTCAAGCCGGCCATCCGAACGGCTTCGCCGCGACGCTGACTACCGAAAAGTTCATGGAAATTCCCGATCTCGCCGTCGTCTTGCAGAACGAGGCGAAGGCGATCGGCATCCAGCTCACGTTGAAGGTCGAGAACCAGAGCCAATACTATGGCAAAGGGACGTTCGGCAGTTCGGACTGGCTCGATGCGCCGCTCGGCATCACCGATTACGGCCATCGCGGCGTGCCGAACCTGTTCTTGAACGCGCCGCTCGTCAGCGGCGGCGCCTGGAATGCGGCGCACTTCAGCGACCCTCGGTACGACAAGCTCGTCGGCGAATTTGTCGCAGCCGTCGATGTCGCTTCGCAAAAAAAGATCGCCGGACAGCTCGAAACGCTGCTGCTCGACGAAACCCCGATGATCATCCCGTACTTCTTCGATCAGCTTATCGCCACCCGCAAAAACCTGACCGGGGTCCGCTTCACCGCCATTTCTCAGCTCTATTTCGATCGCGCGCGATTGACCGCGTAATCGAGCCGGCCGGCGCACATCAGCGGACAGTCAGGACCACCGAGGGATCGACGATCAACGCTCAACCCACGATGCCCGATACCGTTCGTCTTCCTCGCCGACGTGCCGCGCGCGGCAGCGCCCAGCGCATCGCTCGCTTTCTCGCGGGCAGGCTCGCGCTGTCGCTCCTCTCGTTATGGCTGCTGTCGATGATCGTCTTTGCGTTAGGCCAACTGCTGCCCGGCGATATCGGCCGCGCGATCCTCGGCCCGCTCGCCGATGCACGCGCCGTCGCCGCGCTCGATCATCAACTCGGCACCGATCGACCCGTACTCGTCCAGTACGCGCTGTGGATCGGGCACTTCGTGCGCGGCGACATGGGCAACTCCTACGCGTTTCGTTCGCCCGTCGCGCCGTTCATCGGCCATGCGCTGCTCAATTCGGCCAAGCTCGGCGCGCTCGCGTTCGTCATCGTCGTGCCGCTCGCGATTGCAGCGGGGGTCTTCGCCGCACTGCGAGCGGGCAGTTGGCTCGATCGCACGACCATGATTGCCGGCTTGTCCGCGACGGTCGTGCCCGAGTTCGTTTCGTCGATCACGCTGATCCTCGTCTTCGGCATTTGGTTGCGTTGGCTGCCGAGCGAGGCGGGCTACCCCGACGGCGCCAGCGCGCTGACGGCACTGCGGCACCTGATCTTGCCCGCGTTGCCGCTCGTATTCGTCTTGTTCGGCTATATCGCCAAGATGGCGCGCGCCGGCACGGTCGAAGCGATCGACGCCGATTACACGCGCACGGCCGTGTTGAAGGGCTTGCCCGGGCGGGTCGTCATCACCCGCCATGTGCTGCCCAATGCGCTGATGCCGACGATCACCGTGGCGGCCACTCAACTCGGATACATGGTGGGCGGGCTCGTCGTCGTCGAGACGCTGTTTCATTACCAAGGCATCGGCTCGCTGATCTACAACGCGGCGACGGCGAAGGATTTTCCGATGCTTGAGGCCGGCGTGCTGACGATCGGCGTCGTCTATATGTTCGCCAATCTCGTCGCCGATGCACTTATCGCGACGCTCGATCCGCGTCTGCGCCTAGGCGGTACGCAATGAACCGCGCGCTCGGCTCATCGGACCCGCCGGCCGCCGGCGAACGCGCATTGCAGGCGCCGCGCTTCGAGGCGCTGCGCGCGCTCGCCCGCTCTCCCAGCTTTATCGTCGGCGTCATGATCCTCGCCTTCTGGGTCATCTGCGCGATTTTTGGGCCCCTGATCGTGCCGCTCGATCCTTATGCCTCCGATCCGATCAACTCGCTCGTACCGCCCGATGGCACTCATTGGTTCGGCACCGATCAGCTCGGACGCGATGTGTTCTCGCGCGTGATCGTCGGCGCGCGCGACATTCTGACGATCGCGCCGCTCGCCACGCTCGTCGGCACCTTCGCGGGCACGACGCTGGGTCTAGTCGTCGGATACTTCGGCGGGTGGCTCGACAATGCAATGGGCCGGTTGATCGATGCGCTGCTCGCGCTACCGCTCGTCGTGCTCGCGCTTGCAGCGCTCGCCGCACTCGGCGCGTCGAATACGACCGTCGTGCTCGTGATCGGGCTCACCTTCATGCCGATCACGGCGCGCACCGTCCGCGCGGCCGTGCTTTCCGAACGCCACCTCGATTACGTCGATGCGGCGCAGTTGCGAGGCGAGGGTGCGCTTTACATCATGTTCTTCGAGATCCTGCCGAACGTGCTGCCGCCCATCATCGTCGAGGCGACGGTCCGGCTCGGCTATGCGATCTTCGCCGTTGCAACGCTGTCGTTTCTCGGCTTCGGCATTCAGCCGCCCTCGGCCGATTGGGGCCTGGCATTATCGGAATCGTATTCGCTGATGACGGGCGGCGCCTGGTGGACCGTCGTATTCGATGCGGCCGCCATCGCGACGCTCGTCGTGGGCGTCAATCTGATCGCCGACAGCGTGCAAGGAGTATTCGACCAGTGAGCGCGCCGCCCCGCACTTATCCGGCGTTCGAAGCGGTCTCGTCCGCCGAGACCGACGCGTTGTCGGTCATCGGCTTGAGCGTCGCTTACCGCGTGCGCGGCCGCGAGCGCGAGGTACTGCACGATGTGACCTTTCGAGTGCGGCGCGGCGAGGCCTATGGGCTCGTCGGCGAATCGGGCTGCGGCAAATCGACGGTCGCGCTCGCAGCGCTCGCCTATCTGCCTCGCAACGGCAAGATCGGGGCCGGGCGCATCGCGATTGCCGGACACGACGTCGCAGCGCTTTCTGCCGATGCGCTGCGCTCCATGCGCGCGCGAACCGTGTCGATGGTCTACCAGGACCCGTCGCGCGCGCTCAATCCAACGCTGACCATCGGTCGTCAAGTGTCCGAAGCGTTTGAGCTTGCCGGCGCGACGCGCGCCGAAGCGTTCGTACAAGCGCTCGAGATGCTGCGTCATGTGCGCATTGCAGCGCCCGAGCGTGTCATGAGCAGCTACCCTCATCAGTTGTCGGGCGGTATGCAACAGCGCGTCGTCATCGCGATGGCGCTAGCGTCGAAGCCGGACCTGCTGATTCTCGACGAACCGACGACCGGACTCGATGCCACCGTCGAAGCCGAAGTCCTCGATCTGGTCGTGAACCTGCGCGAGGAATACGGCACGGCGGTGCTCTTCATCAGCCATAACTTGGCCGTGATCGGCCGCATGTGCAGCCGCGTCGGCGTGCTCTACGCGGGCAGGCTCGTGGAGGAAGGCACGGCCGCAGACGTATTCGGCGCCCCGCGCCATCCATACACCGTCGGCCTTTTGCGCTGCCTGCCGAGCCCCGGCCGCAGCAAGGATAACGCGCGCCTGGACACGATCGCGGGCAGCCTGCCGCCGCTCGGCGCCCCCATTGCGGGCTGTGCATTCGCGCCACGCTGCACGCTAGCCGATGAACGCTGCCGGCGTGAGGTGCCGCCGCCGCATCGCTTCCATGCGGAACACGGACCCCAGATGGCGCGCTGCCATTATCACGAGTTGGCCGCGCAGTTGCCGCACGTGGCCGGCCAGAGCGCGCCACCTCGAGGTGCGGCCGGCGCGGCCACGCAGCAACCGCATGCGCCGCTGGCACTGCACGCGGCCCACCTGTCTAAAACGTTCGACGTATCCGGTGTGTCGCTGCGCGCGGTCGACGACGTCTCGCTCGATCTCGCCGCGGGCGAAACGCTAGGGCTCGTCGGCGAATCGGGCAGCGGCAAGACGACACTCGCCAAGCTGCTCGTCGGGTTGATCGCACGAGACCCGGGGGGCACGTTAGAGCTCGACGGCAAGCCGTTGCCCTCACGGGTCGCACACCGCGACGACGAGCAGGTCAAGTCGTTGCAGATCGTGTTTCAGAATCCCGATTCGGCGCTCAATCGCGCGCATTCGGTCAAGCGGCTGATCGGACGCGCACTGTCCAAGCTGGGCGCACTGCGCGGACGAGCGCACGGCGCGCGGCTGGCCACACTCGCGCAGGCTGTACGGCTGCCCTCGCGCTACCTCGATGCACGCACCCGGCAACTGTCGGGCGGGCTCAAGCAGCGTGTCGCCATCGCGCGGGCGTTTGCGGGCGATCCGCGCGTCGTCGTCTGCGACGAGCCGACATCGGCCCTCGACGTCTCGGTCCAAGCGGCCATCCTGAACTTGCTCGTCGATCTGCAACGAGAACACGGCGTGAGCTACGTCTTCATCTCGCATGATCTGCACGTAGTGCGCTACGTCTCCGATCGCATCGCCGTGCTTTACGTCGGCAGGCTGCTTGAAATCGGGCCCGCGCATGCGGTCTTCGACGGGCCGCATCATCCTTATACCGAGGCGTTGCTTTCGGCCATGCCGACGTTCGGCACGCCTAGCGTTCCTTTGAAAGCGCGAATTCGCTTGGTAGGCGATCCGCCAAGCGCAGCGGCACCGCCGTCGGGCTGCGTGTTTCATACGCGTTGTCCACGCAAGCTCGGCGCCGTCTGCGAGCAGCAAGATCCGCCGTTCGCCGATGCGGGCGAAGGACATCGAATTCGCTGCCATATCCCCGTGAGCGAGTTGCGCGCGCTACAACGCGAGACGCAAAACGCTTGAGTCGTTGAGCCCTTGAGCGCTTGAGCGCTTGAGCGCTTGAGCTGATGTACGGCGTGCAAGCGGTGATGGATGCCGCACGCGTCGAGTGCTTCTTCGTGCGGTCGCGCTCATACGCAGAGCGCAGACGCGTTTCATCGATGAAACACTTCGCGCCGCTTTTCATCTTGCGGCTTTTCTCTCGTATTCGTCGGCCCATATGCGATGCGGCTCGGCGTCCAATGGCACGCTTATCGCAACGTCGTCCGCACGTGGCCGCGTAATCGACGCGTGCCCGGCAGCGATCGATCGACCGGTGTCACGACCCCAGGCGTGTGGGCTTCCAAACCATCGAAGAATAGACGTCATGTGACACGCGAGCGGACCCGCTCCGGCAGCCATGTTCGCCTTCGGGCGACAGGAGTACGACGACATCCGTTCGCCGTTCCTGCCGGGGAGATGACGATGAAGACCAAAAAAGTTAATAAGGACTCCTATCTAAATGCAGGTGTTCTGAAGGCAACGGCGGCAGCGGTACTCGCCCTGGTCGCGACCAGCGCATCTGCGGGCTCGCTCGGGGATGCCATGGGCGGCTGGCTGCTGCAATCGAGCGCCGCGATGCAGGCGGGCATGGCTAATACTAGCGAGTCCGGTCCGCCTTCGACGGCAACGCTGAACGGCGGTGCGCCGTTCGATGTGTCGTCCTCGGCGGCCGGCTCGGACGCCGGCGACGACCAGGCCGCGCCGACATCGGCCGCATCGCCCTGCCAGAGCAATGTGGGAAGTTCAGCCTGTGTCGACAACCCAACCGATGATGCTGCGACGACCGGGCTGGGCGGGACAAGCGACGGTACATCCGCCAGCGGCGATAGCAGCGGCGGCGGGCTCGGCGGTGGGGCGTTCGGCGGTGGCCGCGGGGATAACGGCGGCACGAGCGGCGGTAGCGGCGGTGGGACGCCCGGGAACGGAAACGGCAGCAATGGCGGGAATGGAAATTCCAATGGCGGATCGAGCGGCACCGGTAGCTCGGGCGGTTCGAGCGGTTCGAGCGGTTCGAGCGGTTCGAGCGGTTCGAGCGGTTCGAGCGGTTCGGGTGGCTCCGGTGGTGGCTCCGGTGGTGGCTCCGGTGGCGGTTCCGGTGGCGGTTCCGGTGGCGGTTCCGGTGGCGGTTCCGGTGGCGGTTCCGGTGGCGGTTCCGG
>Ga0207705_10000311_pt1 | contig 44823 bp, 38 predicted proteins | sample KBSC13metaG_FD_184314 | JGI IMG/M metagenome (GOLD analysis project Ga0207705, IMG submission 184314) | Corn rhizosphere microbial communities from Kellogg Biological Station, Michigan, USA - KBS C1-3 metaG (SPAdes) (version 2) | ecosystem: Host-associated > Plants > Roots > Rhizosphere > Soil ... | reverse complement strand
CCGTCAGGAACGGCGGAATCCCTGTGCGGCAGATGCATGTCGAGCGAGAGGATATCCGGGCGGCAGGCGAGCGCTTTTTGGATGCCTTCCTCCACACTGGCGGCCGTTTCCACCTGAAATCCGGCGCTCTTCAGCAGCGACCGCATCCGTTCCGCATGGTCCCAGGTGTCTTCTACCAACAGGACGGTACAGGGTGGAGCCGATGTGCGGCACCTGCTCAGGCCCGGAAGATCCATGGCTTCTTCATCGTCCATCGCGTCGTCTTCGGGGAGGGCTTCCAGAGTGATGTCACCCTGGATACGGTAGCCGTAGCCTTCGCCCGCTTGCCCGCTCACGACGATCTCTTGAGGCTCCACAAAACGGTGGGCGGCCTGAAACGCCTGATGGATGGCTTCCCGGATGTGTTGGACGTGCTTTTTGATATTTTCAAGGTCGTAATCCGAACGCGAATCGACCTGGAGGCCGCCAAAGACGGCGTCTATCCAGGGCGCGGGAACTTCGTGATCCCTGGAAGGGTTCTGCCCTGCCCACGGGCCGCTCTCAGGATGGGTCTGGATATAGTGGAAGAGCAGCGCATGCGCGTTGCGCCAGAGGTGATCGGAATGTCGGCGAAAGGCCAGAAGCGTCTCGGTGAGTGCGGTTGGGCCGGTCGGAAACTGCTGGCGATAGGCAGCCCAGGTGTGGATGACATTCGCCGCTTTCAGGTGCCAGGCTGCCGGCCAACAGTCCTGCCCGCGATCCGCCGCAAGCGCCTGAGCCTTCTCCCAACTAGTTTCCGGGTCTTTCAGGTACTCGAAGACGTCTCCGAAGTCCTGCTCCAGTTCGCTCAGGATCTGTTCGGAGGTATAGAAGGTGCTGCGTGAATCGCGGGAGAGGCTGCAGAGGGAGTGGAAGGTGCGAAACGGCATGTCGGCCAGAGGCACCGGAATGCCATCGACCGACGCGGCGTATTGCGGCGAGATACGCGCCTCGATCCGATGCCGTTGGGCCAGGGAGATGATGCGCAGGATCGCCTGGACGAGATCGGCGTGTTTGTCCGGCCCCTTGCGAATGTAGTCCATATCCTCTACGCCCTGCTCGCAGGCCCGCATCTGATCGCTCAGCAGTTGCGGCGGAACGGTCAGCACGATACAGGGGATATTGGCGCGGTAGGCGCGCAGGTCACGGAGGAGGGCATGGCCGTTGTTGCGGTCGGGAGTGCTCTTGCCATCGCGAATAGCTTCGCGATGGCGCGCATCCAGAGGCAGTCCCATATCCACGACAGCGAGCGTCTGGACCGAGGTCGGGAGCGCGGCCTTGTCCGACAGCAGCGTCCGGCGGGCATCCGTCACGTTATCGAAGCAGACTGTTTCCAGTCGGAACCGGCTGTCAAGCTCCTTGCGCACCATCCGCACGGCCTGCAGCACGAACTCCTGCCACGCCTCTTCGTCTTCGATAATGGCGATGCGGAAGTGCTGGGTCGGATTTGACGGGATGGATACGCGCTTCTCCCGGCTGCGTGCCGGTTGGGGCAACGCAAGCGCGAGCATCTCCAACAGGTGCGCGAGCGCATCGAGATGCGGGCGCGAGAGGGTTTCGGGCGCACAGGTCGGGAGCGCGGCGCGTAACGGGGCGTCGTGCGACTGGAGGATGTCCGGCGGCAGCGCGCTGAGATCGGTCAGCAACTGCCGCACGTTCTCCTGGAGAGGATCCGCGCCGGGCGGCAGGGCCATCCCCATATACTGCTCGATGGTGCTATGGGCCGCCAGCCAGAGCGAACCGGCCTGATCGTAGCCGGAGAGGGTACGCGTGCGCGCCAGCATCTCTTTACCGACGCGCACCATGGCGGTCAGCGCCTCCAGATCGTTCAGTGATTCGAGGGTGGTGTAGGGGGTGAGGGCGGCGATAATGTCGGCTGCGACCGGTTCGGACGACTGTCGGGCGTAGGCGATCAGACGCTGATTGGCCTGGGGCAGGGCGCTCCAGTGGCGCACCCGCGTGCGCACGGCGGACGCCAGCAGGTCGATCAGATGATGGCAGGTGCGCAGATGCTCCTGAACCTCCTCCTGAGCAATAGTGTTGGCAGGCTCGACCTCCGGCCGCGCGCGCTCAGACATGACGGGTGACTCCTTCTTGCAGCGCACGGCGCCAGATCAGGCGATGGAGGCGCTCGGTGTCCTGAAAGTCCTGAGCGCCGCAACAGTCTTCCACGCCTGGCGGAAGGCTGCCGGGGCGGGCACGGGCATGAGAGACGGCGATGATCACCCGGACGGAAGTGGCGGCAAGGGCGGCCTGTATCAGCGCCTGCCCCTCTTCCGGGGTTGGAAAGTTCAGGTCTACCAGCGCAACCCGAGGAAAAGCGCGTTGCAACTGACGCTGCGCCTGATCCAGCGTGCGCGCGGGCTGAAACACACGGTAGCCCAGTAGCTTCAGGCGCGCAATCGCCTCCTCCTCATAACCGTTGTCATCTCCGACGAAGATCGAGTCGAATCCTTGCGGTGGGCGCGTATGCGGCGCAGGCGGAAGCTCCTCTTTCGACGCCGCATCGTTCTCAGCAGCGCCTCTCACCGGCGGTCGGCACAAGCCATCTTCCAGCGCCTGCAGAGCCAGACGCAGAGTTTGCGGGTCTATCGGATCAGTATCGAGAGAAGTGGTGAACGCGATGAAAGCAGTGATTTGATCGGGCGCAAACTCCTGCACCGACTGCCGCCATTCTGTCAGGAGCGGCTCTGCCTGCATGCGCTGTTGCGGCCAGTCCGCAATCCAATGCCCGAAATCATGCGCATAGCGCCTCCACTCCTCCTGCAAGCCACAGTGCCAGCGCAGCAGGTCTGCAAGTTCCGTCTCGGTGAGCGGCGGCATCTGCTTGAGCTGTTCCAACGCCTCCTGAAACTCCGCCACCGTAAACGGACACCGCAAAAACATCACCCCCGGCATCCCCTCCGCAAGAAACGAAAACTTCTCCGCCAATGTCCGCCGCGTCTCAAGTGAATAGATCAATATAGGAGCAGAAGAACCCGACTTTCGACGAAGCTGCCGGTAGTAAAGAAGCCCTCGTCGGCCGGAACGCTTCGGATCTGGGCTGGCTTCTATAACAATAGGAGCGCCAACTGCGAGACTGGAACAATCCTCTCGAATTGGGAAGGCATCTTGGTCAAAAACAGTTTGTAGATCTACCGATCCGTACCAGGATATCATGCATTCACCATCATCGCCATTAGTAGATGAAGTATCATTAAGTAACAACACTATCGTTCACTTTAACAATCCGACAGAAGACACTCTCGAAGGGCAATCAGACAGGCATGCCATTGATCTGGGCTAGCCGATTTAGAAAGAACTTCAAGCGCTTCATCAAGAGATGTTGGAGGAACCTCTGCATGGGTTGCTTCCCAATGGCGTCGTCCTGCTGCGATGCGTTCTGTAAGTTCCTTGCGATGATGCAGAACGCCGAGTTCCCATTTATCCAATGCTGAGTTATCCAGGTGTTGAATCAGGCGCTTGACGATGGATTGCTCGATCGGCCCTGTTGCCTCAGGAAGCTTGTGCACTGCCCTGAGTAAGCCTTCCTGTTGCAATGGATTGTCTGATGCCCATAGGGGTCCCATCGGTATCAGAGAAGACATTATACAGAGAGAGAGTTCGAGAAGCCCGCCTTGGCCGCAGATCTCATTGACGATTTCTTGAAGATAATCAGGATGCGAGTACTCAAATTGATAAGGCGGCGGATAGATGCTGAGGGCATATCCCATGTCGGATGCGACTGCGAAACCTAGCGGTCGTATCAACTCTGGCGGCAATAGTGCCATCGCCCTCCTAATTTCCTTTTGGCGATTCTCTGGGATATCGGCTCCCGATACAACAATGAGTGCTGCAATTTGCGCCCAATGCGAACAGACCCATTTGATATGTTGCGTAGACGAATCGTATTCATCCAGGGGTAGGCTGTCCGGCTCTTTGAGCCGATCCAGGATGATTTTCATGAGATATGGGCGCCTGTACTGGGTTAGATGCAGAGCCAGAATGAAGCGTGTTGAAAGCGTTATTTTTAATTCATTGACGCGCGGGGCGAAGATGAGCTCGCTCTTATCATTGACTTTGGAGCGAAGTGATCGCATGGTATCCGGATTATCTATAATTATAACCAATGGCAACTGCATCAGGCATCCCCTTGGTCCCAACCCATGTAGGGAGGATGGACCGTGAAACGTATGATTGAGCCAACATTGTCCCAGTCTATTTGGTTGCCGGAGCGATTTGGGAAGGTGGCGGCTTCTGGTTGATCCAAGGTGTTTAGGCTCACCTTATGTATCAGATTATCATGTTGCGTTTTTGCATAGACCTCGACGTCGGCCCAACCGGCAAGCTCTTGTCGGGTTGTTTGGAAGGTCTTGCCGTCTCTCGATACGATCTCGTGCAGGCGTGTCTGCGATTCGAAGCCTTTTCCTGCATCAATCACATCCAGGGTCCAGCGGCCGTTTTGTTCACCGCTGATACGAATCCACACCTCCGTCGCCGCCGACTTTGTGGTCTGCTCGCCTATCCTTTTTACTCCAAATGCCTCGTTTATGTGCCGTTCCACGACAGTTTTGAAGAGGGATACATCGACATAAGATAGTTCGACGTCGATACCTTGAATATCCAACCAGTGAACTGGCCCCTGACTATGAGGGATCTGAGATTGGATCGATTTCAGTATAAGGCTAACTCGGCGCCAATCGGATTTCCATGGATCTGCGCACAATCGAACCCAGTTTCTTTCACCTTCAGGACTCCAGGACAGATAAGGTGATTCAAAACACTGCCAATGAAATGGAAATTGGTATATACTTGTCTCCAGGGTGTCTAAATCGATCGCGGCCTGTTCACTGGGTAGGCTCGCACCGAGTTGATTGATTTTGAGATTACGTGTTCTTTGTGTTAAGTCCTCAAGCATATCGGAATAGAGACGTGCAGGCAGAGCTGCCTCAAAAGCCTGTTTAAGATCTTCAACCGCCCGAATGTGGCGTTGATGAGCTTCCGCTTCCGTCCAACCGGCTTTAGCCGAAAGCAAACCGTGGAGAAGAGCATAGTGTTCGGCTTGATGCGTACCAATGAGATTGTGAAGGATACTAGGATAGTGAACTTTGCCGAGAACCTCTATACATTCCCGAGTTAATACGTTTAAATCCTCACCGCTCTGAGCGATTTCCTCGAGCCCAGCAGAATCTTGTGCCTGCGCTTTAGCATCAATAATCGCCAATCGATTTTTTAGTTTGAAGAGTTGCCGTCGGAACTCTCCGAAGCTGATAGGAAAAAGTTGCCCAAGCGTAAGATGTTTGCCGTCTCCATCAGGGCCACAACGTAGGTCGAAAATCTTCTCCAACTCTGTGGCTAAGGTAGACAACATCTCATGGTCTAACGAGCCTGCATCGAGTTTCGACTTTAATCGCTGTAAAAATTGATGAAAAGGCGTAACGACATAGGCTCTCCATTGTGCGCTCTGATAGCGTTCTTTCTCTGCCTGTCGCAATACCTTGACAAACCTGGCTGTTTCGGCTTCTGAAATAGATGACTGATGGGCATTCTGGTCCTTTTCAACCAAAACAAAAGGACGACCAGCCCACTCTAACTCATCCGAAAAGGGCCACAATACTGCTCTCAAATGCATATTCGCCGTGTAGAGGATAATGATTGGCGGCAGGCGGCGTGGAAAACGCTGCTGATAGGCTCCTATCGCAAAGAGACCGACAAAGCCTGAATACAACTGTGCGATTCCTGTTCCATCTGTCTCAAGCATGTGTTTCAGGGGACTGGCATTTTCGGCCCTTGAATGCCAGTGCCCAGCCTGACTCACCCACTCTTCTCTTCGTTGGAAAGATCCTGTATCCCATGTTTCATTTAATTTCATATCAAGTACAGCAAGATCCAATCGACCAGGTAGTTCATTGAGCGTTTCCATAAAGTCGCCGAGGTCCTGAGTAAGTCTAGTATTCGGAGCTATAGGCGTAAGTACGTCCTCTTTGATCCCCGCGCGCATATCCAGGCGATCATCCAAAAGCAACGCATTAATATCTGTGAGTGGCATAGTTACTCCTGGGCTGTGGGTAGTTTCAATTCGAAAAACATCTGATGTTCTAGGGCTGGATCATCGAGATCAGGAATTCTCAATTCTAAATTGACAGTCCGAGCGATTTGAATGACCAGAGAGAGGCCGTTTACATTTGTTTTATCACGGCTATTTAGGCTCCTGATGACATCATGACATTGGTTCCGGTATGCCGAGTTCGCGACTGTTACAGAGAGCATCTTGTCGTCAATGCGATGTATATCGAGAAGGCAGTGATAGTCTGTGATTTCCCGGCGTCGGATGGCCTGGTAGGCCCAATAGTTTCCACAACTCTTCACTGCATTCCAAATTAACTCGAAGAGTACCAAGTTAACCCGTTGCGGATTCAGAATGCGTAAGTTGTCTAGATTGATATCAGATCTGATTGCGAGATGTAGGCGACCAATGTGGAGATCACGCCTATTGACTTCAGAGGTAGGTTTTGTGAGAGGCTCATAAGACTCCAACTCTTCAACGAGGGCATCAGCAATCTTGATTGCTGCCTGCCGCTCTCTGGGAGATCCCTTGATTTCGCTCTGTATTAACCTTCGTGCTGCGCTTCGCACCATGGTCTCTATATCATTGAGGATAATATCGAACGTTGTTTGCAGGAGGAACGGTCGCTCGTCATTGGTATTTCCCCTTGATAGCCAGAGGGCTAGTACCTCTGCTTTCGTACGATTCAGCATAGACTTGGCGATAACGAGTTTTCTTTGAGCGGTTGGAACGTCATAGTTATCGAGTGCAGACAGCGTTCCATCAATCGGTGATGTGGCACCCAAGAGCCTATTTTTCATGCTGTGCATAAGGGACCATGCCATCAAATTGCTGGTTTCTGCCGCTGTTGCCTCCGATTTTCGTTCTATAGCATTAGCGGCGATCCACGCATCGCGGAACGCGGAGGCAAAGCGATTAAGAGCCTGTCGTGAGGCACGATCAGCGGCATAACGTGAGCCACGGGATTCAAAGGCGATGAGAGTCATATCGTCTTCGACGGAGCCAAGGTGCAGAGCCGTGACCAAGATATATTGCTCTGAAACGCATGTCTCTGGAGACGTATCGGCATCGCTGAAACCCACGGAATTATTATATATCTCCTGCAAATACACAGACATTTTTTCTGGATCCCGGTGATCATGCGCACCGGCAGGCGATATGTGTATTTTTTTGCGAGCGCTCTCCTGAACCTTAGCATAGGCTTGCTTATAGATTGCAGTAAGTTTATGCGCGCGTTCCTCGCGCATTTTATCTTTGTAAAAGTGGCTGACGAATGCAGGTAGTTTGTCGATATCTTTTTTGTTTAAATCTTCTAGTCCTTCAATTTGGTTGCCTTTAGCGATGAGGAATCCTATTGTCGGTAGGGCGCAATGCCAGGAATACCAGAGTGTCATGAGAGAGGCGACATGACGTGTATTACTGAGAGTAGCCTTACCGTCAAAAAGGTCAACCGAGCGTTGATAGAAACATTCGGCTATATCATCCAAATAAGCTGTCCCGAGCGCGCTTTCAGCGGTCTGTCGCAAGACGCTCATACGGTTTGCAATTTGCGGAACGGTTTGTCGGAGCTTGTCAAAATCCGTTTGAGGGGGATGGGCTTCGTTGATGCCTAGCTCCGTTGCGGAAAGCGTTAGCAGATAGATAGCAAACGGGCGGGCGGAAGCAGAAAGAAAAAGAGGCATTGCTAACATGGCAGTTGGCCGCCACGCACTGTCTGTCTTCCCTTCCTCCGAAGGCTTCGCCTCATGTGGAAAGAGAAGCCATTCTTCGGCATCTTGCACGTAAGGACTATAGGGACTTTTGCCCAGATTGCTCAATGCCTCCTCTGCTGTCTGACTCGTGCTTTCGTCTTTTCCCAACCGGGCGACCGCTACATAATCAGGATCCCATGCTGCAGATACTTGAAAGTCTGCCACACATGCCGTTGCAGCACGGAGGATAGCTCCGCGTTCAATACTGACGCTTTCTAATAATGCACCTACTTGCCTTGCCCTTCGGCCTGAAACATCCTCATCTGGGTCATCCAAGTCCTTAAGCCATTTTTGGTGACGTTCCACAAAATCGTCGCTGCAACCAGCCTCATCAGGTGGCTGAGCGCAAAGGATGAAGAGCATCAACCGGAAAACTTCCGACGCAATGTGTGCGTCAGGGATGTCTGTTTTGGAATGGTTAGCGCCAGGAATATGGCGATCTAACGCTTCTGACAAGAAGCGGAAAGAGGGAGGTTCCAAGTCCAACACATATCGGGGGGTACTATTTTGGGGAGCATTATACTGTTGCTTATAGCGTTTGTAAGCAGCATCCAATAGTGTAGGCAAAGAGGTGCCTGTTATTACGCCAACATCGTCTTTTTCTTTAGGCGCTTCCTTTTTTGCTAACTGGGCAGCTTGAGAACTACTGAAGACATATCGATAGCGAAAATCTGCCCATTTGGGTAGTGCGAGACGACATACCGACTCGTCATGGTACAGATTTTCCGCCTGCTTATTGGGAACGGCTTCATAGCCTACCCGTGGACAAGTCAAACGACGCTTTAATGGGATCGCTCCGTTATTATCGGCACTTTTGCAGGGATGGATTGTGTAGGGAATCAGTAGCTTGGATTGCAAATCTGTTCGCAGGTCTTCCGCGCAGTCCGTAGCCTCTTGATCACTATCAAACAGACCCTCTGGTCTCCCGAGTGCGTTTATCAAGAAGACATCTAACACTATTTTTAGATTGTCTCCGTCGTTACTCGTGATAATGAGTGGAATACGCAGAAGCGCAAAGTTCCTATTATGTGTCTGCTGATCAAGAGGGTAGTATTCCCAAAGTGAATAGTTCTGGCTAAACTTTTCATCTCGATTACTGGCCCGCTTGAGACGTACACGTGCAAGACGGCAAAACTCTTCACAGGCTAAGGGAGGACGTTGGTATTTGACTTCACGACGTGGATCTAAATGAGCAAGCTTTCTCGACCAGCTTTCCGATTGCAGGAAGCCCTGCGCACTATCCGAGGGAACATCTTCCATGCGAAAGTTGACGTCACCGTTGTCGTCGCCCAGATAATTTTTGTAAAGATAAGTTAAGCCACCCATCAATTTATCGTGGCTCGCCTCGACATTATTGGAGGCTTTGCTGTATTCAGCACGATCTACCAGAGTAGAAGCAAGCCAATGTGGGTAGTCTTGTGCCGAACCCTGAGTCCATGCAGCGGCGACCACGCGAGCATGAGGCCAGAGAGTGTAGATACGGAAGAAAATTGAGTTGAAAAGATAGGGGGTTGTATATGCATCTATGGATTGGCGACATTCCTCAATGAAGCGCTCATCTGGAGACAAACGCAACACATGGCCTTCTTCCCACCATTTATCATTAGAGTTTTCTGTGGACATAGATCCCCTGTTCAAGATTTTGAGCGTAAATGAGGGAGCAGATCCTCACGGATGCTTGGTATGGAAGATGAAATGTAATTCAGACCATGAAAGCGCGTTCGCGGCGGATGCCGTGTTGGGCGCGTTGTGAGTAGACGCTGGGTTCCAGGGCGATGACCTGACCGGGTTGCAGGGGCAGGGTTTTGTCGGTAGGATCGTGTTCGCTCAGGCCGACGTCGTGGGCGCACGCGCCGGGATATTCGGTGCCCAGACCGGCAAGGGTCAGGAGTTCGAAGGCGTGGTTTTCTAGCTGGGCGAGCGTTACGCCGGGGCGCAGTTGCGCCTGGAGTTTACGCAAGACTTCGTCGACGGTTTGAAGAGGCCGACTCACTGCTGAGTCGCGGCTTTCGAACAGAATCGTATCGGTCCATTCGGCGGAGTATTGATCCGCCGCTTCCCCGTAGATGTCAACCAATACGAGATCTCCAGAATGGAGCGCCCGGTCAGAAGCCAGGTGATGAGTATTGGCGGTATGGGCGCCGAAGGCGACGATCGGAAAGGACGGGCGTGTAGCGCCGCCTGCGATCAGGCGCTCCAGGATCCGACCGGCCACCTCACGCTCTGTCATCCCGACGCGCAGTTCGGCGAGAACTTGCGTCATTGTCGCTTCTGCGTTCCTCTGGGCGCGCGCCAGACAGGAGACCTCCCAGGCATCCTTAATGCGGCGTAGAGGAGCGAGCAGAGGAGCCGCTTCCTGGATTCCTCGGGAATGTCTCACCTCCTCGCCTGCCTGCATAGCGAGATTGGCATGCAGTTCGAGAGTGAAGGGCACGATTCCTCCTCCCTGCAGCCCAAAAAATAAATTATGGGGCTTTTTTTGTTGAATTTTTTGCAGCAGGAGGTCTAAGAGTGGGGCAGGGGAGGCAAAGGGATCGAAAGAGAGCACTGCGGCTACATCCGTCTGGGCATGGGCCTCCTCCTCTTCGATCTGCCAGACCCAGACCTGCTCCTCGCCGGTCTCTAAGTCCAGCAGCAGGGCCGAGTGGTAGGTGGTGAGGCCAGTGAGGTAGAAGAGATCTTCATAGAAAGGAGCGTCGCCTCGCGCCAGCAGCAAGAGGCCCTTTTGGCCCTGTGCGCAGAGGCGTCGGCGACGTTCGCGATACACGCCTGCCGGAGGGGAGGTCAGACCTGGGGGCAGTGCGTGGAGGGAGCGCGCGCTATAGGGCGGCGCGGCGCCATCGGAAGGATCGCGCCGCGCCGGTTTGGGTCGGTTCGGAGGGGGCAGAGCAGAGGGTGGCATTTCAGCCGGCATGGGCATGCGCTTTCCGGCGCGCCTCTTCCAGGACGGCAAGGCCATAATGCTCCGGCATCGCATCCGACAGCACCGAGGGCGGCAGGGCGCGCCGACCCTGCAATCCGCGCTCCTGCAACTCCAGCCAGACCTGCTCCAGAACCGGGATAGCGGAAGAGTAGAGATAGGTCGCCACATTCTCCGCTTCGAACTTCATCTTCTGGATACGCCCATATGCGGCATCGTTCAGGGCCTCTTCCTGGGTGTAGAACTTGCGGCCGTTCTCCTCTTTATAGACTGCGCCGATGTCGAAACGCTTTACGAAAGAGAGCGCCTCCTTAAAGAAGGCCAGGGTCTCGTCGTCAAATATACGCCGGAGCGCGTCCAACTGCGCGCGCCGCTCGACATAGCGGAGGCTGATCTCCTCCCGATCCGTTCGTTCGGTAAACTCCGGGAGCCAGAAGCGGTCTACCAGGCGATACAACTGTTCCAGCACCTTCGCCACCGGGGATAACGGCTTCCATGCCTCCTCGATGATCTTCGAGAGCGCGCCCACACGCGGGCACTCGAACACATAGGGAACGTAGAAGTCGTCTCCGATCTTCTCCATCGCTTCGACATCGATCAGGCCAAAATGGCTTTTGAAAAACGCCCGACCCAGCGGCGTTTCCCGGTGGATGTAGAGTTTGGACGACAGTGTGAAGGGGTCGTATTTACCGCGTTCTTTGCCCGTCCCGCGCATCGCCGCCTTCAAGAAACTCAGATTTTCTTCGATCTGCTCCAGCGTTACAAAGGGGTTGAACATAATGAATTCGACCAGGACATCCACACCCGCCCGCTCCGCGCGGTTGATCGCCGTGAGATTGATCTTAGGAGTAGTCCCCTTGGTGAAATGCTCTTTCAGAACTTTCTGGCTGCCCGATTCGATGCCGATAAAGGTGCGGCGCAGGCCCGCCCGTACTGCCAGAGGAATATCGACGGAGGCTTGATGGATGTGGCTGAAATCTCTCAGATCGTTGGCGCGGCAGAAGACGTCGTAGCGAATTGGCAGCTTCTCTTCGATGACACGCCGAAAGAAGTGATCCGCGCGCAGTCGTCCCGACTCGCCGCTGCCAAAGAAGATGTCATCGACAAACCAGAAGCGATCCGCTCCGAACGTGGTATACAGGTATCGGATCTCCTGGATGAGCGCCTCCACGTCTCGATAGCGCCACTTTTCGTCTTTGGGCGCGTTGTAGAACTCGATAATGCTGCAAAAACTACAGTTATAGACGCATCCCCGACTGCCTACCATCAGGGCGTCTCCGCCACGCTCAAGCACTGCAGGCAGCGTATCGCGCGCGGCCAGCGGCAGACTGTCGAGAGCGCGCACCAGGGGACGAACGGGGTTGTGTACGATCCTGTCGCCGTCCCGCCAGGTCAGGCCGGGAATGTGGGCCCAGGCGGCGCGATCCTCCAGATGCCGCACCAGTTCCGGCGCCGTGAAGTCGCCTTCCGCCCGGACACAGGCGTCCAAGCCAGCGATGCGCATCATGACATTGTCCGCATACAGCGACGCCTGCTCCCCACCGGCGCAAGTGGGAGCCGTCAGCCCCAGATCGCGCAGGAGGGCGATCATCTCCACCACGCGCCCGTAGACCAGGCTGGAGATCAGGGAAAAGCCGACAAGATCCGGCTCTTCCGCGAGGATCTGCTGTGCCATATAGGTGCGCCGCACGAGCCAGGCCGCATCCGTTGCATTGATCAAGCCGTACTGCGCCTGCGCCAACTCCTGAATATACTGCTCTGCCAGATGCTCCTTGAAATGCGGCGTGAGGAGTTGACGGAGATCCGAGGTGATATCCAGAAGGGTGCCGTCTATGATGGTGACATGGTGACCCTGTTCGCGCAGTCCCGCCGCGACGATCCCCAGTCCCATACTCTCATAAGGGACATGGATCTCCTGCAGACTGATGTCGAAATCTTCAGGCACCCGCACAAGCACGATCTTGCGAGGACGTTCCACCGTCTGGGCAGTCGGCGTCGGTTGTATCAGAATAGGAGACAGCGGAATAAGGTTTCTGTCATCCATTGACTTTACAGGCATGGGAAATGCTCAAACTTTCTTGGTAGAGACCTGCCCTCCTTAAGGAGGCGCTACGTTTTATTACGTTTCGCGGAACAGGATAATTCGAATTAATTCCATAAAGAGATTCACTGGCCGTTCCCCGGAGAGATCCGGCATCCAGCCGAGGCTGTACTTTGTACAGAAGCGTCTGAATCGGCGAAAAAGAGCGGTTCGATGTCACGCTCCCAGAGGATATCGGCTGCGGGGCGATCAAGCGCGATCCGGCCCTGGCGGAGCACCGCTACCTGGTCGGAGACATGCAGCGCCTGACGGCCGTTCTGTTCCACGATGATCGCCGCCAGGCGTCGATCGGTAACGAGAGAGCGGATCCGCGCGAACATCTCTTCGATCATACCGGGCGCGAGGCCCATGGAGGGTTCGTCCAGCAAGAGGCAGCGTGGGGAAGCCATCAGAGCGCGGCCCATCGCCACCATCTGCCGCTCCCCGCCGCTCAGACCATGCGCTCCGCGGCGGGATAGCGGTTTAAGGCGAGGCAGAATTTCGTAGACACCGGCCAGTTCGGCGGCTACCGTGCGGCGATCACGGCGGGCAAAAGCGCCGAGGCGCAGGTTTTCGTCAACGCTCATATTGGGCCAGACACGCTGTCCATCCGGGACATAGACGACGCCCAGAGTACACAGTCGATGGGCAGGGCACTCGTTCAAGCGTTTGCCTTCAAAACAGATCTCCCCGGTCGCTACGTGCGCCTGACGCGCGATGGCCTTGAGGACCGTAGATTTCCCTGCACCATTCGGTCCGAGAAGAGTCAGGATACGGCCCGGCTCCACGCTCAGGTCGATATCCTGGAGAGCGAGGTGAGTCGGATCGCGGTAGTAAGCGGCGACCGCGCTGAGTTTCAGCATGACCTCTGCTCCTGATTTCCGGCATAGGCCGCACGCACCAGGGCGTTCTGCTGAATGTCGCCTGGTGTGCCGACGGCGATCAGACGACCGGCGTGCAGCGCCAGGACACGATCTGCCAGTTGCTCCACGGCGTTCAGGTTATGCTCGACAAATAAGACCGTGATGCCTGCACAGCGCTCGCCTTTGAGCAGTCCATACAGGTCTTGCAGGCCGGCAGGGCTGAGGCCGGCGGCCGGTTCGTCCAGAAGTACAAGGCGCGGCTGCGTACACAGCGCGCGGACGATCTCCAGCAGTTTCCCCCTGCCATACGAAAGTTGACCCGCCAGTGCATCGCGCCTGTCAGCGAGGCCGACACACTCCAGCCACATCTCAGCCGTCTGGATCATTGGGGCGCGCCGCCGTGCGCCGCCGAATGGAAACAAGGCTGCGGCAACGGTCTCTCCGCGCCGCTGTCGCAGTGCAAACAGCATATTTTCCAAGACGGTAAAACGGCGATAGATACGGACCTCCTGGAACGTGCGCGCCACCCCCATCCTGGCGATCCGATCGGAAGCTTTGCGCGTGATCTCGTGACCTGCGAAATCGGCGCGGCCTTCCGTAGGACGGATGCGCCCGGAGAGCAGGTTGAAGAGCGTGGTTTTGCCCGATCCGTTTGACCCGATTACCGCGACGCTCTCTCCTGCCTCGACGGTAAAAGAGATATCCTGCAGCGCCGCAACGCCGCCAAACCGCACGCCGAGTTGCTGCACCGACAGCAACGCCGCGGCTTTTTCCGCCGCTCCGGGCGTCACGCCGTCACTCATCGTGTTTCCGTTTTTGACTTGTGGGCAATTAAGAGGTGATAGTAAGCCGCTTTCCCATTTCCGGGAGCAGTGGGCCACGTGTCTTTGTCGTGGATCCGGCAGTCTATAAAACCCGCGGCATCCATCTCTTCCACGAGGGTACGAGAATGGACGGGGTAGCCTGTCAGAACCCAGCGCTTTTCCGTAGCGTAAGACCTGGCAATCCCATCCGTGTTTTCCCCCTGGACCTGCATCAACTGTAAATGATAGAGTTGTGTGCCTGGACGTGGATATTCATAAGAGGCCAGGAGTAGTCTATTATCGGGCAACGCGTAGACGGTCATGGGATCGCGCTCTTCTTCGAGTCCGCCGTTCCAGTTCTTATTGTCCAACAAGAGCGCCCCGCCCGGTTTTAACATGCGATATATTTGGCGCAGCGTGGCAAGACGCGCAGCGGACGTGGGCAGGTGAAAGAAACTGACGCCAAGACAGGTAATCATGTCATAGGTGTTCGGTAGAACTGCCTCCGGCGCAAGAGGAAAGTCCATGACGGCATAGTCGACCTTCGACCTTAAAGATTGAGAACGGCCCCCGGCGTCTCCATGTGTCTCCAGGGCTTCCTGAACACTCTCTACTGCCGCCTGCGAGGCATCACTGACTGTCAACCGAGCCACAGAGTCCAGCATGGCCAGACCCATTTCGCTGTTGGCGCCGCCCGCAAAGATGCTCAAGATATGGAGGGGAGCAGGGAATACATCCAGTTGTGTCTGGAGCCAGGCCCCTATCTTGAAAGCGACCCCACTTTCAAGGGACTTTGCAACATCGCGCAACTGATTGAGTACGTTGACAAAGTCACGGTCGTTATATCCGGTCCTGTCGTGCTCTCTACTCGTCAAGGGGGTTAAACTGGGCATGGGGAAGGCTCTCCTTAATTATCGTCCTGAACGTGCAGGCAGCAGACCGCCGGGACGGACGGCCATGAGCAGAATCAGTAACAGGCCATAGATCATCTGCTGCCACAACTGAGCGTTTGCGCCAGGCACATGCGCAAAACGTAAACCTTCCGGTAACGCCGTCAGCACAATGGCGCCAAAGACCGCTCCCCAGATGTTGCCGATACCTCCGAGTAAAACGGTTGCCAGGATGAGTACAGACGCGCTGCTCGTGAAAATCCCAGGGCTTATAAAACTTGTCCAGGAGGCATACAGCCCTCCGGTCAATCCAGCGCAAGCGGCGCCCAGAGTCAGCGCACGTACTTTTAGCCAGGTGGGGTTGCGCCCCAAAGCCGCTGTCGCCTCTTCATCTTCGGCTGTCGCGCGGAGAGCTTGCCCGAAAGCGGATCTCTGAATCAGCACGCCCAAGACGACCATCACCACGGCCGCGGCGAGGAAGACCTGAAGATAATAGTAGTCGATGTTTGGTCCCGGTTTGACGCCGGGCAACAGTACGATATTGGAAAGCCCATTGGATCCGCCTGTCAGGGATCGGAGATTGACCAGCACATTGTTGAGCGCCTCTCCCATCCCGAGCGTGACGACAAGAAAATAGTCGCCGCGCACCCGTAGGGTCGGCGCGGCCGCAACGAGGCCGCCCAAGGCTGCTGCCAGCACACTCACCACAAGAGCAAGCAGAGGATTCCACTTATGCGCTGTCGCCAGTGCGAACCCATACGCTCCCAGTCCCCAGAACGCTGCATGCGCCAGCGAGAGATGGCGCGAGTAGCCCGACGCGATGTTCAGGGACACGGCGAGGGAGACCGCAACACAGATCAAAATGCCAACCGAATAGTAGTAGGTCATGTGCTTTAGGGGATACGGGTGTAGCGCAAACGGCGCCCCAAAAAGAGAATGCTCTTGTTGAACGGTAGGCGAAAGGAAATTCTGCGGCGCCAGCGCTCTATGTGGCGACTGCTTTACGTCCTGGCAGCAACCCCTGGGGACGAAACAGCAGCAGCAACGCCAGTGTCCCGAACACGTAGCCGGGCAGCCAGGCGCTGGAGAGATAGGTACCGGTCAGACTGCTCACCATCCCGACCAGCATCGCGCCCAGGATGGCTCCGGTCGGATTGCCGATGCCTCCCAGAACAGCCGCCGTAAATCCCATGAACCCCAGGCTATAGCCCATGGTGGGCCGCAACGAGGAGTCCAGACCGACGGCGATCCCTGCCAGCGCCGCCATGATGCCACTCAGGGCGAATGCGATCTGGGCGATGCGGTGGGGGGCGATCCCGACGGTCTCCGCGAGAGTCGGATCGTCCGCTACGGCGCGAATGGCCTGCCCGTAGAGATGAAACTTGAGAAAAAGTGCCAGGACGAGCGTCAGAACACTGCCTCCCACCAGGGTGGAGAGCTGCGCGAGCGTAGTCTGAATCGGACCGAGATATATGGGATCCAGTAGTTTGCCGCCGGGTAGGGACCGAGCGGCCGCGCCGAACAGCAAACCTGCGCCTGCCTGCAATACGACGCTGGCTCCGATGGTGCTGATCACCGGGGCAAGGCGGTCGCCTTTGCGTGCTGCAGGTCGAACAGCCAGGCGTTCAATCAGGAGGGCGATTAGGGCGCCTGCTGCAATTGCAGCAAGCAGAGCAGGCGCCGGAGGGAGATGAAAGCGCTCCATACAGAACAAACAGGTATAGGCTCCTACCATCATCACATCACCATGCGCGAAGTTGATGAGACGAGCGACGCCGTAAATCAGTGTGTAGCCCAGAGCGACCAGAGCATACAGCGCCCCTGTAACTACGCCATTGTAAAGCGCCTGCCAGATCATAGCCGGTTTGACTTTCGTTGCGCACGATATGTCCGTTGCCAGGAGACGCGACGTATTCCTCAGTATGCTGTGGCAGTCCTGGGCTATTTGTTGATGGCAATATGACCTTGCACGAGAGTAGACTGCCCATTTTGCAGTTTTTTGAGATCGAACGCTTTTGAGGTTACATCCCCATTGGTATCGAAGGTAATGGAGCCGGAGGCGCCCTCATAGTTTTTCGTCTGCTTGAGTGCAGTGGCCAACGCGGTCGCATCGGTTTTACCGGCGCGTTTGGCGGCAGCCGCGATGACTTTCAAGGCGTCGTAGCCTGCCGCTGCATTGTAGTTGGGAGCCCCGTTGAACTTCGCCTGATACTGTTTGGCGAACTGATCATAGGCAGCTCCGAAGCCTGAGGCCGGCATTGTATAGACGACACCATCTGTTGCGGATCCCGCGATTTTGGCAATAGTCGGTTCGCTGAAGGAATCGGCCCCGAGAAAAGAGGAGGCTATCCCCAACTGTTTCGCCTGTTTGATTGCCACACCCGCCTCATCCGGATGCATCGGGATATAGATAAAGGCCGGTTTTAGACTCTTGATTTTGGTCAGCGAAGGCCGAATATCTTGGGCCTTAGGTTCTACCCCCGTATCGCCCAGCACCTGCCCACCGCCTGCTTTAAAGTCAGTGGCAAAGGCGTCCTTTAAGCCGGTTCCCCATTCATCGTTGGTGTAGAGGATAGCAGTCGTCTTCCATCCACGCGACAACGCATACTGTGCGGCGATACGCGCTTGGAAGGCATCGGAAGGGGAGATGCGAAACAGCGGAAAGCCGCTGGTCGTCAGATTGGCAGACGAGGCGATCGGAGACAGCAACAACACTCCCTTACGCTGCGCTAACGGCCCGATTGCTTTGGTGTTCGCGCTGGAGGTCTCTCCCAGCACGACAGTGGCCTTGTCGCTATCTGTTACTTTGTTGAACGCGGTGATGGCCTTGTTTTGATCCAGTTGGGTGTCTTCATAGACGACCGTAACCGGACTTCCACCAACGCCACCCGCCGCATTGATCTCGTCGCGTGCCATCTCAATCCCGTTTTTTTGGGAAATTCCGAATGAAGCGGCATCTCCTGTCAGAGGCCCGACAAAGCCGACGATCAACGTCGTGGAGGGGCCTGACGGGCTCCCGCTGATCCCGCTTTGATTTGCCGGAGGCGGGCATCCCATCAGGCCCAGGGCGAGCGCACTGCAAGCCGATAGTGCCAGAGCCAGGTGAAAACGTCGGCGTTTCTGACTTCCGATTAACATTCAGTTCTCCTGAGATTAAGGTTTGTAGCTGATTACAGAAGTACGTATCATCGGCGGCAGCGCGTAGAGAGGGCTGTCATCACGGCGCAACGCCACCTGTGGGTTGTGACGGATCAAGAGGCGTGCGGTACTGTTCTTCTTGCGGGCCGAAACTGTGGAAGACATCTTATCGGTAATATTCGTGGTCGTTGCCATTCTCATTTTCCTTGTACAGCATCAGAAAAATGTATACTTTTGATGCGTATGCATTTTCCTGTATAGACACAGAGAGCTGTTTTCACAACTCCCTCATCTTATTATCGCACAATCAGTCGCCCCAAAGTGTCAGATTTGCAGATATTTCCGTTTCTGGAACATAGGAAGTACGTTATTCAGGGTGCTGCGATCTGGAAGTGGAGGTTCTGAATGATGCCGACGACGTTGCCGAATGGATCGATTACCGAGCCGACCATAATGCCGTCGCCCACGTCCTGCACCCCTTCGTGTTCGGTCGCGCCTGCCTCCAGCAAGCGCGCCATTGCGGCGGCAGCGTCCGGCACTCCCCAGTAGGTGACGACTCCGACGGATTTGGGAGCCGTATCCTCCGCCTCGATCGGCTGAAGCCCCAACTCGAATCCGCCGACGTTAAAGCCTACATAGAACGGTTCGTTGAAATAGGGGGCTTTGCCCAACAGACCGGCATACCAATCTGTCGCCTGCTTCATATCGCTCACATGGTAGATAACGGTGCGCAGTCCTTCGAACATCTTATTCCTCCAGTTGTCGATTCCATCGCTTCTCAAAGAGGGGACGCCACCGGCGATCAAAACGTTCCACTATTGCTCGCATGGCGACGCCGTTCTGATGGACAGCGAGTCAGGAGATATTCGGGGCGGGGAGGATATACACGGGATCGCCAACGCGGAGGGCGCCCGACGTGATGACGCGGGCCATTTGCCCCAGGCGACCACGAGCCTCCGCTTTGCGTTTGCCCTGATAGCGCTCAAATGCTATCGCTGACAAGCGTCCTTACTGTACTATAAACCATTGCTCCGGCGCTCGTCAAGCCGGCATACTCAGAAGTCTGAACGGGTATTGACCGGCAATGGTCTTTAGGGGCGATTCGTCGAAACGACGCGCTCCTGATAGTGTTGGGAGAATTCACGGAGTTCGGCAGCATTCAGGTCGGAGACGGCCCAGTAGGTGAGTCCGGACTGCGTCCAGGTGATCATATTGTAGCCGCGGCGAGACAGGAGCGATATCTTTGCATCCGGGGCAGGGACAGGCCACAAAAACAGGTTGATCACATGCTTCTGCCGCCGATAGACGAGCGCGGTGACCGGGTGGCCGTCGAGATAGTCCAACCGTCCTCCCGCGAGCGGGAACCCGATGTCCGCCATATCGATGACTGGCGGAGAGTAGTCTATCTTTCCGTTGAACCAGGGCTTGACCGTGTGCTTATCGGACGAGACGACATCGGTAAGATGATGCACCATAAGAGAGCGCAGATGGCCCGAGAGCGCCTCGTTCGCGACCTTTTCGCCGGCGGCTGTCTCCTTCGCGATATTGCCTGTGTCAGAGGGGAGGACCCGGAAACGCCCCCCTGCCCAGAATGCCAGCAGGAGCAGCGCTGCAAATGCGGCAGCGAGTGGGTACCGTCCGGCGTTGAAAAGCGGACGCACCACGGTGGCGCGCTCGCTTTTCTGTACAGCGCGCAGAATGTTGCGTTCCAACGCTGCCCGAGGCGCATGGTAGAGCGTGCCCGTGCGCATCGCGGTCTGAAGCACGCGCTCGTTCTCTACAAGTTGGAGACAGGTGTCGCACGTATCTAAATGTTTTTCCACTTCTATACTCTGTATCAGATCGAGTTCGCCGTCCAGATAGGCCGGTAACAGCGCCTTAAACTCCTTACACTGCATCCCGCACCTCCTCGCTCGTGCGACAGTGCAGCCACTCCTGCAGTCGTTTCCGCCCGCGGGCCAGACGCGACATCACCGTCCCCAACGGAATCCCTGCGATCGTCGCGATCTCCCGGTAACTCAACTCCTCCAGTTCGCGCAACACCAACACCTCCCGAAATTCGACCGGCAGGCTCTCCAGTCCTTCGTGCAGCAGGCCCATATCGATGTTGCGCATCACCAGCACTTCCGGATTGTCGGTATCGGAAGGGATATCGATGCTGGTCTGGTCGAGGGAGACTGTCCGTTCCCGTCGCCGGTTTCGATCCAGCCAGTCGTAGCCTTCGTTGCGCACGATGGTGAGCAGCCAGGCGCGGGCATCCTCGCCCCGAAATCGGTCGAGATGCTTATAGGCACGCAGGCACGCCTCCTGCACGACATCTTCCGCATCCTGCTCGTTCCGGAGGAGCCACCACGCCAGGTTATAGGCCGCCTTCACATGCGGCAGCACGATCCGCTCGAATCGTCTGGTTTTGCTCTGATCCAACAAAGGCGCTTCTCCTGTCTGCCTCTCACTCCTACAAACGGTCGCCGCGCCCGCTTTATTCCCATCTATTCCCGCTCGATGCAAAATATTATTTTCTTTGATCGTCGGGAATAAATAGAAGAGACGCCGGGTGTAAGGGAGGTGTAAACGCACAGAGGCTCCACGCCTCTCTACAGAAGGAGCAAAAACAACATGTCAAATCAACAGGATCCGGCCGTCGAAGATGGAATCGATCGTCGTGGTTTTCTCAAATGCATGGCCTGGGCAGGCACCGGGCTGATCTGGACGGTGACGGGAGGTATCCCGGAATCGCAGGCTTTCGGGCAGGGCGTCGGTAAAGCGCGCGGAGGGTTTACGTTCGCGCAGATCAGCGACAGCCATATCGGTTTCAGCAAAGGGGCGAACCCGAACGTTGTCGGCACGCTGAACGAGGCGATCACCCGGATCAACGCGCTGGAGCAGGCGCCGGACCTTCTGCTGCACACCGGGGATCTGAGCCACCTGTCGAAAGCCGAAGAGTTCGACGCGCTGGATCAGTCGCTCAAGGCGGTGAAGGCGGATGGGAAGTTCTTTGTGCCGGGAGAGCACGATATGCTGGACGACGGCAAAGAGTATCTGGCCCGCTACGGCAAGGGAACCCAGGGGCGAGGCTGGCACAGCTTCACGCATCGGGGGGTGCATTTTATCGGGCTGGTGAATGTGCTGGAGTTCGATTCCGAGAAACTGGGCACGATCGGCGCTGAGCAGTTGGCCTGGCTGGAGAAGGATCTCAAACGCCTGCCCTCCAGCACGCCGATCGTGGTGTTCGCACATGTCCCGCTCTGGTCGGTCTATCCGGAATGGGGCTGGGGCACCGGTGACAGCGCGCAGGCGCTTGGCTATCTCAAACGGTTCGGATCCGTTACAGTGCTCAACGGGCATATCCACCAGACCATGCAAAAAATCGAAGGGCAGGTGACCTTTCACACCGCGCGCTCTACCGCGTTCCCGCAGCCCGCGCCCGGCAAAGCGCCGCAGCCCGGCCCGATGCAGGTTCCCGCCGAGACGCTGCGCTCCGTCCTGGGCATCACCCGCGTCCAGTACGTCCAGAACGGCCACTCCCTCGCCATCACCGACTCCTCGCTCGCGTAGAGGTCCAGGAAGACAGCGACGCCAGTGACCACGCGAGATCACTGGCGGCACGCTGCGCCGACTCCGGCAAGCGGTTGTGGGGAAGGGTATCATTTAGGCAGGAACCTCCCGTATAGAAGAAGAAAGGTGGGGAAAGATTTCGATCCGGAGGAGAGGGAAGATGACTGAGAACACTGCTGTGCATGCCGAGTCTGCGCCGTTAGGGAGTTTGGACGCCTGGGAGGACGATCTGAAGCGACGTTATCCCGAGCCGCAAACGGGCGCGCTGGCCGAGATGGATACCACCGCGTTTCGCAATTATGAGGCGGAGGCGCGTAGCACCGTGAAGGAGTTCTATCGGCTCAATCACCGGTATCAGACTTTCGATTTCGTGCAGGAGAAGAAGCGGCAGTATGGGGCGTTGGCGCAGCGGCAGATGAGCATATGGGAGGCGATGGAGTTTCTCAATACACTCGTGGACGATAGCGATCCCGATACGGACTTTACGCAGATCGAACACCTGATGCAGGCGGCGGAGGCGATCCGCAAAGACGGACATCCGCGCTGGTTTATCCTCACCGGCCTGCTGCACGATCTGGGCAAGGTGCTCTGTCTCTATGGCGAGCCGCAGTGGGCGGTCGTCGGGGATACGTTCCCGCTCGGATGCGCCTTCTCCGACAAGATCGTCTACCCGGAGTTCTTCGCCGATAATCCCGACAGCCAAAACCCGGAATATCAGTCTCCCAACGGCATCTACACGGAAGGCTGCGGCCTCGACAAAGTACATCTCTCGTGGGGACACGACGAGTATCTCTATCAGGTCGTCAAGGACTATCTGCCGGAAGAGGCGCTCTATATGATCCGCTACCACTCGTTCTATCCCGGTCATAAGGAAGGCGCCTACGCCCATCTCATGAACGCGAAGGATCGGGAGATGTTCGCCGCGGTCCGCGCCTTCAATCCCTATGATCTCTATTCCAAGGGCCTGGAACGTCCGAATGTCGCCGCTCTCCGCCCCTACTACGAAGACCTGATTGCCGAGTTCTTCCCACCGACCCTGCGCTGGTAGCCCAATCCTTAAAGTTCTTCGTCGGCGTTGGGGTTGGCGATGATCAGGGTGTCGCCTTCAATCACGACGTACTCGGTGAGCGTACGGTGGACAGGCGCTCGGCTGCCCCGCCGGGCATACTCCGGATGCGGAGTCAGAAACAGGTCACAACGGTCTTCTTTTGCGCCGGCCAAGGGTACATAGAAGACCGTATCGCCTTTGTGCCATGCCATCCCCTGGATGTCGGCATCCTCTCCGAGTGTGTACTTACTTTTGAGCTTCGTGGAAGCCATACTTACGCGTACTCCTTCTGTGTCCCTGGATCAGGTTGCATATTATAGCAGAGAAGGCGCTGGATGGGGAAGAAACCACCGCCCATGCTTCTACAGGCGTCGATGGATGCGGCCGCTGACGCGGAGCCAGGCAAGGCTGCCGTTGGTATCGCGCAGAAACTCGATCCGTGTGCCTTTCCAGGGGGCGTCGAGCGCGATGGCGCGATCCGGCGCGTAGAGGGCGATCCGCACGGGCGGCGGCGGAGGCGGAGCGGGCGAGTCCGGTTTCGGAAAGCCTCCTTTCGGTGTCACCTGCGCCATCAGGACGCCCTCTTCCAGGCGGAGTTCGAGCGCTGTCAGCGGTGCATCGTAGGACCCTACGTAGGAACTCAACTCTTCGACGGTCGATTCGAGGGGAACCGCTTCCGGATCCGTCACGCCCAGATAGCTCTGCACGGCTGTCCGAACCGCTGCCCCGGTGATCTCACTGCCCCGGTTGGCGTTCGTCAGGACGACCAGCGCGAAACCGTGCTCGGGAGCGAGAATAAACTGCGTGATCTGACCGTTCGTCCCGCCGCCATGCCCCAGGATGCACGCCTCCTCCCCACCCGTAATAAACCAGGTGAGGCCGATCTTGCTGAGGCCCCCGGCAGCGGACTGCGGAACCCGCATCTGCGCCAGCGATTCCGGCGTCAGCAGACGCGTGGAATCCTCCGTCGTTCCGTCACCCGCATGGAAGCGCGCATAGCGGAACAGGTCGCCTGCCGTGCAGATCAGTCCTCCAGCTGGATGGGCCGCGCGCCCGAGCGCCCAGGGGGTCGCGACCTCCGCCTGCTCCTCCCTCACGATGTGGCCGACCGCAAAACGCTTCGTAATCACATCCTGCGCAAAGAAGAAGGACTGCTTCATGCCCACCGGATCCAGGATCATCTCCTGCATCGCTGTCTCGAAAGGCTTGCCGGTCACCACCTCGATCACCCGACCGGCCAGATAAAAGCCGGAGTTGTTGTAGGACCAGACCTCCCCGAGCGGCGTCAACTGCGGCAGATCCGCGACCCTAGTGACCATCGTCGCCAGAGCGTCCTCTCCAATCCCACAGTCGTCAAAGTAGTCGCCCACCCAGCCGCCGGTATGCGTCAGCAGATGTCGCAGCGTTACACGCTCCGCCACCGCCTCCCCCGACATTCGCAGGTCTGGCAGATACGTCCGCAAGGGCGCATCCAACGCGACCTTGCCCTGCTCCACCAGCCGCATGATCAGCGTTCCTACAAACGTCTTCGTAATCGAGCCGATCTGAAACAGCGTCGTGGCATCGACCGCCAGCGGATGGTCCACACTCGTCACCCCAAAACCCCGAATCTGTTCCTCCCCCGCAGACATCACCCCCACGACCGCCCCCGGCACATGCAGCCGCTCCATGTCCAGCCTCACCTGCCCACACAACTCCTCAAACCGCGTATCCTCCTGATTCACACCCTTCTCCTTCCCAATCCATGCGATAGGCGTCCACCCCGTGTCCACAAGAGTTATTGTGTATTCCACCGGCTGGACACGCCGATATGCGCCGGGCTAAAGCCCTCCGCTAGGGGCCTTCGGCCAAAGACCCGCTAAAGCGGGCACATTGCCTGCTATCCCGCTTGCGGGGCCACTCCCGGATTCCTCGCTGCATCTCTTTTGGATTTTTTCTGTATTTCTTCACTTCTGTATTTCTGTCCTGGATTGGCATTTTCTGCCTTCCTGATCAGGCAGTCTTGGGTTTGAGGATGGTTTCGATCTCCGCCAGTTCATCGGTGGAGAGTTTGACGCCGGAGGCTTTCGCGTTTTCCCGCACCTGTTCGGGGCGCGTGGCGCCGATGATCGGGGAGGCCATGGCGGGCTGGTGGAGCAGCCAGGCCAGGGCGAGTTGGGAGAGGGTGAGTTCGCGCGCGGAGGCGAAGGCGCCCAATGCCTGCATGGTCGGCAGATGTTTTTGCAGGTTCGCCTCGATGTTCTTGTTGCCTTCGCCCCGGCTGCCGCTGGGGACGGAGCCGCCCAGGTACTTTTCGGAGAGCAGTCCCTGCGCCAGCGGTGAGTAGGGAATGAGGCCGATACCCTCTTTGACGCAGCGCGGAATGTCACGCTCTTCGATGCCCCGGCCTAGCATGTTGTAGTAGGGCTGGGAGGAGACGAACTTGTTCAGATGGTAGGTTTCGGAGATGCGGGCTGCTTCGCCGATCAGTTCACTGCCGAAGTTCGAGCAGCCGATATAGCGCACTTTGCCCTGTTTCACCAGATCGTCCAGCGCGCTCAAGGTTTCGTAGAGCGGGGTCTCGGGATCGGGCCAGTGGACCTGATAGAGGTCGATGTAGTCGGTCTGGAGGCGCCGCAGGCTGTCGTGGCAGGCGTCGAAGATATGTTTGCGGCTCAAGCCCTCGCCGTTCACGCCCGGCCACATGCGGCCCCGGCATTTGGTGGCGATGGTGAGCGTGCGGCGGTCTTTGCCCTGCATCCAGCGGCCCATCACCTCTTCGGCCTTGCCGCCCGCATAGACATCGGCGGTATCGAAGAAGTCGATCCCTTCCTCCACAGCCGCATCGATGACCGCGAAGGTCTGCGGGTCGTCGATACGCTCTCCGAAGTTGATCCATGCGCCGAGGCAGATCTCGGAGACTTTGAGGCCGGAGGCGCCCAGTCGTCGGTATTTCATAATTGAGGGATCCTTTCAGCGCCTGATTTCAGGCCTGTTCTTGTGCTTCCAAATGAATAACGCGCAGTTCGGGCATACGCCTCGCCATCGTATCCGCGACGAAAAAGCGGTGGCAGCGGTGCTCAGTGCTGTTGTGGGTGGCGTAGGAGCAGGCGCAGAAGATGGTCGCACTGCCGTGCTCTCGCAAGATCGCTTCAAGACGCGCGAAACCGGCTTCCGCATCCACATACGCCGGCGGACTCAGGCGCTTCCCGCTCGCTTCCCGACGCGTATTGCCCAGTTCGCGCAGATGATAGAACGTCTTCTCGCCCGGCTTCCACCGTTCGACCGCCCGCTGTACGCCGCTGCCCGTATAGTCCGGCGCAAACGGGCTATACGGGTGCGACCGAACATCGATGGTCACGGCCTCCGGCGGCAGCGACGCGTAAAAATCTTCCGGTGGAAGGCGGCGGTCGGTCTGTGCATCCCGGTAACCCACTGTATAGAGAACGATGTCTGGAGTACGCATACAGATTCTCCCTGTGCCTTACCATTCGCCACCGCACGGCGTATTCCTGCTATAGCAACCGGTATTCGTGAGCCGCGAGGGTGAGAGGCTCCGATCTTTCCTGGGTTCTTACTGTGAGAGGGCCGTTGGTCCAGTTGTAGACGAGGTTGGAGGTGCGGCCTGCCAGGACAGTGTCGGCGTCGAAGTCAAGACGGGTTGGAACGCCCGCTTGCTTCAGGTGAGTGCGCAGTTCAGAGCGGGGCAGGGGGCGGTCGGAGAGGGGGATTTTGACGACGCGTTTGTCGGTGGTGAGGCGGTGATAGGCATCGGGGCCGACGATACGCTCCAGGACATCCCAGAGGGTGAGGATCAGGTGTTTGTAGGAGCGGAGACGTTTGGGATCCATCAGATCGGCTTCGGTGATGAGGCGATAGGGCAGGCCGAAACTCTCGACCAGCCCGATCATCTTGCTGATATGGTGGGCATGGGCATGATTAGGAAGGAACGGCTGTTGGACGCTCTGAGCCGGCAGGGCCGCGGTGCCCCAACTGGGCTGATAGAGGCCGATGGTGGCCGTCTCCTTGCGAACCTGGTGGGACAGGGTCTGGGTCTTGAGGAAGGCGCAGATCTTGTCGTAGATGTTCGGCTCCCACTGCGGTTCGGTTTTGTAGACGCGGATGTGCATGGCATGGAAGGCCGCGCCACGGGCGATCTGCCGTGCCTCGTCGCGCTGCATACAGGCGGCAGTGAAGTCCCATTTGCCGTCGTGCAGTTCGGCATCCTCCCATCCGACGCCGGAGTCGAGCAGGGTGCGGGTAATGTTGAAACTGGAGGCCGACGCGGCAGAGCGGTAGAAGTCAGCGTTGGGCGTGGACTGCCAGCAGCGGGAGTAGTTGTTCGGATTGGCCGCGATATAGCCGAAGATCCCCACCGGGACGCTCGTATGCGCCTTGACCGCACCGACCGTCCCCTTCTGAAAGATGTCCCGTATCCACTCGGCCCGAAAGCGCTGAAAGGCGATATAGTCGGCGCTCTGGCGCTCTGCGGAGGGGATCGGCAGCGTGGTCACAGGCGTCGATCCGTGCTGCGTTTGCCAGCGGTTGAATTCGCGCAGGGCGTGTTCCGAATAGCCGGCGCAGGTCGCGCCGATCTTCGTGAAGTCGGAGAGAAAATCCCCGAAGAAGAATCCGGTTTCGCCCATATACCCCCAGCCGAGCGCGAAACCGGCGACGCGCTTGTCGTGGCCGTAGCGTTGCGCAACGCGGGCGAGGTAGTCGAAGAACAGACCCTGCTGTCGGGGATCGAAGATATCGACCACGCTGTAGTTGGGGCTGCGGTTCCAGACGTGGGGCAGAAACGTGCCGTCGTGCAGCGTGTCGCCCATCCGGTCGCCTGCGGAGAAGCGGGGAGCGAGATGCAGCACCGTGCGTGCCCCATACTTCGTGACCAGCGCCACGGCGGCGTCGAGCGTGGAAAAGTCGATCTGCCCGCCATTATACGGCCCGACGAAGCTCACGCCGACCGCATCAAAGCCCCGCTTCGCGACCGATTCGATCTCCTCCATCGTCGTTTCTGAAGGCAACGCATAGGGACACCAGGCGTGCTTTAATCGGAGGAAGGTCTGCGCCTTTGTATCTGCATTTGCAGCCTTTGTCACCATTGCTGCCGCCAGTGGCAGCCCCAAAAACAACCGCCTCGTCAGACGTGTGTCCAGGATGCCCTCCTCGTGCGCATTAACGCAGCATCTTCCGGGAGTAGGGGCAAAACGTTGTCGATCTGGTCGGGCATCGCGGGATCTTTCCTTGGAGTTCGAAGCATTGACAGAGTGCTTGCGTATACGGCGTCTGCCGATCGATCTCCTTCTGGGGCGCCGGCACATGAATATTCGTTGATCTGTTGATTCCCTTTCCTTTGAGATCTATCCTTCCTTCGCAGTCGCAATTCGAGTTCGACAAAACCCACCTATAGGCGCTCTCATCAGCCTAACCAGAGGAACCCGAAACGCAAGCTGCTTTTGTAGCGTATGGTGGATAACCATGCGACACATCTTTTTGAGCATGGAAGAAGGAATCTGAAATTCAATGGATGGAGCCGAGGCGAAAGAGCCGACTCGACTGGCCTCTCTGGTTTTTCAGAGTAAGGCCACCCTGCTCAAGTTACAGCGGGGATTTGAAAATCTTGCCGGAGACGTAAAACGCTTGCCGCAGGAGGCGGAGGGGCGCTATACCACGTCGGTCGCGGAGTCGCGTACGCCGCTCTGGATCGAGCAGAGACTGGCGGAACTGCCGTTGCAGCGCGGGAAGGTGCAGAACCTCCGGTGCGCTCTGCGTCGCCTGAATGGCATGGTCATTCCTGCCGGAACGACGTTCAGTTTCTGGCAGCAGATCGGGCGCGCGACACGCGGAAGCGGCTATGTGGAAGGCCGCCAGTTGCAGGAGGGCTGCTTGTTTCCTGCCATCGGCGGTGGACTGTGCCAGTTGTCCAATGCGCTCTACGCGGTCGCCCTGGATGCCGGATGTGAGATCGTCGAGCGGCATCCGCATACCCGTATTGTGCCCGGCTCGGCGGCGGAAGAGGGACGCGACGCGACGGTCGCCTGGAACTACATCGATCTCCGTTTTCGATCGACGCAGACGCTGCGCCTCGAAGCGCGTCTGACCGCGGACACGCTGATTGCGCGCCTCTGCGCAGATCAACCGATTGCAAAGGTGGTTACACCGAAAACTTCGCCTCCGGAAGCCTCCTCCCCTCTCATCTCGCTGGCCTCACTTACGGGCGCGCCAAAAACTGCGTCTGGGGCACGCACGCGAGACGCGGCACAGCGTTCCGTGATCGATGTAAAAGCGCATAGTTGCCATTCGTGCGGAATGGAATCCTGCTTCCGCCACAAGGAGGGTGCCGCGAAGCCGGTGGTGGCGCTGCCGGAAGGCAGAACCGCCTTTCTGGTGGACGAGAAGACGCCCGAGTTTGCCCGCTATCTAGAAGAGACGCATCGTCCGGACGACGTGCTCGGTATTCCGTTGGACGGTGCGCGCTGGAAGCGGCCGCAGTACGCCTGGAAACAGGAGGGCTATGCTCAGGTCGCGACGGCGACGCTGGAGACCCTGACGCGTGCCTTTACAGCCCGGCGGTTAGGCCGATACGGCGCGGCGCGTCTCCAGGCGCAGTTGGATGGGGCCGAGGCGCTGGCCCGACGGCTGGCAGGTGCGCTCACACCGGAGGTGACGCACCTCTGCGTGAGTCAGGCACTGCTGCCGTTCCTCTGGCGTGACGGGCATCTTGGTGGGCGCACCTTCGATGTGCTGATGACCCGCCTGCCGCTGGAGACGCTGCATGGTCGTCTGGAGGCTGCCGCGCAGGCGTACCCCGAACAGGCCGGAACCCTCACCGAGTTCCGCGCCCCGCAGTGGCTCGTAGAGTCCGAAAGGGCGGCGCTGGCGGCCGCGAAGCGGATCATCACCCCACATTCCGAAATCCTGTTGCAGTTTCCAGGCCGTGCGCTCCGTCTGGACTGGTCGCTGCCGGAAGCGAAACCTGCGCGGCGCGGGACGGCAATCGCCTTCCCCGGCCCCACTGCGGCGCGCAAAGGCGCCTACGCTCTGCGCGAGGTCGCCCGCGAATGTGACCTGGAGATCGTGCTGCTCGGCAGTGAACTCGAAGGCGACGCCTTCTGGCAGGGCGTGCGCACCCGACGCGTAGCCTGCGATTCGGGGCAGAACTGGCTGGAGGGCGTGGGATGCGTGGTGCAGCCCGCGCTCATCGAGGACCGACCGCGGATGCTGCTCGCGGCGCTGGCGGCAGGTGTCCCCGTTGTCGCCACTCCCGCCTGTGGTCTTGCTGAACTTGCCGGAACCACTTCCGTAGCGTTCGGAGAGACAGAAGCGCTCAAGGCCGCGATTCAAATGGCGATGAGCAGTGAGGCAAAGGATCCAAGCACTCTGTTCACGGCACTCACCGGTTAGCGATGGACTGAAGTCCTTCGCTAGGGTGCTTCGCACCAATTGTCCGCCTTCGCGGACACCTGTCTGACGTGCATGCTCGTACTTCCATACAACAAATGGAGTGACAGGTAAGGTGACCCGGAGGGGGTCACTTGGCCGAAGGCCCTAGCGAAGGACTTCAGTCCATTGCGTTCTGTGGATCTCTATCTGATCTATCTGTAAGAATATCTAGTACCGTTCGCCTGCCAAAATGAGCAAATGGAGAGATGAGATGAACAGCCTGGATATCACCCCTGAAGAGATTCAGAGCCGTCGGATGACGCCGGAGCATCTGGCGGCGGCCGTTCGCGCCCTGAATGAAGACGGGTATGTGATCCTGAACGATGTTGTGGAGACGGCCCATCTGGATATGCTCCGTGACAGGATGCTGGAGGATGTGCACGCGTTTATGGCGCGTGAGGATGCGCCCTACAACTTCAACAACAGCAACATCCAACAGGATCCGCCGCCGTTTCCGCCCTATCTGTTTCGGGATGTGCTGCTGAACGATATGGCCGTGGCGGTGACTTCCGCGATTCTAGGGAAGGGGGTCAAGAACACCTTTTACAGCGGCAACACCGCGCTTCACAGCACCCTGCGCCAGCCGGTCCATGCCGATATGGGACAGTTGTGGAGGGGGTTGGAGGAGGGGAAGGCGCCACCGGCCTATGCGCTGGTCGTCAATGTGCCTGTCGTCGATATTTCGCATCTCAACGGCAGCACCGAACTTTGGCCCGGCACGCATCGAGATACCAGCGTCTCGGTTCATGACGACATCAAAGTCTCAGCAGAAGCTCTGGAGGCCTGGCGCGCGAAATCGCCGCCTTTTCAGCCTACCATGAGGCGGGGCGGCATCCTGATCCGCGATATCCGCCTCTGGCACGCCGGAATGCCCAATCAGATGCAGCAGCCGCGCCCCATGATTGCTATGATCCACTACGCCTGGTGGATGGAGTCCCATTCTCCCCTCAAATTCCCCAAAGGTACGGAAGCGTTTTTCGCCGACAGCGACTTGAAAGTACCTGCCGCGTTTGTCGAAGAGCCTATCGACTACATTCACGCTCCGGAAGCCTACGACTACCAGAAGTGATCCGTGTCTCTCTGCCTGAACAGGTCCGAAAACAGGACTTTCGGCCCATGCCATCCCGCCTGGCATACGTTACACTCATCTATTCGTGTGATAGATACGGACACAGGGAGTGTCGAGACGGCTGGCGGCAAGGAGAATAGGATGGAACGCTTACTCAAAAAATGTGCGGTGGCAGGCATCGCGTGGAGCGTCGTGCAGGGCCTTTTCGTGGTGGTGCTCTCCTTCTCTAAAGGCGGGGGAGTATCATGGTCATTCCTCTGGCTATGCGTGCTGCTGTGCTGGGTATGGTGGCGTTTTTTTCTGCTGTATCGAGGCGCGGCGGCCCTGTGCTGCGGCTACTGCTGGTGGATGGTTCTGGCCAGTCTGGAAGCGGGTATCTGGCAGTGGACGGGGGGATGGATCCTGGTCTCGCTCTTCCTGTCTATGGTCGTCGCCTCCGCCTGGAATCGTCTGAAGCCGGGGATATGACCTCCTCTATGGCAACGGGCGTTGTTTGCGCCCTTGGCATCTGCGCTTCCAGATGGGGGCACAGATCGATAAATCGCTTCCAGCCCGCACACCGTGCGCGGGCTGCGTGCAGGGAGACCGGAAAATAGAGCGTCGCGGGATGAGTGAGAAAGGGGACACTGCCGTCCCGGAACCCCTGCTGAGGGTAGAGCTGTTTCGGGGAGGACGCCTTGTCTTTGCCGACGGTCGGATCGTAGAGCGCTACGACCGTCGCACGACTCTGCTTCTACTCGCCTATCTCGCCCTGTTTCAACAGCGCATCCACACCCGTGACGAACTCACGGACCTCCTCTGGCCGGATCTCAACCCGGCGAATGCACGCAACAGTCTCAATGTCGCGCTCTCCTCCCTGCGCGCGCTGGTACGGGACGCGCTCCACACCGACCGGCATCATGTGCAACTGAAGGCCGCAACCGATGTGCTGGAACTGGAGCGGACCCGGAATCCGGACCACTACACCGGTTCCCTGCTTTCGGGGTACGATCTGCCCTGGTTGAATCTGGAGAGGCTGCGGTTGGAGACCCTGGCGCTCCATCTCCTGGAAGCCAGAGGCGCCGAGGCGGACTGTCGGCGTCTGTTGACCCTTGACCCCACCAACGAGACCGTTCTGCGCAGCCTGCTGACTCACCTTCGGTCGGAAGGGCGGACGCAGGAACTTCTGCCTCTCTACGATGTCAGTGTCAAAGCGCTTGCGGAACTCGGGCTCGAACCGGACCCGGAAACGACGGCGCTTGTGGCGGATCTGCGCCGGAAAAAGCGCAAAAAACGCATGACGCCGCTGCGCCGCGTGCTGCCGGACTGGCCGGATCCTTTCTTCGGGCGGCAGGAGGAGATCGGCCGTATCGATGCACTCCTGGATTCTGGGGCGCGTCTGATTACGATTACCGGGCCGGGAGGGATGGGAAAGACCCGTCTCGCCGTAGAGTTCGCGCGTACCCGGGCGAACCGCGATGTCTATTTTGTTCCTCTTGCTACGACGACCACCACGGAGGAGGCCGGAGAGGCGATTCTGCAGGCGCTGAACACGCCCAGGGAGCCTGCAACCTCACTCTGGCATCAACTTCACGTCCGGCTTGCCCGCACCCCTACGCTGCTTATCCTCGACAACTACGAACAACTTCCTCCGGTGGCCGGAAGTCGGATTGCGCAACTGGCAGGTTCCACCCCGAAACTGATCTGTCTGATCACCTCGCGAAGGCGGCTGGAGGTCCAGGGGGAGCAGGAGGCCGCTCTGGAACCTCTGTCGTCGGCGCACGCGGTCGGTCTCTTCCTGCAGCGTGCCAGGATCGTGCGCCCTGGCTTCTCTGCCGATACGCGGACGCTGGAGCGGATCGTGGGGATGGTGGATCGAATGCCGTTGGCGCTGGAGATGGCGGCCGCACGCGCTCTGATCCTGGGAGGAGAGGAGATCCTGACAGGCCTCTCCGACTGTCTTGCGTTTCTGCGCACGCGTCGAGTGGATGTGGAGGAGAGGCGTCGAAGCATTGAGGCGACGCTGACCTGGAGTTGGAACCTGCTGACACCGGAACTGAGAACCGTCCTCGCCTATCTGAGCATTTTTCGGGGCGGGTTTACGTTGCAGGCGGCAGAGGCGGTCTGCGGCAAAACTCCCTCGGTACTCTATGCTCTGGAGGTGTTGCGCGCGAACTCGCTGCTGGTCGTCGCAAGGGATCTACCCCGGTTTCATCTGCTGGAGACCATTCGGGCCTTTGCGCAGGAGCATCTGACAGAGCAGGAGTTGACGGCAGGGCGTGGAAGGCACGGGGTCTACTACACGGAGCGTCTGGAGCGGGGGGAGTCTTGCCGAGAGGAGCGGGAGAACCTGCGCGCCGCGTCGGTCTGGTTTACCGAAGCACGCGATGCCAGGGAGCATCTCCGCTTTATCGCCGCCTTCTGCGTGCATCACTGGGAGGAGGCCTTCTCCGAAAACATCGACCATTGTCGTCCGGCTCTGGCGCTGGCAACCGAGGGGAACCTGCCGCCCCAACTTCGTGGGCGGGCACTCGCCGCCTACGCGCTGGTTTCTGAGAGAGTGGAACAGAGTTCGACTGACACTTTTCGCAGAGCAGCGGAGCTTCTGGAGGACTCCAGAGAAGACGAACCACTGCGCGCTTTTGTGCTGCAGTACGCCGGAACACCGGAATATCGTGAGCAGGCGGAGCAGGTCGCGCGACGTGCAGGAGACGATCGGACTCTGTACTGGGTCTTGACGATACAGGGCAATCACGCCTCCAATCGCGGCGACTGGGACTGCGCCGAACAGTACTGGACGGAGGCTCTGGCAACCGCGCTTCGTATCGGCGAGCGCCGCCATGCGGATTTCATGCGCAGTGAGTGGAGCTTCTATCTCTCGCGTCGGGGAGAGTATGTGCGTTCCCTGGCGCTTTTGCAGGAAGTTCCGAATTTCGAGCGACTGGGAAACTGGAACTATCCACGTCTGCTGATGGCGCTGGGGCGCTACGATCTGGCCCGGAATATGGCGCTGCGGAATGTGGAGTACTATGAGCGTCTGGGCGCTTCCCGACTGGTCCAGATCGTCTATGTCGTCCTCGCGACCACACATCTCTGTCTGGGAGATGGGGAAGCAGCGCAGAAGGCATGCGTCCGGGCGGAGAGTGCGGCAGGTGTGCCGCAGTACCGACTGCGCTCCGAGATCGCGCTGGCGTGCGGAGAGGTGGAGACGGCTGTCCATTGCGCGCGGAGCGGGCTTGCGCTCGTCCCCCCGCGCGTGCATGATTTTCATACAGGGGGCGAGCGTGTCGGCCTTCTCGAAGCGCTGGCGCGTGCGGAGGCGTGCTCCGGGCGAGCGCAGGAGGCCTGGAATGCTCTCCTGGAAGCGATGGAACTCCGCTTCCGTTTCGGCGTGTACCAGCAGCAGTGCGAAAATCTGGAGACGGCGGCCTATATTGAGGCGCAAGCCGGTCAGTTCGCTGCCGCTGCGCAGTCTCTCCGCGCCGCCGAGGGGGCGCGCCTGGAGCGCTCCAATCCGTGCCCTCCTCCCCTGCGGCGATTTGCAGCCGAAGCGCGCCGGCGGATACCTGCCGCTCTGCTTAGCGACGCCCTCTGCCTTCCTCTGGATGCTGCCATCGAAAAAATCCTAACATAGGCCCATTTCTCTTTTATCTCCTGCTGCGGTGCATGAAAACCGGCTCATTCTGTAAGGGTGTTGTAAGGCATGCAGGGATAATAAGAGCATGGGGACGCTGACAACGCTTCCACGAGGCTGTCAGAGACGATTTCCCGATGGAACGCTTACCCCTTCGGCAGAGGTTGTGCCGCAATCTGAGAAAAGTGAGGAATGCAACTATGTTTCGTATCCCCGTTCGAACTCTCCTGGGCGTCGCGGCGCTGGCTTGCACGATGCCGGCTCAGGCCGATTTTGTTGTGAATGGGACTTTCGACAACTTTGTTCCAAGGAACGGGGCCGGAGGCGGATGGACAGACATCAACACCGATGACGGCGGAGGTTGGCAGACAGGCGGCAATCCGGGCCGCTACTATATCCTGAATGACTCAGGCGGTCTCGGAAGCGATCCGACTCTCTCCCAGACGATTGCCGGCCTGGTACCGGGAGCGACCTACACGCTGACCGGCGACTATCGCGCTGTCTATGCTTTCGGTGACACCGGCGGAGTCCAGGCGTTCGGCGCTTCTATCGACGGCACGTTTGTATTCGAAAGTCCCGGCCTCACAGATGATCTCTTTCACTCTTTCAATGTCAATTTCATCGCTCCCGCGAGTACTGTCACCCTGGCGCTGGCCGCGGAACGCAACGGTGTCGACTTCGATTTTGGCGTTGACAATATCTCGCTGAACGGCGTCACGGCAACGGACACGCCGGAGCCCGGAGCCTGTGCCCTGATTCTGGCAAGCGGGCTTTCCGGAGGCGTCCTGTTTCGCCGGCGCAGAATCCGGGGGGCCTTGAATTCGGAAAATAGGAGCGCTGTGTAACAGCCTGCACCATTCAAGAGAACGATCCGCGCCCTATCTTTGTGGCGCGGATCGTTTTTCTGCCTGCCATTCGCCGATCCCCCTGTTCTCAAAGATTTCTCCCGAAGGGAGGGGTAACCAAAAGAATAACGTTGAGACGGGCTTGGAGAAACAAATCCTATCCTGGGACGTATAGAGTTCCGAAGCGGTCAAGCGCAAGGAAGGATCGCAGGAACCGCGTCTCTCTGCCTAGAGGGGCGCGGAACTGCGGGCAGAGGGGGAGGATGATGAAAGCGATACGCGTGCGCGAGTTTGGTGGGCCGGAGGTGCTGCAGATCGAGGAGGTTCCGGATCCTCACGTGGGGCCGGGGCAGGTTCTGGTGCGTACGCATGCAGTCGGCGTCAATCCGGTCGAAACCTACGTGCGGACGGGCAAGTATCCTATCCTGCCGCCACTCCCCTATACACCGGGCACCGATGCTGCAGGCGTGGTGGAGGCAGTCGGGGACGGGGTAGAGAGTGTGAAGGTTGGAGCGCGGGTCTATCTCTATCGATCCCTGACGGGAGCCTACGCAGCTAAGATCCTGTGCGAGGCGTCTCAGGTCTATCCCTTGCCGGACAAGGTGTCGTTTGCGCAGGGAGCCGGAATCGGGGTGCCGGTCGGGGCGGCCTGGCGCGCGCTGTTCTATCGTGGGCAGGCGCAGGCCGGAGAGACGGTGCTGATTCACGGCGCGACGGGAGGCGTGGGGATCGCCGCGGTGCAGTTGGCCCGCGCGGCCGGGCTGACCGTCATCGGGACCTCGGGCAGCGAAAAAGGCCGCCAACTCGCGCTGGGGCAGGGCGCGCACTATGTTTTCGACCACAACATCACGAGCGATAAGGCGCAACTGGAGACGCTGACCGGCGGGCGCGGCGTCGATCTGATCCTGGAGATGCTGGCCAATGTGAACCTTGGAGCCGACCTGAGCGCGCTGCCGAAGAAAGGGCGTGTTGTCGTGATCGGCAGTCGGGGAACCGTGGAGATCGACCCACGCGCCACCATGGGCAACGAACTCGATATCCGCGGCATGACCCTCAATATGGCCACCCCGGAAGAGCTGCGGCGTATGCACGCCTCGATCGGCGCGGCGTTGGAAGCGGGCACGCTGCATCCGATCATTCAAGAGGAGATTCCCCTGGTGGAGGCCCCACGTGCGCATCAGGCGGTGATGGAAGGCGAATCGGCCGGAAAGATCATCCTCGTGCCCTGAAAATAGGGGACGAGGATGACGCATCGGGGTGGCAGGCGCTATCCGCCGGCGATAGCGCCGACGATGAGCAGGGGTTCCTCACCGTTTGCAACAGTATCGGGCAGGAGCGTCTCCAGGGGCGCGTGAGACACGTCCTGCTCGCAGGCGAAGAAGCGGACGAAGGGGCGGCGGCGCAGGGTGCCGTGGTCGCGGACGGCTCCGCGCAGCATGGGATAGTGGCTCTCCAGGGCATCGAGCGCCGCGCCCAGAGTCACCGGGCCGTCTATAGCCAGTTCCACTTCGCTCTCGACGCGCGCCAGTATTCGTAGATGGGTCGGTAAGACGACTCGGATCATGGCAGCGTCTGCACTTCGACGGAGAGAACGGCGGGCAGATCGCGTACAATCGCGTTCCAGCTATCGCCGGAGTCGGAAGAGGCGTAGACCTGTCCGCCGGTCGTGCCAAAGTAGATCCCGCAGGAATCGAGCGTATCGACGGCCATCGCATCGCGGAGCACGTTGACATAGCAGTCGCTCTGTGGCAGGCCGTTGGTGAGCGCTTCCCACTCGTTGCCGCCGGTTCGGCTACGATAGACCCGCAGTTTGCCCTCGGGTGGGAAGTGTTCGGCGTCGCTCTTGATCGGGACCACATAGATGGTTTCCGGCTCATGGGCGTGGACGTCGATCGGAAAGCCGAAGTCGGAGGGCAGATTGCCGCTGACTTCGTGCCACGATTCGCCCGCGTCGTTGCTGCGCATCACGTCCCAATGCTTCTGCATAAAGAGCACGTTCGGCCGGGATGGGTGCATTGCGAGGCGATGCACGCAGTGGCCGACTTCCGCCTTCGGGTCGGGAATGTATTCAGAGCGCAGACCCTGATTGATCGGTTTCCACGTGACGCCGCCGTCATCGGTACGGAACGCTCCGGCAGCGGAGATGGCGACGAAGATACGCTTGGGATCACTGGGGTCCAGAAGGATCGTATGCAGGCACATGCCGCCCGCGCCCGGCTGCCAGCGCGGCCCGGTCTCATGATCGCGCAGGCCGGAGAGTTCGGTCCAGGTCTGTCCGGCGTCGGTGGAACGGAAAAGGGCCGCGTCTTCCACCCCGGCATAGACCGTATCCGGGTCCGTCAGAGACGGTTCGAGATGCCAGACGCGCTTGAACTCCCAGGGATGCTGCGTGCCGTCGTACCACTGATGGGTGCCGGGGATACCGTCATAGGCGAAACAGTTGCCCACCGTCTCCCAGCTCTGCCCACCGTCGTCGGAGCGCTGGATCATCTGCCCGAACCATCCGCTCGACTGCGACGCATACAGCCGATTGGGAGCGACGGGGCAGCCCTTCAGATGGTACATCTCCCAGCCGGCAAAGTGCGGCCCGTCTATCTTCCACTGTTCCCGCTTGCCATCCGACGTCAGGATAAAAGCGCCCTTACGCGTTCCCACCAGTAACCGTACTCCGCTCATCTGAATCTCCTTTTCTTGATTAGCCGCAATCAGGACTCGGTGTAGGACTGTTTCAGCCAGCCTATCAACTCGGCGTCTACCTCTTCCGGGGCTGCGAGACGGACACGATGGCTGATCATGGCATTGAAGCTGCCCGAGGTTTCGAGGCGGCCCGTCGGTTCGGCAGACTTCAGGTTGACGCCGAGATCGACGCGCGTTGCCGTGGAAGGCTGGATAATGGCGAACTGCTTGTTGCGCCGCAGGCTGACATAGGCTTTCTTGGGAGAGATTTCGACATCCTCTCCGAACGACCGGACTGCGGTGAGGAGGGCTTCATAGATCGGCCGCAGTCCAGTCTTCGTGCCGCCGTACTGCGCATCCACCAGAGCCTCTGTGTCGTCTGCAGTATGGCTGTCGGACTGAAGCGCCTGCAGCGCAATCATATTGGCGAATCCATGGGTGAGCCCGTGCTCCGTTTTAAGGATCGCCATGAACTCCTTATGTTTCGTCGCCTGGCCCGTGCGCAGAATGCCGAGCCACTCTTCCAGCGACTTCCCGGTCTTCTCAGGCAGACCGGCGATCATGTTCGCTTTCATCTCCTGGGGGGATGTTGGCATGAAAACTCCTCCTTATCATGTAGGTGTGGGTCAGCACCGGGCGTGTTTGCGTTTCTTGCCGATCGTTCCACGGGCCTGGACCTTGCGGATCGAATCCGGGGCAAAGGGGACGCGGCAGGCGGTGTCGCCCGTATCGATGGTGACGGGGCCGATGGCTTCTCCGATGCAGAGCGCCTGCTCCATGCGCGGCCACACATAGACGCCCACCGCGATGACGAAACCGTTCATCACCGAGCGCACACGGTTGGGCGCGTGGTGGATGGTATTCTGGACCCGAAGGAGGAGCGCCTCGATCTCCTCCAGATCCAGCTTCTCATCCGGGGTAATCGCGACGAGACTGCTGAGGGTCGCCCATCCCGCAGCCGCTACGTTTGCTTCTGGGGAGTCGATCCACTGGAGAGCAAGTTCGCGGCCATGCCGACTCTCTGCGGCCGTCCACGCCACGGTACATTCACAGTGCAGGGAGAAGGAGGAGGCCCAGGCCCACCGGTGGAGATCCTCTTGTGTGATCTGATCGTCATCGATGAGGAGGCCCGCCAGATACATCGCTTCGGAGACACCGGTATCGAAGAGGGCGAGCGCGAGGGTATGATCCTTCTTGATCCGTTTCTGAATCTTTTTCAGGTCCTCGACCGAGACGCCGTAGATCGGATCGCGTGCGCCGTGCCGAATCATGGTCTGGCGATAGCTCTCCTTGCCAAGGCTCTGAAGTTCCGCCAGGATCTCCTCCACGTTTGCCATCTTCCCTTCCTCCCTGTGTCTTTGTCGCAGTGTTTGTCTGGCCTCTTCACTATGTTCAATCGGCAGGTTCCGGAAATCCGATTTTTCGGCTTGTGTGGAAATAAGCTATGTCGCTTTACGGGCGCGCTGCACTTCGACGGCGAGGAGGAGGGCGGCCCCCACGAGGAAACGGGCGACCTGGTCTTCCTGGCCGTAGAGACGGCCACCGCTGACCAGCACATTGATGGTGAGAACGCCGAGGCCGGTGCCCAGCAGGGTAGCCTTGCCGCCGGTGATGACGGTGCCGCCGAGGACGACGGCGGTGATGGCGAGAAGTTCGAAGTAGAGACCGGCATTGGGTTCTGCCGAGGCGGCGCGCGCGGTCACGATGATGGCGGTGAGGCCCGCCAGGAGACCGCAGAGGATGTAAGCCATCATCTCGACGCGCTCGGTGCGGACTCCGGCGAGGCGGGTCGCGGTGCGGTTGCCGCCGAGGGCGAGGAGTTCGCGCCCGAACTTCGTCTTACGCAGGATCAGCCAGCCGGAGACCAGCGTCAGCAGGCCGATCCAGAACAGGATCGGCAGTCCCACGATATTGGTGCGGTCGAAAAGATCTTGGAGCGCGGGAGGCAGATTGGAGATGCCGCCGCCGTTGTTGAAGAGCTGGACGGCGGCGCGGGCGGCGGCGAAGGTCGCCAGAGTCACGATGATGGGCGGCAGCTTGCCGCGCGCGATCAAGAGGCCGTTGAGCAGGCCGCAGGCGGCGCCTGTCCCCAGGGCGGCGAGGCAGGCCAGGAGCAGGTTGCCGTGCGTGCGGGTCGCGACGAACGCCAGCATCATCCCGCTCAGCCCGACGACGGACCCGACCGAGACATCGATGCCGCCGGTCGCAATCACCAGAGTCATTCCGGTCGCGATCACGGCGAGTTCCGAGGACTGCTTCATCAAAAGGCGAATATTGTCGGTCGAATGAAAATCCGGTCGCTGCCACGCAAAGAAGAGGATCGTCACCAGCAGCACGATCCCGACGCCGAACTCGATGGGCAGGCTGCGGCGCGGTCTGTCCGCCGGTGCGGTGATACGTTCCTGTACGCTCATGCTTGTACCCTCGCGGCTCGGTTCTGTCGGGTTTTACGCCAGCGCTCCAGGATAGCGGCAGCCAGTACGACGCCCCCGGTAAAGAGGCCAAGCTGTTCAGAGGGCAACTTTAACAGGATCAGCGCGTCCTGCACTAGATTGATCAAGAGTGCGCCGAGTATCGCGCCGAGTATGGTCCCCTCGCCCCCGGTAATGGCGATACCGCCCACTACGCAGGCCGCGATCACATTCAACTCATAGCCGGTCGCAACATTCGACTGGGTGTTGTTGTTATAGGCCATCGCGATCAGTCCGGCGAGGCCCGCGCAGAGGCCGGAGAGCAGATAGGCGATGCGTTTGACGCGCTCTGTCGGGACCCCCGAGAGCAGCGCCGCCTGCTCGTTGCCGCCCATCGCCGTCAGCCATCGCCCGAACGGCGTCAGGACGGTCAGCAGGGTGAAACCCAAGCCGACCGCCAGCAGAATTAGCAGAGGGTTCCAGTCCTTGGCAATCAGGTTGAATTTGTCGGGAAACGAACTGTAGCTCCGGGCATGGGTGGCGAGACTGGTGCCGTAACGAAAGAGCAGTAGTGTCGCCAGTGTCGTCAGGATAGGCGGAAGTTTCCGATAGGTGATGAAGGCGCCGTTGAGGAGACCCGCCGCGCCCGCCGCCAGCAGACCCGCCAGCGCCACCAGAGGCCACGGCCAGCCTGCCGCCATCCCGGTCGCGGCCACGCAACTGGAGAGCGCGAGAATGGAGGCGATGGAGAGATCCAGGCCGCCGCTCAAAATGACCAGCCCCTCACCGCAGGCCATGATCCCGATGATCGCGGCGTCTTTGCCGAGCGTGGTCAGATTGTACGAGGTGCGAAACGCCGGAACCGTCGCGGTCAGCGCCAGTCCGGCTGCCGCCAACAGTACCAGCGTGGGCAGTTCGCGAGGAGGTTTAAAACGTCGAGTCATAAGGTCCTTTGACAAAGGTTATTCTGCGGAGATCCATTTCCCGTCCTGCTCCGAAGACTGTTGGCAGGCGGCGATGACACGCTGCGCGGCGAGGCCATCGGAGAAGGTCGGGGAGTGTGGATGCATGGGTTGGCCGTCCACGTTATGTGCGACGTTGGTGACGAAGTCGTGTACGCTCTGGATGTGGAAATTGAGCCAGCCGACGGTGTTTTTGGTCGCGCCCAGGCTATAGGGTTTCGGGTAGCGCGTGACGGATTCGATCCGAGTCGCGCCGCGGTCGCCGCCGAGAGGAGCCTCCGGCACGGTGGCGTCGTAGGCGTCCAGCCAGTTCGCGTCCATGAGATTGAAGCGCAGCCCGCCTTTGGAGCCGTGCAGCTCGATGCGGAGTTCGTCCTGCACGCCGGTGGAGAGGCGGGAGGCTTCGAGGGTTCCGACCGCGCCTCCGGCGAGGCGGCACTGAACCAGCGCCAGATCGTCTACATCTACGGGGCGCATCTGGCCTGTCGCCGCTTCGGGGCGCTCTTTAATGACCGTCTGGAGGGTCGCGCTCACGGCGGCGAACTCTCCGGCCCGCCCTACGTTCGTGCCTGGCCCGAGCAGATACCGGGTCAGGTCGATCACATGCGCTCCCAGATCGGCAATCGCGCCGCCGCCGCTGCGGGCCATGTCTAAGCGCCAGGTATAGGGGCGTTTCGGATCGATATAACCGGCATGGAGATAGGCGACGCGGAACGAGAAGAGATCGCCGAGATACCCGGCTTCGACCATCTGCCGCGCCCGCATCAGGGCCGGAACGAATCGGTAGTTGAAGGTCATCTGCTGGACCGTCGGAACCGTCTGGCCCAACGCGACGATCTCTTCGGCTTCCACCACGTTTAGAGCGAGCGGTTTGTCACAGTAGATGTGCTTGCCTGCCGCAAGGGCGTCCCGAACCAGCGCGAAATGCGCGTTATTGGGCGTGCAGACGTGGATGAGCTGAATATCGTCGCGCTCCAGCAACGCGTGGTAGTCCGTGACGGCAAAGTCGAAGCCTGCCTGTGCCTGCGCCTTCTCTCCACTGGCTGCGGTAGCCGTGCAGACCCCGACAAGACGGGTGCGAGCCGCCAGGGGATCGTACAGGAGCGGCAGCGCCAGGTGCGCGTGGCTATGGACCTTGCCGATGAAACCGTATCCGACCATTCCAACCCCGAATGTCTGCATCGCGTCTCCTGCCTATCGATTTCGATGTTGGAATCGGTTCTCGCGGTCCTGAAGGTTGATCAACTTTGTCGCCAGTTGGCCTTCGTTGATGGGATCGAGGGCGATCACCTGGTCCCACTCGGCCTTCGCTTCCGCCTTCTTCCCCATATTATCGTATGCCTGCCCCAGCATAAGGTGGGTATGGACCCGCGTCGGCTCCAGCGCCAAGACCTGCTTAAAGGCGTCTACCGCCTCCTCCGGGCGATGGGCTTCCGTGTAGGTTTCGCCCAGGATCTCCCACGTATCCATGCCGCTGGGGATTTTCTGCACGGTCTGATTCAAAAGCGTGATCGCCTCGTCGTAGCGTTTCAGGGCGAGCAGAGAACGGCCCAACTCGGTCGAGGCGGCGATAGAGATGTCGAGATCGTTCGGATGTGTCCGGATCGCATCGCGGTAAAAGGTCGCCGCCTCCTCGAACTTTCCATCCCGGTAGAGCTCTTTTCCCTGGTTCAGCGGGCTTGGGGTAGGCCGAAGAGGGGCGGCAAGAACCGACAGGAGGATCATCGTGACCAGACTCACCGCAAGGATGCGCCATCCAAGTAGATTCTTTAGTGGAGCCGGTTCGGCCCTAAGGGGGTCCGAAGCACTCTCAACAGGTTGTCCAAGTTCACTCAAAGGAATGTCGTTCTTCATGTCCGCCTTTCAGAGCGACGGATCTAGGTCCCCTCGGTTGCAGACGGGGTAAGATTGTGTAAAATATCGCGAGACGTTTGCAGGGATTGTCCGTATCTCTGTTCAACACTCCACCACGAAACTCCTCCGCTTTGCACAACGTTTGTAGGTCGTCCCTGTCGGCGCTTCGAATTGAGGAGAGCGGCGTGGAGTTGTGGATGCCAAAACCATTTCTGTCTTGTGAGGGAGAGGGACATGCGAACGGACGCGGGCGCAGCCGATATGGTGGACCCCAAAGAACTCTTAAGTGTCATTACCGCCGTTAAAAAAGGCGATTTCTCGGCCCGGATGCCGCTGGATCAGACCGGAATTGCGGGCAAGATCGCCGATGGTCTGAACGACGTCATCGAGATGAATGAAAAACTGTGTGCGGAACTGGCGCGGATCAGCCGTGTCGTGGGCAAGGAAGGCAAGACGACCCAGCGCGCTACGATGGGCCATAGCGGCGGCGCATGGAGAGACTGTATCGATTCGGTCAATACCCTGATCGTCGATCTGGTACAGCCGACGACCGAAGTGGCGCGGGTCATCGGAGCGGTCGCGAACGGCGACCTGTCGCAAACGATGGCGCTGGAGATCGATGGCCGCCCTCTGACGGGCGAGTTCCTCCTGACCGCAAAGACCGTCAACACGATGGTGAACCAGTTGGGCGCCTTCGCTTCGGAAGTCACCCGTGTGGCGCGTGAAGTAGGCACCGATGGAAAGCTGGGTGGCCAGGCGGACGTCAAGGGCGTCTCCGGCACCTGGAAAGACCTGACCGACAACGTCAACTTCATGGCCAGCAACCTGACCGGGCAGGTGCGTAACATGGCCGATG
>Ga0207705_10000310_pt1 | contig 44931 bp, 37 predicted proteins | sample KBSC13metaG_FD_184314 | JGI IMG/M metagenome (GOLD analysis project Ga0207705, IMG submission 184314) | Corn rhizosphere microbial communities from Kellogg Biological Station, Michigan, USA - KBS C1-3 metaG (SPAdes) (version 2) | ecosystem: Host-associated > Plants > Roots > Rhizosphere > Soil ... | reverse complement strand
TGTGGGCGACATAGTTATACGGCGGCACGGTCTGGCCACGCAGCAGTTGCAGTCCCAGATGTACCAGGCTTGGCCCGTACGAGCTCGCCTCGTGAGACACAGAGCCAATCAACGGCGATTTGTCCCTGCGCATCTCCGCAATCGCCTCGGCGATGCAGTCCTGGCCCACCACCACCACCTGTTTTTCCCGCTTCAGTTCTCTCACTGCATCGACCGCGCCCAGGGCACTCGAATCGGTAGCCGCGGCGATCAGGATGTGCTTGTCTTTTGGGTGCCGCTGTAAAAAGTCAGTTACCAGTTTCCTGCTGCGCTCCCGCATTCCACGCGTATCCATGCGAACAAATAGTTCCACCGGCAGATCGGCGATCCCATTGCGCACGCCTTCGAACGCTCCCGTAATTCTGCTCTGCACCAGGGGTCCTGCCTCAGCCAGATCGAGTCCCAACACCCACTCAACTTTGCCGTCCCAGTTAGCCACCGCATGAGCAGCCAGGGTCTCACCCGCCTCAATGCCAACCCTATAATTGTCCACCCCAAAGTAAGTCGCATGAGGATGCGGAATATCGATGGCGATCAGCGGAATGTTCGCTCCGGCAATCTTGTCCCCAATCATCGGTGCGACCTCCTGTTCCACCTGAAATTCGATTACCAAATCGACTTTGCTGCGAACAAATTCTTCTGCGTTCTTGAGCGCCGTCGCCGCATCGTAGCAATTATCGAGAACCAGAAGATCGACTCCCACCGAAGCCGCGGCGTCCTTCAGGCTCTCCGCCACTTCATTGGAAAAGGGCATGTCGGCGCTCTGCCCAGCAAATCCGAAGCGCATCTTCTTCGGCCGGGTCACCTGCCGGTATAGCCCATCGGGAGACTGGGACAGATAGCCGCGATGCACAAACGTCTTCAGTATCCGGTAGACCGTCGTCTTCGAGATCCGAGTCTTGCGATGGATTGCCTCCAGCGTCATCGGCTGGTTCTCTTCCTGCAAAAGTTCAAGGATATCCAGCGCCTTCGACAGCACAGGAATCAAATAAAGTCTCTTCGTTGTTTTACGCACCGGCATGGTCTCCCGCTGAGGAGCGTCCACTCAGCCGATCCATTATCCGACAAAGCAGCCGTGTTTCGTTAATGAAATCAATAGCCTGCAAGGAATTCACTGCAAGAACGGGTCCTCTTGACAATCTAGTGGGAGAGCAATATACCTCTAGACAATCAAGAGGAGTCCTTCATGACCGGTAAATCCAGCGACCTTATCCAGGGAACCCTCGATATGCTGATTCTCAAAACCCTTGCACTGGAACCGATGCACGGCTATGGGGTTGCCCTTCGTATCGAGCAGATCAGCAACGGAGTTTTTCGCGTCAATCCCGGCTCACTCTTTCCCGCCCTGAGCCGCCTTGAACGAGCCTCACGCATCAAGGCAGAGTGGCGAGCGACCGAGAACAACCGCCGCGCCAAGTATTACCTGCTCACCGAGCAGGGCCGTAAAGCCCTCAAGGAAGAGACTCTGCAATGGAGTCGCCAACTAGCCGCCATCACCAGCATCCTCGAAGCCTGACGGAGCCATCATGCCAATTATGCGAAGTTTTCTTAGCGGAATCCAGGCGCTGTTCCACAAGGAGCAGCGAAGTCACGACATGGATGAAGAGCTTCAGGCCTTTCAGGAAGCCTCCATGCAGGAAAAGATTCGCCAAGGCATGAGCGATCGACAGGCCCGGCGCGCGGCCCGCGTTGAGATGGGCAGCACGGAGGCCGTGAAGCACAAAGTCCGTGCCTCCGGGTGGGAGTCCACCGCCGAAAGCATCTGGCAGGACATCCGCTTCAGCCTGCGTACGATGGCCAAAAGCCCCGGCTTCACTGCCGTTGCCATCCTCTCGCTGGCCCTCGGTATTGGGGGCAACACTGCCATCTTTACTCTCATCCATCAGGTACTCCTCCGCGATCTCCCCGTGCAAGATCCTCAGCAACTCGTCACCTTCGGCAATTCCGAGGGCGGCGGCGTCCTTGGCGGGGTCGATCTCGGCAGCTATAGCATGTTTCCCTGGTACTTTGCCCGCCAACTCCAGGCCAATCCCGGGCCATTCCAGGGTATCGCCTCTTACTTCAGCTTTTCTCCAAAAGTCAGCGTGCGCCTCTCCAGCGCGGGCAAAGCTACCGCGAACAACACTGCTATCTTCGTTCCCGCCAATCTCGTCTCCGGCAACTATTTCAGCATCATCGGAGCGCAACCACTCCTCGGCCGCGCCATCACTCCCGCAGACGACGCAACGCCGGGCAGCGGCGCCGTCGTCGTCCTCAGCTACCATTTCTGGCAGCAGACTCTCTCCGCCGATCCCGCCGTCATCGGCAAAACAATCACGATCAACCACACTCCTTTTGCAGTCATCGGGGTCATGCCTGAAGCCTTCCACGGTATTAAGCTCGATCTTGAGCCGACGGAACTCTGGACACCAATCACGATGCAAACGGTAATCCAGCAAGGCCCCTCTTTACTCACGCCGCAAAATGGTGCCTACTTCCTGCATCTTTTCGCTCGCCTCAGGCCTGAAGCCGCAACAAACAAAACCGCTCTTGCGCAAAGCCAGGCATGGCTCGACCAGCAGATCCGCACCGGCATCCGCGCGAATGAAGGCACGCCCATCTCACCAGCGCGTCAGCAGGAGATCAACCGTGCCACCGTTCCCCTCGTGTCTGCCGCCAACGGAGTCTCCTCCATCCGCAGCCAATATGGAGACTCTCTGCGGATTCTGATGGCTGTTGTAGGACTGGTTCTTCTTATTGCATGCGCCAACCTCGCCAACTTTCTCCTCGCCCGCGCCGCCAGTCGTCAGCGCGAAATCGCCACGCGTCTCGCACTAGGCTCCAGCCGCGCTCGCATCATCCGGCAATGCCTTATCGAAACCCTGCTTCTTGCCCTCTCAGGTGGCCTTCTCGGACTTGGCATCGCCTTCGCCACCACTCGCGCCCTTATCGTCTTTTTCAGCCAGGGCAATCCCTATATTGCGATGAGTTCCACGCCGGATCTGACCGTTCTACTCTTCACCCTCACCGTCTCTCTTGCGACTGGCCTTCTCTTCGGACTCGCCCCAGCCCTTACCGCCGCACGCACTGGTTCTGCCACCACACTAAGCTCCAACGCACGCACGGCGCAAAGCAGTGGAGGCAGGACATCGCGCTTCTGGCCCAAAACTCTCGTCACCGCCCAGGTTACGCTGTCGCTCCTTCTGCTTGTCGGCGCTGGCCTCTTCCTGCGCACCCTTCGCAATCTGCAAAATCAGGACTACGGCTTCGAGCGCAACCACCTTCTTCTGGCAAGCTTCAACGCCCAACTTGCTGGCTACAAGCCCAGCCAAACTCCCGCCCTCTATCAGACGCTTCTTGAGCACATTTCCGCTCTTCCCGGCGTTCATTCTGCAGCTCTCTCCGCCACGCCGCCCATCAGCAACAGCGCCTGGAACTCGACGATCGAGCTCTCCGGCTACACCCCCGCACCAAAAGAAAATATGAGTTCCATCCTTAACCGCGTCTCCGGCCAGTATTTCGAAACGGCGAACATCCCCATCATTGCCGGACGTTCAATCACCCCGGCCGACTCTGCCAGCAGCCTCAAGGTCGCCGTCATTAATCAAGCAATCGCGAACCATTTCTTCCCCAAAGGGGATGCTCTCGGCCGGGCCCTTACCATCAACATCGATGACGTCAAAGGCCCGTGGCGCATCGTGGGCATCGCCCGCGACACCAAAGCTCGCGGCCTGCGCGACGCAGAACCTACCAGGATGACCTACATCCCGTTAGCTCAAATCGACCTCTTCGTTCCGGCTAGTACCACGTCCTCCGCAACTTCGTCAGCCAAATCCGGCAGCAACCCTACGGCGGCCCCTCCTGTAGAAAATCAGGATCGCTTCGCCGGCACCATCCTTGTCCGCACCACTGGCGATCCAGCCAAAACCATTGCGGATCTCCGCGCCGCCGTAGCGGCCACCGACCCCAACCTCGCCCTGTTCAACATCGCCACCATCCACGATCAGGTTGCCACCTTCATGACTCGCGACGAACTCATCTCTTCGCTCACCGCCATCTTCTCCCTGCTTGCCCTGATCCTTGCCAGTATCGGCCTCTACGGCGTGATGAGTTATAACGTCGTTCGCCGCACGAACGAGATCGGTATCCGCATCGCGCTCGGCTCGCAGCTCGGCAGCGTGCTGTGGATGATCCTAAAAGAATCACTTTTCCTGCTCGTCATAGGAATCGCCATCGGCATTCCAGCCACGCTGGCTGCTGGCCGCGTGATTCAATCGCAGCTCTTCGGCCTGAAAGCCACTGACCCACAAACCATCGTCACAGCCATTCTGACAATCTCCGCGGTAACACTCATCGCAGCGTGGCTTCCTGCACACCGGGCAACCAAGGTCAATCCTGTTGTAGCTCTGCGTTACGAGTAGGCAAAGAAAATGCGCCGTCCCTGAACAACAGAGACGGCGCATTTTCTTTGGATAAATTCAAAGCACGCTACGCGTAGCTGGAGACACTCCGCGCATTCTTGCTGCCGCGCTCGCGCGTCACCTTATCCACATAGCCGCTCTCGGCCAGCGCCTTCAATGGATCAGCAGGAAATCCACGAGCAGTTCGCCACTCGCGAACCACGGGCCGCACATCCTGCCAGAATGCCGTACGGAAGCACTCCTCGGCTTCGACAAGGCGGCACGCATCCTGCAGCTCCGCCAGTTTTTCCTGATCTATCAATGACGCCTTTGCATAAAGTTCCTGCGCCGTGACAACCGACTGCACCATCGCCTCGGCCTTGCCTTTCAGATTGTGGCTCTGGTCGATCATGAAGGATATCTCCGCACGCTCCGCTGGAGCAGCGCTCACAATCTCATGGAAGATGCGGAACAACTGGTAAGGATCGATCGAGCCCAGGGTCAGGTCGTCATCGGCATACTTGCGATCGTTGAAGTGGAATCCTCCTAGCTGCCCCAGTTGCAACAGCCACGCCACAATCTGCTCGATGTTCGTGCCCTGGTAGTGATGTCCCGTATCCACCAGCACCTTGGCTTTCGGTCCGGCATTGCGCGCCAGCTCAAGCGCCATGCCCCAGTCCGCGATGTCGGTGTGATAGAAGTACGGCTCAAACGGCTTATACTCCACCAACATCCGCTGCCCTTCGCCCAGCGCTGAGTGAGTCTTGCCCAGTATCTCCTGCATCCATTCAATGCGCCGACGCACGCTCTGCGTACCCGGATAGTTTGAGCCATCAGCAATCCACAGCGAAATGTCCTTCGACCCGAGCGCCTTGCCGATCTCCACCGACTCCAGAAGATGTTGCAGCGCAATTCCACGAATCTCCGCACTAGGATTCGCAATCGACCCAAACTTATACTCCGCATCCTGAAACAGGTTTGGATTGATGCCACCCGACTTTACTCCATACTTCTTCTCCAACGCCTGGATCGCTGGAACATCTCCCTTTCCACCCGGCAGGTCCCACAACACATGCAGCGCAACCGTCGGGCTCGCTCCCGTCAACGCGTTGACCTCGGCGGCGTCGGCAAACTTCTCTTCCGTCGTCGTCGCGGCCCCTCCCTGCACAAACTTGCCAAAGCGCGTCCCTGTATTGGCGAACCCCCACGAAGGCACTTCAATCCGAAAATCATCCAGGGCAGCCCAGACCTTCGCCGCTTCTCGCTCTGCCGCACTTGCACCGTTGGCCGTTACCATCACCAAGTCACCTCGACTCAAAACAATCAACCGTAGAAATATACTCTCTATTGAAACACACCCAGACTGCACCTTCCCTCGACCTTTGTCAAAGAGATGCGTCAGACCGTTATAAAACCAGAATCACATCCAGATGGCGCGGCCCGTGCACGCCCTTGATCCTTGTCATCTCAATGTCTGCCGTGGCTGAAGGCCCGGAGAAAAAAGTCGTCGGCAACTCAGCCGTCCCTCGCAGCCGGTCCATCGCATGCGACACCGTCTCCACTACGTTAACCATATTCACAACGCACAAATGATAATCCGGGACCAGCGTCACCGCACGCCTGCCCTGTCCCGGCACGTTCTGCAAGACCACTGTTCCTGTCTCGGCAATCGCCACGGTCGAGCCAGTCAAGACCCCGTCAAATTTGTCCAGTTCAGCCGCCGCCATTCCCTGATCAACAACAAACTCAAAGCCCGCAGGCAGCCACTCCGAAGCGATCCCCGTCGGAACCACTATCCGATGCTTCCCCCGCGCAGTAAGCATCCTGGCCACGGCGTCCGCCACATCGCCGCGGCCGACCCGCACTACATGAGCGTCATAGTCTCGCAGCCGGTCTTCCAGTAACTCCAGCACAGCCTCGGGCTCCAACACCGCCGTCCGCCGATACTCCCGAGCCACAAGATTCCACGCGGCCTCCGACACAGCCGTGTCCGAAGTCCCTCCTTTGGCCAAGCGAATCCGCCGCAATATCTCAGCCCGTGCCGGATTAGAAGAAGTAGCAGCAGTCATCTCAGTTCCCATTCTTTCCCCGCTTCTCCCACCAGTCGCGGAAGGTCTCCTTCGGCATCTCCTGCAAGTCTCTCGCCTGCGTCCAGCCGCCCAGCATTCCGGGCAGCCAGCGAATCCAACCCACGCCCTGTCGGTCCTTGCGCACCAGCGGAATCTCGGCCATCCGTCCCAGCCGCTGCGCCGCCCGGAACCGGCGCTCGCTCTTGAATATCATCGCCATGGCGGTCATCGCCGCGGCCTCGAAGTCAAACAATCCAGCAATTCCCGCCGTATTCTGATTCACCACCTTCGCCCGCAGATGAATCAGGACCTCGGGAATATTGATTTTCACCGGACAAACTTCATAGCAAGCTCCGCACAGCGACGAGGCAAACGGCAGACTCTGCGCATGGTGCAGTTCCTGCAACTGCGGAGTCAGAATCGCGCCAATCGGCCCGGCATACACGCTCCCGTACGCCTGTCCTCCCGTCTGCCGGTAGACCGGACAGGCATTCTGGCAGGCTCCGCAGCGAATACAGTTCAGTGTCTGCCGCCCTTCTTTATCCGCAAGAATCTCCGTTCGGGCGTTGTCCATCAGCACTACATGAAACGTCTGTGGCCCATCGCCCTGCTTAACGCCCGTCCAGATCGAGTTATACGGATTCATCCGCTCGCCGGTAGCCGACCTCGGCAGCAACTGAAGCAGCACCTCCAGGTCCTGAAACCGCGGTACAACCTTATCGATCCCCGCAATCGTAATCAGAGTCTCCGGCAAAGTCAGGCACATGCGTCCATTGCCCTCGCTCTCGACGATGCACACCCCACCGGTCTCCGCGATCAGAAAATTCGCGCCACTCACCCCCGTCTTCACCCGCAAAAACTTCTCGCGCAAAAATACCCGCGCCGCATCGGCAAGGTCCTGCGGCGTTTCGCCCAACCCCGGCAGATTCATCTTCCTCTGAAAGATCTCGCGAATCTGTTGCCGATTCTTATGCAGCGCCGGAACCACGATATGCGATGGCTGATCTTCTCCAAGCTGAATAATCAACTCCGCCAGGTCGGTCTCATAGGCGTGAATCCCGGCCGTCTCCAGGACGTCATTGAGATGAATTTCTTCGGTCGTCATCGACTTGATCTTGATGACTTCCTCCGAGCCACTCGCCTTCACCAGCCCTGTCACAATCCTCCGGGCCTCCTGCGCATCGCGAGCCCAATGCACCACCCCGCCCGCCCGCGTGCAGTTCTCTTCAAACTGCTCCAGGTAGAAATCCAGGTGCTCCATCGTATGCTGCCGAATCTGCTTCCCTGCCTCGCGCAACTGCTGCCAGTCCGGCATCTCTGCAACAACACGCGCCCGCTTTGCCTGAATCACATCCGTGGCATGGCGAACATTCTTCCGCATCTGCGTATCGCCCAATGCAGTCTTCGCCGCCATCGGAAACGTTGGCGAAGTCTTCGGATCTAAAGCCACCCCGCTCACCGCTGCGCCCCCTCATCTCCAGCCAAAATCTCCGCCAGATGCACTGTCTTTACCCCAGTCCGTTGCCGGTGCAACGCTCCCTGAATATGCATCAGGCAACTATTGTCGCAAGCCGTACAAGCCTCGGCCCCCGTGTTCAACACCGCCGTTGTCTTCTCCGACAACATCGCGCTCGATACCTCGGCATTCTTAATGGCAAATGTCCCACCAAACCCGCAGCACTGCTCCAACCCTTCCAGCGGAACCAGGTCGATCCCACGCACTGCCTTCAACAGCCGAAGCGGTCCATCTCCCAGCTCAAGATTCCGCAGCCCATGGCAGCTCGCGTGATACGTCACCCGATGGGGATAATAAGCGCCGACATCCTCTAGCCCCAGCCTCCGCGTCAAAAACTCCGAAAACTCAAATACACGAGGTAGCAGAGCATCCACCTCCGCCATCAGTTTCTCGTCCTTAAACGAAGCGGCCATCTTCGGATAATGGTCCTTCATCATGGCCACGCAGCTCGAAGACGGCACCACAACCGCCTCGGCCTCGCGAAACTGGTCAACAAACCGCTGCACCAGCGGCATGGCCTCAAGTTGATAGCCGGTGTTGTAGTGCATCTGACCGCAGCATGTCTGTCCGGCTGGAAACTCGACCGTATGTCCCAGCCGTTCCAGCAGCTTCACCACTGCTTTACCGGTCTCAGGAAACAGTGTGTCGTTGTAGCAGGTAATGAATAACGAAACTCGCAGGATCAAACCTCCAGCCGCGCAGAAGTCAGCAGCACCGAATTCAATAGAGAGTATATTTCCCCAACGCAAATTCCGTCAGGTAGGATAGTACCCGGCACAGCACCACCACCATCATTGCACCATCAACGAGGCCTGCGTGGGAACCAATCCGTTTATCGGCGTCATTTATCACTGGATCGGCGGCTTCGCCTCCGCCACCAACTTCATCCCCTTTCGCGCCATCAAGCGCTGGTCGTGGGAGATCTACTGGCTCATCCAGGGCTTCGCCGCCTGGATCGTCGCGCCCGTGGTCCTTGCCTACATCTTTGTGCCCAACCTCTTCGGCATTCTGCACACGGCCTACGCCACGCATCCGTCGGACGTGCGCTACGCCTTTCTCTTCGGCGCGCTCTGGGGCATCGGCGGCCTCACCTTCGGCCTCGCCATCCGCTATCTCGGCATCGCGCTGGGTTACGCCATCGCGCTTGGCCTCTGCACTGCCTTCGGCACGCTGATCCCGCCCATCTATACCGGCCAGATCACCACGATCATGCACGAGACCTCCGGCCAGATCATTCTGCTTGGCGTCGCCATCTGCATTATCGCCGTCGCCGTCAACGGAGCTGCAGGCTGGTCGAAAGAGCAGGAGACCACGCCCGAAGAAAAGGCCGAAGCGGGCGAATCAGACTTCTCCTTCGCTAAAGGCATCGCCGTCGCCATCTTCGCCGGCATTATGAGCAGCTTCTTCGCCTTCGGCCTCGCCGCCGGCAAGCCAATCGGCGACATCGCCAAAACAGTGCTTCTCGCCAATCACCGTCTCGACCTCTGGCAGAATCTTCCCATTCTCATCGTCGTTCTTTGGGGAGGCTTCCTCACCAATTTCATCTGGTCCGCCGTCCTCATCATCAAGAACAGCTCAATCAAGCAGTTCTTCGGCGCGCCCGGCACCAACCCCATGCGCGCCTCGCACTCCTCCGGCGACACCCTGGTCGACTTCGACCCGCTCGACGCCTCTACCTACGACCGTCTTGCCCCTAAAACTCTCGTCGCCAATTACCTCTTTGCCGCGATGGCCGGAGTCATCTGGTACTTCCAGTTCTTCTTCTACTCCATGGGCCAGACCAAAATGGGCAAGTACGACTTCTCCAGTTGGACCCTGCACATGGCCTCGATCATCATCTTCGCCACGCTGTGGGGCCTCGCTCTCAAAGAGTGGCGCGGCACCAGCACACGCACCAAATGGCTGGTCGCCACCGGTCTCTTTCTCCTCGTAGGCTCAACCGTAGTCGTAGGTTACGGCAACTACCTAAAGGCCACGCAGGATGCAGTAACAGCCGCCATGCTCCATTAGTAGATGGTTCTAGAGCTTTGGCTTGGGTACTGGAATTGTCATCCTTCCGCAAAGCGGGAGGACCTTCTGTTGCAATTGCTTGTTCGTCACGCATACCCACAGACGTCCGGGTGCCGGGGGCCCCATCCTTTGCAGCCTCACCGCAAAGGGTGGGAAGTACGCCCCTGCTGAACCTACCGCTCAAAACCCATCCGTGATACCGTCGCAAAAAGCAGCCATGCCCAACTGGAAAACCATCCTGAGCTACGACGGAACTCCCTATCACGGCTGGCAGATCCAGCCCAACCTCCCCACCATTCAGGGAACCCTCGCCCAGGCCATCCACCACATCACCGGAGAATCTGTCCTCCCACAGGGCTCAGGTCGCACCGATGCCGGGGTCCATGCCCTTGCCCAGGTGGCCTCCTTCTCCATCGAGTCCCCCATTCCTCCCGCCAACTTTCACCGGGCACTCAACCACGCCCTCCCCCCAAGCATCCGTGTCCTCTCCATCGATCACGCCCCGTCCGACTTCCATGCACGCCACAGCGCCATCTGCAAAACCTACGAGTACCGTATCCACCCCACCAGCAGTATCTGCTCGCCGATGCTTGCACCCTACGTCTGGCCCTGTCCCTTTCCTCTGAACTTCCAACAACTCCAGCATGCGGCCACCCACGTCGCAGGCACCCACGACTTCACATCTTTCGCCGCTGCCGACCCGGACCTCGCCACACGCACCGCCGAACTATCTTCCGACCAACCACAACACGCAACCTCCATCCGAACCATCCACCACTCACACTGGCGTCAGCAAGAAGGCATCTTCATCTACCGAGTCACCGGAACCGGCTTCCTCCACCACATGGTCCGCAACCTGGTAGGTACCTTCGCCCAGGCAGGTACCGGACGCATCCCCGCCCACGCCATCCCTAAAATTCTGGCAGCCTGCAACCGCTCCGCTGCCGGTCCCACCGCTCCCGCCTCCGGCCTCTTCCTTGCAGAGGTCAAATACTGATGTCAGCCACTGCCCAACACCGGATCACCCGCCTCGCCGCCCTTACCGCAGTCCACCGCGCCTTCCACTGGCTCCACCTTCACCAGCCTCAGCTCCGCCAGTGGCAATTGGAGATGGTCCGTATACCCGCCCCTCCTTTCGCCGAATCCGCTCGCGCCGCCTGGTTCATCGACCGCTTCCACCATCTGGGCCTCACCAACATCCACCTCGACGAAGAGGGCAACGCCCTCGCCGAGCTGGCCTCAGCAGAACCTTCCATAGACACTTCCTGCATTCTTCTCTCCGCCCACCTCGATACCGTCTTCCCCGCCGGAACACTGTGCGACCCTACCGAGTCCGGCCTCCGCATCTATGCTCCCGGCATCTGCGACAATGCCGCCGGACTCACCGCTCTGCTCAGTATCGCCGCCGCCCTGCGCTATGCCAATATCAGCCCACCCATCCCCATCCTCTTCGCCGCCAATGTAGGCGAAGAGGGTCAGGGCGATCTGCGCGGAATGCGTCATCTCTTCGAGCAGGGCCGTTATCGCAACCGTATTGCGGCTGCTCTTGTTCTCGAAGGCGGCGGCACCCACACCGTCGTCACTCGTGCCCTCGGCAGCCTGCGCCTGCGCATCACCGTCACTGGACCCGGCGGCCATTCCTGGATCAACGCGGGAGCGCCCAATCCTATCCTCATCCTCAGCCGCATCCTCACCGCCATCGCGGACATGGAACTTCCCGCCGCGCCTCTAACCACCCTCAACGTCGGCCACATCTCGGGAGGCACCTCCATCAACTCCATCCCCGAAAGCGCCACTGCTCTGCTCGACCTGCGCTCTACCGATCCCGACCATCTCCACGCCACCGAAACCGCGGTTCAGAAGATCTGTGATCGTTTCATGGCCATAGCTATCCCGCAAAACGCCAAGGGCACACCCGAAGTTACGATCCAAAACATCGGCAATCGTCCCGCCGCCGTCCTCCCTGACAACTCTCCCCTGCTTGACACCTTGCGCGCGGTAGACCGCCATCTCACCCTCCGCACCGAAACCCACCTGGGCTCTACCGATGCGAACATCCCTCTTTCTTTAGGAATCCCCGCCATGGCCATCGGCACCGGAGGCATCGGAGGAGGCATTCACACTCTGCAGGAGTGGTACGATCCAACTGGTCGCGAAACCGCCCTCCGCCGCATTCTGCTCACCCTTCTCGATACCACCCAGATCCTGCAAGACATCTGACTACTATGAGCGCTCACTGCTAGTTCCATTAAATGGCTGCTCAAGCAGGCTGCGGACCTCATCGTCGCTGGTCTGCGCAAAGTCTCCGTACCACTCCCCTACCGCAGTGAACTCCATCGGCGTATAGAGACACACGACGGCATCAGCTTTCTTTTCGACCTCCTCACAGACTGAACGCGCGGCCACCGGCACAGCAACGACGATCTTCTCTGGATGCAATTGCCGAAGAGCAGCCACAGCGACGCGCATCGTATAACCGGTCGCCAGCCCGTCATCAACCAGAACGGCTGATTTGCCGCTTACCTCCAAAGGCGAACGGTCTCCCCGGTACAACCGTTCGCGCCGTTCCAACTCATGCCCTTCCCGTGCCGCGATCTCTTCGATCTGCGAAGCCGCGATCTTGAGAGCGTCAATCACCTCGGCATTGAGCTCGCGTATTCCACCCGAGGCGATTGCCCCCATGGCCAACTCCTCGTGGCCTGGCGCGCCTAGCTTCCGCACAACAAAGATGTCCAGCGAAGCATTCAGGGCAAGGGCGACCTCAAACGCAACCGGAACACCACCGCGCGGCAGTCCCAGCACGAGTACCTGCGCTGGCTCTTCAGCAGCATTCTGCTCGAAGAATTTCCGGAGCTGCACGCCCAATTTTTGACCGGCATCCCTTCGATCACGAAATAGCATCTTTGTTCTCCTGCGCGCAAGATGCAAGGCTAATCAAGCCGGAATTTTGCGATGCTGGCCTCTGTAGTCGCCTCTTCCAACTTGCTGCTAAAACTTTGCAGGAGTTCCTTCTGCTCAGTAGTTCGCGCCAGCCTGAGTAAACAAGGCAATTGGCACCACCAGAGCAACGCTTCATGCGACTCCCGGTTGAAATATAGCTGGCCTTCATCATCATGCAGACCAATAAGCCAGCGGAAGTCAGGGTCCTCCCATAACTCCGGAGAGAAGCCGAATCTGATCTCCGATCTTCGATCTTCCGAAGGTTCAGGATCGAGTGACTGTTCCGTAGCGTTGCAAGCATACAGAAATGCAAGCCGAATGCGAGCTGCTGTCCGCCAACTCTCCTCTCCCACAATGCCCAAAGCAGTAAAAGCCGTGGCAAAGACATCGCGCAGGCGCAAGCGATCAAAGAGCGCCAACGCAGCTTGCTCCGTCTGTTCGGCATCCACCCTGTGCGCCAGAGCTTCAAGAACGATGTAGGCCAACGGAACTCCCCACACTTTAGTATTCGCCATGCCAGTGGGTACATCTGTCAGCACGGTTCGCGTTGGAGCAGACCATGGGAAAGAAAACCCAGTCTCAAGCTGCGGCAGTTGGATGAGCGATTGGATCGTCTGTTCAAAACGGCGCGCGATCGCTTCATTCTCAGGTTCCGTCACGCCGGGCGCCGTTGGCCAGCTCTCGGCGAGACAAATCTTGCGGGCTTCGCCGATCACCTGCATGGCACGCTGGATCAAGGGTTGGATCAACTCTTCTTCGGCGGCGTCCCGCTCGTATTTCAACCTGTCTTCAGGCCATCGGTGATCCACAAGCGCGGCCTCCTCGCTCGCTGCCGCCGCCAATCTTTCCATCATCGCCGGCGCAAGAAGTTCAAGAATCGCCTCGTGAACAGAAGCAAGCCTGAAGCCGAAGAGTGCCCCCTCCAGGTCCTCTACACCTGTGCCGTGAAGCGCATCGCAAAGCCGGTCCCAAGGATGTTCCAAATCCGTCTTCAATTCGCGCCAATCGAGCAAAACTAAGTACTGGTAAGCCCCCAGATCGATGTGCAAGCCAAAGGAGCTCAGTTCGCTGACGCGGCGTAGATACGATAACCCGTTCGCGGTATTCCGATAGGCGATCACAACCGAACCGTCCACCGGCAACGCCAGGCCCTCTCGCAGACTGCACCGAAGCAGCGTACCACTAGCTTTGTCCTGATAAGCGACCGAGCGGCGCACCGTGCCATGGGTGGATGCGAATTTATTGTGATAAACGATCAGTGCGCGTTCATCGCCGCGGCGGTTGGAATAGGCGAAGACATTTTCATCAACAGTTCCATCCTCTTTCCAGAAGTCATAGAGCAGGAAGTGATCGCTCTCGGCGAAGAGTGCTCGATTGTGCAACAGCGGAGCGATCTCGCGCTGATGGCGATCTACAAGCCAGCCATTTTCGGCTTCATCGAAGCGGGGGCGGTAGAACTCCATGCCATATTTTTCCGTGAGGCCCTGTACCTGGCCATGGCCAAACATCGGCAGGCCAGGCAGGGTCGCCATCATGGTCGTCACCCCGAAATATTTGTCACCACTTCCGAACTGATCAATTGCCGTACGTTCATCGGGATTGCTCATAAAGTTAACGTAACGCTTCATGATGCCCGGATCGAATTCCAGAGTATTCTTCAGCACCTGCCGGTATTTGGCGTTCTGTTCGTCGCGCATCATATTCATAAAAGCGCTGTTATAGACGCGATGCATCCCCAGGGTTCGGACGAAATAACCTTCCATCAGCCAGAATGCTTCGGCCAGCAGCAGCGTCCCCGGGACCTCTTCTGCCACGCGGTCGACAACTTCGCGCCAGAACTCCTCTGGAATGGCGGCATCGAACTCGGCGGGAGTCAAACCGCATTCGGCGCGAGACGGAATGGCTCCTCCACCTCCGGGCGATGGGAACCAGAGTCGCTGGATGTGACGCCTGGCCAGTGTCATTGCAGCATCGAAGCGAATGATCGGGAACAGACGCGCAACATGCAGGATGGTTTGAATAACCTGCTCGCGCACCACCGCGCTGAGATAGTTCAGTTGCGCCGTGTCATTCCAAGGAAAGCTGGTGCCGTCGTTACCGTGGTAGATATAGCTGGTTTCTCCGGTCCAGTTGTCCCGGCGGCGAAAGACGACTGCGGCATCGGTCTGCTCGTAATAATGGTCTTCGATCTTGATTTCGATACGGTGATCTCCAGAGAGATCGGGCCCATTGAATTGATAGGCAGGGTAAGGGCAGTCCGGCCGCGAGAGAAACCATTCCGGGTGATGGATGACCCAGCTTGAATCGATTCCCATGTGGTTTGGAACCATATCGCTGGCAAGACGAATGCCCCGAGCCTGTGCCCTGTCGCGCAGGTTCGTGTAGCCCGGCTCTCCACCAAGGTCGGCAGCGATGGTGTAATCATAGAGCGAATAGGCGGATGCGACCGCCTCTTCATTGCCGCAGAACCGCTTGATAATACGAGAGGCGCGACTGCGCTCCCAGATTCCGATCAGCCAGAGACCATTGATGCCTTGACGCGCAAGGGTATCCAACTCTTCGTCTGGAATTTCGTTGAGCCGCTGGACCGGGCGGCCATACTGCTTCGATAGCTGCGCCAGCCAGACGTAAGTGCTCTTGGCAACCAGGACGGTGTTGGGCATCCATTCTTTGTCCGGGCTGAACCTCTCATACTCCTGCTGGGCGGTGAACTTCGGCACTTCGAGGTTTTGGTCTTGCTGAAACCGCGAGTTCGTCCTCGGGTGGATGAAAGGCTTTTCTGTAGCCGGATGAAAGCGCATCCAGATGGCAGCCTCTTCTTCGCGCAGGATGTCTTCGGCCACGATCACGGCCCGCAGATTTTCTCCAAGATAGTCAGCCCACCGGGTGCGTATAAATTCAAGCTGGCTGGCCAGCGATTCCGGTGCAACCAGAACGGGAGCGCGCAGCATATCGAAGAGGTTCGGCATTCCCGGCTCGGTTGAAGACTCGCCGCCAAAGTAATCGCGGAAACCTTCTACCACCTGAGGATAGATGCTGCCCGCCTCGAGATCGGAGTCGTCAAATAACTCCCGGAATGGGGCAAACGCTGGATTGGCATTCGCTGCCCACAACAAAAGAAGCTCCTCAAAGGCGGCGGCGGAGTGTGCCATGCCATCCGTGGACCCACGAAGCCATTCCGCGGGCATCTGCCAGCCCTGATAGACCGAAGTAGAGGGAAACTGCTCGACGAAAGCAAGCAACAGACTATCGAAGGAGGTCTCGCCAACCCGCTCTCGAAACCACCCGAGCGCCCGGACAATAATACCTGGATCGACATGTTTGCGGTAGTGGGCAATCAGAGCGTGGCTGGCTTCGTCGATCAGCCCCATCGCATAGAGAGAGGCCGCATTCACGGTACGAGGGTGGTCCTGGTGAGTGCTGCGTACTTCGTTGATGCGATGCGCCAATTCCCTGCTGCCAGCCAGATTCGCGAAGACAGCATTTCCACTAAATGAAAATAGAACTTCCTTCACTTTGTAGCGGTCACGAGCGGCACGCGAAATGTGAAATTCCATCATCAAGCTATGGTCCCTTCTGGCAAGTTGCCGAAGAATCTTCGATCCGGGTACTTCCGGAGGACACTCAGGCGCATTCGGACGTGACCCTCCGCTCGTCGGAACTGCTGAATATAGAGATGCTTCCTCGATGATTTATGGGGGCTTGTGTCATCTCCTCCCTGAGCATATCGAAGGATGGAAGCCACGGTATATGTCGTTTTTCTGAAACTCTGCCACTCGGTACTCCCTGTCGTACCGCAACTGCCTCCATGGTTGTCTGGTCTCTTTAATCACATAAGCAAGACATTTAAAGCCGCGCATCTCTATAATGACGGCTACACAACGAGCCGTAGCTATTACGGTTCGTTAAGCCAGCACTAAAGCTGGGAAACCAAAGCGGCCTGGTTCTGCACGACCTGATCCGGAAGCCACAGTACTCGAACGAGGAAAGGCTCGACTATTAAAGTCCATCTTGTTAATCCCAGCGATAATTCCTTTGGAACCGCAGTTATCACGCCGCGATGGCTCTTTGTTCTAGCTGCCGCCACCCCTGCCAGCGCCGGAGACCCCATCCTCGTCGATGAATCCCTGGAACAGATTGTGCCTGAATCCATCTCTGCCGGGGATATCGTCGGAATCAGCGTCCACACCGGCAATGCCATGCGCGGCTACGAGGTCGGTCGTATGGCGCGTGCCCGTGGCGCCTGGGTCGTCTACGGCGGCATCCACGCGACCCTCTTTCCCGAAGAATCCTTTGAACGCGGCGAGGCCCACTGTGTAGTCAAAGGCGATGGCGACCTCGTCTGGGCCAAAGTCGTCACCGATTGTATCGCAGGCAAACCGGGTACGATTTACGATGGCGGCCGTCTCGAAGGGAGCGAGTTTATTCCCGCACGATGGGACCTGATGCCGCGCGATAAATATATGTGGGCCTCCGTCCAGACTACCCGTGGATGTCCAAAGCACTGCTCCTTCTGCAGCGTCTGGCGTACCGACGGACAGAAACCCCGCCAGCGCCAGTTTCAGAAGGTCATCGACGAGATTGTCGCCCTGCGGCGCATCGGCTTCCGCTTCATCGCTCTCGCCGACGACAACTTCTATCCCGTCACCCTCACCGATCTCCGCCTGGCGCGCGAGCAGAACAATACCGCCCGTCTCGAAGAACTCACCAGCATTCGCACCGAGCGTTTCCGGCTCATGGAAGAACTGGCCAAGCTGCCAAAAGACATGGTCTTCTTCACCCAGATCACGATGGAGGCAGGTGAAGACGGCGAGTATCTCGACGCCATGCGCAGGGCCAACATCAAGGGCGCTCTGGTTGGCGTGGAAGCCGTCACTCCCGAGGGACTCAAAGCAGTCTTCAAAGACTTCAACTACTCTGGCGAGGCGCTTGCAAAACAACTCCAGACATTCAAACAACACGGCGTACACGTACTCGGATCATTCATCTTCGGACTGCCAACCGACAAGCCCGCAACCTTCGATGCCACCGTAGAGATGGCGTTGAAGGCAGGAGTGACCTTCGCCCAGTTCGTCATGATGACGCCATTTCCCGGTACCGTGGACTTCCTCCGCTGGGAGAAAGAACAGGCGGAACACCCAACACTGGTTGGCGATGTACCCATCACACGCTACTGGTTGATTCCGATTGCCGTCCGCCCGAAGATGTTCACGCCGCACCCATCGATGAGTTCGGATGAGATTCGAGAGCGAACGCAGAGAGTCTGGGACCGCTTTTACAACTGGAGCGCCATCTGGCAGAGGTCGGCTTGTACGCCAAGTCTAAAATCGCGGGTCGCCTTTATGTTCCTGTCGAAGCTCTACCGCCAGATGTATGCGGGCACCGGGATCTCCACCGACAGCGCACGCCGCAAGAAATCGAAGAAATGGGCGCGCTGGACTGCCGGGCAGTGCAGAAAACTCTTTCAGGCAAAACCCATGCCGGAGCTGCAATCACCCGTCTGGGAGCTCGATTTCTCGTTCAACGGTCAACGGCCTACGTTTCTGAATGCCGAAAAACAAAGTCAGGCAGGTCCATTCTCCGTTCTCCCATAGCTTCACCAGAAACCTGAGTGTCCCATGTTCTCCTTTGGGGTATAGGCATCTCTTCCTTGCATCGGTCACAAAAACAATGCACCTGATCCTGTGCATTTCCTCTATCCACCCGCCCCGCTCGGGATGTTATACTGAGGTTCGGATTGCTCACCGCACCTCTCGCGTTCTAACGTAAGAGAATCAATGCGGAGGTGGCGAAATTGGCAGACGCACTAGCTTGAGGTGCTAGCGCCGCAAGGCATAGGGGTTCAAGTCCCCTCCTCCGCACCAATCCAAAGAATCAATAAGATACGAGAAGGCCAGCCCGAAACGGCTGGCCTTACTTTTCGTCACTGTCACGGTTTTTGTAGCGGTAATAACTCGTGCTCAATCCCATTAACGGAGCATTCGCCCCCGTGCGTGACTCATCAACACCTCTAGGACGGCAACGAATCACCCGAGAGACATGGGCAAACATAGCTGCTGGCCAATTCAGATCGCAGCCGAAGCACTACCGACTTCTCCCGCGTCGGCTCTGAAGAAGTCCTCCAGAGTCTGCGCGGGCCTTCCCGTAACGGTACGAATCGTATCGGTAACGCGGCGAGGCTCTTCATCCCTTCGTTTTTCAGACGATCGAAAGTATCGCCAAAGATGCGACAGATGATCGAGCGCGTGAGGATTGAGGTGGCCTCTCACGGCGTCGGCCCACTGCTCATCCGTGATGTCGACATACCGTATCGGCCGCTGAAGCACGGCGCTGAGCGTGTCGACGATTTCCTTCACTGTGGGTGTTGCGGAGATCAGATCATACGCGCTTGCGGAAGGAACCCGTGGATCCGCCAGGAGCGTGGCCGCCACACGAGAGACGTCCTCTGCGCCTACCAGAGGGATTGTGGCGCTCCCGTCGCCCCATGGCAGAAATACAGTGCTCTGTTCGGCGACACTCTTTTTTACCAGCGCCCGCACGTTTTCATAGTATGGCGGCGCGTGCAGATGAACCACTCCCACCTCTGCCCAATCGAAGATGCGATCTGCCAGTCCATGTTGCATATTGCGAAAGCTCGGTGCCTTGCGAGCGCCCTGGAGTTGGGAATTGTTCACGACAAGCTCGGTCTCCGCTTCGCGTGCGGCCATGGCAAAGATCGTTGTAGCTTCCAGCAGCCCATCCGATACGGAATAGGTAAAGTAAGCGCGCTTTATTCCTCTGAGAGAAGCGCGAACGGAGTCTCGATCCAACAGATCCCCTTGCACAACTTCCGCACCGAGATCCCGGAGAGCGTCGGCCCTTGCATCGAGCGTATGGACGAAGGCACGAACCGGAATACCCTTATCGAGCAAAAGGGCTGCTATTTGGCGTCCTGTGGAACCTTGTGCGCCGCCGGCCGCGCCGGTGACGAGTATAGGCTGAGACATTTTTATTCTCCTTGATGAGATGCGTTTCGGGAAAATTGACCCGCTTGCTGAGGTGCATGGCGCGATGGTGCTAGCACGCCATGGAGTTGGTATAGGCCATGACGTTTCTCCAAAAGTGGGTGTTAATGCGGCTTGATCTGAATTAGGATCCGGTCACATCGGCGATGCGGACAGGAGCCGCCAGGGAGTCCGGACGCAGCAGCCAATAGAAAGCAACGACATGCGTGATCATCAGCATAGGCACGTAGAGGATCGGTATCGCATAGGTTGCGCCCAACTGCCCCGCCAGCGCCGGAAGGCCGACATGGATAGCGTGGTAGTAGTCGAGGAGGATGTCGGCCGCTCCCACAAGATTGAAGGCGACGACGAATAACCAAAACATCGGACGTACCCTTACCGTGAGAAGGGCCAACATGGCCAGAATCCCGGTTGCAAAGTCGCCGCAGGCCGCGAAAGTGGCGAAGCCAGCAGGCAGGCTAGGGCCGACGACGCCTGAAAGGATGAAGACGAGCCCGAAGAAACGGAAGCTGTGCAACGTAGCGATCATGCGTTGCGCTTCAAACCGACCCATCGATTTGAGTCTGGGCAGAACATACACATTGAAGCAAAGCAAGCACGCAACATAACCTAAAACGAGTTGCGTTAAGAAGAGAATTTGCGGCGACATATGGCCTCCTACCCGCATAGGATTACATATATCATCTAATGGATTCAGATTTTTTATGAATTAAGAACGGGCGGATGTGTGGTGAGATGATTGCCAGCATCCTATAATGGGCTATGCGTTACCGGCCCGAACACAAAGTTGAAACCCATCAGAAGATTGTGAAAGACGCTTCGCGGCGCATTCGCGCCGAAGGGATAACCGGAACTGCGGTTTCAGCCGTAATGCGGGACGCCGGCCTGACCCACGGGGGCTTTTACAAGCATTTCGGAAGCAAGGACGAGTTGCTCATGGAGTCGCTGGGTGAAGCATTCCAGGAAATAGCTGACCGGCTTGCTCATGCCGCCGAGCAATCCCAACCCGAGACGGCGTGGAAGGCCATAGTGAAGACCTACCTGAGCCTGGAATATTGTGACCACGTCGAGTATGGATGTCCCTTGACGGCTCTTGGGTCCGAGTTGGCGAGGGCCGATAAGGCGATGAAGCCCCAGATCTTTGAGGAACTAAAAAAATACAAGAATCGAATGCTTCCGTTTATGCCTGGCCAGCGAACTACCGACAAAGAGCGCGCTTTCTTTTCCATCTTTTCAACGATGGTTGGGGCAACTGAAATCGCGCGGATGCTGCCAGAGCCAGCGATGAGAGAGAAAGTGCTGGCGAGCGCAAGAGACCTTCTCTTACGTAGTTTTTGAGTTTTCGGGTCTATCTAATTGACAGTGGGACAGATGCCAACGCTCGTACCCATAGACCGGTAAATCAAGAAACACCATTCTCAAAACGTTGTGAACGGGGCTTAGCACTCATTGAGTGCCACGGACGCTCGCTGAGTGACTCGGCGATTTTTCGCCAATCGGTACGCTGGTTGGCGCTAGAATCGACAATGGCATGGAGCTGAGACTTCTGGGTATCTCTGGAGGAACATATCATGAACTGGCGCACGCTCACTCTCCTCACACTGGTCAATCTCGGAATCTTGAGCTTTCTGTTGCTTCACCGGACACGGACCGTTGAAGCAAGTAGCGCTTTACCGGTCCTTCGAGGTAGCGGACTTGAGATCGTGGATGCTCAGGGAAAGGTTCGGGCATCGATCCAACTGGTACCGGCAGGGCCCGCAATAAAGGCAGACGGTTCGGTTGTGAAGGACGGGAAGATCTACCCGGCAACAGTGCTTTTTCGGCTGATTCGCGCTGACGGACGCCCATCCGTGAAGATTGCGACGTCAGAGCAAGGCTCGGGACTTAGCCTGAGCGGAGGGATCGATCCCACCTACATTGTATTGAGCGCCGATGGCGGAGACCCGACTCTCACCCTGACCAACAAGGACGGACGTCGACAGATCATCAAGCCGTAACCCAATGATTGACGACGCTATCAGGCCAAACCACTGATTGAGCTGGAACAGGAGCCTTGAGGCATTGCGAGTGGGCCCTCGGCTGCACGGAACTAAATTCAGCCGCGTGCCGCCAGGCTCGTCATTCCGAGCGAAGCGAAAAGCCGCCGTTTTACCAACCCGGTCCTCGACGTACCTTATTTACCTCTAAATAATCAGGAGAAGCTGTTGAAGCCAGGCCTATATAGACAAGGACTTCCATTATCAGGCGCCTCAGCCCATCGGCTTGAATCCTACCAGCAACGCGACGAAGAGCACTCCAAAGATAATCACCAACAGGGGAAACCACCGGTCCAGCCAGGACTCCGTTTCATGTCCATGCGACGTACTCATCAAGAATTCTCCTTTTCTCTCTCCCAAGCATCCTAACCGAGAATCAAATCCACACTCAATCTTTGTCGTCCGGCCCCGCATTTCACACGGCGGCACTTGACGCGCCTGTTATCCTTAAACGAAGGAACGCTGTTGAAGCCCGGCCAATTCCAAGCCGGGCTTCCGCACTTAAGTCCGAACAGAAGTCCAGACCTAAAGTATTTGTTTAGAATACTTTGAGTACTTAATACGGGGGGAGGGGGGTACTATCATGTCCGATCCAATCTACAGATTTCCAGGCGCGCTAAAGTGCTCTCTCCAATCGCTGCCCTGCGTTCTGCTGGCAGTCCTGCTTCTCGCCCCGATTGCTCACGCCCAGCTTCCCGCCGGGACCACCGACAGCACTGCCGCCAAGGCCCAAAGCCCGTCCGAGCAGGACCCTCTCCGCGCCCAGGCCGACGCCGCGCTCGACCAGCACGACTTCCCTGCTGCCCTCAAGGCCCTCACCTCTCTCGCCGCCAAATATCCCACCGACGCCCATCTCCTCTACGACCTAGGCTTCACCCAGGAATCGCTCGACCAGACCTCCAACGCCGCCGAAACCTATCGCCGCGCCGATGCCGCCGATCCGAAATACTTCGAGCCCCATCTCTCTCTCGGCCTGCTCCTCGCGCGCACCGGCCAGCACGATCCGGCCCGCGCCGAATTGCTCACCGCGACCACGCTGACGCCTTCCACCGATTCTGCACTCAAAGCCCGCGCCTACCGCGCTCTCGCCCGTCTCGATCAGGCAAGCCGCCCCGCCGATGCCGGCAACGAGCTGCTCGAAGCCATGAAGATCTCCCCTGAGACCCCCGACGACATCATCCTCTCGGGCGAGCTCGCCGAAGCCGCAAACGACCTTCCCGCCGCCGAGGCCGCCTACCGCCGCCTGCTCACCGCCGATCCCGAAAACGCCACCGCCACCTCCGCTCTCGTCCATCTCCTCGAGCGCGAAAAGAAGTCCGATCAGGCCGAAGCCCTGCTCACCGCCGCGCTTGTCAAAAATCCGGACGACCCCACCCTCAACGCCCAACTCGCCAGCCTCTACGACTCTCAGAACCAGCCGGAAAAGGCCATCCCCCTCATCGAAAAGCTCCACACCGCCCAGCCCGGCGACCCCAACCTCACCCGTCTGCTCGCCCATCTCTATAGCAGCAACAGCCAGTTCAACAAGGCCGCACCGCTCTACGCCACGCTCACCACCACTTACCCCAACGATCCAACCATCGTCACCGACCGGGCCGATGCCCTCATTCACCTCAAGCAGTTCGCCGAAGCCGAAGCCATCCTCAAGCGCACCGTGGCCGAGCCATCCGCCTTCCCTACCCCGAACGACCTCGCCCTCGCCGCCAGCCACCTTGCCTTCGCCGCCTCGGCCAATGAAGATCCAGCCACCACCTTGCAGGCTTTGGCGATTCGTGATAAAGTGCTGCCACAGTCGCCTTCGTCCCTGTTCCTGGCGGCGACCGCGCACGACAAGCTCCACCAGGTCAAACAAGCGCGCGACCTGTACAAACAGTTTCTCTCCGTGGCGAACAACAAGTACCCGGATGAGGAGTGGCAGGCCCGCCACCGCATTGTCACCCTCGAGCACACGCGGTAGATAAGCGCTCCCTTCGAGGTGCGTTATGAGATCTCCAACAAGATTTTTCACCCTCCTTCTCGCCTCAGCACTCTTCCTTCTCTTCACTACTCAGGTCCAGGCTGCAATCGATGAAACTACTCCTGACGCGCAGGCGCTCAGTCAACTCGAGCTGCGCGCGGAACAAGCCAACCCTCGCGATCAGTGCTATCTTTACACCCAACTCGTTCACACCATGACCGAGATTGCGGTAAAACAGATGGCCAACGGCGACGACGAACAGGCCAACGCAACACTGAAGCAGATCAATCGCTATGCTCGTCTCATCCAGGTCAGTCTTGAGCAGAACACCAAGCGGCTCAAGAACGCCGAGATGCTGATGCATCACACGACGCTTCGCCTCGCTCAGGCCTTGCACCTCGCCCCGGAAGACGATCGAACCAACGTTCAGGCCACGCTCAAGCAACTCGACCTCGTTCAGAACCAGATCCTCGACCAGGTCTTCAACCACTAGGAACGAATGCCGCGACGACTATGCTTTGTCCTCATCCTGCTCGCTCTCCTGCCGCCGCTGCACGCGCAGAGCAACGACCGCGCTCTCTCTGAAGCCGAGGTCGAGCAGCTCCGCGACTCCGCTTACTTCCCCCGCGACCGCGTCGTGGTGTTCGTGAAGTTCCTCGACGAGCGCTCTAACGCTCTCCATGAACTCTTCGCCCATCCTCGCCGTCCTGGCCGCGAACAGGACGCGCACGATCTGCTGGAACAGTTCACCTCCATCGCCAACGAGCTTGAGGACAACCTCGACGACTACGGAACGCGCCACAGCGACATCCGCAAATCCCTGCCTAAGTTGCTCGAAGCAACGGACCGCTGGTCCTCGACGCTCAAGTCTCCGCCCGACAACGAGGCTTATAACGTCTCCCGCAAGCTGGCGCTTGAAGCCATCCGCGACCTGCGCGAAGATGCGACCGAACTGATCGCAAGCCAGAAGACCTGGTTCGCCGCGCACCCGCCCGCGAAAGAGGAGAAAAACGGCCCCATCGACATCCCACGCTGAGACGTTTTCCAACTGATGTCATCGCTGCAAATCGACGCCAAGGCTGCTTCGCTACCGTGTTAACCTTTTAGTAAGTATGTCCCCGGAACTCATCTCCATCTTTGAAGAGCAGTACCGCGATCTGCGCCCGCGTGCTCCGATTCCCCCGCTCGATATCCGTTTTCGTCGCTTTACGTCGCTCAATACCACAATCCGGCTGCGCGAAGGCCGTCTGCACGTTCGCCTCTCCGATCTACTGGAATTTGCTCCCGAGAGCGTGCATCGTGCCATCGCTCATATTCTTCTCGCCAAGCTCTACAAGAAGCCCATCGCTCCAATCCATGCCGACCGTTACCGGCGGCATGTCAGCTCCGAAGCTGTCTCGAAACAGGCCGAGCACATTCGTCAGACGCGAGGCCGCAAGCGCATCCTCACCTCTGCCGGCCATCACTACGATCTCGATGAAGTCTTCGAGTCGCTGAATACGCGCTTCTTTCATGGTCTGCTCGGCCGTCCCACCCTTACATGGAGCGCTCACCATGCGCGTCGCATGTTGGGCCACTATGACGCTGCACACAACACCATCATGGTCAGCCGCGTCTTCGACCGCCCGGACACTCCGCGCTGCGCCGTCGAGTACCTGCTGTATCACGAGATGCTTCACCTGAAGCATCCTGTCCGCGTCAAAGCCGGACGGCGCTGCGTTCACTCGCGCGAGTTCCAGGCCGAAGAGCGACTCTTTCCGGAGCTCGAAGCCGCCAAAGCCTACCTCAAGCGAATCTAGAGCGACCACTCATCGGACGCTAACCTGTGCCTCCATTGAGCCGGGCAGATTTTTTTTCAACCCGCAATGCAGCCGTGCTACGATTCCGGCGAACTCCAAAGTGCCCCGGCTCAGGAGTTTAGACGCATTGATCCAATCACTCTCAATCTAAGAGGTAGAGAAATATGCCACTCTCGAAACGCGCAGCAGCGGAGTTCTTCGGTACATTCTGGCTCGTCTTTGGAGGCTGCGGCAGCGCAGTCGTCGCGGCGGCATATCCTCAACTTGGCATCGGCTTCGTCGGAGTCGCGCTGGCCTTCGGCCTCACCCTTCTGACCATGGCCTTCGCCATCGGCCATATCTCCGGCTGCCATCTCAATCCCGCCGTATCGATTGGGTTGGTCGTCGGTAAACGCTTCGCGATTCGCGATCTGCCTGCCTACGTCGCCGCCCAGGTAGCGGGCGGAATCGCCGCATCCGGCGTGCTCTATCTCATCGCCACCGGCAAAGAGGGTTTCAGCCTTGCCGGCGGCTTCGCCTCGAACGGCTACGGCGCTCACTCGCCGGACCACTATTCGCTGACTGCCTGCTTCATCGCTGAGGTGGTGCTCACGGCATTCTTCCTGCTCGTGATTCTCGGCTCGACCGATGAGCGCGCGCCCAAGGGTTTTGCGCCGATTGCGATTGGCCTTTGCCTCACGCTGATCCACCTCATCAGCATCCCCATCACGAATACTTCGGTCAATCCCGCCCGCAGCACCGGCCCTGCCCTGTTTGTTGGCGGCTGGGCAACCGCTCAACTGTGGTTGTTCTGGATAGCGCCCATCCTCGGAGCCGCGATTGGCGGCCTGATCTCGAACTTCTTCTTCGCCGCTCCACAGGAGCCGCTCCGGGAAGAGATGGCAAAGTAATAGCGTTCAGAGGTTAGTTCGTAGAGAATCTCTACGAACTAACCTGCACTACGGGAGTAGTTACGGCAGCCCGCCGCCACGCCACCAGCATTACGACAACACCCACGACCATTGAACCAATCGCCGCCATCTGGGCGTTGCTCATGCCCCAGTAGAGCTTCGGGTTAATGCGGACAAATTCGACCAGAAACCGGCCCAGTCCGCTGAGCACAAGGTACAGTCCCGTCAGCCAGCCGATGGGACGGAGCTTTCGCCCAAGCTGCCACAAAAGCCACGCCAGCGCCAGACCGAACAGCAGCTCATAAACCGGCGTCGGCTGCACCAGGGCGTTCGGAGGATTGGGCGGGACCAGCGCGTTCTTCGCCATGTGAACTCCCCATGGCAGCGTGGTGTTGATTCCGTAGTCGCCATCGCCCGAGGTCAGGCATCCGATACGGCCCACGCCATAGCCGATTGCAGCCGCTGGAGTCGCCAGATCGAGCATCCGCACCGACGCCAGCCATCCGGTCGCGCCACCCGGCTTCGCCTCGCGCCCCTGCCACATCAGCATCGCGATTCCGGCGACGAGTCCGCCGAACCAGGCAAACCCGGCCTGAAACCAGTGCAGAAAATCGACCAAGATATCCAGCGGATGTCCCCAGCCGGGGGCAACGATCTGCACCATGGCGGCTCGGAGTTCGGAGACATTTTCCAGTTCGTGCCAGGTCTTCGCGCCGATAATGCCTGCGATCACGACAAAGGCCACTACGGTCAATGCATCGGCATCGACCTTGCTGCGCATAAAGTTTTTGTGCAATACAACCGTCGCTATAACCGCAGCCAGCCACAACAACAGTCCAAACGTGCCCAGATGCACTGGGCCGATATCGATATAGGGGTACATACGCCTCGCTGGTTCAAGTATATCGACCCTTTCCCTAATGCCCTATTCGCGCTACTCTGACGTTTATGGCCACGAGTTCCCCTGCCTTTCCCCACGCTTCCGCGATGGAAGTTCTTTTTCCCAATATCCGGATTGCCGAACGCGTTCACGAGATCGGCGCCGAGATCTCGGCTGACTATACGGGCAAATCCATCGTCCTGATCGGAGTGTTGAAGGGGGCGGCCATCTTTCTCTCCGACCTCGCCCGCGCGATTGAGGTAGACAATACCTTCGATTTTGTCGCGGTTTCCAGCTATGGACGCGCCAGCAAGTCGAGCGGGGCGGTCAAGCTAATCAAGGACATCGACGAGCCAATTGAAGGAAAGCATGTAATTCTTGTAGAAGATATTCTTGATACAGGACTTACGCTAAGCTACCTGCGCGGCATGATGTTACAGCACAAGCCCGCTTCGCTGAAGATCGCCACCTGCCTCGATAAACCGGCGCGGCGTCTGGTGCCGATAGAGGCAGATTATGTGGGGTTTCAGATTCCGAACCAGTTTGTGGTCGGGTATGGCATGGACTATGCCGAGCACTACCGGAACCTCGGCGATATCCGGCTTTTCCCTGAAGATGCTGCGGGACATTAGAGCAGAATACTCATCGGTCTGAAGCGCCCGAAGCACCTCCTGAGCGAGCTGCGCTCTTGACACCCTTGGTACAATTAACCCAGAGACAAATACAGAAGCCCGGCTCCATGCCGGGCTTCTGTATTTAACCAAGGTCAACAGAGGTCCAGACTTAAGTTGCCTGTTTCGAAGACTTTGGGACCTAAGTACAGGGGGAGGGGGATACCTGCTGATTTCACTCTTTCAGCCCAAATTCGTTCGCAAGCAGATCGTAGCTTCGAAGACGGGCGGCATGGTCCCAGATGATCGTGTTAACGACGATCTCGCTGATGCCTAGGGCGTCGGCCATCTGTTCGAGATTGGCCTTTACCGTTGCCGCGGTGCCGACGAAGTAGCGGGGCCACTCGCCTGCCTCTGTCGTGGGATTTCCCAGCAGGCCCAATTCACGAAGGGCGTCGTCGGGCGAGGCGACGGGATTGCGGTCCCCCTGACGGATGCGCCATTGCAGCAGGCGGACGCTGGAGGCAAGGTAATCTGCCTCTTCCTGCGTAGGAGCGCAGATCGCACCTACGGCAACCATCGCTTCCGGCTTGGAGCGATATCTGCTGGGGGTGAAGCGGTGCTGGTAGGTCTCGATGGCCGCGCGAGACGACTCGCCGCTGAAGAAGTGGGCGAAGGCGTAGGGCAGGCCGAACTCGGCTGCGGCTGATGCGCTCCACATGCTGGAGCCGAGCATCCAGACGTCGGGACCTCCGGGCATCTGCGGCGAGACACGAATGCGGGCGAAGGGATGCTGCGGGGGAAAATCGCTGTCGAGGAAGGCGAGCAGCTCGCTGACCTGATCGGGAAAATCGTCGAGCATCTTGGTGTTGCGGTCGCGCTTGAGCGCCAGCGCCTCCATGGGGCCGCCGCCGGGAGCGCGGCCGATGCCGAGATCGATTCGCCCGGGGTAGAGCGCGTGGAGCGTGCGAAAGACCTCCGCCACCTTGAGCGCAGTGTAGTGCGGCAGCATGATGCCGCCGGAGCCGAGGCGAATCTGCTTCGTCTCCGCGCCGATGCGGGCGAGCAGGATCTCGGGAGCGGTACAGGCGAGGGTGTCCATGGCATGATGCTCGGACATCCAGAACCGCTTATAACCGAGGACATCCACCTTGCGCGCCAGCTCGATGGAGTTTGTGAGCGCCTGTGCCGGTGTGCTTCCAAATGGCACGGGCGACTGGTCTAAGATCGAGAGCTGTAAAGACTTCCGGGAGCTGCTTTCCGCCATCTTCATTGGATGGCACAGGCGGCGAAACGACCCAGGTCCCAGGGCAAAGCTTAGGGACAGAATGACAACCTGACTTCAGCAGAACGGCACCTGGGACATCCACAGCCTGCCGCTCCGGCCAGTCCCAGCCCCGGTATGATAGAAAGTACGCGGCAGGGAGACTTCCCCCTCGCCGAAGGAGCATGGCTTGAGCACCTTATCTATTGCAGAACCTCTCCCTACTGGGCCTGAGCACTTCGATGCGGCGGCCTTTTCCGCGCACACGCTCTCTTCTCCGCAGAACCTTGCGGCGGTGCTCGACCATACGCTGCTGAAACCGGACGCGACTCGCAGCCAGGTGCTGCAACTTTGCCGCGAGGCTGCCGAGTACCGCTTCGCCTGCGCCATGGTCAATCCAACCTGGGTCTCGCTGGCGGCAGCCGCGCTGAGCGGAACAGGAATTCCAGTTGGCGTTGTGGTCGGATTTCCGCTGGGGGCGGCGCTGTCGAGCTCCAAGCGCGATGAGACGACCCGCGTCATCAAGCAGGGGGCCCATGATGTGGATATGGTGCTCAACATCGGGCTGCTGAAGTCCGGGCAGACCGCCGACTATGAGGCCGTCAAGCAGGACATTCGCGGCGTGGTCGAACTGGCCCATGCGGCTGGCGCGATCGTGAAGGTGATCCTTGAGACCTGCCTGTTGAGCTTTGAAGAAAAACTGCGCGCAGCCGAACTTGCGCTAAGCGCGGGTGCCGATTTTTTGAAGACGAGCACCGGGTTTTCGACGGGAGGCGCCACGGTAGACGACATCGCCCTGCTCCGGGGCCAGGCCGGACGGCGGGCAGGAGTGAAGGCCTCGGGCGGCATTCGGTCTCTGGCCGACGCCGCTGCCATGCTCAAAGCTGGCGCTTCAAGAATCGGGGCCAGCGCCAGCGTGAAGATCATCGCTGAACTCGCGGGTGGTATTGCTTAGCCTGGCAATCAAAAAGGCTTAACACTGATTTGCACCGATGACACCGATTAGAACCAGATTCGGCGCTCCGTCCTGCACCAAAGTGAGAACTCCACTTTGTCTGATTCGCCGTAGTATCATCGCCTCTTCCTATGCCAACTGCTGACAAGCCGCGTCGAACTCCCTCCCCTGCTGCGCCGGCGCCGGCCGAGGCCCCGCAGCACCAGTTCGAAGGAGACTATCGCCCGACGGCGGAGGAGGGCGCTCCCGTTGTCAGACCTGCCAATATCCGCGTGGAACCGCTTCAGGTGGATTTTCTCCACAATATCGCCGATGCGCTGAACTCCACGCTCGACCTGAATACCCTGATGCATCGCGTCGCCGACCTGGTGCGCGCGGTGATCGACTATCGCATCTTTGCCATCCTTCTGGTCAACGACCGCACCAACGAGCTGTGGATGCGCTTCCAGACCGGACATGCTCCCGAGGTGGAGCGCATGCGCATCAAGGTCGGGCGCGGCATCATCGGGCAGGCGGCGCTGCAGCGCAAATCGCTGCTGGTCGATGATGTCTCGAAAGACGAGCACTACATCAGCGCAAACCCGAACGTTAAGTCAGAGCTGGCAGTGCCGCTGCTGGTGAAGAACAAGGTCATCGGCGTGCTCGATATTGAATCGGAGGCGATTGGCTACTTCACGCCGGAGCACCAGCGTCTGCTGGAGCTGGTGGCCTCGCGGATGTCGATTGCGATTGAGAATGCGCGGCTCTACACGCGCGTCTCGCGGCAGGCACAGACGCTGACTGTGATGAACGAGATCTCGCGGGAGATTACGAGCATCCTCGATCTCGACGATCTGCTCGAACGGATCGGCCAACTGATGAAGCGCGTCATCGACTTCCAGATGTTCAGCATCCTGCTGTGGAATGACCGCACGCAGAGGTTCGAGCATCGATTTTCGTCCCGCTACGGCGAACGCATCTATCGCGAACGCACGATCGTTCTGGGTCAGGGAATTATCGGCCTCGCTGCACAGCAGCGAGAGCCGATCCTGTCGCCGGACACGCGCAAAGACCCGCGCTATCTCGCCGAGAATCCTGAGACGCGGTCGGAGCTTGCCGTGCCGCTGCTCTACAAGGGCGAGGTGATCGGCGTGCTCGACCTGGAGCATACGCGCGTCAACTACTACAACGAAGATCATCAGCGGACGCTCTCGACGCTCGGGGCACAGGTGGCGATTTCGATTGCCAATGCCCGCCTCTATCAACGCATTCACGAGGAAGAACAGCGCATGGAGCGCGACCTGGACATGGCGCGCAAGGTGCAACTGCGGCTGATGCCTTCGCGAGCGCCGAAGCTCGAGCGGGCCGAGATTGCGGTGCAGTTTCTGGCGGCGCGGTCCATCGGCGGTGATTTGTACGACTTTCTCGACTACGGCTCGCCGGGAATGCCGGCACGTACGGCGCTCGCTGTGGGAGATGTCAGCGGCAAGGCTGCACCGGCGGCTCTCTATGCCGCGCTGGTGAGCGGGATTCTGCGCTCGCTGGCCCCGCAGCACCTGTCGCCTGCGGCGATGCTGGCCGCCCTGAATGACCAGTTGCAGGAGCGCAAGCTGGCCTCGCAGTACGTGACCATGCTGATGGCGGTGTGGGACGACTCCAACCAGACGCTACAAATTGCCAATGCAGGTTCGGTGCAGCCGGTCTTCGTCTCGCGCACGTCGGAGGGCGTGACGGTAAAGACCATCAAGGCCGAGGGCTTTCCGCTGGGACTGTTTCCCAACGTCTCCTACGAGGAGTTCACGCTCTCGACGCAACCGGGCGACATGATCGTCTTCTTCTCCGACGGCATTCCCGATGCCGAGAACGCAGCCGAGGAGATGTTCGGCACCGACCGCCTGCGACAGGTGCTGGAGTCGCAGGTGGACCCCACGGCTGCTTCCACGGTCGAGGCAATTTTGAAGGCCGTCTCAGACTTTCAGGCAGGGGTCGAGCACTTCGACGACGAGACGGTAGTTGTACTGCGGGTGCTCTGATTTAACCCAGTTTCAGATTTAGAAAAACGACCCCCAAATGTTGTCATCCTTCGCCGAAAGCGGAGGATCTGCTTCTGGGAACGCCTCACTTTCCGATGCTGCTCGATTTCAGTTCTTCGAGCGCCTTGTGGGCCGCCTTGGCGTTGTCGCCGCCGGGAGAGAGTTTGAGATAGACGTTGTACTCGGCCTTCGCTTCATCCAGCTTTTTCATCTTTTGTGCGGCCTGGGCCAACGAAAAGTGAGTTTCAGCATAGTCAGGTTCGGTTTTGACGGCGTCCTTGCTGCGCAGGTAGGCCGCATTGAAGTTTTCTCGATTGAAATAGAACTTCGCTACCCTTAAATCTTCGTCAACGCGCTCGTCGGGCGTCTGGAGGTTTTTAACCTTGGGCAGTCTTTTACGGGTAGGGGTAGGAGTATCCGGCGTGTCTGGCGTGTCGCCGCTTGCTGAGCTGCTGCTGGAACTGGAACTACTGCTGGGGGCTTCGCCGGGCATGTCGGGCGATTCCGTCGGAAAGGGATGGGCAGCGTCGGCGGCAGGCTTGGGAGCGTTTGGCGAGGAGGAGGCAGGCGCACTGGTCTCGCCGGGAAATGGGAATTGCTGGGATGCCGGCGGTGCTGAGGTGGAGCGTTGCGGTGCGGCGGAGTGAGCGCAGGGTTTGGCTGCGGGCTGGTTCGCAGGGCATGGAGCGGGGGGTGCCTGGGCCGCGCATACTGCGGCAGAGAGAGCGGTGGTAGCCAGCAGAAGTCGGAATGGGGTGCACAGAGACATCAGGTTATAGATTACTCGTCTGATGCTTTGACGAGGTGGTGCCGGGGTTTGTTATAGTCAGCATCGGATGCATCGTGTTTTTTGAGGATGCGTTGGGTGGTTTTCTCTTTATCTCTAATTTTATGGATGTCTTATAACAAATGGCTAAAGGTCTCATCATCCGTTCTTCGTCGATTCACGCGGCAGGCTGCTATACGACGCGAAGTTTCAAAAAAGGAACTCGGGTCTGTGAGTATGACGGGCCGCGGTTTACCAAAGAAGTCGCCGATGACCGCTATCAGGACCGCTTCATTACCTACCTGTTCAGTTGTGGCAACGACGGCATGGTGATCGACGGCTTCGGCACAGCGATGTTCATCAACCATTCCTGCGATCCGAACTGCGAGACCGAAGACCATGAGGGGCGGGTCTACGTCGTTGCGATTCGCGATATTGCAGCCGGAGAGGAGTTGACGTATGAGTACAACCTCTACGACAGCGACGACGCGGAGGCTGACTGCTATTGCGGCGCAGCAAAGTGCCGGGGAACGATGTTCAGCGACGCCGAGGTGAAGCGGCGGGCTCGGGTTGCGCGGAAATCTGCTCTGGCGGCGAAGCGGAGATGACTCGGCTGCGGACGATACAATAAGATCAGCGGCAATCGGGACAATACGACTTGCCGTAATCGAGCGCATCTTCTTCTATGGCATATCAGGTTCTTGCAAGGAAATACCGGCCACAGCGTTTCGCGGATGTTGCGGGACAGGACCACGTGACCGTCACGCTGATGAACGCGCTGACCCAGGGCCGGATCGCGCACGGGTATATCTTCAGCGGACACCGGGGCATCGGCAAGACCACGATTGCGCGCATTCTGGCGATGGCACTGAACTGTCGCAACGCAATTGGCAGCGAGTTAAGGCCGACGGCAGAGCCTTGCGAGGTCTGCGATAGCTGTACCGAGATTCGCAATGGCAACGCCGTGGATGTGATCGAGATCGACGCCGCTACGAATCGCGGCATCGACGAAATTCGTGAGCTGCGCGATGCCGCCCGGTATCAGCCTGCGCGGGACAAGTACAAGATCTACATCCTAGACGAAGCTCACCAGATCACGGATGCGGCGTTCAATGCACTGCTGAAGACACTCGAGGAGCCGCCCGAGCACATCATCTTCATGATGGCCACGACCCAGCCTGAGGACATTCCACAGACGGTGCGGTCACGGTGTCAGCACTTCAGCTTTCATGCGGTGAAGCTGGTAGACATTCTCAGCGAGCTGCGCGGCATTGCGGAGCGCGAAGGCGTGGACGCAGATGAGGCTGCACTTTCGTTGCTGGCCGAGGCTGGCGATGGATCGATGCGCGACGCGCTCAGCATCATGGACCAGGCGATTGCCAGCGCTCCCATGCAGGATAGCCGACCGGTGCTCGACGCGTCGCAGATTCGCGAACTGATGGGTACGGTTCCGAATGCAGTGTTTGAAAAGATTCTTGAGGCGGTAGACGGGAATCGCAGCGCCGAAGTAATTACGGTCGCCAACCAGTTGCTCGACGCCGGAAACAGCCCGGCGCAACTGGCGCGGCAGTTTGTGCGCTATCTGCGGAATTGCGTGATTGCGAAGATCGCCGGGATTGGCTCGGATGGAGCGGATGCCGATGGAGTCTCGGGCGAGTTGTTGCAGATCTCGGCTGACGAGCAGCGGCGTGCGGGACGGTCGGCTGCCCTCTTCGGCGAGGAAGAGTTGACGCGGTTTCTACAGGTGATGCTGCGCACGTTTGACGAGCTTGGTTACCGGCAGGAGCAGCGGTTTCATTTTGAATTGGGCTTGCTGAAGCTGGTGCATCTGCGGCGTCTGCTGCCGGTGGAAGAGGTGTTGAGCCAGTTCCCTGTTGGCGGTGGCGCGGGTCAGCCGCGAACTCAAAGTACGACAGCTCAGGCGCGGGTCGCGGCTCCCGGTTCTGTTGCAAATCGAGTAATGAGGGCGGCGGTAGCTCCGGTAAGCCTGAAATCTGCGTTCTCTCCGTTTGAGGCAGACAAGAATCGAAAGAGGTTTGAGGGAAGCGATACGGAGAGGCCTGTTGTCGCAGCTCCTGCTCCCGTGCCGGTTCTGACCAGGCCAATCGAGTCTGCACCTGCTGCGGTCAAGCCGCTGGAGCCTGTGGCTGTCCTTGTTGCTGCTCCTCCTGTGATCGAAGTCGCGCCACCTCCGGTCGTCACTGCTTTGGTCGAAGCTGTGACGGAACTGCCAATGGTCGAGGCGGCAACCATCGATATTGCAGCTTCCATTGCAGTGCCTGAGGTAAGTTCGCCGCGAACCACGCCCGAGGCTGCGGAGTTGCAGCGCGTTGCTACTGGGGCGCTGATGGGAGCGAAGAGTCAGGGATCGGCCGCGGATGCGTTGGCCGATGCCGAGTGGAGCATCGAAGGCAGCGAGCTACGAGTGCAGACGGAGTTGTCGAAGACGATGCTTCCGATGGTCGTCAACGCCGAGGCGGAGAAGATTGTTCGGGCTGCATTGCGTGAGGCTGGAGCAGGTGCGCTGAAACTGATACTTCTACCCGGAACCGCAACTGCCGCAGCAGTAGTCAAGAAACCGCGACCGGCCAAGTCAGGCAGTGCGCAGGCCAAAGCGATGGAGCATCCGGTGGTGCAGCAGGCGCAGAAGCTGTTCGACGCCGAGATTCGCAACGTGATCGATCTGCGTGAGGGGGATTAATGGATTTTTCTGATCTGGGCAAGATGAAAGAGATGATGGGGCAGGCCAAGCAGATGCAGGAGCAGATGGAGCGCAAACTCTCTGAGACTGTGGTCGAAGCCTCGAGCGGCGGCGGTGTTGTCACCGTTCGGATGAACGGAAAGAAGGAAGTGCTGCGGCTGAAGATCGAGCAATCGGCCATTGGCAGTGCGGGCAGTGATCTTGAGTTGCTGGAAGACCTGATTACAGCCGCGGTCAACGAAGCTGGACGCCGTGCGGATGAAGCGATCAAGGCCAGCGTTGCCGGAATGATGGGCGGATTGAATCTTCCGGGGTTGACCTAGTGGCGCAGTTCGCAGAACCGATGGCGCGGCTGATCGAAGAGCTGCGCAAGCTGCCGGGAATCGGCACGAAGAGCGCGCAGCGGCTGGCGTTTCATGTGCTGCGGTCTTCGACGGAGGACGCCGACAAGCTGTCAGCGGCAATTCGCGAGCTGAAGCAGCATCTGCGGCTTTGCTCGATCTGCAACAACATTACCGATGTCGATCCGTGCGTCTATTGCACGAGCACATCGCGAGACCAGCGGCTGATCTGCGTGGTGGAAGAGCCTACCAATATCGCGACCATCGAGAAGACGCGCAACTACAGCGGTGTATATCACATTCTTCATGGCACGCTCTCGCCGATAGGCGGCGTCGGGCCGGAGCAGTTGAGGATTGCGAATCTGATGGTCCGATTGCCAGAGGTGGATGAGGTGATTCTTGCGACCTCGCCGACGACAGAGGGTGAAGCTACCGCAGGTTATCTTGCCGGAGAGATCCATCGGACAAGACCCGAAGTGAGGGTGACTCGAATCGCAACCGGCGTTCCGGCTGGCAGTGACATCGAGTACGCAGATGAGGTGACAATGTCGCGGGCGATGGAAGGCCGGCGCGAATTCTAGCCAGGTTTATTCATAGTCTTTTTGCATGACAGTGATATAAGCGGATCCAGTATCTGGAGCCAATCAATATGCTTAGCCGTCGTGGATTTCTTCGTCAGAGTTTTGCGTTTAGTGCGCTTGCGGGTTTTACTTCCCTGCCTTCCTTAGCCAAGCGGCCAGCCCATAAGCCCAACGCTGCAGCCACTCAACTTTTGATGGTCGGCGATTGGGGCTATGAGGACTTCGCGGCGCAAAGTCGCGTTGCCGGAGCGATGCAGCAGTATGTTCGTGAGCACAGCCTGACGACCGATGCTCTGTTGATGCTTGGCGACAACTGGTATGGAAAGCTGCCCGATGGAGCTGCATCGCCGCGATGGAAGACACAGTTCGAGGACATGTATCCGCAAAACGTGTTCAATTGTCCGGCGTATGCGATCGCGGGCAACCATGACTATCAGCACATGCCTGAGAGCAAGGTTGCAGCGGAGCTGGAGTACGCGCGCAAAGGTGGAACGCGCTGGACGATGCCGTCGCTTTGGTATCGGTTCGATTTTCCTGCAGCCAATCCTTTGATGACGGTGATTGCGCTCGACAGCAATATGCCGCATCCTGAGTCCTCGCATAAAAAGCCTGCAAACTTTACGCTGACAGCGGAGCAGCAGGCAGAGCAGCTATCGTGGCTTGAAGCTGAGTTGACGAAGCCGCGCACAACGCCATTCCTCGTTGTAATGGGACATCATCCGATCTTTTCCAACGGGCCGCATGGCGACAACAAAATTCTGATTCAAGACTGGGAGCCGTTGCTGCGCAAGCATAAAGCTCATCTGTATCTCGCAGGTCATGACCACGATATGCAGCACCTGGAGTTCGATGGTCATCCAACTTCGTTTGTGCTTTCGGGCGGAGGCGGCGCAGATCTTTATACGTTGAAGATCGAGGAGACGCAGCGCGGGCCTTATGCCGCGAAGGTCTACGGCTTCAGTCATCTGGAAGTGACGCCCGAGAAGCTGACGCTGCGTCACATGGACGAAACGGGAAAGCTGATTCATGCCTTCGACAAGATGCAGGATGGCAGCGTGAAGATCGTCTAGCGATCTTCACGCTGCTGTTTAGCTCTTGTCGCTAAGGTTGCTGCCAGTCATCTCTTTCGGTTTTTCGAGACCGAGCAGCGTCAGGATCGTCGGAGAGATGTCGCGCAGGCTTCCGCCGGGGCGGAGGATGCGGTGGTGGCTTGTGTTCGGCTCGTCGTTGACGAGGATGAACGGCACCGGGTTCGTCGTGTGCGCCGTGTGCGGGCCGCCGGTTGCGGGGTCGATGAGCATCTCGGCGTTGCCGTGGTCGGCGGTGACGAGGAGCGATCCGCCGCGCTGCTTGACCGCCTGATAGATGCGGCCTAGTTGCGTGTCGACTGTTTCTACGGCGCGAATGGTGGGTTCGAGCTTGCCGGAGTGACCGACCATGTCGGCGTTGGCGAAGTTGACGATGACGACGTCGAAGGCGGTGTCGTTGACGGCTTTGACCACTGCATCGGCGATGCCTGAGGCTGACATCTCGGGCGCGAGATCATAGGTCGCGACCTTTTGCGATGGGATGAGCACGCGGTCTTCGCCGGGAAACGGCTTTTCGATTCCGCCGTTGAAGAAGTAGGTGACGTGCGCGTATTTCTCTGTCTCGGCTACGCGGAGGTTGCGAAGGTTCGCCTGCGCCATGAGATTGGCGAGGAGATTGTCCATCGACTCAGGCTGGATGACGATGGGCAGTTTGAAGTTCTTGTCGTACTGCGTCATACAGACGTAGTGGATGTTCTTCGGTGCGCGGGAGCGTGGAATTTCGGTATCCAACTCGGCTGCCTTGGGCAGATCGTTGGCGTCGCTCGTGGTGAGACCGCCGGAAACGTCGCCGTTGCGGGCGAGGACACGGGTGATCTGGCGGGCGCGATCGGCGCGGTAGTTGAAGTTCATGCAGACGTCGTTGTCGCGGATGAGGCCGACAGGGTTGCCACTTGCGTTCACAACCGTGAACGGCGGGATGAACTCGTCGGTGATGTCGTTGTTGTAGAGTTCGCGCACGCGGGCGACGGCGTCCTGATAACTTCCTCCCTGTGCTGTGCCTGTGACCATGGCGTCGAAGGCTTGCAGCTCCTTCTCCCAACGCAGGTCGCGGTCCATGGCGTAGTAGCGGCCGGAGACAGAGGCCAGGTGGCCGACGCCAATCTCGCGGAACTGCTGCTGCAAGGCTTCAAGATGACCCACGCCGCTCGTGGGCATGGTATCGCGTCCGTCCATAAAGGCGTGGACGAAGACGCGGGTGAGGCCGTGTTTCGCAGCCATGCGCAACAGCGCGTAAAGATGGCGCTGGTGCGAGTGGACACCACCGTCGGAGAGCAGGCCGAAAAAGTGGAGGCCAGCGTCGCGTGATGACGCGAGAGTAAAAGCTGCGGTGAGAACAGGATCGCTGAAGAGGCTCTCGTCAGCGATGGCGGCGTCAATGCGCGTCATGTCCATGCGGACGATGCGGCCTGCACCGAGGTTGAGATGGCCGACCTCGGAGTTGCCCATCTGGCCGTCGGGAAGGCCGACGAAGTGCTCGCTGGCGCGGATGAGGGTATTGGGAAACTCGGCCAGCAGCTTGTCGTAGACGGGCTTGCGCGCGAGGGCTATGGCGTTGCCGCTGGTCTCGGCGCGGTAGCCCCAGCCGTCGAGGATGGTGAGAACAATGGGCGATTTAGACATACAGAACCCTCAAAGGCAGAGACGAGTTTTTGCAACCACATTCTTCGTGGAAATTCGGAAACCCATGTCCGCGAATCCGGACATGGGGCACCCGGTTTGGTGGAGACTCAAGGCTACTGGCCGAAGTTGACGGACTCGATGCCGAGGAACTCCGCCGACTGGCCGAGCTCTTCTTCGATGCGGAGGAGCTGGTTGTACTTGGCGATGCGGTCGGTGCGGCTGGCGGAGCCGGTCTTGATCTGTCCGGCGCCGGTACCGACGGCAAGGTCCGCGATGAAGGTGTCTTCAGTCTCGCCGGAGCGGTGGCTGATGATGCTGGTGTAGCCAAAACGACGGGCCAGTTCGATGGCTTCGAGAGTTTCGGAGACAGTACCGATCTGGTTGACCTTGATCAGGATCGAGTTGGCGACCTTCTGCTCGATTCCCTGCTGCAGGCGCGCGGTGTTGGTGACGAAGAGGTCGTCGCCCACGAGCTGCACGATGCCGCCGATCTGGTCAGTGAGAAGCTTCCAGCCATCCCAGTCATCTTCAGCGAGGCCGTCTTCGAGCGAGACGATGGGATACTGACGCACCCACGACTCCCAGAATGCGGCCATCTCGGCAGAGGTCTTCTCCGACTTGTCAGATTTTTTGAAGACGTACTTCCCTGTCTCCTTGTTGTAGAACTCGCTGGCAGCGGGGTCGAGCGCGATGCTGATCTCCTCGCCGGGCTTGTAGCCAGCCAGTTGGATCGCTTCGAGGATCAGCTCGATGGCTTCGGCGTTCGACTTCAGGTTCGGCGCGAATCCGCCCTCATCGCCTACCGCGGTGTTGTAGCCCTTCTTCTTCAGCACGCCCTTGAGCGTGTGGAAGACTTCGGTGCCCCAGCGGAGCGCGTCGGAGAAGGTCTCGGCGCCGACGGGCATGACCATGAACTCCTGAAAGTCGACGTTTGAATCGGCGTGCGAGCCGCCGTTAAGGATATTCATCATTGGGGTAGGCAGCAGACAAGCATTGACGCCGCCCAGATAGCGATAGAGCGGCAACTTCAGCGCTTCGGCCGATGCGCGCGCACAGGCCATGGAGACGGCGAGGATCGCATTCGCGCCAAGCTTGCTCTTGTTCTCGGTGCCGTCGATCTGGATCATCGTGGCGTCGATAAGGCGCTGATTGCTGGCGTCCATGCCGGTGAGTTCGGGGGCGAGGATCGACTCTACATTTTCGACTGCGTTCAGCACGCCCTTGCCGAGATAGTGGTCCTTATCCCCGTCGCGAAGTTCTACGGCCTCGTGCTCGCCGGTGGAGGCTCCGCTGGGAACTGCGGCGCGCCCCTTGGCTCCGCCGTCGAGGATGACGTCGGCTTCGACAGTGGGGTTTCCTCGGGAGTCGAGGATTTCGCGGGCGTGGATAGAGACGATCTCGGTCATGTTGCTCCTATAGGTTGAGTTTTGGTGGTGCTGGGCGACGACGCGATGCATCAGGCGCTCATTCAATTTGGGGCGGCGGTCGACGCGGACGGTGCGACCGCCGCTTGCGGCGATTGTCTGCACCAATTCTGCGTCGGAAGAGCTCACTCACTGGATTTTAGCAAAGCATTTCAGGGCCCGGCTGAATGTCGCGTGAATCGAGGGAAATAGGTGGTTTTCCCGGCTGGGGCGATAGTGGCAGGTTCGATTCCCTTTCGTTAGATTTGTTTCTTGAAGCTGGCATTAGCCTCTAACCTTCTCTTTAATAGCCTGTCTAAAAAATCAGGCCTGAAACTGCTTTCAAAGATTCAGAGGAACTGCCATGAAGCTACCCATCGCGACCGTCGCCCTCGTTTTTATTACGATTCCCGTCATTGCCCAGGATGCGCGGACCGGCGTTTCGACGCCCCCTCCTACGGACATTACAACGACAAGCGATGACAGTCCGGCGGCTCCGGTATTGAAGCCTCGCGTTCCGGAGGCGAAGCCCTCGGCCGCTGTACCGGCCGCCACGAACCCAACGGTCTACGGAGCGTATGTCCCTTACCACGCGGCTGGAACTCCTGCGCCGCCGCCAACCACGACGGCTGCCTTTGACCCCGATGCAAACATTGTGACGACGACCGTCCCCGATACCCCGCCGGCTGCGGACTCCGCAGCTCTCGATGCAGGCATCGTGACCAGCGTGCCGGAGCGCAAAGGCGAGATCCGCGAAGGGACGCTGCTGAAGGCGCGCATCACAGAAGGTCTCTCGACGACCAGCACGCTCGAAGGCTCACTGTTTACGGCTTCTTTGACTGAGCCCGTCGAAAACGACGGCCGCGTCATTCTACCCATCGGATCATTGGTCGAAGGCCGCGTGACCGAAGTTCGCAGTGGACGGCGCATCTCGGGCCGCGCAGCGCTGCACCTTCAGGTTAATAATGTCACCCTGCCGGACGGTTCGCACTACATCGTTCACGCCCAGTTGATCGATACCGACCAGATGGACCATAGCAATGTCGACAGCGAAGGCACACTAGTCCGCAGAGATCATGTAAAGAAGACACTCGCGGCCATGTCGGTCGCCACCGGCGGCGCTGCCGCTGCGGGCGCGATGATGGGCGGAGGCGTCGGCGCTCTGGTCGGTGCCGGAATTGGCGCAGGCGCCAGCACAGTCATCTGGCTGAAGCAGGACCGGCAGGAGGCGCTGCCCAAGGATTCGCTCCTTGTCTTCAGCCTGACCGCACCGATGATTCTGAAGCCGATGAGCGGTCGTGCTCTGAGTAGCAACACCGTGAGCAATAACACCGTGAGCAGCATGGCCGCACCGCACGAGGTTCCCTATACTGCAGTTGCCACGGTTCCTGTTCAGTAACTGAAACTGCGTTGCAAACGCTCCGGTATTGCTGATGCTCGCCAATCGAGTGGCCGATATCAAATGCTGCTAGTTCCGCACCTGTGCCAGCAGCCGCTTCCAGTTCTTCTGGTTGCGCCGATAACTTTTCTTCAGGTCTTCCAGAATTCGCTCGAAGTCGGCATGGCCGCTCAGCTTGCGCCATGCAGGATTGATGCTGAACCAGGGATAGTTCTCGTTGCCCAGATAGATCGCCCGCCGCAGCCAGTGCAACGCCTCCGACTCATCGCCTTCCACAGCGAAGTAAGTCGCCAGCCGGTAGGCCATCTCGCTGTCGGCCTCGGCGGCGGAGAGTGTCTCGTCCACGATAAAGCTGGCGGCCTTTTCCCGCTCGCCAAGCTGAACATAGCAGAGAGCAATAGTAGGAAAGACGATCCGCAGTGATGACTCATTGCGAATGACGCTCTCCAGCGTCTCGATGGCGCGCGGAAGATCTCCGGTACGCATCTGCTGATAGCCAAGCGAGATACTCAGCAGCGGTTGCCTCGGCTCGAGCGTGAGGCCCTTCTGAATCTCATCCGCCGCCAGTTCCATCTGGTTCTGATACTGGTAGACGCGGGCGCGGTGGTTGTAGACCATCGCCGCGTTCGACGGGTTCATGCGCAGCGATGCGTTGAACTGGTCGAGCGCCTCTTCGTACATGCCGTCGATGCGCAGCGTCATGCCTGCCACAAGATGAACGTTCCAGTCATTGCCCGCGGTCTGTAGCAGGTGCTCGATGCCGTGGCGCGCCGACTCCTTTTCGCCGCGAGACAGCAGCATATAAACGCGATAGAGATTCGCTTCGACCGAGCCCGAATCGAGGGACAGCGCCTTGTCAAAAGCCCGGCGCGCCTCCAGAACGTGCATCTGGCCGCCGAGACCATGGCGAGCATATTGCAGGTGCGTGATTCCAAGCCCCGACCATCCGGGCGCATACCTCTCGTCCTGCTTCACAACGGACTCAAACAGCGTCCGCGCCCGATCGAGGTCGTCGCGGCTTCCCGTGCGTGTCATGAAGGAAGAGAGGACCGCGCGTGCCTGGAGATACTCTTCAGAGACATCTTCCGAGAGCGAGGTGGCGCGATGGTTTTCGTGCGCTCCCTGCAAGTCGCCGAAGCCCTGCAACGTGCTGAAGACCTCGTTGCAGATCTCCGACTGGACTGAAACCAGATCGAACGAGGCCACGTTGATAGAGCCGCCCGCGCGGACGCTCTGGCTGGGAACATCGAGAAGCTGCCAGTTAAGATCGAATCCCTTGTCGGAGCGCAGGAAATTTCCTGCCAGCACAAAATGCACCAGCAGCTTTTTCCCGACGCTCAGCGGATCGAGTTGCTGCGTCGCAACATTCATCAGCGAACTTGAAGGGCGCACGACGAGAGATGGCATCCGTGCCAGCCTGGCCGCAATCGCATCGGCCAGCGCATAACCGTATAAAGGAGCGACATCGGCGGGGCCGTAATTAATAAATGGCAGCACGACAATCGTGTTCTGCGTGCTTACCTCGGCAGGCGTCGACTCGCGAAAGCGCTCGGCCAGCATCGAAAGTAAGCCGGTAGTGCGCTTCTCTTCCTCCGGCGTTTCAACATGATTGCGTCCCTGGGCCCCCTGCGACGGCAGCAGCGAGACCGATTCCCCATGCAGCAGCACCGAATCGAGTTGCATGGCCATCATGATGGTCTTCAGTGCTTCGCGAACTTCGGCGGCTGACGCAAAGCGCGCCGAGGGCTGCTTTTCAAGGCAGCGGAAGATGACGCTCTCAAGTTCCACCGGAAGGTGCGGCGCGATCTGGCGGATCGATGGAGGCTCAGCAAACTGGATGGCGCGGATGCTTTGGAAGTCCGGCGCATCGGGGCGATGAAAAGGGTGACGTCCCGTGGCGAGTTCGTAGAGGATCAGCCCGAGGGCGAAGATGTCGGACTGTACGCTGGACTGACCGGTGACGAACTGCTCCGGTGCCATGTACGCAATCGTCCCTCCCCGCGCCGTGTAAGTCGCGCCTGCGTTCGGCGGGTTGCGCTTGCTCTCGGGACCGGATGGGTCGAACTCCGCCTTGTCCGGAGTGAGACGCCGCGCGAGACCGAAGTCGAGAATCTTGATGAGGCCGCCGTCAGTGAGCATGACGTTGGCAGGCTTCAGGTCGCGATGAAAGATGCCCAGATTGTGCGCCGCGGAGAGACCGTCCGAGATCTGAATGCCCGCCGAAAGCGTGAGTTGCAGACTGGCGGGGCCTTCTCCGATGACCTTGTCGAGTGACTTGCCGGGGATGTATTGCATGACGATGTAGGCTTCTTCACCGCTGCCGGAGTCCTCCGGAGCCACGCCTACCTCATAAATTGCGCAGACGTTCGGGTGATCGATCGCCGAAGCCAGACGAGCTTCGCGAAGCTGCGTCGTGCGCATCTGCTGCTCGGTCAGGTTGCCCCGTTTCAATAATTTGAGGACTACAGGCCGCTGCAAAAGGGTGTCGTTCGCCAGATACACAACGCCGCTGCCGCCCGCGCCGATCTTGCGAACGAATTCGTACTGCTCAATGACGCGTCGCTTCATACCTCCATTATCGCAAGTCCGGACGTGGGAAACGTTCGGGCCGGCACTGCGGCACGATCTTCTCCGCTACTCACTACTGAGCTCTCACCGCCGGCATCGT
>Ga0207705_10000307_pt1 | contig 45208 bp, 34 predicted proteins | sample KBSC13metaG_FD_184314 | JGI IMG/M metagenome (GOLD analysis project Ga0207705, IMG submission 184314) | Corn rhizosphere microbial communities from Kellogg Biological Station, Michigan, USA - KBS C1-3 metaG (SPAdes) (version 2) | ecosystem: Host-associated > Plants > Roots > Rhizosphere > Soil ... | reverse complement strand
AGCCTTTCCAGGCCGGGGAAGAGGTCGCCGGTATCAGCAACTACTATAGCCTGCCCTCCATCGTCTTTTTTATGGCGCTCTTCGCGGTAAAACTGGTGTTGTTGTCGGGGCTGTATGTGCTGATCGGCATGGTCTGCTCCCGGTATAGCGCCAGTCGGCGCGGCGCGCTCATCTGGAACTACGTGGCGATGTTCGCCTTCACGTTCCTGGGCTCGATGGTCTGGCAGTTGTACGCCAACGGGTACAACGCGGTGGCCGTCAATGGCAATCGCATGATGGATGGCAGCTTTCTGCCCCTCGGTTTTATGGAAGGCCCTCATCTCCTGTTCTGCGCCGTGGCGGGCGGCGGCAGCTGCTTCCTGCTCTGGGTCAGCCTGAGCGAACAGCGCGGCTACCAGGAGCGCCAGGACAGCGCCGTCGGCAAAGGTTGGAAATCGCCTGCCTCCCGAGCCTCCGAAACCGCCTGACCTCACGAGACCTCCCCCAACCCCCTCCTTCTCAAGGAGGGGGCTTTTTAGTGCCCAACCCTCTCCTTCGGAAGCAGTTGGCTCTTCCGTCTGCTTGCCTTTTAGCGGGAATCGCGCTATCATGTAGATATAGTAGTAGGATTCCGACAGTTGAGAACAGGTGGGCGTTATGTTTGTAGATGAAGTAGAGATCGAATTAGAGGCCGGTAACGGCGGCAATGGGATGGTGCAGTTCCGCAAAGAGAAGTATGTGCCGCGCGGTGGGCCGAACGGCGGCGATGGCGGGCACGGCGGCAGCATCAGTCTCAAGGTGGACACGAATATCACGACGCTGCTGGACTATCGGTTCAAACACAAGTACAAGGCGGATCGCGGCGGCGATGGCGCGAGCAAAGATATGTTCGGTAAGAACTCGCTCGATGTCACGCTGAAAGTGCCGCTGGGCACGGTCGTTACGGACCTGGCCACGGGGCAGATCATTGCGGACCTGAATACACCGGACGCCGTCGTCGTCGTGGCGCGGGGCGGCATGGGGGGCAGAGGCAACGCGCACTTCGCGACCTCCATCCATCAGGCTCCCAAGTTTGCGGAGCGTGGTGAGCCGGGGGAGCACAAACAGCTTCGCCTGGAGCTGAAACTGCTCGCCGATGTCGGCCTGCTCGGTTTCCCCAACGTCGGCAAATCGACTCTGATCGCTGCGGTCTCCGCGGCCAAGCCCAAGATCGCCAACTACCCCTTCACGACCCTTGTCCCGAACCTTGGAGTGGTCTACGTCGAGGCGGAGCGCAACTTCGTCATGGCGGACATTCCGGGCATCATCGAGGGCGCGAGCGAGGGAGTCGGGCTGGGACATCAGTTCCTGCGGCATGTCTCTCGCTCTCGACTGCTGCTGCATATTCTGGACGTCAGCGGCATGAGCGGGCGCGAACCGTTGAGCGACTACGAGATCCTGAACCGCGAGCTGGAACTGTACGATGCGAACCTGTCGAAACTTCCGCAACTGGTGGTTCTTAATAAGACCGATGTCTCTGCGGATCCGGAGGCGGTCGATGCCCTGGAAGCGACCCTGCGTGAGCGCGGCTGTACCGTCTACCGCATCTCCGCCGTCACGCGTCAGGGCCTGAAGCCTCTGATCTTCGACTGTATGGCCCATCTGGAGCGCCTGCGCGCCGAAGAGGAGGCGCGGCTGGCGTTGGAGCCGGAGACGGTCCGCTATGTCGCCACGCCCGGTGAAGACGATCGACACTGGGAAGCGCGTCAGGTCACTGCCAACACGTATGAGGTCGTCGGGCGCGGTATCGAGCGCATGGTCGCCATGACCGATCTGACCAACGAGTATGCCCTGCGCCGCTTGCAGCGCAGCCTCGATAAGATCGGCATCACGCGCAAACTGAAGGCCCTGGGCGCAAAGGATGGCGATACCGTCAAGATTCGCGATGTCGAATTTGATTACGATGACGAGGACAAGTGGGACGAAGAGGACGAAGCCGCCACGCAGGGGCGTCGTCGTCAGTAACCTCAAATAGTTTCCGTGGTTAAGGAAAACAATGGCTGTTGAGCGGTTGGTGGTTAAGGTTGGAACGAGTACGCTGACCGATCCACAGGGTAAGATAGATCGCGCTTTTATCGCCGATCTGACGATACAACTCGCGGCGTTGCGGGCGCAGGGGTGTGAGGTGATCCTGGTCACGTCCGGAGCGATTCGGGCGGGGCGGGAGGCGCTTGCGGCACGGGGCGCGACGGATTCTCGTACGTCGAAAACACCCGAAACCCTGCCCTATAAGCAGGCGGCAGCGGCGATCGGGCAGGGGCGCTTGATGCACACCTACACGGAGGCGTTCGCCTGGCGGAACGTAGACTGCGCGCAGGTGCTGCTGACCCGCGACGACCTCGACGACCGACGTCGCTTTTTGAACGCGCGCAACACGCTGCTGGCCCTGCTCGATATGGGCATCGTCCCGGTCATCAACGAAAACGACACCGTGGCCGTGGACGAGATCAAGTTCGGCGACAACGATGCGCTGGCGGCACTGGTCGCCACGCTCGTCGAGGCCGATCTGCTGCTGATCCTCTCCGACGTCGAAGGGCTTTACACCCATCCTCCCATCTCCGGTGCGCCTCCTCCCGAACTGATTCGCACCGTCTCCCGTGTCGATGAGACTCTGACCGCGCTTGCCGGAACCTCGACCAGCGGCGTCGGCACCGGTGGAATGCGCACCAAACTGGAGGCGGCGCGGATCGCCACCGCCGCCGGGATTCGCACCGTGATCGCTCGCGGACGGCGCGCGCGCGTCGTCTCCGAAGTCGTCTCCGGCGAACCGATCGGCACGACCTTCCTGCCTCTCCCCGACTCCGATCGCCTTCCTGCCCGCAAACGCTGGATCGCCCACAGCGCTCGCTCCCGTGGCTCCGTCACCGTCAATGCCCGCGCCAAAGAGCGCCTGCTCAGCCATGGCGTCAGCCTGCTCGCCGCAGGAATCGTCGATGTCTCCGGCACGTTTAATGTCGGCGACCTGATCCAGATCTGCGTGGAGGGCGGCGGCGTCTTCGGGCGCGGCCTCACCAACTACGCCGCCTCCGAAGTGCGCCGCGTCGTCGGCCTGCACAGCGAACAGTTCGAAGCCATCCTCGGCTATCGCGGCTCCGAAGAGATCATCCACCGCGACAACCTCGTCATCGACTCCCTCGCCTCCTCCTGAAAAATTAATCCCAGTGCTCACGATGAAATCGCACTCGCCCGTTTTGCCGTTGGGAGAGTGCGATTCTTCGTTTCAGGGAGCGATCCCGCCGACGGTTCTGGAGATCGGAAGAACGATCATGGTCGCGGAGCGGGCGGCATATTCTGCGGTAAATCCGCCTGACTTGACAGGTTGGTCCGGTCGCCATACGATCTCTTTGAGATCCATACCGCTATAGCGATACACCTGTGCATAAGGCCCTAATTCGACGTCTTCGATGGTAATCAATCTCGGTTTTTCGGTAGTGCGATGGCCTTTTATCGTCAGGACGCTTTTCATGTCCGTTTTGGTTTTGTTGATGACTACCAGTGTCAGGAGGTGGTCGGCAGTGCGTTCGGCGGCATAGATCGAAAGTTTCGCTTGATCCGTACTGGTCGCATGGATGCCGGTCTCGCCGAACTGGCCACCCCGGCCGTCATAACTGCAATAGAGCCGGAAAGCGTTCGCCCCTGGGTCTGTGGCCTTGAACGTGCCGTAGAGGCAGGCCAGGTCAAGCCGCTCCCGGCCGAAAATCCCCAGCACGTCCGCTTCCGCAAGTGCCCCGACAAGGGTGGTCATGTCCCCCCAGACATATTCGCTGAGAGCGACTTTGGTGCCGGGATAGTCTTTGTCCGCCCATCTGCGCAGCGAAGGAATCAGTGCAATCGCGCCGTGGGTCTGCCCATATTCGTTCTTTTCCACGTAGGTCGTATCCCAGAGGGAGCGGGTCGCTTCCAGGGGCGTCGCCTCGGTCTGTCCGTTCTGAGGAAGCGAAGCGTAGTGCTCCGCAAAGTAGTCCAGCACGCGCCTGCCCTGCTCGCTCCCGTAGGCGCGCATCGCCTGGAGATAAGCGCTCGCCTGGCCGAGCGCCGGATGCTCCGTCTGCGCATCCTTCGGCACGTCCTCTTCCTGATAGTGGCCCAGAGCACTGCCCGGTCCCAGGAGCGTGCCCTTCGGATTAATCGCCCTGACAGCCTCAGAATACCTTTGCGTTCGGGCGATCAGGCCGGCAGAACCGGAGGCTGTCGGCTGATTGCTGCGGTCAAGGTCCAGCCAACTCTTTGATTCTGAGACCATCTCATAGAGGGGGCCTCCCTCGAAGAGTTGAAAGCGAACCGTGGTGTCGTTGCTGGAACGCCGGAGGGGCAGTCCTATCTCACGAGCAAGTATCGGGTCCGGGAAAGCGATCCCATAGATATTCGGGCTGATAGGATGTCGAGCCGCCATCACATCAACGCTCAGTTCCGGGCCTGCCTGAACACGGCGCTCCCATTTGCCTTCGCTATGCACCCTTCCAGGGGAACAGAAACAAGCGGCGACCAGGCTGACCGCGAGAAGACGATAGACGTTCATGACACTCCTTTTGCGAGAGGGGTGATAGGGACTACGCCAGGAGGAAACGGCGACACTCCTGTTTCCTGTTTTGCAGAGGTTGGACGGTTGAAGGCTGTATTCCGTTACGCCGGAAACTCGGACAGGAACGGCAAAGACGGCAATTGCGGCCGCAAAGCCCTCAATTGCTACACGAATGCGCATATTCTCCTTGATCTTGGAATAACAAAGGAACAAACAATTTAATTTCGGTGTATTACAGTATATTACACTGGCACCCAATTCTCCTCTCTGGAAGCGATACATTATGCCCAAAATCATGGTACTACCTGACCCGGATACGCCTGAAAGTAAGGGGAAAGAGCAGCCCCCTCCAACGCTCGAATCGCCTGTCGATGAGAGCGCGCGGCGCATCGAAACCGCCGATCGTGCTCCCCTGGATGCCTCAGGTAGTCGGGCAGAAATGAAAAAAACTCTCCACGATATCGCGGAAGCGGCGCAGGCGCTGTCCCATGCACGCTATGCGGCGATCAGTGTGGTGCGACCGGATGGCCCGGGGCTTCTGGAGTTTGTTACGATCGGGCTGACGCTGGAAGAAGAGGCCGTTATGGGGGCGCACCCGCAAAGAGGCAGTATCCTGGGGCTGCTGCTCAAGCGGGCGGAATCGGTGCGGGTGGATATACCGACAGACCACGTGATGTCGTTAGGTTTACTACCCCATTGCCCGCCAATGGAGAGGTTGCCCGGCGTTCCGATTCGACACGGTGACACCGTCCTGGGCGGTCTCTATCTGACCGATAAGGAGGGGGGCAGCCCGTTTACGGAGGCCGATCAGGAGGCGGTCCAGGCGCTGGGCGACCACACAGCCGTGGCGAGCCATCATCTGCACCTCTTGACTCAACAACGTGCTCTGGTCGGTCGCATTGTCGCCGCTGAGGAAGAAGAGCGCCGCGCTCTCGCCTACGATCTGCATGATGGGCTGACGCAGTATATCATGGCGGCGTATGCGCATCTGGAGTCCTTTCGGGATGCGCAGGAGACGGGCGACACCGACAAAGCACAGCGGGATCTGGACGTGGGGCTGAGTCATCTCAAATCGGCGGTAGTCGAGTCGCGCCGCCTCATCAACGGCTTGCGCTCACTGGCGCTGGACGATGCAGGTCTGGCCGGTGCGCTGGAACAACTCCTGCGTGAGGACAAGGTATGCGCAGACTGGGAAGAGGTCGAGTTTCTGCACAATGTTGTCGGGCGGCGTTATCACAAAACGCTGGAAACCACCATCTATCGGCTCACGCAAGAGGCTCTGACGAACGTGCGGAAACATGCGCGGGCTACGCGCGTGCGGGTGACCCTGCTTGCAGAGCCGGTCTATGGCTCCCGGATGGGACAGCTTGTACTGAAGATACAGGATTGGGGACGAGGTTTTGTCCCCGAACAGTGTGCAGGCCAGTATGAACGGGTGGGGCTGCAAAGTATGCGTGAGCGGGCCACTCTGCTCGGAGGCGCCTATCTGCTGAGAAGCGTTCCTGGAGAAGGAACGATCATACGCGCCGTGTTTCCTGCCCTGGACGCTGCAAGTGAGGAAGGAAGCGATGTCGTATGAATCAGGATACTGACCGGGAGTCACCGTCCATCCCCATCATTCCGACGATGCTGGTCGACGACCATGCGATCTGGCGCGGTGGGGTATCCAGTATGTTGGAGAATACGGAGTTCGAGATCGTAGGAGAGGCCTCTTCCGGTCGAGAGGCCCTGATTCTCGCGCGACAGGTAAACCCCCAAATGGCGCTGCTCGACATTCGGATGGCGGAAGGAGATGGACTGAACGCTCTCCAGGCGCTCAAAAAAGAACATCCCCATATGTTTGTGATCCTACTCACGACCTACGACAATCCCACCTACATGGCGCGGGCCGTTGCGGGAGGTGCGTCCGGTTATCTGTTGAAAGGCATCGATCGAGAACGCATGCTGCAATCGATGCGCGCTGTCGTCAAGGGAGACACCCTGTCGGCCCTCCAGGATTTTGTAGGGTCGCTTCCTGGTACCCATGAGACGGCTGCGGGCGCGCCGAATCTGATCCGTCCCCTTTCCGCCCGCGAGCATGAGGTGCTGCGCCTCCTCGCGACCGGCATCACCAACCGGGAAATAGCCGCGATACTGCACATCGCCGAAGGCACCGCCAAATCGCATGTCGAGCATATCATCCGCAAATTGGACGTTTCGGATCGGGTGCAGGCCGCTGTGTGGGCGGCCCGCCACGGGATGATCCCCCCTCTCTGATCAGGGACCTGTTCGGTCCGGGGACCTGTGATCTCTATCTGCATCGTCCGCAGGTTTCCCTCTAAATCCCGTGTCGGGCAGCCGCTTCCCAATTTTCACGAAACACGCCATTCCATCTCAAAAATATCGGGCCGGCCTGTAATATCCCTGCCTCCCCGCCTGTCCTGGCAGAATGAAGGTATATTGAGAGTGCGGTAAACTTGGGTAAATCTCAGTCAGGTGACTTTTCATGTCGCAAAGGAGAAAACGGAGTGACATCAGAGAATCGGTTCGTGGCTCGCGCATCGGCCATGCGCACCTGCCGGTGGGCGCACCTGGTCGGCCTTTTCGTAAGTAGTCTGTTCCTGGGCGCGGTCCAGGCGCCTGCGCAGGCCCAGGCGGTCTACAATCCTGCCAATGGTCACTACTATGAACTTGTATTGCCGAATACTCTGCTCACCTGGGAAGAGAATCGCGTCGCTGCCCCGAAGCGTACGCATTTGGGGCTGCGGGGGCATATGGCGACCCTCACCTCGGCTCAGGAGGAGCAGTTCGTCGAGACAAATCTGCCAGCGGCAGTATACTATGCTTTCCAACTCGGAGGTTATCAGGACTTCAGCGCACCGGACTACAGCGAGCCGGCAGGCGGGTGGCGCTGGGTCACAGGCGAGCCCTGGGACTATACCGACTGGTATCCCGGCGAGCCCACCAACAGTAACGGAACAGAACACTACCTGGGCTTTTTCGGTATAGCCGGACACTGGAACGACGGCGCGAACGGTCAGGGCGGCTATGTAATCGAGTACGAGTCGTATCCGTATCTTTTCCACGACGATTTCGACGGCGACGGCAAAGCCGATCTGGTCTTTCAGAACCAGGCCACTAATCAAGTCGCCTTGTGGAACATGAACGGCCAGACGGTCAATGGGGGAGCACTCCTGGCCGATGTGCCAGCCGCAGGCTACCAGGTCGTTGGCACGGCAGACTTTAACGGCGATGGACATCCGGACCTCCTGTTCCAGAACCAGACTACCGGCCAACTTGCACTCTGGTACATGAACGGCGCGGTTCGGACAGGGGGCGTTGCACTCTCAGCAGTGCCGGGCGTCGGCTACAAAGTGGTTGGCGTAGGCGATTTCAATGGCGATGGCAAAATGGATCTGGTATTTCAGAACCAGACCACCAACCAGGTCGTCTTCTGGTTCCTGAACGGTACGGCCGTGACCGGAGGCGTCGCTCTGCCGACCGTTCCCGTGGCAGGTTACAAGGCCGTAGGTGTAGGCGATTTCAACGGCGATGGCCAGATGGACTTGCTGTTTCAGAACCAGACAAGCGGCACCATGACCGCCTGGTTCCTGAACGGGACGAGCTTTCTAGGTGGTCTGGGCATCACCGCTTCCCTCGGCCCGAACTGGCAGGTGAAGGGAGTAGCAGACTACAACGCCGATGGACGCCCGGACCTGATGTTCCAGAACCAGACCACCGGTCAGGTCACGCTCTGGTATATGAATGGCGTCAACTTCCTCGGCGGCGGAACGCTCTCTAACATTCCCGCAGCCAACTATCAGGTCGTCGGACCCCACTGATCCTGGACCTGTTGTGTTGCGAAGCACAACGCTTGTCTGTTTTCAGCCGCGGATCCGCGCAGCGTCACCTGACCGGAATCAGGGAAGCGGGAAACGCACGGAAAGGCGCACCGGTGACTTCGTAATGAAGCGGGGAGGGTGGCGCCTGTAGAAAATAAGCCCGCGAATCTCTCGAAAATGTTCGAGAGATTCGCGGGTACAATGCATCTACTTCCCTCTGTAATCAGGTACACGAATTCATCTCGATGGGGCTTTCAGGTTGGATACAAAATGAAAATTTCTCTCTGTCTCGGGTCTTTAATCGGAGTGGCGCTGGTTGGTATCGTTGCCGGCGCACAGAGCCCTGCCCCTCCTATCGAGAAAGCCGGTATCGCGCAGAAGGCGGAAGCTATTCTCGTGGGTCATTGCGGCAAGTGTCATGACGCTACGGCGACCGCAGGTTTCTCCTTCCGGAACCGAACGGGTATGCTGGTGAAGAAACATCTCGTGCTGGGAGACGCAGAGCATTCGCGCCTCTACATCCGGGCCGCTCTCTCCGCCGACGACCCCATGCCTCCTGCGACAGAGAACAATCCGCTCAAACCCGAGGAAAAAACACTGCTCAAAGCCTGGATCCAGGCCGGTGCGCCGGAAGCCTCTGTTCCCAGGGATTCCGGGGCGCGCAGATTCGTCACGACCGAGCAGATGCTGAAAGCGATCGCCGACGACCTCAACCAGGCAGACGAGCGGGACCGGCCCTTCCTGCGCTACTTCACGCTGACCAATCTCTATAATGCCGGAGCCCAGACTGACGAGATCACGGCCTATCAGAACGCTCTCTCTAAACTGCTCAATAGCCTCTCCTGGCAAAAACGCATTAGCCTTCCGATCGCGATTGAACCCACCAGGACAATCTTCCGGATCGATATACGTAAGTTTTCCTGGACGGCCGGAACCTGGAAGAACTTGTTGGTGAGCTATCCCTATCATCTGGTTCCCGCTTCTCCAACCGCGAAGACGATTACGATGGAGACGGAGTGCGAACTTCCCTTCGTGCGCGCCGACTGGTTTGTCTCCAATGGTGCGCGTCCGCCGCTGTATCATGTGCTGCTGGACATGCCGAAATCGGCAGGAGAGCTGGAAAAGAAGCTCCTCATCGATGTCGAGAAGAACATCAAGGAAGAGACTGCCCTTCGAGCCGGATTTGGGGAGAGCGGTGTGTCACGCAACAACCGTATTGTCGAGCGACACGAATCGCCTTATGGGGCTTATTGGCGCTCCTACGATTTCAGCAGTTCGACGGATAAGCAGAACATTTTCCAGCATCCACTGAGTTTCGAGGCTGCGGGCGGGGAGATCGTCTTCAATCTGCCCAACGGGATGCAAGGCTATCTGCTCGTCAACGGCAAGGGCGAACGTATCAACAATGGACCGATCGAGATCGTCAACAATAAAACCAATCCCACCGATCCGATCGTGCGCAACGGCCTCACCTGTATGACCTGTCATACCCGTGGTCTCAAGGCGTTTACCGATCAGGTGCGCGAGGTGGCCATGAAGACGCCCGCGCCCGACTACGACAAGAACAAGTGCCTGGCGCTCTATGGTCCGAAGGCGGCGATGGAGAAACTGTTTGTCGAGGATCTGAAACGGTATGCCGAGGCAGCCAAGGAGACCGGCAACGAGATCGGGGAGACGGAGCCGATCGCCTTGCTCTCCAGCGCCTACGAAGCGCCGGTGACACTGGCAAGGGCTTCCGCAGAAGTGGGGATGAAGCCGGAGGAGTTCCTCAAAAAGATCAAAAGTGACCCGGAACTCTCGGTCAAGTTTGCGGTGCTTCTTGCCGACAACGGCGCGATTAAGCGCGATGCCTGGCAAGATGGCTTTGGCGTTCTTTCCCGAAACCTGGTGCTGGGCGCCTACACAGCCCTGCATACCATCGTTTCCAGCGACGGCAATGGTGACTATGCGACCATTGACGAGGCGGTACGGAATGCGCGTCCTGGAGCGGCGATCTATATTCGCCCAGGTGTATATATCGAGCACCTCGTGCTTGACAAACCAGTGGAGCTGATCGCGGATGGTCCCCTGGGATCGGTCACGATCCGAGGAAACGACAGGGGATGCATCGCTGTCTCGGACGCGAAGGTGATATTCCGCGGGATCTCTGTGCGGTCGATCGCGGGCCGAGCCATCTATGTTGCGAAGGGGAGCGTAGAGATATCGGATTGTGATATCTCGGGCCATGCTGAACCCAGCGTCGAGGTGAATGAGGGCGGCACTGCCACCGTACAGCATTCTGTCCTGCACGACGCTTCGCATGGTGTCCTTCTTGATAGAGGAGGTGGCGCCATCTTAACCAACTGCGATATTTTTGCCTGTGCAGAGCAGGGGATTGCGATAGAGCAGCGTGGTGGACATGTACTTGTGCAGAACTCCCGCATTCATGACAATAAGCGCGAAGGAGTATGGATCGATGGCGGCGGTCGCGCGACACTGAGCGAATGTGACATCGCTTCGAGTCGTGAAAAGGCATGCGTCGGAGGGTGGTGGGGATCGGCGATCACCATTCAGAACTGTAAAATCCATAACGGCGCCCAGCAAGGGATCTTTCTGGAAAAGGCTCACCTGACGATTGACCATTCGGAAGTCTATGATAATGGCCTGGAAGGGATCGCTGTCTATCAGAGCAGCGTCGCGACCATCACCACCAGTAAGATCCGGGGAAACCACTCCTCCGGCGTTCGTATCCGGGCAGGGACTGCCGGGATCGATGATTGTGATATGCTTGATAATCTGGAATGCGGTGCGGATGTCGGGGATGCCGGACGCTTGACGGTGGAGAACTGTCGGGTCAACAACAATGCCCACCAGGCATTCTGGGTATTTGGCCGCTCCTCTGCTTCCGTGACGAACAGCCAACTTCACAACAACAAGAACGGGACATTCGCAGTCGATCCGGCATGTCGTCTCACCGTAAAATCCAACACGCAGTAGTCGCGTTGTTGTCGTCGTCCAAAACCAGGTTGTTTCTCCCGGCAATTCGGCAGGGATTAGAGGGAGAGAAGACGAATAGTTTCCATGCCTACCCGCGCCATGACGCAATAATCAGGACGGCGAGGTGGAAAATTTTCAAAGGAGACTTCCTTGGCACATAATGTGACCCTCATTCGGGGCGATGGGACGGGACCGGAACTGGTCGCCGCCGCCAAAAAAGTATTGGACGCGACCGGAGTGGCTTTCAACTGGGATATCGTTGAGGCGGGCGTAGATATCATGGAGACGGCGGGGACGCCGCTGCCGCAGAACGTTCTGGATAGCATCCGCAAAAACAAAGTCGCGCTGAAAGGCCCGATCACCACCCCGATCGGCACCGGCTTCCGCTCGGTGAATGTCGCGCTCCGCAAGGAACTCGACCTGTACGCCTGTATTCGTCCTTGTAAATACTATAAGGGAATCCGTTCCAAGTACCAGGACGTCGATCTCGTCATTGTACGCGAAAACACCGAAGACCTCTATGCGGGCGTCGAGTACGATGTCCACACTCCGGAAGCGAAGCAGATCATCGATATGGCGGGCGGCAAGATCCGCGAGGACTCCGCGATCTCCATCAAGCCGATCTCCATCACCGGCTCGCGTCGGATCATCAAGACGGCCTTCGAGTACGCGCGCGCCAATGGCCGCAAGAAGATCAGCGCCGTGGCGAAAGCCAACATCATGAAGTACACCGACGGCCTCTTCTTCAAGGTCGGGCAGGAAGTCGCGAAAGAGTACCCGGAGATCGAGTATCAGGAAGTCCTCGTGGACAACATGTGCATGCAGTTGGTCCAGAAGCCGGAACTCTACGACATGCTCGTGATGGAGAACCTCTACGGCGACATCCTCTCCGACCTCTGCGCCGGTCTGGTCGGCGGCCTGGGAGTCGCGCCCGGCGCGAACATCGGCGACGGCATCGCGCTGTTCGAACCCACCCACGGCTCCGCGCCCAAGTACAAGGGCATGAACAAGGTCAACCCGGTCGCCCTGATCCTCTCAGGAATGCTGATGCTCCGCTACCTGAACGAGACCGACGCTGCCGACCGCCTGGAGAAGGCGATCCAGGGCGTTATCCTCGAAGGCAAGGATGTCACCTACGACATGAAGCCCGACCGCAACGACCCGACCGCCGTCGGGACCTCCGAGATGGCCGACGCCATCATCGCGAAACTGTAAGCAGTAGGGCAGGGCGCGGACAGGTCAGGGTAAAGCACCGCTTGTTCTGCGCCCCGTCCCTGCAATCGCTTACCGAGGAACTACAGTCCCATGCACAAGACGCTTTCTGTCCCCCTCCTGTTCACGCTGGCCGGATGGACGCTGCTGACTTCGGCTGCACTGCCGAGTCGGCCTACTCCCGTGCAGCAGACAGATCTGGCGGTCAGCGCCTATGCGGTGCTGGAAAAGCACTGCGCGAAGTGTCATGGGAAGGACAAGACCGGCGAATTCACCTTTCGCGACTACAAGGCTATGGTCGGCAGCGGGCATATCGTGCCGGGGAAGCCGGACCAGAGTCGGATCTATATCCGCACAGCCCGATCTGCCGGGGACCCGATGCCCCCTCGCAGCGCGAACGATCCTCTCAGTCCCGAGGAGATCGCGACACTGAAAGCCTGGATTGAAGCCGGCGCGCCGCCACTCAAAACCGTAAAGCCCGATGCCCCGCGCAAATTACGGACGGATGCCGATGTGCTCCTCGCTATAAAAGGCGATCTGGAGCACGCTAATGTGCGGGAGCGGCCTTACCTGCGCTACTTCACCCTGACCCACCTCCTCAACGCAGGCGCAAGCGAAGAGGAGATGCAGGCGCTTCGCGTCGGGCTCTCCAAACTGCTGAACAGCCTCTCCTGGCAGAAGAACATCTCCGTTCCTGAACCGATCGATGCCGACAAAACCATTCTGCGCATCGATCTGCGGAAATACTCCTGGTCGGATCAGACCTGGACGAGACTGTTGCTCTCCTATCCCTATGCGGTCGCTTCCGACACGGAGACGGCGCAGGCCGTCTATGATGCCACGGAATGCCCCTTGCCTTATATCCGGGCCGACTGGTTTATCTCCCGAGCCGCCCAACCCCCGCTCTACCATGAACTTCTGGATCTGCCGACGACTGCTCAAGCGCTGGAGGCGAAGCTCAGCCTGGATGTCACCAAAAACCAGAAGCAGGAGACAGCGATCCGGGCTGGACTTCAGGAGAGCGGCGTCTCGCGCAACAATCGCGTGGTTGAGCGGCATGAGTCGCCTTACGGGGCTTACTGGCGCTCCTACGATTTCCGCAGCAATGCGGGCAAGCAGAATATCTTCAAAAATCCCATGGATTTTGAGGCGGCGGGCGGTGAGATCATCTTCAATCTGCCGAACGGGCTTCAAGCCTATCTCCTCGTTGACGGGAAAGGCAATCGGATCGACAGCGGCCCCATCGATATCGTCAGCAACAAAGAGAACGCCAACGATCCGGTCGTTCGCAACGGCCTCACCTGTATGAGCTGCCATGCCCAGGGCATGAAGCGTTTTTCGGACACGATGCGCTCCGTGATCGCGGCGACGCCGGCGGCGCAGAGCGACTACGATCACGACCATGCGATGGCGCTCTACATCGATAAGCCGAAAATGGACGCGATGGTAGAGGAAGACGCCAAACGTTTTGCCGAGGCCGTCCGCAAGACGGGGGCAGAGGTCACGGTGCGCGAACCGATCTATGCGCTTCAGGGCCGGTACGATGCTACCCTGGACATTGCACAGGCAGCGGCGGATGCCGGTCTGTCGACCGCAGCCTTTCAAACCAGACTGCAAAGCAATACGCGTCTGGGGGCGCTGCTCGGACCGCTGAAGACTCCAGGCGGACGCCTGAAACGCGATGCCTGGGAAGAGTACTACAGCGATGTCGTGCAGGAGATGCACCTGGGCGTCTTTCTAAAATCGAATGGAGTGACACTGACCGCGTCGGTGGTAAAGATCAAGAAGAATCCTAAAGACGGGGCGGATATGGTCTACGTTCCCGCAGGCGAGTTCACCATGGGCGCCGACGATCTCGATGTTGCAAGGCCCGCTCACCGGGTGATGCTGGATGGCTACTACATCTATCGGACTCCGGTGACGGTGGTGCAGTATATGACGTTCTGCGCGGCGACGGGGCATCCACGCCCACCTTCGCCCGATTTCAACAAGAACTGGTATCGGTTCGACCATCCGGTTGTCAATGTCACGTACAACGATGCGCTGGCCTACTGCAAATGGGCCGGGGCAAAACTGCCTACGGAGGCGCAGTGGGAGAAAGCGGCGCGCGGCACGGATGGGCGCCAATTTCCCTGGGGGGACGCTTTCGACAACACGAAACTCTGGTGCTCGAAGGTAAAGCCGACTGATGCGGGCGGCACAAAACCGGTGGGCAGTTTCCCCTCCGGTGCAAGTCCTTTCGGTGCGCTGGATATGGCGGGCAATGTCTGGCAGTGGTGCCGGGACTGGTACGATCCCGGCTTCTATGGCAGTCGGGCAGGGAGCGAACGGAATCCGGAAAACCAGTCGCCCGGTGAAAAGAAAATTCATAGCTTGCGGGGTGGTTCCTGGTGGGACGCCGACCCGAAATACCATCGATCTGCTTTCCGAATCGCAGAAACACTGGACTTCAAATTCATCCTCGACGGGTTCCGGTGCGTCGTCGAAGTACAAAAATAGACTTTCCTCGGCGTATCCGGTACAATCGACCCTGAAAGCAAGATTTTGCGGGATTCCCGCGGAAACAAACACAATAGAACACTGGGGAACAAGAGAATGCGTAAAAAAGTGACTATCGTCGGGGCGGGACAGACAGGCGCAACGCTGGCGCACTGGCTGGCGGAGCGCGGCGATGTCGATATCGTCCTTTTCGATATCGTGGAGGGAATGCCGCAGGGCAAGGCCCTCGATCTGCTGGAAGCCATGCCGATCATCGGCTCCGATGCCAAGATCGTCGGGACCAACAGTTGGGGTGAAACCGCGGGCAGCGACATCGTCGTCATCACCAGCGGTCTGCCGCGCAAGCCGGGGATGAGCCGCGACGACCTGCTGAAAGTGAATGCGGGCATTGTGCGGGATGTCACCCGCGCCGTCGTGAAGGAGTCGCCGAACTCCATTCTGATCCTGCTCACCAACCCCCTCGACGCGATGTGCCATATCGCGCTTCAGGAGAGCGGTTTCCCGCCGCATCGTGTCTTCGGACAGGCCGGCATCCTCGACACCGCCCGATTCCGCGCCTTCCTGGCGATGGAGACCGGCGCGAGCGTGGCCGATGTCAACGCCTATGTGCTGGGCGGACACGGCGACGACATGGTGCCGCTCGTCGGCAGCACCAATATCGCCGGAATCCCGATCGCCAGCCTGATCGCGCCCGAGCGGTTGGAAGAGATCGTGACCCGCGCCCGCAAGGGCGGCGGCGAGATCGTGGCGCTCCTGAAGACCGGCAGCGCCTTCTATGCCCCCTCCGCCGCGCTGGCGCAGATGATCGATTCGGTCATCAACGACCGCAAGCGCGTCCTGCCCTGCGCTGTCTACACCGGCAGCAATGAGGGCGGCTACAACGTCAACAATCTCTATCTCGGCCTGCCCGCCCGTCTGGGCGCGAACGGCGTCGAGGAGATCGTCAGCATCGCCCTGACCGACGACGAGAACGTCGCGCTCCAGAAGTCCGCCGCCTCCGTGCAGGAACTCGTCGATGCGCTCAAAGGCTTCGACCCGCCGCTACTGTCGTAAACTCTGCGTTTCTAAAGCAAAAGGACCGCCCAGGGAGGGGATTGCGTTACGGCGATGCGAAACCTATCCTCGGGCGGTTCCGTCATGGTAGGCGGGCAGGGAAACGGGATTTCAATCCCGTTGGCCAAACCGCGCTTCAGGAGAGATCTATGGAAACGCAGGATACGGAAAAGTCCCCACCACGCCGCCCCGGTCTCATCGTGCTGCCATTGTTAATACTGGTGGGGCTGTTTCTTGCGCCGCCCACGCGTTCGCTCCTGAAGATGCAGGGCAAGTTGTTCTTCGATACAACGCCGTTCGCCGCCCGCATACGCGATTTCGGCATGACCGGCGGGCCGATGCCGACCGTGCAAAAGTGGGAAGGGAGCCGACCGGCGGCGATGGTGGCGCGCTATCCGGCGGACTATAACGTTCAGGTGGCGGGCGTATTGCTGTCGGGAGCAAACACGGCCACCCTGGCTGGAAGATGGCCTTATGAGCGTTACGGCAACTTTCAGAACCGGTTTGGAGTGCGGCTGACCGCGCTCGCCCGTCAATTCCCCGATCGCCCCGGCCCCTACGCCCACTTTCTGCGTTTTATGACATCGAACACGATCCGTCTCAGCCGTGAGAAGGAGGCCGCCAGATATCAGACGGATGCGCGACTGATGCGGGATACGCAGAGCGGTTATAAGGAGGCCTGGGAGGCGTTCGATAACGCCGCGGCCCAGGGGGAAAAACTCGACCCCGACAACGCCTATTTTCCGCTGATGCGGGCGATGGCGCTGTTCGACGCGAAGCAGGATGCGGATGGTCTCGATGCCGTGCTGCGCGCGGGGCAGAAATCGCGTTACGACGACTACACGCACGAGGAGGCGCAGGCGACCTGGGCGCTCTACCAGCGCGCTTATGGGGGCGACTCCGCTCTCTTACGCGAGAGCGGGAATGCCGTGGTGCTCTATCCCCATATCGCACCCCTGCGCGCACTGGCGCACCTTGTCACTTCCAAAGCTGCCCAGGCGGAGGAGGCGGGTCAACGGAAAGAGGGCCTCGCGCTGCGCCACGCGATGATGCAGTGCGCGGTGCGAATGCGCGACCAGGGCAGCCTGATCAGCGCGGTGGCCGCGACTTCGATCTTCCCGACCAGCATGCGCTTTCCCGGCGGCGCGCCGGAAGCGTCGCCCTCCAATGACGTCCTGCACTCTGCGGGCGTGCGCGAAGCGTACCTTACCTACCTGCTGCGCCTGGGGCAGACCCAGGAGGCGGACTGGGTGCATCGGGAGGACATCGTCAATACCGAGGCGCGGGCGCAGATGGAAGCCTTTGGGAAGGACACGACGCGCGATGCGGCCCTGCGATCCCTGCCCAACTTCTGGAGCGCCGATATGCTGCTCCTGGCAAACACGCTGGGCATCCTCGGGATGTGCGTGGCAGCGGCTCTGCTGGGGCGACCCAACCTGCGCAGCGGCGAGAAGGTTCTGCCCTGGGTGACTCTGGTGGTGCTGGTCGGATGTATGATGGTGGCGTTTCAGATGCAGTGGGCGGAGACGCTGACGCAGATGCGGATGATTCTGGTCAATATCTCCTCCACTCCCGAAAGCGGCCAGGGGATGATGGAGTTCCTCACACGGTATCCGGGCGTCGTGCATGTAGGCGAGGTCCTGCTCTCCCTGGCCGCGCCTCTGCTGGCCTTGATCGTGCCGGGAGTGATCGGCCTGCAGCGCAAGGAGCCGTACTCCACGGCCCTCCTGCGAACGCTAAAGCAGGGCGCTCTGATCGCCGCCACCCTGCTGACTGCCGTCTACGCCCTGAGCCTGATGATGACCGCTCACTTCGAGCGACAGGCCCACTCCATGCTGGACGCCGAAACGCAGAACGCCGTCGCGTATGTACGGCAGCAAGTAGGGGACCGTTCTAAACCCAACCCGTAGCGCTTATCTTGTTCCTTCAAGATAAGACCGCAGATCAGGAGCGACGTATGGAAGCGCCGGACCAGGAAAAGCCACCGACACGCCGTCCCGGCCTCCTTGTGCTGCCATTCTTGCTGTTGGCGGGACTGCTCGTCGCCCCGCCGACCCGAACCCTGTTTCAGGCCCAACTGCATATGCTTCGCGATAGTGGCCCTCTCTTCCCACCTCTGCAAGAGATGGGAGTAAAGGAGGGACCGATCACGAAACCGCCTCTTTGGCAGCAGAGTCTGGCGGAAGAAGGTAAGCGATGTTTTCCCGAAGACTACAGGATCCGGGTCGGCGCTGCGCTATTGTGGCCATCGACCCGATACGTCTATGGCCGCAACCCGGACGCGCGGCAGGATCATTACAGAGGCTTTCAAATTCGTTATGGAGAGGCTCTTGCCGCTGTCAGCACACGTTTCCCGAATCAGCCCGGTCCCTATGCGCATCTTTTGCGTTACATGACGCAGGGCACGATAGGGTTGTCGCGAGATACCGAGGTGGAACAGTTTCAGAAAGGCAAGACCTCGCCTTTTTCTGATAAGAAGTTCGCCTTTGTGGGGCCGCCGGTTTCGTTTGGCGGTAGTGGTTCCTTCCGACCCAACAAACAGATAGGATATGTGGAGTCGTGGGAGGCGTATGATCAGGCAGCGGCCCAGGGAGAAAAACTTGACCCGGATAACGCCTACTTCCCCCTGATGCGTGCCATCGGGCTGTTCGATGCGAAGCGGGATGCTGAAGGGATCGCTGCAGTGCTGCGGGCAAGTCGGAAATCGCGTTTCGAAGACTATGCGAAGGAAGAGACGGATGCCGAATGGATCCTCGTCCGCCGTGTCTACGGCCCCAGCTCTGTCCTGGTTCACCAGAATCTCGTCTGCACCACGTTCCTGCCTTATCTCGCCTCATTGCGCTCGGTAGGCCTGCTCACCGCCTATTTCGCAGAGAAAGCGGAACTGGAAGGCCGCGCTCAGGACGGACGGACCCTGCGCCACGCCATGATGCAGTGTGGTATCCTGATGCGGGATCAGGGACATCTCTTCGCAGCGCAATCCGGAATCGTGATCGTTTCTCTCCAGACGAACTGTCCCGGCGGTATGCAGACACTCTCTCCGTTGCACATCTTTGCCTCGGGACAGGACGAGGAGAGGCATCGGGATCTCTATCTCTCCTATCTGCATCAGACGGGTGCGGAGGAGGAGGCTCGCTGGTTTGCCGAGGTGGAGGCTGCCGATCTTCAGGCGCGCGCCCTGCTCAATGCGCCGAATAGGTCTGAGCGGATCACGGCTCCGACGCGCCCGCTGCCTTCGCTGTGGATGGCGGATATGCTGTTGCTCACCAATGTGTTGGTGATGTTGCTCTTCTGCACGGCTGCGGCCGTCTGCGCCCGCGTGCCGCGAGGCAAGGAGGCGCTGCTTCTGCTCGTTTTTGTACTGCTGGGGTGCTCTCTCCTGGCCATGCTGACGATGCGGTGGGGGGAGGCGTTGGCGCAGGTAAGTTGGCTTTTCAACACGGGGGGCGACAGCTATTGGCGTGGGCCGGATTTTTTGAATGTGCCTCGCTTTGTAACGCAGTTTCCAGGCGCTATGCATGTCGGGCAAGTCGTTTTTGCGCTGGTGATTCCTGTGCTGACTCTGGTGAGCCTGGGAGCGGGGAGCGCCATGCGACGGGAGGCATTTCCGACCGCATTGTCGCGTGGATTGCAGCGCGGCGCACTCCTCGTTACCGCTCTCCTGACAGTCGCTTATGTCGGCGCTCTCATCGCCACAGCACAGGCAGAGAAGCGGGGCACCGACGGATTCTACGAGTTGAAACCCTACGCGGTGACCGCTCTTCAGCATCGCCTGGGGAGAAGTTCTCACGGGGTTGAAACCCCGCGCTGAAACCAACGCGATCGCCTATATGCAGCAGCATCCGACGCACAGTCGTAAGCCCTGATGGGGGTTAACACAGACCGGGAGGAGAGCAAGACGATGGCGGAGACGGGACGGTTGGAAGATGCGGTCGAGTTCTTTTCGAACCCGGAGCCGCGCTGTCCGTGTGTGCTGCTGCTGGATGTGTCGGATTCGATGCGGGGGCAGCCAATGGCAGAGCTGAATGCGGGACTGCACACCTTTCGGGAGCAACTGGTGCGGGACCCGGTGGCTTCGAAACGGGTGGATGTCGCGGTCATCACGTTCGGCAGTGTGGTTCAGGTCGTGCAGAACTTCATCCCCATCACCCGGTTTGTGCCGCCGACGCTGACCACGCAGGGCTATACTCACATGGGCGCGGGGATCTTGCTGGCGCTGCAGCAGTTGCAGTCCTACAAAAAGGCGCTGCGGGAGTTGGAGATGGACTACTTCCGCCCGCACGTATTTATGATTACGGACGGCGAACCGCGCGATGAGCCGGAACAGGTTCTGGAGCGGGCGCGGAAACAGTTGGAGGCGGAGGAGCGCAGCAAGGGTGTGCTGTTCTTTGCCATTGCCGTGGAGGGCGCGGATGTGGAACGCCTGCGCAACCTGGTAGTACGCGAGCCGATCGATCTCAAAGGGCGGAGCTTTCAGGAGATGATCGACTATCTCTCGAAGAGCGTCTCCGCCCTCTCGCAGTCACGCTTTGTGGAAGACGCCCAGCAGCCAATGCCGCCGCCGGGGACGATATGAAGAGGGATATGGGAACACAATCGGGGAGTGCTTCAGTCTGGCGTATGGCAGCGGCGTCCGTGCGGGGCGTCAGTCACGCGCGGGCAGATCAGGTGTGTCAGGACGCCCATGCGGTTGGCCTGTTACCGGATGGTGTTCTGGTGGCTGCCGTCGCAGATGGAGCAGGCTCGGCGGCGCTCAGCGAGGTCGGTTCGGCGCTGGCGGTGGACTCGGCGCGAGTGGTAATCGCTGCGTCCGGAACCTCGAAGCTTCCGGACGCGACAGATACGGAGGGATGGCGGGAGAAGCTGGCGTCGGCCTTCTCCATTGCGCGGGCTCATCTGGAAGAAGAGGCGGAAAAGCGCAAAGTCGATCTCAACGCTCTGGCGACGACGCTCTTGTTGGCCGTGGCGACTCCGGAGGCGACAGTGGTGATGCAGGTAGGAGACGGCGCGATTGTGATGGGAGATGCGGATGGCGGCGCACGCGCCCTGACGTTTCCTCTGCACGGAGAATATGCCAACACCACGGTGTTTCTGACGAGTCCCGACGCCCTGGAGACGGCTCAGTTCGGTCTGTATCCTGCCGCGACGCATCTGGCGCTGTTCTCCGACGGTCTCCAGCGGATCGCGCTGGATATGGCGACTGGAACGCCGTTCGCACCGTTTTTCGCGCCGCTGTTCCGCTTCGTCGCCAACGAGCCGGAAGCGGCCGCTGCGCAGGAGCAGTTGACGTCCTTTTTGAGTTCGCCGCGTGTGCAGGAGCGCTCCGACGACGATATTACGCTGGTGCTGGCGGCCCGTCTGATCGGGTAAGAGGTGGATGTTATGCAGTTACGAGATTGCTGGAGCGGAAATCTGGTGACATTGGAGACGGCAGCGCCGCTCGGCAGGGGTGGGGAGGCGCAGGTCTATCCGGTCGTAGGGAGGCCGGAGAGTGTGGCGAAAATCTACGCGCCCGGTAAAGCGACAACGGAACGCGCCCATAAACTGGTGGTCATGATGGCGAACGCGCCGGAAGCGCCGCAGAGCGGCGACGACCATGTGCCCCTGGCCTGGCCCCAGAGCCTGCTGACCCGACCGGACGACGCCAACGCCGTCGTCGGCTTCCTGATGCCCCGCGCTCACGCGGTCGCGCAGGCGATCGACTACTACAATCCTCAGCGACGACGGGAGATCTGCCCGCTTTTCGACTATCGGTATCTGCTCCGCACCGCGCGCAATCTCGCCGCAGCGACCCGAACCGTCCATGCCCGCGGCTATGTGATCGGCGACCTGAAACACTCCAACGTGCTGGTCTCTCAAACGGCGCTGGTGACGCTGGTGGACACCGACTCCTTCCAGGTGCGCGATCCCCGGAGCGGGCGGGTCTATCCCTGCCAGGTCGGGACACCCGACTACACGCCCCCGGAGCGCCAGCACGATGTCCATGCAAGTGTTCCGCTGACGCCAGAGCACGACCTGTTCGCGCTGGGCGTCCTGATCTTCCAACTGCTCATGGAGGGCACGCATCCCTTCGCGGGTGTCTACACAGGCGACGGCGATCCGCCTCCCTTCGAGGAGCGCATCGCCGCCGGTCACTTTCCCTACGGCGCGAACCCCGGCCCTTATCGCCCCGGCAAACGCACCGCGCCGCCTTTCGAGAATCTGCCGCCCACGCTCCAGGCGCTCTTCCGGCAATGCTTCGAAGCCGGACACGCCGATCCCACAGCCCGCCCGGACGCCCAGACCTGGCAGGCCGCCCTGGATGAGACCTGCCGCGCGCTCCACGCCTGCCCCACCAACCCGCACCACTTCTACAGCAGCCATCTGGGCCTCTGTGCGTGGTGTGAACGGCGCGACACCCAACTGCGCGGCCTCGATCCGTTTCCGCCCACGCCTCCCGCGGCGCAGCAGGCTTCTCGCCCTGAGGTCTTCGCTCCCATTCCGTTCCATTCGACGCCGCCCGTTCTTCAGACGCCGATGAAAACATTGCCGATGCACGAATTCAAGCAGATGCTCGGGTGGGTAGGCGCGCTGTTCGTCGTCGTCTCCGGTCTCTGCGTCGTCACCGGGCAGTTGCATCCGGAGCCGTCTTCCATCGTTTATGAGCAACACACGCAGCCTGCGGACGCCGCACTCAGCCAGTCGGCAGAAAATCCCAGTCTTCCACTGGCCAGTGTCAATTCCCCGACAGGGTACTATACTGCCGTCTACAACACTCTGCAGGGGAAGGTCCTCATCGAACGTTCGTCCAATTCTCAGGTGGTCTCAGAGTTCGATCTGCCCCTCCACGAGTTCCGCAGCATGCAGTTCTCCAGCGATGGAGATACTCTTCTGGTCACGCACCAGGACGGAACCCGCGTGCGCTGGAATATTACGCAGAAGAAGTTCCAGTAACGTCACCTTTCAGCCGACGAGATCAAAGGCCGAGTGCTGGTAATCGACCAGGAAGGGGCCATGCATCTGCCTGTCGGCGCTCAGGGAGACGTATTCCAGTTCCCGATGCGGAGGCAGACAGGCCATGATCATTCCTGTCGTCATCGGTTTGGTGCCGCCGGTAAAATCCGCAATGATCTCTCTGGCTTCAAAACCCGACTCCCTGTAGACGCGATTGACACGTTCGAAAGTGTCCTGAGCATCGGCTGGCGAGACCCCCGCCATGATTTTTACCTCGGGAGGCGGGAGGCCGTGCGTGACGCTGAGATCCAGAACCATTCTGGCGATCGCCTCGGCCACCGGTTTGGAGGAGTTGCCGAAGTAGCCGCTCTCCTCGTTGGAGTGGATGAGGAAGATCTGCTTCAACTGCCGGTGCGGAGCGGCCTCCTCCATATGATAGCGAATCGCGTACTCCGCGCTGGCAAACTTGCTGACAAGCAGGATAAGCACCTGCTTTCTCTCCGGCAGGCGCAGATCCGAGCCGCGGCCCCGAATCTGAGCCGCGCCGACTTGCGACGCCTGCCACTTCGCCATCCCCACGATAAACAGACCCGGCAGGAAAATCGCGATCCCCTCCGGGGCGTACCGAAGTATGCCTATCTGTGCACTGCTATGAAATGTATCTCCCAACACATGCACCAACAGCCCGCTCAACGTGTTAAACCAGATGGAGGCGATCCCGATCCCGATAAACGTCCACGCCGGCAGCCCCATCTTCCGAAACAGACGTCCCCAATTCATCCCCACCTCCTTTTCTCCAATCTCTCCTGCCTCTCTTCTGCCTTATTTTCTGTATTTCTCCCTTTCTGTATTTCTGCTCCGCATCGGCATTTTTCCCTGCTTAACGGCGAGGCGCTAGGACCTGGGCGGTGCGGCTGGGGAGGTAGAGCTGGATACTCTGGTCCCGACCGTACATCGGAACAGGCTGACAGGGATAGAAAACCGGCTCGGAACCGGAGCGGCCGTGGCCGGAGAAAGCAAGGTCATCGGTGTTGAGCACGACGGCATAGTCGGCAGGATCGGGGACCGGGAGGCGCAGGTGGGCGTAGGAGGCCGTCGGATGGAAGTTGAAGACGAAGACCAGTGGGCCGCGCCGATAGGCCAGCAGGCGCGCCGATTCGTCAAGAGCCAACTGCTCGATGAACGGATCGCGCAGCAGATCGAACTGCGTATCGAGGGCCAGCATGGCGGTATCGAAGCGCTGCAAGTCGCTGTAGCGCAGCGTCTCATTGCCTGCGATCGACCACAAGCGGCGCGCGTGGTGATACGACTCGTTGTTGCCTTCGCGGGGGAAGTCGATCCACTCGGGATGGCCGAATTCGTTGCCCATGAAGTTGAGGTAGGCTTCGCCGGACAGGCTGAACGTCAGGAGGCGGACCATCTTGGTCAGGGAGATGCCCCGATCGACGATCAGGCTGCCGCCCGCCTTGTGCATGTTCGAGTACATCTCCGGCCCGAGCATCCGAAAGAGCAGCGTCTGATCCCCGACCAGCGCCTGATCGTGGCTCTCCACATAGCCCACATGCTTCTCGTTGTGTCGGCGGTTCAGCAGTCGGAAGTAGATGTTGCCCAGCGGCCACTGCTCGTCCGGCGTCTCCTTCACCAGTTCGATCCAGTAGTCCGGCACGCCCATGTTGAGCCGGTAGTCGAAGCCGATGCCTCCCTCGATGGCGGGCCGCGCCATGCCGGGCATTCCGGAGACGTCCTCCGCAATGGTGATCGCTTCTGCCCTGACGGCATGCGCCAGCGTGTTCGCCAACTGCAGGTAGAGCACGGCGTCCTCATCCACATTGCCGCCGAAGTAGTCGTCGTAACTCGCGAAGACCCGCCCGATTCCATGATCCCGGTAGAGCATGCTGGTCACGCCGTCCAGGCGCAGGCCGTCGAAACGGTACTCCTCCAGCCAGTAGCGGATATTGCTCAAGAGGAAGTGCTGCACCTGCGGCTTGGCGTAGTCGAACAGTTTGGAGTCCCATTGGGGATGATCGCCGAGCGCGCCCGCGTGAAAGAACTGATACGAAGTCCCATCGAAGAGATCGAGGCCTTCCGCTGTGTTCTTGACGGCGTGGCTATGCACCAGGTCCATCAGCACCAGGATACCGGCGGCGTGGGCCGTGTCGATCAGCAGTTTCAGCTCCTCGGGCGTCCCAAAGCGTGACGAGACCGCGAAGAAGCTGCTGACATGGTAGCCGAACGAGGCGTAGTAGGGGTGCTCCATGATCGCCATCAACTGGATGGCATTGTAGCCGAGCGCCTTTACACGCGGCACGAGATCTCTCGCAAACTCCGCAAAAGAGCCGACCTTATACTCCTCCGTCGCCATCCCGACATGCGCCTCATAGATCCGCAGACCGCGCTCCAGAGCGGGCTGGGGGTGCGCAAACTGATAGGGAGAGGGCGGCAGCCAGATCTGCGCGCTGAAGTCCTTGGTCTGCGCGTCCTGAACCACGCGGCGCGCATAGAGCGGAATCCGATCCATCGCGCCGATCGCGGAGAGCACATGCACCTTCACCAGACTGCCGTGCGCCAGCGGATTGACGCCCTTGGCATCCGGCACAAACAGCGTCCAGACGCCCTCTTCCCGCCGTTCGAGCGGATGGCTGCGTCGATCCCATCCATTGAAATCGCCGGTCAGATAGATTTGATGCGCCTCCGGCGCCCATTCGCGATACCAGACCCCGGCCTGTCCCTCCCGCTCTCCCCGATGAAAGCCGAAGTAGTCGTGTCCCTGACTGATCGGCCCCAGCAGCCCGCCCTGCCCCTCGATCTGCGCCAACCGGTCGGTATACCGATCCCTACGGCCGCGAATAGCGCCTTCATACGGCTGTAACGTGGCATCCGACTGAACCAAAGCGGGCCGTTCGGCTCCCATAGATGACTCCCTGGCACGATTTCCCCGCCATTCCAGGTTACGCTTCTCATAGAAAGCATTCTGGAGACCCTGCGAGTGTTAAGATCTCACTTCGCTAACAGAACCCCGACTTCCTTCCTCACCTGAGGATTTCGTGATGGAGGGCAGTCATAGTCGCTCTGCTGTTTATCGTGGGCGACTATGGAATGCTGCAACAAAAGTCCCTCCATCCTGGATCGGGGACCCGAAAACGGGGATTGACCAGGAGGGAGGGACATCGGTAACGGGTGTCAGGGCGATACCGATCGGCCCGATCAGGCGGACACCTGCTTACGGCTTGGTGAAGGTGAGGTTTACCGTTGTGGAAGCTGTGAAGATGTCGGTTATATTGATGGTCGTTACCATGATAACAACGGTAGCGTAGTATGTTCCGTTGGCAAGTCCCTCCTGCACCAACCCCACGTCGATATGGGTGTCGGTACCGGTAAAGGTCTTCGTCACTGTCGTGGCACCCCCGAAAAGGAGTGTATTGTCCTTTACCAGCGTACCAGCGGAGGGCTTGAAGACATTGATAAAAAATGCCACATTGTTTGTAAAGGCGCTCATTGAATCCGGCAGCGTCACAAAGATGCGGGCTTCCTTGGTGCTCGGCCTTGGTGTAGCGAAGCGTCGCCCCCGTACCTCTTGTTGAAAGCCGATATTGGGTACATCGGGGCCGTCTGCCACGACAACGGTGATGGGAATAATGATAGCTTCGGGGGGAATCAAATCCTCACGGTTCAGGTCGGGATAAGTTGCATCGTGTTCTTCGGGGTTGGGTTTCATGGGATCTCCTACAGCACGTTGTTTAGCGTGCCGCCCTGTGCGATAGACCTCAACGTTGAAGGAGGCCGTCTTCAAGTAGCTCCGAAATGATCTCCGCGAGGGGTCTGGTCCGACCTTCGTGCCACGCGAGATCAAATTGATCTTTCGGGAAGTTGGACGTTAACGTCGAGATGCTTCTATCGAAGCGTGCTTGCGTCCTCGGAGAGAGGCGTATGGCGGCACTCTCCGCTGTCCAGTGTGCACCGGACAGCAGTATTGTTGCGCTCTGGTGACGCCCTGCTTCGACGTGGACCGCTGCTAAGGCGATGCAAGTGAGGACCAGGCTCTTCCCGTCTCCGAGTTTAAAGAAAATCCGTAGGCTTTCGGCAAAACGTCTTTCTGCATCGTCGTAGTTGTTGCGAAAGAGAGCCACATCGCCAAGATTGTAGAGCGCGACGGCCTCGCCTGATTCGTTCGCATGACTTCGGTGCAGTGCGAGACTCTCTTCCAGTAAAGACTGAGCGGCGGTATGGTTGCCTGAATCGTTCAGCAGTCCTCCGAGATTGTTTAAAACCGTGTAAATATGCAGATCGTCCTGGAGCGCGCGGTAGATGTCAAGACACTGTTGCGAGTACAGGATTGCCTGCGACAGGTCGCCTTCGTACTGCGCGATCATCACCATATTGTTAAGCAAGGCTGCCACCATCGGCAGCGTGTCCAAGCGCTTCCAGATCGCGAGACTCTCTTCATAAAAGCGCTTTGCTGCCTCCATGTCGCCCTGGTTCCCGGCCAGGGCGCCGAGGACATTGAGCGCTCTGGCGCGCTCCGGATCGGAAATCTGGGCTGCCTGGACGAGTGCGCCTTCCAGCCAGGCGCGAGCCTCCATCGTGGGGCCCCTTCTCATCCAGAAGCGATGCAACGCCATCGCGAGACGCAGCCTGGTTTTAGGGTCTACCGACCACTTAAGCGCAGCGCGAAAGTTGTCCTGGTCGATTTCGACGCGATCGAGCCAGACCGCTTGTTGGGCCCCTTGAAGCTCCGAATCAGCACGCAAGGCGTGGGAGAGAAACCAGTCCCGATGTTGGTCTCGCGCGGCGTTCTCGTCGCCGACAAGTCGTAGTTTTTCGATGGCGACCTCACGCACAGGTTCGAGAAGGCGATAGCGTGGGTCGGGAAGAGCCTGCTCATCGAACAACACGAATGACTTTTCCACCAGTCCTTTGAGCAGGCGCAGCACATGTGTCGCGCTGACATTCTCGCCGGTATTCATCGCCCGTGCCGCGTCGAGGGTGAAGCCGCCGACGAAGACGGCGAGATTCAGAAAGAGCGCCTGAGAGTCGGGATCAAGGCGGTTAAAGCTCCAATCCACAGTGGCGCGCATCGTCTGCTGACGTGCAGGGACAAGGTCATGATCATCCGAAGGCTCGTTGATGAGGTCTCGCAGTTCGCGGGCGATCTCGTCCAGAGAGAGTACACCGACCCAACGGGCCGCCATCTCCAGCGCCAGCGGAATGCCGTCCAGGGCGCGGCAGATCTCCGCAACGGCGTGCGCGTTCTCGCGGGTGAGTGCGAAGCCGCTGCCTGCCTCGGCGCGCGCCGCAAAGAGTTGTACCGCCTCGCTGGTCCGTAGCACGGCGAGCGAAGGCTGTGCGGATCGTTTCGGTAGGCGAAGCGGATGGACTTCAGAGACATATTCGCCGGGTATGCCCAACGGTTCGCGGCTCGTGGCCAGGATGCGCAGATCTTTAGATGTCGCCAGGAGATCATGCACAAAGTGAGCACATGCCGTCCGCAGGTGCTCGCAGTTATCGAGAATAATCAGGGTGGGTTTTTCGGCCAGGCGTGTGAAGAGCGCCTGTTCGATCGTCTGGTCTGAAGGTACAAACAGATGGAGGGTGCGTGCAACTTCGCGCGCAATCAGGTCCGGATCGAGGATCGCTTCCAACCGCACGAGCCAGACGCCGCCGGGATAATCGACGGCGAGAGGGCGAACGGCTTCGATCGCCAACCGTGTCTTGCCGCATCCGCCCGCGCCGCGCAGGGTCAGGAGTTTGTGGCTATCCAGAAGACGCGTGATCTGGCGGATCTCCTGCTCACGCCCGATAAAGGAGGCGAGGATTTCCGGCAGATTGCCGCCGCTTTCCGCGACAGAACGGAGTGGAGGGAAATCGGCAGGGAGGCACGGCGCTTCGACCTGATAGATCGTCTCGGGGCGGGTCATGCCTTTGAGACGCCAGGCGTTCAGGCCGCGGAAGGCGATCTGTTTTGGAGCCGACTCCCCGATCAGTTCGTGGACTGCGCGTGTGACCAGGATCTGGCCGCCGTGCCCGAGGTCGCACACGCGGGCCACGCGATTGACGGAGGGACCGAAATAGTCGTCCTCCCGACATTCGGGCGCCCCGGTATGGATGCCCATGCGTACCTTGAGCGTGAGGCCGATCTCCTCCCAGGGTTCCGTCCGGAGGCGCTCCTGCGCTTCGATCGCGGCGTGGAGCGCCTCCAGAGGAGAGACAAAGACCGTGTAGAAGGCGTCCCCCACCGTTTTAAAGACGGTGCCCTGGTGCGCCTCGATCGCCTGCCTCAGCAGAGCGTTGTGGCGTGCCAGCGCGACCGTCATCCGCTCCGGCTGTGTTTCCCAGAGGGAGGCGCTGTTCTCGATGTCTGTAAACAGAAAGGTGACCGTGCCACCGGGCAGATTCAACGCAAGCCTCCACGATACAGAGAGACAACGGATGGTCGGCCTGTATAGAGCGCAGGCGGGAGCAGCAATATTCAGAGAAGAGTGGTGATGGTGGTTCGATTGATTGTACGGACGCAGGGTTGGGAATGTTCCCGGCGCTGTCGAGAGGCTTCGACAGCGCCGGTCAGGAGGGGAGAAACGTGGAAGAGAGCGGCTTGCGGCTATCGCGTTTTAGAGGTTCCCCATGCTTTTTGCGCCCAGTGGTCCATGGCGTCGTAGCGGTCTTCCCAGGTCGTGTACATGGCGCCTTCGATACCGGGCACATCGCGGGTATTGTCGATCCATTTTGAGATTGCCGCTCCCTCCTCGTCGCCATCGTAGTAGCCGGAGAGGATCTGCTTCAGGCCCAGGTCGGCGAAGAACTTGCAGTTCTTGCCCATCAATCCGCCGTGCCAGTTGACGATGCCGACATCCTTGTCAAGCCCTTTCCAGGAGCCTTTCAGATCGCCGTTGACCGCGTAGAAGTGATCGACCGCGTTGTGCATGGGGTCGAACATATCGTTCCAGACCCAGATGCCTGCATCCGGGCGCAGATCGCGGATGATCTTGGCGGCTTTATGCACATTCCAGGCCAGCAGTTCGCCGGGCGTCTTATGCATGCTCTGGCAGAGGGCGCACTGGTTGATGACGCGCAGTTCGTCGTGCGACATCAGGAAGGCGGCGGGATGCAGCAGGTCGTTGACCTTCTTCACCTGCGCCTCCCACTCGGTGAAGATCTGGGGTTCGCTGAGGCAGCTCGTGATGCGATCCTCATAGACGATGATCGGATGGTAGTAGCTCACCCGCAGGCGGTCGCCCTCGTGGATACGCGAACCGGGAGTCAGATGGATGGGGTACATATCGTGATAGGGGCGGTAAGGATGGAGTTCAGGATCGACGATCTTGACGTAGTCTTTACCCTCTTCGTAGACCATGCCGCCCTCGGCGCGCACCGTCACGGGGCAGCCCGGTCGGCGCAGCACATTGACGAGGCCGATCTCCTCGCAGGTCAGATCGTCCCACCAGAGCTTGCCGTCCTTGCCGTTCCAGGAGCCGAGATAGAGGTTGCCCTTGCTGTTGTCCATACTGTTGAAGACGATGTCGTAGTGCTTCCAGTCCTGTGTCTTGTCGGCATGGAAGGTCTCGAAGCTGATCAATCGGCCCGTATCCGCGGTCAGCACTTCGATGTTCGGGTCGGCGGGCGTCAGATTTTCGGTCTTGACCCAGAACGAGAGGCGATACTGGCGGTGGGGCTGGAGGTTGAGGGGCTGCATGATCCGGCAATGTCGGGCCTCGTTCTTGCCGATGTTCTCCATGCGCAGCGAGGTCTTGCCACCATGCACGACAGTGTGATCCGCGAAGGTCGTCACGCCTTCGTCGTCCTGGAATCCCCAGCGCTTGAAGTGGTTGCCGTCCGCCTCCTCAAAGTCTGCGTTGAGAACTTTCGTCGGGTTGTCCGGCTTAAACGTCGCGATGCCGTCGTGCGCGGCATACAGCGCATCCTGCGAAAGCACGCCCTCCGTATAGTTCCGATCCGGCGAGTTGCCCATCACGATGGCGACGATATCCAGCCCATGCGCCTTCGCCGCCGCCTTCAGTTCCGCCGCCTTGGCAGGCGGAATATTGGCCGCAAACGCGATGCCGTTGTACCCGTCCGCTTGCGCCCGCGGGAACCGGGCGATCATGCGATCCACCTCTTTCGGATCGCTCATATCCCGCCACACAAAGAGCCACCGTTTCTGCATCTTTGTCCCCGCGGCCACTCCCGGCGGCGCAGGTTTCGCGCCCGACTTTGCATGAGGCGCAGCCCACGCCGAGACACAGAACAACAATCCCACCAGTCCCAGAATTCTTCCGCGAACCCTGATCCGAGAAAACATAGCGACCCTTCCTTACTGCCTGGAAGCATTGAAACCATAGAGAGCGACGAGAAAATTGAAAGGGACACCACCGTGTCTGACCCTCAGCACGTGGTTCGCCAAGACTCCGCAGAACTCCTGCTACTCAGTGTTTTAGCGCGGGAAGGACTTTCTAACGTGTCCTGTGTGGGAGTATCTGCATCTCCTGAGCCAGGACGAAGCCGTCCAACCCGCAAGCGGAGGAGATCTCAAAAGCCTGAATGTTCAAGTCTGTCAGCGTCTGCATCAATTCCTCTACTGTGTTGTAGCTGGAAAGGGGCCAGCCGTAGTTCTTGCGGTGCTCGAAGAGATCCTGATGGTTCTTGTAGATGTGCTGGAAAGAGGTTTGCTCAATGTCAAAAAGTACGGTGCGCAGATCGTCGCCTTCGAAATGGTAGGCGAGGACGCCGGTAAAGAGGACATCCGTAAACTCGTGAGGTTCCCTGTCGTAGTAGGCCGTGTGGAGCGTAATCCGCTTTTCACCGGCATCAACGGTATAGGAGAGAAGAAAATTATCGTGTATGGAAATCTCTGCTGTCATGCACTATGCTTCCTGTTCCGCCGCTACGCTCTTCTGCCATCGCAACTCTCCGGCGCTCATACCACCAGGCTTTTCACCCTTCTTCAACAGAAGCCTCCTCACCGAATGGATCAGAATATAATAGCATGGTACAAAAGCCAACTGGAATAGTAGGCCAAAACCGGTATGTCGCCTTTCTGATCGCATTCTCTGCTCTTGATACGCAAATATGTGATATAATCACAAAAAAGCCAGTTTCAATTGAGGATCTACGCATGTTTATCGAATTCAGCGCCGAAAATTTTCGGTCGATTAAGGGCCGTGTCACCCTGAGTATGATCGCGGCTAACTTACGTTCCCGAGATGAGCAGTTAGATCGCAACAACGTGATTTATCTAAGTCCAAAGCTCTCACTCCTGCGATCTGCTGTGATTTACGGAGCCAATGCAAGTGGGAAAAGCAATATCCTCAAAGCATTCCACTTCATGAAGGACTTTGTGCGGGATTCAGCCCGGCAGCAAGATGAGGACAAAATACCTGTCGATCCGTTTCACTTGGAGACAACCACCATCGATCAACCCTCAACTTTTGAGGCTGTCTTCCTACTAGATGGAATTCAGCATCGTTACGGATTTTCTGTGATGGCGGATCGTGTTGCTGCAGAGTGGCTCTACTACATTCCGAACAGTCGTGAAGTTGAACTCTTCACGCGCGATCACGATACACTGCACATCGGGCATAGCTTTCGGGAGGGCCGTGGCCTCAAAGAATTTGAGTTAGATTTAAGGAATAAGCTTCTCCTTTCTGTCATCGCAGGGCTGAAATCAGGGGAAAAAGCCAAACAAGTACGGCAATGGTTCGTGAATGGGTGTAGCGTTCTAGAAGCGGACGACGATAGAGGATATTATGACTTCTCGGTGCTCTTGGTAGCTGCTGGAGTCCATAAGGAGGAAGTCGAAAGTCTTGTCAGACATCTCGATTTAGATATCAATCACCTTTCGCTCAAACAAAAACTGCGACCAAGCTTACCGGAGCACTTGTCAGGTGTCCGGCACAAAGAGAGTTTTAAGGGATCCGCTGGTCGTTATACGATACCGCTCGATAATGGTGATGAACTCGACTGGGAACTTCGAACACATCATTCTGTAAGAGATAAGGACGGTAAAGTTGTCGGTGAGATGATATTCGACGCGAATACGAGGGAGTCTGAAGGTACACAAAAGATCATTGCTTTGGCTGGCCCTCTGATCTCTTCACTGATAAATGGTAAGGTTCTGTTCTTGGATGAGATTGATGCGCGGCTTCATCCCGTCATCACGGCGGCTATCGTACGACTGTTCAATTCCCCTGAAACCAACCCCCGGAATGCTCAGTTGATCTGTGTAACTCACGATACCAATCTGTTGGATCGACACCTGTTTCGCCGTGATCAGATCTACTTTGTGGAAAAGGATTCTATCGCTGCAACACATCTCTATTCCCTGGCTGACTTCAAACTCGCTGGGGACAGTGAGAAGGCAAAAACTGTTCGCAACGACGCATCCTTCGAAAAGAACTATATCCAGGGACGGTATGGCGCCATTCCCTTTCTCGGCGACATTGATGAGTGGTTTGTCGAACAACTCGATAAGGAAATTCCTGATGTGGAGGCGGAGGCGGCTCGCCCGGTACTGCTGTCATGACCGATGCAAATAGACGCCCGAAGGCAGGGAAGACGAAATATGGACGGTCGGGCGTTCGCACCCAAGCCAGTCGTAATAGGACAGAGGGGACGATGTCTCTGCGCCCTCGACTGCTCATTGTCTGTGAAGGGGCAAAGACAGAACCGAACTATTTCCTGGCGTTCAAAGTTACGAATGAGGTGTATGGCAAAGGGTTGAATACAGTCAGCCTCATTGCGGAGGCGGAGCGCAGAAATAGACAGGAGGGACCTTTCGATCAGATCTGGTGCGTCTTCGACCGCGACAGTTTCCCTGCCGATGACTTCAATCGGGCGATTGAACTCGCAGCAAGCAAGAAATTCCGTGTGGCCTATCCGAATGAAGCATTCGAGCTATGGTATCTTTTGCATTTTTGTTATGTCGATACAGCTCTCCACCGGTCCCAGTATGCGGAGAAACTCGAAGAGTGTCTGGGACGCAAATACAAAAAGCATGACAGCGAAATCTACGAACTACTCCAGGCAAAAGGCGATGAACCTCAGGCGGTTCGGTTTGCAGAGCGTCTTCGCCTTCACCACTCTCCAGAACTTCCTTGTTCTCATCGCAACCCGGAAACGACTGTCGATCTGCTTGTGCAGGACTTACGAAGGATCTTAAAGCGGCGGGGCTATTGACAGGTAGTAAACGTGAGCAATACGATCAGTTCTACTTTTTTAGAACAGGCGGAGCGCTTGCGGGTGTGTTGTGCAGGCTGCTCATGCCGTCGGAGGGGGAGGAGGGGGCGTGTCGACGGTATGAAGAAGTTGGTCGGGGTTTGCTTCAGGAACGAATGCGATCGGGCGCAGGAGGGTATCGGGCGCAAAGGGTTCCGGTGAAGAGGCGCGAAGCAGGGTTTTGGTCGCCGTCAGCCCGCCGAAATCCGCGCGCAGTTGGGGCAGACAGGCGATGGCTGCCGCTTTCAGTGCTTGCTGAGAGGCGGTGCGCGCTCCGCCGTTCGCGAGGCGCTCGACGATCGGAATGAAATCGATGTCGCCGATCTGTTCCATCGCGGCGAGTACGGCGAGACGATAGTGCTGATGGACAACAGGGGCGTTCATCATCCCCGAGCCGTTTTGCATCGACAGATGCAGCATCCTGCGCTGCTCTGCCGTCAGCGTCGCGGCGTCGCTCGCCGTCATCTGCGGCAGCAGTTCGGTGAGCGCGGTATAGAGCGGCGTCATCTGCTTCGGCGCTTTGGGCACGGAGAGAAGATCCAGCAAAGTGCCGACCGCTTCCACTCCTCCGACCCGCATCAGTTCTTCAGCGTTCCATCCCGGTTTTGTCAGAACGACCTTGAGCGCCAGTACGAGCATGCTGATGGCGGGCAGAAACAGCAGCGTCAGCACCCGCAGATCGAGGTGACCGTCGCGCATAATGGGAAAGTAGTTGGTCAGGGAGATAGGCACCAGGACGAGCGATTGGAAGAAAATAAACAGACCCCAGAATCGCTTTTTGTCACGGCGGGACTTTTGCTGGATGGAAGCCAGCCAGGTACGAATGGCAGAGTGGTTCTCCACCTCCTGTTTTGGATCGTTCGTGAGTTCCGCCTGCAGAGCGGGGAGGGGCGTGCTGGCCTGCTCGAGGGCGGACTGTTCGTTCTGGAACTGGTTTTGCATCGCTGAATCGCTTTCTGAGCGGTGAGAGCGCTGTGAGAATAGCGCTCCGTGGGAAGAGCCTCACAAAGCATGACGGTATCCACGCGCCTGGGTTTCGCTCTGAACGAGGCATTTGAGAGTTCCCCCGGCGATTATTCGGCTTCTTCTACCAGATCGAAGCCGGCAAAAAGAGTGCGGGGGATAAACGTCACGCGCTCCGTGGTCATGTTTTCAGGGCGTGGAACGAGGACAAAGAGCTGCGTGAGATGGGCAGAACCCTCCCCCACGGCGCGGACTCGGTAATGGTCCATCGGTAAGGGAGTTTCCCCCTCGCGCGGCCTGATGATTTCGCCCACCTTGTACATCGAAACATAACCCCTGCAGAACCGATTGGCGATGCGTGGACCTGAACGGTCGCAAAGGGATTATTACATAGAGAAGTGCCGACGTGTCTCCCCGGTTTGGCAGATTGTAGAGCAGGGAAATTACAGGGAGAGGCTGCCCGCCACTCCCGAAGGTTCCGGCTTTGGGAGAGGCGGGTAGGAGAAGAGGTGGCGTGGATCAGCGGTTGGGATACGAGTTGTTGTTGGAGGCAGGGACGGAGCGCAAGAAGCCGGCATGGTAGGTGTGGCACCACATGCCCGGTTGGAGAGGCGACATGGCCTCGCGGGGATCCCAGGGAAGGATGCTGGTCGGACGCACATCCGCTCGACTCTGCAAGAAGCGTTGCAGAGCCTGCAAGCCGTCCTGATTGACCACTTCGACCATGAACTCGTTCGGTGGCCTGCTGCCGAGGTCGCTGCTGTCAGGATAGTAGACCTGGGTGCGCAGGATCGGGAAACCTGATTTGTGGCTGGCGAACAGATCCCCCAGGAGAGCGTGGAAAGCCTCTCGTGAAAGGCTATCCTGATCGTCCTTGAACTTAAATTTGAGAGCGTACATAGTGTTCTCCCACCTTCAGAGGAGACGATCGGCGGCAACCAGGAGAAGCCTATCCTGCCCAGAATCGTCTCCATCACTCTCTGATGGCACTATTGATTGTATCGGACGGGGACGGATTGCGTATCTGCGAATCGGCATATTTTGTTTGCCACTGCGTTGATTACCCTGCCGATGATGCCTGACACTTCCGTTATGCACCGTGTTTTAGGGCGATTTTCAGGCAGTTCCTGCTGCAAACGCTGTCTCACCGCTTGCTCACGCTATAATAGAAGCGTAAGGAGACGCTCTTGATTTCTCAGACCGCTGAATATGCCTTGCGGGCCATCGCACACCTCTCCAGTCGGCCCGAGGAGGCGCAGACGACCCAGCAGATCGCCGATGCGACCCGTGTCCCGCTGCCCTACCTCTCCAAAGTGCTCCAGGCTCTGGCGCGCGCCGGACTGATTCATTCGCAGCGCGGGCTGCATGGCGGCATTCGCCTGCTTCGATCGCCAGAGACCCTCTCCGTCTACGATGTCGTGCAGGCGGTAGACCCGCTCCAGCGGATCAAGACCTGCCCCCTGGGCCTTGAAGCGCATGGCACGCATCTCTGCCCGCTGCATCGTCGCCTCGACGATGCGCTCCTACAGGTCGAGCAGGCGTTTCGGGAATCGACCATCGCCGATCTGCTGCGCGAACCCTCCACCAGCAAGCCCCTCTGCCCGTTTCCTATCGAACTGCCGGGCAAATAGTCGATTCGCTTCCCTCCTGCCGCTGGAAAAACCACAATCCGTCTTTTCGGGGATGGACAAAGGCAATATTCCGGTTGTATAATTAAATCGGATATAGATGTCCAGTTTTAAATGCGAACTCTTTTGCGTCGCTTCGGGGAATACTCTGCGAGCGTGGCGCGAAGATGGAGGAGGATGAGATGTCTTTGTACGATTCTCTGGGCGGCGAGGCTGCCGTCAATGCTGCGGTGGATATCTTCTACCGCAAAGTGCTGGCCGATGAGAGCATAAGCCACTTCTTCGACGATGTGGACATGGAGCGGCAGGCCGCCAAACAGAAGGCGTTTCTCACCTACGCCTTTGGGGGACCGAACCACTACACCGGTCAGGCGATGCGGGCTGCCCACGCCCCGCTTGTCGCGCAAGGGCTTAACGAGAGCCATTTCAACGCGGTTGCCGGACATCTGCAGGCGACGCTGCAAGAGCTGAGCGTGCCTCAACCTCTCATTGATCAGGTCATGGCGATCGCGGGCAGCACGCACGACGACGTGCTCAATCTGTAGGGCGGAAGGGAAGTCTGATCATCATGCCGCTCCTGCAATTTCAACAGCGGACTTATGACTGCGCGCCGGGGGAGACCGTACTGGACTGTCTGACACGGGAGGGAGCGACCGTTCCCTCCTCCTGCCGCAGCGGGGTCTGCCAGACCTGTCTGATGCGCGCCGTCGACGGCGCCGCTCCGCCCGCCTCGGCTCAGAACGGCCTCAAGCCGACCCTGCGCGCGCAGGGCTACTTCCTGGCCTGCATGTGCCGCCCTCAGGAGGCGATGGAGATCACGCTCGCCGGAGAGGATGTCGCGCCCCGCACGCCTGCCGTCGTCGTGGCGAAAGAGAGGCTGAACGGTGACATCCTGCGTCTCACCCTCCGCTGCTTCCAGCCGTTCGAGTACCAGGCTGGACAGTTCGCGCATCTCTCACGCGCGGATGGCCTGAGCCGCAGCTATTCGCTGGCCGGGCTGCCACGCCCCGATGGCGTCATCGAGTTCCACATCCGCCGCCTCCCTGGCGGCGCCATGAGCGCCTGGATTCACGAGTCGCTGCGGGTAGGCGATATCATTGATGTCGCCGGATCGTACGGCAACTGTTTCTATCTGCCTGATGCGCCCACGCAGGGAATGCTGCTGATCGGCACCGGCTCCGGTCTCGCACCGCTCTGGGGCATCGTCTCAGACGCTCTGAAGCAGGGGCATACCGGCCCCATCCGACTCTATCACGGCAGTTGGAAACCCGAGGGCCTCTATCTGGTGGATGCCCTGCGCCATCTCGCCGCCGAACATTCGAACTTCACCTATGTGCCCTGTGTGGATAACGACGCGACCGCAGACCACCGGGAAGGCCGTGCCGATCTGCTCGCCCACGCCGATCTGCCGGACCTGAAGGGGTGGCGCGTCTATCTGTGCGGGCATCCCGACATGGTCAAGTCCGCCCGAAAGCGCGCCTTTCTCGCCGGAGCCTCCATGCAGGAGATCTACGCCGATCCCTTCGTGCTCTCAGCCCCACCGGCACCCGCCGCAAAAGTGGCATAGCCTGCTTACGGCTCAAATCTAAAACAGGAGACCTTCCATCTATTGGAAGGTCTCCTGTTTTAGAGGTAGGCTCACACTACGCGAAACCAGGGTGTTATTTGCCCATGGCACGCAGGTTCTGGAGGCATTTGGCGGCGCACTCCAGGGGTGGGTAGGCGTAGCTCTCCTGCTCGACGACATACCACTCGGTATTGCCGATGGTCTCGCAGAGTCCGAAGATCTCGGCCCAATCGACATCGCCCTCCCCGATCAGCGCTTTGTCGTTGGTGGCGGAGTACTCTTTGACGTGAACGGTCGCGGCTCGGCCGGGATAGGCTTTCAGGAAGGGCGCGGCATGGCCTCCGCCGTGGAGCGCGTTGCCCACGTCGAACTGCATGATGACTTCCGGCTTGGTGTTGCCGAAGAAGATGTCCCAGGGCAGTTCACCGTCCATCGGCAGGAATTCGGTGTGGTGGTTGTGGTAGCCGGTGCGCATGCCGTGCGGAGCCAGCCTATCGGAGATCTCATTCATGACACCGGCGGTCTCCAGCCAGGCGGCTTTCGAACTGGTGCGCGCGGCGGGCAGTCCGGGGACGATCAGAAACTTGTTGCCGAGCGTCGCCTGGGCCTCGACCGTCGCCGCCAGCGCATCGCCGAGCAGAGTGTCGATGCCGAGATGGGCGCCTTCGCACTTCAGGCCGTTGTCATCGAGCCACTTCTTGATCTCCGGCGCGCTGTGGCCATAGTAGCCCGCGAACTCCACGCCGTCGTAGCCCATCTTGGCCACTTCCTCCAGCACATAGGGCAGGTTTTTGGCAGCGTCCTCGCGCACGGAGTAGAGCTGCAGGGCAATCGGTAGTTTTCCCATGTTAAAGATCCTTTCCTCGATCCGTCTATTGCGTTACAAATCGTCACGCCACAAAGCGTTGCGTCACAGATGGCTGTCCTGATCGCCGATACCGGTGCGCCAGTTGTCCGCCGATTCGGTGTCCCCGATCCACGGCGGCAGAGTCTGGTGCAGACGGTCACTCATGGCGGCGAGATAGGGCTCGTACTGGCGGCGCAGGTCGTGCAGGCGGGCATCGGCTTCCGGGTCCAAGCGCGGCTTCAACCCGGCTTCTGTCAATCCGGTACGCATCCGGGCCAGCCTATCGGCTGGCAGGCGTTCGTCGTTCCAGTCCGCAAGCGGCAGATGGAGCACCAGAGAGATGTCTACGGCGACATGCCGACACATCGCATAGGTCTGTTTCGCCTGCCAGCGCAGGCTCCGCTGCCAGTCGGGCTTGTCCTCAAAACCGACCATCAGCAGCGCGCTGACATCGAGCATCACCGCCAGCGTCGCGAGCCACGACTCACGGTCGTGCTGCGACCGATAGAAGACCAGCACCGGGTACGACAGATGGCTCTCCAGCAGATCCGAAGCCCACGCCTCCATCGTCAGCAGCAGCGGAGCCATCGCGTCCATGCTGTCGGCGGCGGCATGGCGGCGAATCAACTCTCCGGCGGTCGGCGGCGAGCCTGCCCGCGAATCGAGCAGCGTGATACCGGTCTCACGCCGTGAAAAACTCTGATAGATGATCGGCAGATATCCGATGACGATGGCGAGAAACCCGAACCCGACCCCCGCCTCCAACACGGCCAGCACCCGCGCCGCCGTACTGGTCGGGATCACATCTCCCAATCCCAGCGTGAAGAAGGTGGTGCCACTCAAGTAGGTGTCGGTAAAGAGTCCCGGCTTGAGATGCTCCGCGTGCGTCGGCGATCCCAGCCCCCAGTTCACCAGCGCAAACCCAAAAATAAGGCCGCAGGCCCACAGCACGATCAGCAGCAGCAGCGAGAGCGGGCCGAAGAAGTTGGCCAGACGCGGCTCTTCGCAGTTCTCTCGCTTGCGCCGGGTCAGCAGCCCGTAGGCGCCCCACAAGACCAGATAGTAGAATCGCGTCAGGCGCACCCGCCGTGTGACCGTTCGGGGCAGCACGATCGTCTCGAACGTATCCGAAAGAATAAGCAGCAGCAGCAGTAGGCCCGCGCCGATTTTGAGCGTATCCATGATCCTCCGCTTCCGTGACCTGTGTTCCACATCGCGGAAACTGATTCCTGCCAGGAAACACGGATTCCACCACCCGCTTCGCTGAGTGGTGGAATCCATGTTTCCTATTTTTTCAAGGCAGCGGCGACTTCGGCGACGCGGCGGCCCTGGACGCGGGCGACGGCGAGGTCGTTTTCTGTGGGCGGGATGCTGGTCTGGCCGGAGACGGAACTGGCGCCGTAGGGAGTGCCGGCGGCGAAGAGGATGGGATCGGAGTAACCGGTCGGGACGATGATAAAGCCGAGATGGGCCAGCGGCGGATAGAGCGAGAGAATGGTGGTCTCGTTGCCGCCGTGAGTGGTGGAGGTGGAGGTGAAGGCGCTTCCGACTTTGCCGTTCAGCGCGCCGCGGAACCAGAGGCCACCGAGGGAATCGATGTAGCTTTTGAGTTCGGCAGAGGGCGAGCCGAAGCGCGTGGGAGTTCCGAAGATGACCGCGTCGGCCTCTTCGGCATCGGCGGGGGTGGGGGCGGGATATTTCGCCTTCAGGCTCGCGCGGCTCTCGGCCCAGCCGGGCACGGAGTTGATGACATCCTCGGAGATAAACTCGTCCACACGGCGCAGTTTTACGTCGGCTCCGGCGGCGCGGGCACCCTCGGCGATGCCCTCGGCAAGCGCCGCCGTGGTGCCGTTACGGGAGTAGAAGACGATCAAGACTTTCGCAGTTTCGCTCATGGGTTGGTTTCCTTTCGTATCACGTCGGCAAACTGTTCCGGTTTACGCCGCATGCCGTCGTCCGGTTCCACGCATGTGTGCGGTTGGAAAAATCTTTTTACGCTCTCTGATGCAGCCCTTGACACGGAAGGCATAAATAGGCTACTCTATTTTCGACAACTGCATAGCGTTTGCTTCTTATCGAGAGTGGTTGAGGGAACCGGCCCGTTGACACCACAACAACCACCCGTGCTACAACACGGGCAGGTGCTAAATCCGGGCAGAGTCGATCTGTCTGCAAGATAAGAGAGCGTAAGGCACCCTTACACGAACGTCTGACGGAATCTTTCCGCCTGCCATTCTGCCTGTACGACCTCTTCTGCGCCGCAGAAGGGTTTTTTTGGTTTTTTGAGGTCACGCAGAGGCTATCCGCCTGCCTGTCTGCCTCAAACGCCGCCCGCATCTTGCCCACACATCCTCGTCCTCCTGCCGCCACAAGCGGCCTCCGCTCCGCGCGTTTCGCCGATCACGGCCCCGCGGACCGGGAGAATGTGGGGAGCGTCTCGCTCCTGAAAGGAACTGTTTCCATGTCCGATTACCGACTGTTTACCTCCGAAAGCGTCAGCGAGGGCCATCCCGATAAACTGGCCGACCAGATCAGCGACGCCGTCCTCGACGCCCTGTTCCTCCAGGACACCAAGTCCCGCGTCGCGCTGGAGACCTTCGTGACCCGCGGCCTCTGCGTCGTCGGCGGCGAACTGACCACCAGCGCCTACGTCGAGATCGCCGACATCGTCCGCGACACCATCGTCTCGATCGGTTACGACCGCACCGACTACGGTTTCGACGGCCACACCTGCGGTGTCATGCTGGCCATCCAGAAGCAGTCCCCCGACATCGCGCAGGGCGTCGATAGCAATGCGACCAAAGAGCAGGGCGCGGGCGACCAGGGCCTGATGTTCGGCTACGCGGTCAACGAGACCGAGTCGCTCATGCCTCTCGCCCTCACCATCTCCCACGACCTCACCCGCGTCATCGCCGAAGTCCGCCACGCCAATCCCAACCTCGGCTTCCGCCCGGACGCCAAATCGCAGGTCACCATCGCCTACGGCGCGGACGGCAAAGCGGATCATATCGACACCATCGTCATCTCCACGCAGCACGATGAGCAGTTGACCCTGGAGCAGGTGAAAGCCGCGGTCCACGAGTACGTGATTACCCCTGTCCTGAAGAAGTACAGCCAGTTTGTGAAGGGCAACATCAAGTACCACATCAACCCGACCGGCCGCTTCGTCGTCGGCGGACCCCAGGGCGACACCGGAGTCACCGGCCGCAAGATCATCGTCGATACCTACGGCGGAGCCGCCCGCCACGGCGGCGGCGCCTTCTCCGGCAAAGATCCGTCCAAGGTCGACCGCTCCGCCGCGTACACCGGCCGCTACATCGCCAAGAACATCGTCGCCGCCGGCCTGGCCGATCGCGCCGAGATCCAGTTGGCCTACGCCATCGGCGTCGCCGAACCGGTCAGCGTGCTGGTGGACACTTTCGGCACCGGCAAGATCGATGAGCTTGAGATCGTCGCCCGCGTCCGCAAGGCCATCGACCTGCGCCCCCGCGCCATGATCGAGCGCCTGCAGCTTCTCAACCCGGATCGCATCAAGTACCTGGAGACCGCCAAAAACGGCCACTTCGGCAACCCGAAGTTCCCGTGGGAGCAGACCGACCTCGCCGCCAGCATCGGCTAGTACGATCCGGCCCTGCGCCGTTTCAACCCGGAAGACGGAGCCACGATATCGTGGCTCCGTCTTGTATGGGTGGGCCTGATTTGCGATTCTCTATGCGCAGAGGATGTGGGTGTTGGCACGCACCGGTCGGCGAGGAGAGCCTAAAGGGGGAACACGGGTGGGTTTCAGACCGTCATTTGGCCGAACCCATCCAGGATTTTCGTGATCGACAGCACGCAGGAAGCGCCCCCTCGGCGCTGCGGTCACTTTCCATAGTACGGGACTCCGGCCGTCAGGAGGTCAGCGCCTGGAACTGCCCGTAACAGGAGAGAGCACTATGATCGCAAAAACATCCCTACAGTCTCTGGGGAAGAATCCGCTGGTATACGTGGCCCTCGGGGCGGCATCCTTCTGGCTCGGCTCGCATGTGGTCTCCTCCAACGCGGCGAAGACGGACCGCATCAACGTCCAAACCGTTCAGTCCCAGCAGTCGCATCCGTCCCATGCCGCGTCCTCTGCCGCGCCAGGGTATGTCACGAAGACGGTTATCCCGTCCGGCCGGTTTGCCGAGCCGCGTATCGAGCCTGCCGTGCCCGAGACCGATACCGACACGGCGGCCGGCAGCGTGGATAAGGCCGTTCCCGCGTCTCCGCCTGCGCCCACCTCCGCAACAGCGGGGACCACGCCTGCTGCACAAACTCCGAGCACACCCACCATTGCACCAACGGAGAGTACGTCCGCCATGGCACGAACGCGGAGGTCACATGCACGAAAGCAGAGGTCGGCTGCAACGGCGGCCCCGCAGGAAGCGCCCGTAGAGGCGCAGGTACAGAGGCCCACGGTAAAGTCTTCGGTGCAGACCGCTTCTACGGATGCGCCTGCGACGGCACACCGTCGGACTCGCCGTACGCATCGTGTCCGTCAAAACGCGGGCAGTGGGACGGCTTCTCAGCGCGATAATCAGAACTATCGGGATGTGTACGACAGAGACGGGAATTACAGAGATAGTTACGACGCGATGAATTTGAGCGACGAGGAGTTGGTACGCAGGGCGGAGGAGGAGTCTGCCCGAAGATACCGGGTCTCTGACGCACGCGCCCGAAGGTACCGGGATGGCGACGAGCCTGTTCACCGGTATAGAGTCTCTGATGACCCTCCCCGCAGGGCTCGGCGGTATCGAGATTTCAGCGTAGACGGCGACTGAATCCAGGCTGTCAAAAAGACCGGAGACATCTTCAGAGGATGTCTCCGGTCTTCTATTCCGCCTGCTTTTCCCTATGCTGTCATGGCGTCTCTTGACATAGGATCGTCTGCTGGTCATACTTAAGATAGATCTAATGGTCGCGCGGAGACTGAGGCAATACCGTACCGCGCCTATCGACCTTGAGGAGGCCTATGCAAGCGACATTGACACTCGATACGCAGTTTCACGTCGGTGAGATCGATCCGCGTATCTTCAGCGGTTTTCTGGAGCATCTGGGGCGGGCGGTCTACGAAGGCATCTACGATCCGGGGAATCCCCTCTCCGACGACAACGGCTTCCGTCTGGATGTGATGGAAGCGCTGCGCAAAATGCGGATGCCGCTGATGCGCTATCCCGGCGGCAACTTCGTCAGCGCCTACGACTGGACCGACGGCATCGGCCCCCGCGACCAGCGCCCGAAGCGCCCTGAGTTCGCCTGGAAGAGTATCGAGTCCAACGCCTTCGGCACCGATGAGTTCATGCTCTGGTGCAAAGAGGCGCAGACCGCTCCGATGATGGCGGTCAACCTTGGCACCAAAGGCCCGACAGAGGCCGGCGCGCTGCTCGAATACTGCAACTTCCCTGCCGGCACCTACTGGGCGGACAGGCGCGTCGCCAACGGCCATAAGGAGCCTTACGGCGTCAAGACCTGGTGCCTCGGCAACGAGATGGACGGACCCTGGCAGGCAGGCCATGTCCCCGCCGCCGAGTACGCCATGCGCGCCGACCAGACCGCGAAACTGATGCGAGGACTCGACAGCAGCATCGAACTGATCGCCTGTGGCTCCTCCGCGCGGGGCATGGACACCTATCTCGAATATGATAAGGTCATCCTCGAATACTGTTGGAAAGATGTGCAGTATATCTCCGCTCACCGCTACAGTTCCAATAAACAGGACGATACCCCCTGGTTCCTGGCCGAAGGCATCGAGATCGAGCGCATCATCGAGGACTACGCCGGACTGTTCGGCTATGTGCGCGGTCTGAAGCGCGCCAACAAACAGTTCCATCTCTCCTTCGATGAGTGGAACGTCTGGTACAAAGATACGGGCGGAAACGGCCAATGGTCGGAAGCGCCGCATCTGTGCGAAGAGGTCTACAATCTCGAAGACGCCCTGGTCGT
>Ga0207705_10000305_pt1 | contig 45445 bp, 43 predicted proteins | sample KBSC13metaG_FD_184314 | JGI IMG/M metagenome (GOLD analysis project Ga0207705, IMG submission 184314) | Corn rhizosphere microbial communities from Kellogg Biological Station, Michigan, USA - KBS C1-3 metaG (SPAdes) (version 2) | ecosystem: Host-associated > Plants > Roots > Rhizosphere > Soil ... | reverse complement strand
ACTCGCCCAATACGCCTCCTACCACCGCGACCGGCGCAACATCGCGACGCACTTCGTCGGCATTCCGTTGATCGTGCTCGCGCTAGCCATCTTGCTCAGCCGGCCGCAGTGGCGCATCGCTGCCCTAGCGTTCGGCGTTTCCCCGGCGCTCGTGCTGTTCGCTTGCGCCACGATCTACTACATCGTGCTCGATCTCTCGCTTGGACTCGCCATGGCGGTGGTCTCGGCCGGATGTCTCATCGTCGGGATAGCGGTCGCCCAGGCCTCGAGCGCGATATGGGCCAGCAGCGGGGCGACCCTGTTCATCGTCGGCTGGGTCTTCCAATTCGTAGGCCATGTCGCCTACGAGCACCGTAAGCCCGCCTTCGCCGACGATCTAATCGGGCTTGTAATCGGTCCATTGTTCGTGCTCGCCGAAATTTTGTTCGGCTTCGGCTGGCGCCGCGCGCTGCGCGATTCGGTCGAACGCAGGGCAAGTGCATTGCGCGAAGGCCGACAAAACCGGCACCAACCGATCTAAACCTCAACAGACCGGATTTCAACCGATTCCGGGCGCGCCCTCTCGCTCGCGCAACAGCAATACGCTATGCACCGCAGTGACCACGACGGCCAACCAGATCGGCACATAGGTGCCCAGCTGCTGCGTCGATACCGATTCTCCCAGAAGCGTGACGGAAAACAGCACGAGCAGCACCGGCTCGACGTAGCCGAGGATACCGAACAACGCCATCGGCAAGAGACGGCTCGCCTTGAGATAAGTGGCAAGCGCCACGGTACTCAATGCCCCGAGCCCGGGCAGCAATAGGGCCCAGAGCAGCGGCCGCTGCAACGCTGCCTGCGCGCCGGCGCTCAGCGCGATGACCGGCACGGCAACGGGCAGCAGGAGCAGGATTTCCAACCCGAACGTGACGAGCGAATCGCCGCCGAGCTTGCGGCGCAGCATAAAGTACGGCGGATATCCGAGGGCAACGACCAACGTCGGCCACGAGAAGGCGTGCGTGACCCACAACTCATGCGCCACGCCGACGATCGCGCAGGCCACCGCCACCCACTGCAGCGGCACAAGCGCCTCACGATAGTAGAAACGCCCGACCAGCACCATCGATAGCGGCAACAGAAAATAGCCGAGCGATACCTCTAGGACGCGCCCGTGCAGCGGCGCCCACATGAAGAGCCAAAGCTGTACGCCGAGCAACGCGCTGGCAGTCACCAGCATGGCGCCTTTCAGCGGCTCACGCACAGCCGCGCGCACAAGCTCGATCAATTGCGGGCCGCGCCCGCGCAACGCGATCAGCAGCAGCGCGCCGGGCACGGTCCAAACGATACGCCAGGCGAAAATGTCGAGCCCGCCGAGGGGATGCAACAACCGGGTATACACCGATAAGAGTGCGAACAATGTCGTGCCCGCAACCGATAACGCAATGCCGCGCCCCGCTTCCTGTTTATTCATTTCATTTCGTCAGCAACACGTCCTTGTCTCCCGTATTCGCGTCCAGATGCGCTTGACGCTGTGCTCCACGCCAGACGCGTTCGATCCGCCTGGCGAGTACGCAAAACGACTATGTCATTCGCCGTTCAATGTTGCTCGAAACGAACGAAACGCTTATCGACCCGCCGCTCTTCGCTGACGAAATCGATGACGCGTGCGGACGGCGGCCCACGCCGCATCCATTCGAGCATCCGATCGATCTGGTTCGCCGGTCCCTGCAGCATTGCTTCGACGGAACCGTCAGCGACGTTCGCCACCCAGCCCGTGATGCCGAGCGCATGCGCGTGCCGCAGCGTGGCATGCCGAAAACCAACGCCTTGCACCACGCCGCGCACGCGGACGTAATACGTTTCCATTTTCTTGTCCAAATCCGGACCTTCCATCGCCACCTCTCAAGCATACTGACGTCAATCTCGCATTGTAGTCGTCGAGCTTGCAATCGTTTTCAGCGAATTCTTTCAAGGATGCTAAAGAAAGTCGCGGCGCAGCCGTTATAAATGGACTGATCGCGTTAGCGCGCCAACTCATATGGCGAGAGGAGAGTTAACGGTGGCGCTACAGAATCGCGCGGCGCGAGGGCGCTGCACTCATTTACTGAGAAGTTGGTTCGACGAGCACAGCACCACCCTCCTGACCGTCGCCGTCTGCGCGATCGCGGTCGGATTCCTCGTGTTTGGCGCGAGCAAGATGTTTGCGGCGCACGAACTGGACGACGCGCAGCTCACGCGTTCGTTGCGAATTCGAGACAATGTCGCTGTACTGGACAGCCTCTACGCCGACGCCGACGCGGACTTTTTGCATTTGATCGCCGACCCGGCCTCGCACCCCGAGCCTTGGCCCACCCCACGCATCGTACGCGCCGAACAAGCGCTCGACGGCTTGACGCAGGCATACCGATCGATGCCGGAACGCTTGAGCCGCGTCGAAGCGCTGCGCCGGGCCACGCACGAATGGCAGCATAGCGTCGCTCAAGCCATGCTGCCGGCGCAGCCGTACGGGCTGACGGCCCTACTGCCGCGCGGGGCGCTGCTCCTGGTGGAAGATACCCGGCACCGCGTGGCCATCAGCCTGCGCAACCTCGATGTCGGGCAAGAACTGTCCGCCGGCGCGCACGTCGGCCAATTGGCGCGGCGCTATGCCTCCGAGCGCATCGCCTTCGCAGCCGCAGCCGCCGCCGGCTTCATCTTTCTCGTCTACGGCTTTCTCGCCAATCATCGCTTCGGGCTCAAGCGCGCGCGTGCGCGCATATCGACGGAAGAAGGCGAGGCGCGCTTTCGCGAGTACTTCGAGGAGCATCCGCTGCCGATGCTCATCTACGATGTCGAAACGCTGACCATCGCTGCGATCAACGGCGCCGGAGTGCGGCAGTACGGCTACGAGCGCGAGGAGTTGGCGGGCCTATCGATCGCAGCCTTGCGCCCACCCGAAGACGGTGCCGACTTCATTGCGCGCTTCGTCGAAATGGCGGCCGCCGGTACGACGAGCGGCTCCACGCATGTCCGCCCCCACGTTCGCAAGGACGGCTCGCGGATCTTCGTCGAACCGTCGTTTCACTTCCTGACCTATGCGAATCGGCGCGCGTGCTTCGTCGTGGCAATCGACGTCACGGAAAAGGAACATGCAAAAGAAGCGCTGCGCTTGCGCAGCCGCGCGCTGGATGCCAGCGTCAACGCAGTGCTGATCACGCGCGTAACGGAAGAAGGCAATCTGATCGAATACACGAACCCCGCGTTCGAGCGTATCACCGGGTATGCGGTCGATGACGTCAAGGGTTTGGACTTCCGCTTCCTACAAGGCGAAGATCGGCACCAAGAGGGCATCGAATCGATCCGGCGTGCGCTGGCCGACGAGCGCGAGGTGACGACGCTGCTGCGCAACTATCGCCGCGACGGCTCGCTCTTCTGGAATCAGATCTACATTGCGCCCGTACGCGACGACAACGGGAAAGTTACGCATCACATCAGCGTCGTCAACGATGTGACCGAATTGGTTCAATCGCGCGACTTACTGACGCAACAGGCCAATTACGATTCGCTCACGGCACTGCCGAACCGCTATTGTCTTAATGAACGCCTCACGCAAGCGATCCGCGATGCGCAACGCGACGGCACCCGCGTGGCGGTCGCGTTCATGGACATCGATCACTTCAAGGACGTCAACGACAGCCTCGGCCACGGCATCGGCGATCGCTTGCTCCGGGAGATCAGCGCAAGGCTGTCTGCATGCACGAGCCCAGCCGACACCGTCGCGCGCTATGGCGGCGACGAATTCGTGATCGTGGTGTCCGAAGGCGAGCGGGAAGACGGGCTCACGGAGGTGCTCACGCGCGTATCGCAAGCGTTTGCGCGCCCCGTCTGGATCGACGATACGGAGTTCTACGTCGAAACGAGCATCGGTGTCGCGTGCTTTCCCGGCGACGGCGAGGACCCGGAGACGCTACTGCGTCGCGCCGATCTCGCGATGTACCGCGCCAAATCAAACGGACGCAATGGACTGCAGCGCTTTACGCCCGAACTGGGCCGGCGCGCCGACGAACGTCTGGCGCTGTCGCGCCGCATGCGGGCCGCACTGGCCAATGGCGAATTCCGTCTCGATTACCAGCCGCAAGTCGATCTGCAGATGAACCGGGTCACCGGCGTGGAAGCGCTGCTGCGATGGACCGATAGCGCGCTCGGCCCCGTCAGCCCCGCCACGTTCATTCCAATCGCCGAAGAAAACGGCCTCATCGTTCCGATCGGCGAGTGGGTAATGCAGCAAGCGTGTTTTCAAGCACAAGTGTGGCAGGAAACGCTGCCGGGGCTGCGCATGTCGGTCAATCTATCCCCGCGGCAATTCGCCCGCGGCGATATCTTGCGCGTCGTGCAACTCGCCCTCACGCGGGCGAGCCTATCGCCGCGATTGCTGGAACTCGAGATCACCGAAGGTGCACTGATGACGCTCGGCTCGATCGACGTTCTGCGTGCGCTGCGCGCGATGGACATCGACATCGCGATCGACGATTTCGGAACCGGCTATTCGAGTCTTTCGTACATCCGCAACTTCCACGCCGAACGCCTGAAGCTCGATATGTCGTTCGTTTCGGGTATCGGCCGCCATCGCGAAGACGAAGTGATCACGCGCGCCATTCTCTCGCTGGGCCGCGCGCTCGGGTTCAAGGTCGTGGCCGAAGGCGTGGAAACAGAAACGCAGCTCGCGTTCTTGCGCCGCCACGGCTGCAGCGTCGTGCAAGGCTACCGCTTCGCGCGGCCCATGCCCGCCGCGGACGCGCATTCGTTCATCAGCCGTTTCAACGAAGGCGCGATCGCGTATCACTGAGCGCTATCGCTAAGCCTTCGTCGAGCCCTGAGCGCGACACCAAGTACAATCTCGCGGCATCGACGCCATCAACGAAACACTCCGCGCAAAACGCAAACCATGACCGAATCCTCACGCGATCTCGTGCTCGTCACGGGCGCATCGGGCTTTGTCGGCTCCGCTGTCGCCCGCGCGGCGCTGGCGCGCGGCATGCGCGTGCGCCTGCTCGTGCGTGCGACGAGCCCACGCAAGAACGTCGAAGCGCTCGACGCCGAAATCGTCGTCGGCGACATGCGCGACGAGCACTCGATGCGCGCCGCGCTGCACGGGGTGCGCCATCTCTTTCACGTGGCCGCCGATTACCGGCTGTGGGCGCCCGATCCGTCCGAAATCGAGCGTGCGAACCTGGAAGGCACCGAGGCCACGATGCGCGCCGCGCTGGCCGAGGGGGTCGAACGCATTGTTTATACAAGTAGCGTAGCGACCCTGAAAGTCACGAGCGAAGGCCGCATCGCAGACGAAACCGTCCCGTTGACGGCGCAGCAGGCCATCGGCGTCTACAAGCGCAGCAAGGTGCTGGCCGAGCGCGCGGTCGAACGCATGATCGAACGCGATGGATTGCCCGCCGTCATCGTCAATCCTTCCACGCCGATCGGGCCCCGCGACGTGCGCCCAACGCCGACGGGCCGCATCATCGTCGAAGCCGCGCTCGGCAAAATTCCCGCATTCGTCGATACCGGCCTGAACCTGGTGCACGTCGACGACGTGGCGCAAGGGCATCTGCTCGCGTGGGAACGCGGGGTAATCGGCGAACGCTACATTCTCGGCGGGGAGAACTTACCGCTGCAGCAAATGCTGGCCGACATCGCGAAGGAAACGGGCCGCAAGCCGCCATCGATCAGTTTGCCGCGCTGGCCGCTCTATCCGCTCGCCATCGGCGCGGAATATGTGGCCAAGTTCACCCAGCGCGAACCGTTCGTGACCGTCGATGCACTCAAGATGTCGAAGAATAAGATGTATTTCACGTCGGCAAAGGCCGAGCGTGAAATCGGCTATCGCGCGAGACCCTACCTCGACGGATTGCGCGATGCGCTGCAGTGGTTTCGCGACGCAGGCTATTTGCGCGGCTGATTCGCAACGTGCATTTTGTTACAACCTCGGCGCTGCCGCCCGAGGATGCCGTCGGCATGGAGCCGGTAGAATCGCGTCTCTTTGGTTGGAATCGCCGCGCATGAACTTGGAAGAACAGATCAGAGCGATCGACGCGCAAGTCGATGAGCTCAGCGAATTCGTTCGGCGCGCGCGCGCCGCCGCCGCCGAGCGTCTCGACGCCGAACGCGCCGCCGCGCTCGAGGCAGCGCAAGCGGTTGCGCACGCAGCCGCGACGAACGACGAAGCGCCCGCGCTGCACCTCGCACGCCCTTCGCACAACGAATTGACGCTGAGCATCGGCTCGCAAACCGTCACGCTGCACCCCGAGCAGATCGGCCAATTAATCGAGGAACTGGCTAACGCACGCGCCTCGATGACCCCGGAGCCGCCGATGGCGCTCGCGCCGGGCTGGCGCTTCGCCTCGACGAAGAATCCCGTCATGGCCATGCAAAAGCAGCCCAACGGCGACCGGCTACTCGTCGCACGGCATACGGGCCACGGCTGGGTACCGTTTACGTTTTCGCCCGATGCCGCGGTACAGCTTTACATGATGCTGACGCAGCGGTGATGCGCCGATGCGCCACACTCAACGCCCCTGCGCGGGCGCCTGTACCCGCGCTTTCCATTGCCCGCCCTGGCCGCGCCAATAGCGAACGGCCGAGGCAACCGTCGCCCCGACATAAAACAGCGCAATAAGCGGTAATGCCGGCGCCCACCCGGGCGAGCGGCCGTAATAGCGCAACATGGGCGCATACGCGCAGCACATGGCTGCCCACGCGAGCCACGCGGGCCAGCCCAGCGGCCCGAGCACGATCGCCACGATAGGCGGCACGAGATAGATCACGGTCATGCCGGCCAACGTGCCGGCTAGCAGCCACGGCGAATAGTGCAGTTGCGTAAAGGCCGTGCGCGCGATCATGTTCCAGATTTCGCCCGGGCCGTCGTAGGGGCGCAGCGAATGACTCTTGGCCGCGACATCGAGCCGAATCGGATGACGGCCTTCGCCGCGATGCTTGATGCGCGCCGCGAGCGAGCAATCGTCGATCAGCGCGGCGCGAATCGACGCCATGCCCCCGGCTTCCTCGAGCGCCGAGCGCCTGACGAGCATGCAGCCGCCCGCTGCGGCAGCCGTCTTGTTGCGCGGGTCGTTGACCCATTTGAACGGATACAGCTTCGCGAAGAAGAAGACGAACGCCGGAATCAGCGCCTTCTCCCAGATCGAATCGCATCGCAGCCGCACCATGAGCGAGACGAGGTCGCGGCGCTCCGCCGTTGCACGCACGACGAGGTCCGACACCGCGTCGGGGGGATGCGCGATATCGGCATCGGTCAGCAGCAGGTAGTCGGCCGGCAGGCCGCGCGTGCCGACGGCAGCGATGCCCTGCGACTGCGCCCACACCTTGCCGGACCACCCAGCCGGCAACGGCTCGGCAGCGATAACCGTCAGGCGCTCGGGCTTGCCGCGAGCCAGCGCCGCCGCGCGCGCCGCTTCCGCGGTACCGTCCGTACTGTGATCGTCGACGACGACGACATGAAACTCCCCCGGGTACACCTGCTCGATCAGCGACGTGACAGCCTGACCGATCACGTCCGCCTCGTTGCGAGCCGGCACGACGGCGACGACGGAAGGCCAAGCGTCCCATGCCGAGGCGGCGTCGGCGGACACGGGCGGCGCGCAGCGCGTGCGCCAAAAACCGCCGCGCGCAAACAGCAGCACGCACCAAATGATGAGCGAGAGGACGGATAAGCCGACAAGCACCGGAATCATGCGGTCCTTTGCAAAATATGCAATGAAAGACAAATGAAATGCAATTGAAAGCATTCGCGTAACGGCGCATTCAGCCAGGCAAACCGGACCCGCCGTCGCGACGCTCGCTAGTTTACCGGCTCCCCGCGACGGTGGGCGCCGCCCTCGCCGAATCGGCGGGCTGGCATTCTTGCAACGCCGGTGCGGCCCTCGGGGAGCGTTCACCGTCCGATAGCGTTAGAATGCGCGTTTGGGTTGGTTTGCCGGCTTTGCGCCCGCTTTCTAATAATAGGTAGGAATCTGGGCGATCCCGTCGTATGCCGGCGGCTCGATCCCCCGATTCGGTCGGAGTTCGCCATACATGCGAGTCATCCTTGCTCAGCCCCGCGGCTTTTGTGCGGGTGTCGTTCGCGCGATCGAAATCGTCGACCGCGCATTGCAACGGCACGGTGCCCCCGTGTACGTGCGCCATGAAATCGTGCACAACCGGCACGTCGTCGAAAATCTGCGCGGCAAAGGCGCGCGTTTCGTCGAAGAACTCAATGAAGTCCCGCACGGCGCGGTCGCCATTTTCAGTGCGCACGGCGTGGCGCAAAGCGTCGAGCGGGATGCACAGGCGCGCGGCCTGGACGTGCTCGACGCCACCTGCCCGCTCGTCACGAAGGTGCACGTTCAAGGCCGTCAATACGTGGCGGCCGGCCGTACGCTGATTTTGATCGGCCACGCGGGGCATCCGGAGGTCGAAGGCACGATCGGCCAGATCCCCGGCAAGGTACTACTCGTCCAAAGCGAAGCCGAGGTCGCGACGCTCGAATTGCCCGAGGACACGCCGCTCGCTTACGTTACGCAAACCACCTTGTCGGTGGACGATACGCGCGGCATCATCGAGGCGCTCGTGCGGCGCTTCAGCAATATCGTCGGCCCCGATACGCGCGACATCTGTTATGCCACGCAAAACCGTCAGGCCGCTGTACGCGAGCTCAGTGCGCAGGTCGATGTTTTGCTGGTCGTCGGCGCGACGAATAGCTCGAACTCGAACCGCCTGCGCGAAATCGGCGCCGAGACGGGCGTGGCAAGCTACCTCGTCGCGGATGGCTCCGAGCTCAAGCCCGAATGGTTCGCCCATGCGCAAACGGTCGGCATCACGGCCGGCGCATCGGCCCCCGAGGAAATGGTCGAGCATGTGATCGACGCGTTGCGCGCGCTGGGTCCCGTCGAAGTATCGACGATGACCGGCCGCGAAGAGAAAGTCGAATTCAAGCTGCCGTCGAAGCTCACCGAGCCCGACGCTGCACGCCAAGTTTAAGGAGGTTGCTTTGTCGATCCCACTTCTGCAGAAATTACGCGTCGGCGCCTACATCGCGCGTCAACATTTCACCGGCAACAAGCGCTATCCGCTCGCGCTGATGCTCGAACCGCTCTTTCGCTGCAATCTCGCCTGCAACGGCTGCGGCAAGATCGATTATCCGGATCCGATTCTCAATCAGCGGCTGTCGATCGAGGAATGCCTTGGCGCGGTCGACGAATGCGGTGCGCCGGTCGTCTCGATCGCGGGCGGCGAGCCGCTGCTGCACAAGGAGATGCCCACGATCGTCAAGGGCATCATCGCGCGCAAGAAGTTCGTCTATCTCTGCACGAACGCGCTGCTGATGGAAAAGAAGATGGACGATTACCAGCCGAGCCCGTACTTCGTCTGGTCGGTCCACCTCGACGGCGACAAGTCGATGCACGATCACTCGGTGTCGCAAGACGGCGTGTACGAGAAGGCCGTCGCCGCGATTCGCGAAGCGAAGCGCCGCGGCTTTCGCGTCAACATCAACTGCACGCTCTTCAACGACGCACAACCGGAACGCGTTGCGGCATTCTTCGATACGCTCGGCCCCCTAGGTGTCGACGGCATCACGGTCTCGCCCGGCTACGCTTACGAACGCGCCCCGGATCAGCAGCATTTTCTGAATCGCGACAAGACAAAGCACCTCTTCCGCGAAATCTTCAAGCGCGGCAATGGCGGTAAGAACTGGTCGTTCAGCCAATCGGCCATGTTCCTCGATTTCCTCGCAGGCAACCAGACCTATCACTGCACGCCGTGGGGCAACCCGGCTCGCACGGTGTTCGGTTGGCAGCGTCCGTGCTACCTCGTCGGCGAAGGCTATGCGAAAAGCTTCAAGGAACTGATGGACGAAACCGATTGGGACGCTTACGGTACCGGCAACTATGAAAAGTGCGCCGACTGCATGGTCCACAGCGGCTTCGAAGCGACGGCCGTGATGGATACCGTTGCGCACCCGCTGAAGGCACTTGGCGTCAGCCTACGCGGCCCGAAGACCGAGGGCGCGTTCGCGAAGGATATTCCGCTCGATAAGCAGCGTCCCGCCGAATACGTCTTCTCGCGCCACGTCGAAATCAAGCTCGAGGAAATCGGGCGCGCGGCCAAGACAAAGAATACGCAGCCGGCAGAGGCCCACTAGCTAGGGCACGCGGGTTCCCGCGAGGCCGACGGATGGAAGCGGCGCGGTCCCAATGGGCTGCGCCGCTTTGCTTTGCGCGGGCCGCCGAGCGGCATTTTTTCGATGAATGACGAAAGAGCGTGGCGGTGTCGACGATGAAGATCAAGACCAAGATCTTTTTGCTGGCCATCGTGCCGTTCGTCGTCGCCATTGCCGGGATCGGCATCGGCGTGCGTCTGCAAGCGGCGGCGCTCGCCAAGGCGCAGCGCGAGACCGTCGAAGCCGCCTACATTGCCAGCAAGAAAAGCGAACTCAAGCATTACGTCGATCTCGCAACGACGGCTATCGCACCGCTTTACGAGGCCAGCCGCGATGCAAAGGACGAGGAATCGCTCAAGCGCGAAGCCCTAGCGATGCTGCAGCGAATGGATTTCGGCCCCGACGGCTACTTTTTCGTCTACGACCTAAAGGGTGATTCGCTGATGCACCCGCGCGAACCCGATCTCGTCGGGCACAACTGGTGGCTGCTTAAAGATCCCAAGGGGTCGCTCACCATCCAGCAGCTCATCGCCGCCGCGAACAGCGGCGGCGGCTACGTGCGCTATGTCTGGCACCGTCCGTCGACGAATCGCCTCGAGCCCAAGCTCGGCTATGTCGTCCCGCTGCCGCGCTGGGGCTGGATGATCGGCACCGGCATCTATCTCGACGGTGTCACCGAAGCGCTCGCGCGGATCGATGCGAGCGCTTCGGGCAATATCACGCGCACGATGACGTGGATCGGTGTCATTGCACTGGCAGGCTTTGGCGTGATCGCCGCTTGCGCGCTATTCTTGAACGTCTCCGAATACCGCAGTGCCGATGCGAAGCTCAAGCGCCTCGCCCAGCAAGTCGTCGAATCGCAGGAGCACGAGCGGGCCCGCCTTTCGCGCGAACTCCATGACGGCATCAGTCAAATGATGGTGTCGGTCAAGCTGCTGCTCGAATCCGCGCTGGCGCGCCTCGAGCACGCGACCCATCCGCACGTGCGCGTGCCCAGCGCGGAAGCGGCGCTGGGCACGGCACTCGGACGCCTATCGCACGTCTTGCGCGAAGTACGGCGCATTTCGCATGCGCTGCGCCCCTCGATGCTCGACGATCTCGGTTTGGCCGCGGCGCTCGAGCAATTGACCCGCGAACTCGCCGAGGAAACCGGCATGGACATGCGCGTTGAGACCGATGCCGCATCGCGCGCCGCCGTGTTGCCGGCCGCAATCAATACCGCATTGTTCAGAATCGCCCAGGAAGCGTTGACGAACATCGTGCGGCACGCACAAGCCTCGCATGCGACGCTCGCGTTCGCAGTGGGCGCAACGACAGTAACGCTCTCGATTGCCGACGATGGCCGAGGCTTCGATCTCGAACGGGTGCAGGCCGATGCGCGCGGCGGCATCGGCCTGCGCAACATGCGCGAGCGGCTCGATGCGCTTGCCGGTATGCTGACGATCGCGTCGCAGCCCGGTCGCACGGTCGTCGCGGCCTCCGTGCCGCTGCCGCGCCCCGGGCCGGCGCGTACCGCCGAACGCGAACCTTTGCATAACGATCATTCGAATCCATGACCGCGCCTGCCGCTTCCCGCTCTGCCAACATCATTTTGGTCGACGATCATCCGCTCGTGCGAGACGGGCTGCGTCTTCGCCTAGAAGGCGTGGCGGGCCTCAACGTGGCGGGCGAAGCGGGCAACGCCGAGGAAGCCCTCATGCTGGCGCAGACGCTTTCGCCCGATCTGGCCTTGATGGACGTAGGCATGAGCGGTATGAGCGGAATCGCACTGGCCGGGGTCTTCCACGAACGCTTTCCCGCCGTGCGCGTGCTCATGCTGTCGATGCACGACAACATCGAATACGTAACGCAAGCGGTGCGGGCGGGCGCGAGCGGCTATGTGCTGAAGGATTCGCCGGCTACCGAGATCGTGCATGCCATTTCGGCGGTGCTGCAAAACCGGACGTTCTTCAGCGCGGGGATCGCTGCGCGGATGATCCAGGCGAGTGCATTGCAAACGCCCGTCGAGCGCCTGACACCGCGCGAATGCGAGATTCTCGATGCGCTCGCCGAGGGCCTGTCGAGCAAGCAGATTGCCGAGCGCTATGGGCTGTCGGTGCGCACGGTCGAAACGCACCGGCTCAACGTCAAGCGCAAGCTCGAGATCGAGGGGCAAGCGGAATTGATCAAGTTCGCCGTCGAGCGGCGGCGGCGCTGACGGCCGGCATCGATCGCCGTTCCGCTGTCGGCTTACTCGGTCCGCGCGTTATGTGCCTCGAGGTACTTGATAAGCCCGTCGATGCCGCCTTCGCTCAGCCGCGCTTTGAATTGGTTCTGATACACCTGAATCAGCCACGCGCCCGACATGTCGATGTCGTAAATCTTCCATTCACCGCCCGCCTTGCCGAGGCGGTAGCCGACCTGCTGGCTGTCGCCGGGCGTCGTGACCGTGGACAACACCAAGGCGTCGTTGGCCGTAGCTTGGCCCGGCTTGAACGAGAACCGCGCGTCCTGCGTGCCGAGCTGCGCCAGCGAAGCCGCATAGGTGCGCGACATCAGGACTTTAAATTGCTTCGTCAATGCTTGCTGCTGCGCCGGCGTCGCCTGCTGCCAGGGCGCGCCCACCGCAATGCGGACCGTCCGCTCGAAATTGGTCGCGGGCAGAAAGTGCGTCTGCACGATTTGCGTGATCTTCCCAAGATCGCCGCCGCGCGCAGCCGGGTCCTGTTTCATGGCGTCGATAGTACCGACGACGGCCTGCTTGACCACGTCGACCGGTGCTGTTTGCGCCCATGCGGCGGCGCTGACGAACGCCGCGGTGAAAAATGCAAACAAATGACGTTTCATGAGATTTCGAGCTCGATTGAAAGGAAGCCGACAGCGCCGCTTACGCGTAGATCCAGGCATACGCATGGGCGCGCCGCCGTCGGACGGTTCGGGCAGTATACCGAGCGCCGCCCGCTTAGCTTCTGCTTGGACGCAGGCGGAGCAAGAACGGTTCCGCGCCGGCCTCGCGCGGCGGCCGCCAGTCGGAAGCCGTCCGCCGGTATACTTAGGCGTTTTGCCCTCTTCTTTCCGTTGCCCGCCGATTGATTCATGCTGACGCCCCTCATCGTTCGTCTCGTTGCCTTGTCCGTGCGCCGCCCGGTCTGGATCGTCGTGCTCGCGTTCGTGCTGGCCGCGGCAAGCGGCGTCTATGTGGAGCGGCACTTCAAGATCAACACCGACGTCAGCAAGCTCATCGAAACGGACGCGCAGTGGTCCGCGCTCAGCGATGCGATGGGTCGCGCGTTTCCCGATCGGGGCGAGACCATCCTTGCCGTTGTCGAGGCGGGCGCGCCCGAGATGGCCGATGCCGCAGCCGATGCGCTTGCCGCCGGCCTCTCGAGCCCCGCGCACCGGGCGAGCATCGGCGCGGTCTCGCAGCCCGGCGGCGGGCCGCTGTTCGAGCACGACGGGATGCTGTTCTTGCCCACGGACAGCGTCGCCAGCACCACCGCGCAGCTCTCGCAAGCGCGCCCGCTCATTAATACGCTGGCGCACGATCCGAGCGTGACGGGCCTTGCGACGACGTTGTCGACGATGCTCGGCCTGCCGCTGCAGTCAGGCCAAGTCAAGCTTCCGTCCATGGCGACCTTGTTCACGCGCGCGGCCGATACTACGGACGCCGTGCTCGCGGGCAAGCAGGCGGCGTTCTCCTGGCGCGCCCTCGTCGATCCCGATGCGGCGCGCCAACCCGCACGGGCGTTCGTCACCGTCGCGCCCGTCGTCAATTACGGAGCCCTGCAGGCAGGCGCGCAGGCAACGGGCACCATTCGCACGGTGGCCCGCGAACTCGATCTACGAAAGCGCTATGGCGCGCTCGTGCATCTGACCGGCGCACAGCCGCTGGCCGACGATGAGTTCGCTTCCGTTGAAGACGGCGCACTCGTCAACGGCCTCGGCACGCTCGCCGTCGTGCTGGCGATCCTATGGCTCGCGCTGCGTTCGAAGCGCATGATCCTTGCCGTGCTCGTCACGCTGGCCGTCGGGTTGCCGATCACGGCCGCGCTCGGCCTCATGATGGTGGGCTCGCTGAACATGATCTCGGTCGCGTTCATGGTGCTGTTCGTCGGTCTCGGCGCCGATTTCGCGATCCAGTACGGCGTGAAGTACCGAGAGGAACGCCATCGCGACCCGCGGCTCGATCATGCGCTTGTCGGGGCGGCCCATTCGATGGGCTTGCCGCTCACGCTCGCCGCGGCCGCTGTCGCCACCAGCTTTTTCTCGTTCCTCCCTACAGCCTATAAGGGTGTGTCGGAGCTCGGGCTGATCGCAGGCGTGGGCATGATCGTCGCCTACTTCAGCACGATGACGCTGCTGCCCGCGCTGCTCAAGCTCATGGCGCCGCCGGGCGAAGCGTCGCGCCCGGGCTTCAAGCGCTTGGCGCCCATCGACGATTTTCTGCAAGACCATCGCAAGCCGATTTTGCTGGGCGCCCTCGTCGTCGTACTCGGCGCCACCCCGTTGCTGCTTCATCTGCGCTTCGATTTCAACCCGTTGCATCTGAAGGATCCCACGACGGAATCGATGGCGACGCTGCTCTCGCTCAAAGGCTCCCCGGAAGCGTCGATCAACGACGTGGCCGTGTTGGCGCCCTCGCTCGCAGCCGCCAACCTGACGGCGCGGCATGTGAGCGCGCTGCCGGAGGTCGGGCGCGTTACCACGCTCTCCACCTTCATCCCACCCGATCAGCCGCCGAAGATCGCGCTCATCTCGAAGGCGGCGCAGACGCTGCTGCCCGCGTTGACGCAGCCGATTGCGCCGCCTTCGACCGATGCACAGCGCGTCGCGGCGTTGAAACGCACATCGAATCAGCTGTCGTATGCGGCGGATGACTACCCGGGCCCCGGTGCGAAGGAAGCGAAACGCCTGTCCGCATCGCTGGCCAAACTCGCGGCCGCCGACGCCGCGACGCGCGATCGCGCGGAAACCGCTTTTTCCGTCCCGTTGCGCCTCGCGCTGCATCGGCTCACGACGCTGCTCCAGCCGTACACCATCACACGCGATACCCTCCCGCCCGCGCTGGTGCGCGAGTGGTTGGCCCCCGACGGCCGCGCACTCGTCCAAATTTCCCCGCGCGTGCCGCCCGGTGTCGATCCGGGCGACGACGCGATGCTGCGCCGCTTCGCACAGGGGGTAAAGAAGGCGGAGCCGAGCGCGATCGGCGGCCCGATTTCGATTCTGCATTCGGCCAATACGATCATCACGGCATTCCTGCAAGCGGCCGCATGGGCGGTGCTGTCGATCACCGTGCTGCTGTGGGTTACGTTGGGTCGCTTCGGCGATGTGCTGCGCACGATGATCCCGCTGCTCGTGTCGGCGCTCGTCACGCTCGAACTGTGCGTGGTCTTCGGCATGCCGCTGAACTTCGCGAATATCATTGCGTTGCCGCTGATGCTTGGCGTGGGCGTGGCGTTTAAAGTGTATTTCGTGATGGCATGGCGCGCGGGGCAGACAAGCCTGCTGGCGTCGAGCCTCACGCACGCGGTATTGTTCAGTGCAGCCACGACCGCCACCGCATTCGGCAGTCTCTGGTTGTCGCATCATCCCGGCACCGCCAGCATGGGCCGCCTGCTGGCGCTCGCACTTTTTTGCACGCTTATCGGCGCCGTCGTATTCCAGCCCGTGCTGATGGGCAAGCCGCGCGCCGCGCGCGCCAAAGAGAAGCAATTAGAAGGAATCGATGGATAACCTACGCACCCTGGCTGCGGCGCTGGCCGCCGCGGCGCTCTTGGCCGGCTGCGCGAGTCCGGATCAACGCACGGCCGGCGATCCGCTCGAGCCGATGAACCGAGCGATCTTCAAGGTCAACGATACGGTCGATCGCACGATCGCCGTGCCGATCGCAAAGGGCTATCAAAAGGTGACGCCGCACCCATTACGCACGGCGATCAGCAACTTCTTCTCGAACTTGGGCGACCTGAACAATTTCGCGAACAATCTGCTGCAACTGAAGATCACCGATGCCACGGAAGATCTGATGCGCTTCGCGATGAATACGACGTTCGGCATCGGCGGCCTCATCGATTTCGCCACGCCGGCCCGCTTGCCGAAGCACCACCAAGACTTCGGGCTCACGCTCGGACGCTGGGGTGTGCCGTCGGGCCCCTACCTCGTGCTGCCGGTATTCGGGCCGAGCTCGTTCCGCGACGGGGTGGGGCTCGCGGTCGACACGCGCTTCAGCCCGATGATCTATGCACCTGACGAGGCGCGCTGGCCGCTATTTACCGTGGAATTCGTGAGTGCCCGCTCCGATATGCTCGGCGCGACCAACATTCTCGAACAGGCCGCGCTCGATAAATATTCATTCGTGCGCGACGCTTACACGCAGCAGCGCCGCGCCGCGCTTGGCGCCGATACGTCGACGCCGCCCGCCCTACCCAATTACGGGGATGACGACGACGCAAGCGAGACGCCGGCCGCGCCCAACGGGGCGAGTGCAGCGGCGCCGGCGAAGAACCCGGGCACGGACGGTCAAAACAAATAATACGGGTAGACCAAAATAATGTTTCATGCAGCTTGCTGTCAGGGGATGTTGAGCTCCACCTTGCATGCGTTGAGCCCGTATGCGCTCGCCGGCATCGTCGCTGCGCTGCTCGTGGGCGGGATGGTCAAGGGCATCGTGAGTATCGGCGTGCCGCTTGTCGCCATGCCGATCTTGAGCCAGATGATGCCCATCAAGCAGGCGGTGCTGTTGATGTCGATGCCGGTCATTCTCGGCAATATTCCGCAGGCGCTGGAGGGCGGCGAAACCCTCGCGACCGCCCGCCGCATCCTCGCGCCGCTCGTGGGCACGGTGCTCGGCAACATCGTCGGCGTGTCGATTCTCATCTCGCTCGAACCGCATCATGCACAGGCGGCCGCCGGTGCGCTGCTGGCCTTCGCCGCGCTGCTGCTGCTCGCGTCGCCGCGCTTCACGCTGGCGCCCGCCTGGGTCCATCCGATCGGATTCGTGCTCGGCTTCTGCGCCGCCCTCATGGAAAGCATCGCGTCGATTCCGGGCCCGCTGCTCGCGATCTATCTGATTTCCTCGGGTGCGCGCGGCAAAACGTTCACGAAGCAGATGGCCATCATTCTCGTCGTCTCCATCGTGACGCTGCTGCTTGCCTTCAAGAGCGGCGCGCATGCATCGAGTTCGGATCTGCTCTTTTCCGCCGCGGCGAGTATTCCCGTGATCGTGGGCATGCTCATCGCACGACCGCTGAGAGACAAGCTGCCGCCGAACGCATTTCGCATCGTCGTATTGTTGTTCGTGCTGGGCACTGCGATTCAGATGATCCGTAAAGCGATGGGAGCGTGAGGTAGCGTACGCTCGGCATAGGCGCTATACGGCGCGGCTACCCGGCGATGGCGGGCCGATCGGCCATAGGTTACTTTCGAGCTTTCCGCTGCGGCACCTTCATCTCCGCAATGAACTCATTGTGCAAGTCCCGCAGCACCTCGACGAACGCGGAGGCTATCCGCTCGCGCGGCCGATGCGGCGGAAAAAGCAAATAGTTGGAGAACAGGACCTCCGGCAAAAACCGCCGAACCGCGATCCCAGGCCCGAGGAAATCGCGCGCGACAATCGGATGCGCCAGCGTCACGCCCATCCCGCACCGCACCATCTCGCAGCCCATCGCCGTGTATTGCGATTCAATTGCCAACACGCGCTCCACTCCCGCACGCGCGAACACCTCGTCCATTTGCGAGCGCGTGCCATCGCCGTGACATAGCGAAATAAACGACTCGCCCTGCAAATCCGCAGGCCGGATCACAGACTTCTTCGCTAGGCGATGATCGGCCGGCAGAACGCACATCGCCGGCACGGTCGAAAGCAGTTCGACGTCGCAATTGGACGCCTCGCTCACATACACCACCACGCCCACATCGCAGAACTGCGAAGCCGTCCAATGATTGATCGTGCCGGACGTATTCATATGAAGCGATACCGTCACGCCGGGGTGGAGACGTTGGAACCGCGCAATCGCCCGCGGCACGAGCGTGAGGCCCGCCGACGGCATCGAAGCAATGCGCAGACGCCCCGTGCCTAAATCCCGAATTTGCGCGGCCGCCGTGGCAAGCCCCTGCAAGCCGACATACGCGCGCTCCACTTCGCGAAAAAAGGCGGTGCCTTCGCTCGTAGGAATCAGCCGCGCGCCGGTACGCTGAAACAGCACGAGCCCGGTCTCCCGCTCGAGCTGCGAAATCAGCCGGCTCACGTTCGGCTGCGACGTGAATAACTCCTTAGCCGCCGCCGTCATCGACCCCGCCGTCATCACCGCCCGAAACGCCTCGACATGCTTTAGGTTCATCCGTTCCCCCTTTAATCCGTCTCGATTGGCCGTACGGGTCGACCCTAGGTCATATCACCTATGAATAGGTGCGTATTTTATTCGTATTGGAGATATAGCTTGCGCGGAGCGAAACTGCAATGCATCGACACAAAAGTCGAACCCTCGCTAGGGACCTTCAAGGAGACTGACTCATGAACGAAGTACCGCGTCGTCGTGCACTTTCCCAGTTTGTTCCGGCGCTGATCGCGACGCTCTCGCTCGCCGCCGTTTGGGCCGCCACCGCACCGGCTTACGCAGAAACGACGCTCTACGTGGCCAACGTCGGCGGCTCGAACGAGGACATGTATCGGCAAAAGATCGACCCGCCGTTCGAAAAAGCGCACCACGTGAAGATCGTCTACGTGGCAGGGAACTCGAGCGACACGCTCGCCAAGCTGCAAGCGCAGAAAGGCCATGAACAGATCAACGTCGCGGTCATGGACGACGGCCCGATGTATCAGGCCATGCAGCGCGGCCTTTGCGGAAAACTCGACGACGCGCCGGTCATGAAGGATCTCTACCCGCTCGCTCACCTCGGCCCTACCGCGGTCGGCATCGGCATGGTCGCAACGGGCATCGGTTACAACGAAAAGGCGTTCAAAAAACTTGGCCTGCCTGCGCCCGATTCGTGGAACGCGCTGGCCGATCCGCGCCTGAAGGGCAAGGTCGGCGTCCCGCCGATCACGAATACCTACGGCCTGCACACACTCGTCATGTTTGCGCGCATGAACGGCGGCGGTGAAAAGAACATCGACCCGGGCTTTACGGCCATCAAGACGCGCGTCGCCCCGGACGTGCTGTCGTGGGCACCGACTCCCGGCGAAATGGACGGCCTCATGCAGTCGGGCGACGTCGTCATTGCCCCGTATGGCAGCGGCCGCGCGGTCGCGCTGCAGAACACGGGCTTTCCGCTCAAGTTTGTCTACCCGAAGGAAGGCGGGGTCGCACTGCAGGTCGGCGCATGCGTCATTGCGCAAAACGCGCAGCCCGAACTCTCGCAGCAGTTCGTCCAGTACTTGCTGAGCCCGGAAGTGCAAGCCATGCAGGCCCAAGACATCGGCCTCGGCCCCGTCAACAAGACCGTCAAGCTTTCGCCCGAAGTTGCTGCGCGCGTGCCGTACGGCCCCGATCAGATCGCAAAGCTGACGTCCGTCGATTGGGCGACGATCAATCGGCATCGCGCCGAATGGACCGAGCGGTGGAATCGGTCGGTCGAGCGCTGAAAGCCAATCGCCACGTGCTCTCGATGAAGGATGGACGGTGATGAGTTTTCTAATTCTGCAAGGCATTTCAAAGCGATACGGCGATTTCACGGCGATCGAACACATCGATCTATCGGTCGAGCGCGGCGAATTTCTGTCGCTGCTCGGTCCGTCAGGGTGCGGCAAGACGACAACCTTGCAAATGATCGCGGGCTTCGTCTCGCCCACGAGCGGGCGCATTACGCTCGACGGCCGCGACATCACGAACGTACGCCCCGAGAAGCGCGGCATCGGAGTGGTGTTTCAAAGCTATGCGCTGTTTCCGCACATGACTGTGGCCGGCAATGTCGGCTTCGGTCTCGAGATGCGCAAGATGAAGCGCGAGGAACGCAGCCGCCGCATCGCCGAAACGCTTGAACTGGTCCATCTGCGCGGCTTGGACGCCCGCTATCCGAAGGAACTCTCGGGCGGTCAGCGGCAGCGAGTGGCGATCGCGCGTGCAATTGCGATGCAGCCTGAACTGCTGCTGCTCGACGAGCCGATGTCGAACCTCGATGCGAAGCTGCGCGAGGAGATGCATATCGAGTTGCGCGCAATTCAAAAGCGGCTCGGCATTACGACGATTCTCGTCACGCACGATCAGGTCGAAGCGATGACGATGAGCGACCGCATCGCCGTCATGCATGCCGGCAAGGTCGCTCAACTGAGCACGCCGTTCGATGCCTACGAGCGCCCTGCCACACCTTTTACATCGACATTCCTCGGCCGCACGAACACACTCGCGGGCGAAGTGCTGCGCAGCAATCCGCGTTGTGCGGAAGTCGCGGTGGGCGCCGGTACGACGCTCCATGTTCCGCATGAAGGCCGAACGGTGGCAGGCGAAGTCAATGTCTATATCCGGCCCGAGAAGGTTCGGCTGGCCAACGGCGACGCGAGGTTGCTCGGACGGGTTGCGACACGTGTATTCGTTGGCAACCAATGGCTGCTCGTAGTCGATACCGCACTGGGCAGGCTACACGTTGCGCAGCCGAACCACGGCGAGCCGCCACCCGAAGAAGGCCGCGAGGTAGGGCTTGCCTGGACCGATGATGACCTGCGCGTGCTGGGCCGGGAGGTAGATCATGGCCACGCTTGACGACGCGCGAGGCGGTGCAATGCCTTGGTTGCTGTCGGCACCGGCGTTGCTGCTGTTCGTCGCCATGCTGCTCGTACCGCTCGTGCTGACGCTCGTGCTGTCGTTCCATGTGTTCCGCGACATGGCGGGCGTCCAACCGGGTTACACCCTGCACAACTATCTGCAGGTCGTCAGCGACCCCTACTACGGCACGATCTTTCTGCGCACGGCCGGTCTTGCCTTTGCCGTGACGCTGCTGTCCGTCGTGCTGGGCGTGCCTGAAACGATCGTCCTAGCCCGCATGCGGCGGCCGTGGCAGTCTTTGTGTTTGCTGATCGTGCTTGGGCCGTTGTTGATTTCCGTCGTCGTGCGTACGCTTGGCTGGGAGATTTTGCTCGGCAACAACGGCGTCATCAACAGCCTACTGCGCGCGCTCGACATCACGGAAGAGCCGATCCGTTTCGTCTTCACCATGACCGGCGTAATCATCGCGCTCACGCACGTACTCGTGCCCTTCATGGTGATGTCGATCTGGGCGACGCTGCAAAAGCTCGATCCGCAGGTGGAATGGGCCGGTCGCTCGCTCGGCGGCTCACCGTTGCGCGTGTTCCGACGCGTCGTGCTGCCGCAGATCATGCCGGGCGTGCTCTCGGGCTCGATCATCGTGTTCGCGCTCTCGGCGTCGGCGTTTGCGACGCCCGCGCTGATCGGCGGCCGACGCCTGAAGGTCGTTGCCACCGCCGCCTACGACGAATTCCTCGGTACGTTGAACTGGCCGCTCGGCGCGAGCATCGTCGTGCTGCTGCTGATCGCCAACGTCGCGATCGTGATGGGCTGCAGCCGGCTTGCCGAGCGCCGCTTCAAACATATCTTCGACTAACGAGGCGAGCCCATGAAACAAAACGGCGTCCTTGCGCTCACCTACAACGTACTTTTCTTGACGTTCATCCTCGCGCCGCTCGTGGTCGTGCTGCTCGTCGCATTCACCGACAAAGGGTACATCTCGATGCCTTTCAACGGTGCATCGCTGCGCTGGTTTCGCGCGATCTTGCAGAACGACGACATCGTCTCCGCGTTCTGGCTCTCGGTGCGGTTGGCGTTTACCGCGGCGACGATCGGCGTGGTGCTGGCCGTGCCCGCCGCACTCGGCATTGCGCGCTATCGCTTTCCGGGGCGCGGTGCGCTGATGGCGTTTTTCCTGTCGCCGATGATGATTCCGGCTGTCGTGCTCGGCATCGCCTTCCTGCGCTTCCTGTCGCTGCTGAATCTGAACGGCTCGTTTTCCGCGCTGGTCGCGACGCATATCGTAATCGTCGTGCCGTATGCCCTGCGTCTTGCGTTGTCTTCGGCCGTCGGACTCGATCGCGATGCGGAACGCGCGGCGCTCTCGTGCGGCGCGAGCCGCTTCACGGCGTTTCGCCGGGTCGTGCTGCCGATGATTCGTACCGGCGTGGCCGGCGGCTGGCTGCTGTCGTTCATCCAAAGCTTCGACGAATTGACGATGACCATTTTTGTCGCGACGCCAGGCACGACGACGTTGCCCGTCGCTATGTACAACCAGATTCAGCAAACGATCGATCCGCTCGTCACCTCCGTCTCGGCTGTGCTGATCGTCGGCACGATTGCGGTGATGGTGCTGCTCGATCGGCTCGTCGGGCTGGATCGCATCTTGATCGGAGAAGTTCGTTGACATCCAACCCTTCCATGAGCGCGGACGTGCTCGTAATCGGCGGTGGCCTGGTGGGTGCCGCACTCGCATACGGGCTCGCGCGCGAAGGTGCGCGCGTAACGGTGCTCGACGAGGGCGACGGCGGGTTTCGCGCCTCGCGCGGCAACTTCGGCCTCGTCTGGATTCAGGGCAAGGGTTCCGGCCTAACGCCCTACGCGCGCTGGTCGCGCGACTCGGCCACGCGCTGGCCGGCCCTCGCGCAAAGCTTGCTCGACGATACCGGGATCGATGTGGCGTTGCGCCAGCCCGGCGGGTTCCAGTTCTGTTTCTCCGACGACGAACTAGCCGAGCGCCGAAAGCGCCTGTCGAATCTGCAGCAAGCGCTCGGCGACTACCCCTTCCAAATGCTCGATCACCGGGAAGCGCGCGAGCGCGTACCAGGCATCGGGCCCGCGGTCGTCGGCGCGAGCTATACCCCGATGGACGGGCACGTCAATCCGCTGAAGCTGCTGCGAGCGTTACATGCGGGTATGCAACGGCGCGGTGTCACGCTCGTCTCCGGCGAACGCGTCGAACGCATCGAGCGCGCGAGCGGCGACTTCGCGGTTCATAGCGCTCGAGGCACGTATCGGGCAGCACGGTTGGTACTCGCCGCGGGGCTCTGCAATCGCTCGCTCGCCCCGCTCGTCGGCTTGAATGCGCCTGTCGCACCGAATCGCGGCCAGGTGCTGATCAGCGAGCGCGTCGCACCGTTTCTCGACTATCCGACGCTGAATGTGCGGCAGACCGACGAAGGCACCGTTCAATTCGGCGATTCGATGGAGCAGGCCGGCTTCGATGACCTCACCACGACGCCGGTGCTCAGTGAAATCGCGCGTCGCGGGGTGCGCACGTTTCCGCGACTGCGCGATGTCCGGCTCGTGCGGACCTGGGCTGCGCTACGCGTCTATAGCCCCGACGGCTTCCCCATTTACGAGCAATCCGAAACGCAGCCGGGGGCTTTCGTCGTGACGTGTCATAGCGGCGTGACGCTCGCCGCGGCCCACGCACAACGTCTCGCGCCTTGGATTGCCGGTGCCCCGATGCCCGACGAATTGCCGGCTTTCTCCGCGCGCCGCTTCACCGATCGCGTCGAATCGATCCCCGCTCACTGAAACCGTTATGACTTCCCAATCGACTGAATCGCTGTTCAAGCCGCTCGATGGCGCCGATGCGCCTGTCGATGTTTGGTTCGATGATCGACCGCTCCGGGTACCCGCGGAGCGGTCGGTCGCCGCCGCCCTGCTGGCCGCGGGCGTCTCGCGTTTTCGGGCAACACCGGTATCCGGGTCGCCGCGTGCCCCGTACTGCATGATGGGCGCATGCTTCGAATGCCTCGTCGAGATCGATGGCGTACCGAACCGGCAAAGCTGCATGGTGCCGGTGCGCGCGGGTATGCGCATCCGTACGCAAGAGGGTGCACGCGAGCTGCCGCCCATGACCGCCGACACGCCGGAGAACGTTCATGGCCGCTGATTTCGCATTGGAAAGCGTCGACGTGGTCGTCGTAGGCGCGGGCCCCGCCGGCATGAGCGCGGCAACCCGGGCGGCTCGCGCGGGTCTATCGGTCGTGCTGCTCGACGAACAGGACACCGTAGGAGGGCAGATTTATCGGGCAATCGGGCGCGCCGACGTACGCCGCAAAGAAGTTCTCGGCCCCGACTACGCAGCCGGCACTGCGATCGCCGATGCCTTCGTACGCTCGGGTGCGCGCCACCTCGCGAACGCATCGGTATGGCAGGTAACGCGTGAGCGCACGGTGCATTACCTCTTGAACGGCAAGGTCGGCACCCTCGAAGGAAAACGCGTGATCCTCGCCAGCGGCGCGCTCGAACGGCCATTTCCGATTCCCGGTTGGACGCTGCCGGGCGTACTGACGGCGGGCGCCGCGCAGATTCTCCTCAAGAGCGCGGGCGAAGTGCCCTCGTCTGCGCCCATCCTTGCCGGCTGCGGGCCGCTCTTGTATCTGCTCGGCTGGCAGTACGTCCGCGCGGGCGTACCGATCCGCGCGCTCGTCGATACGACTCGACACGAGGACCGTTGGCGCGCGAAGCGCCATTTGCTCTCGGCACTGCGCGCATGGCCTTTCCTCAGCAAGGGCTTGCATCTGATCCGGACGCTGCGCCAAGCGGGCGTGCCGATATACGAAGGCGCCGACAATCTTCGCGTCGAAGCCAAAGCAGCCCACGACGGTACGCCGCGCGCGGCCGCGCTCGCCTTCACGACGCAAAGCGGCGAGCACCGGATCGAAGCGGACGTGATTTTGCTGCATCAGGGCGTCGTGCCCAATACCCAGTTCACGCATGCGTTGCGCGCGGGGCATCGCTGGGACGACGCCCAACTGTGCTTCACGCCCGAAGTGGATGCGTGGGGCGAACTCGATGTTGCGGGCATCTTCGTCGTCGGTGACGGTGCCGGTATCGGCGGCGCGCAAGCCGCTGCCCAGCAAGGCGTGCTTGCCGCACTTGCGGCGGCGTCGCAACTGGGCGCGATCGATGTGGCTACACGCGAACGCGAGGCGGCGTCGCATCGCGCCACGCTCGCGCGCGCGATGCGGATTCGCCCGTTCCTCGATAGCCTGTATCGACCGCGCGATGCGAACCGCATTCCTGCCGACGACACGATCATCTGCCGATGCGAAGAAGTGACGGCGGGCCAATTGCGCAGCTTCGTCGCGCTCGGCTGCGTCGGGCCGAATCAGGCGAAGTCGTTTGGCCGCTGCGGTATGGGCCCGTGCCAGGGACGCCTGTGCGGCCTGACCGTCACCGAAGTCATTGCGGCGGCGCGCCAGGTGTCGCCCGCCGAAGTCGGTTACTACCGCATTCGTCCGCCGATCAAGCCGCTCACGCTCGGAGAGCTTGCCGGTGAATGACCTCACGCGTTCGAGCGCGGACGCCCTGCAGGAAACCGACGTGATTGTCATCGGCGCGGGGCTGCACGGCACCAGCACCGCGTTTCATTTGGCGCGCCGGGGTGTGGGCGTGATCGTGCTCGAGGCCGAGTACGCGGCACGCCATGCATCGGGCGTGAATGCGGGCGGTGTCCGCACGCTCGGGCGCCCGCTGCCGGAGATTCCGCTTGCGTTGATGTCTAGAGAAATGTGGCACAGGCTGCCGGACATCGTGGGTGACGACGGCGGCTTCGTGCCGTCCGGCCAGTTGAAAATTGCCGAGACAGCGGCCGAGTTGCAAGAATGCCGCGAGCGGGTCGCATTGCTTGAGGCCAACGGGTGGACGCACGAAAAGCTCATCGACCGCGAAGCGGTACTTGAACTCGAACCCGCGCTGTCAAAGCATGTGACAGGTGGAATTTGGGTCGAGCGAGACGGATACGCCCTACCGTTCCGCACGACCACGGCCTTTCGACTCGCCGCGGAGCGGCACGGCGCGCGCTTTTGCGAAGGGACGCCGGTCATGCGCATCGAGCAACGCGGCGCGCGTTGGTTTGCAAACACGCCTCGCGGGCAGTTCGCCGCGGAAAAGCTGCTGGTTGCGGCGGGCGCGTGGTCGGGAACGTTGGCCAGCCAAGCGGGGGAAAGCATACCGGTGCATCCCGAAGGCTTGATGCTGATGGTTACGCATCGCGTCGCGCCGTTCTGCCGAACGACCCTCGGCGCGACCGGCCGGCCGCTGTCGTTCAAGCAGTTCGACAACGGCACCGTAGTGATCGGCGGCAAGCTGATCGGTATCGCGGATTTGCAGGGACGGCATGGCGAAGTCGATTTCACGCGTCTCGTCAGAAGCGCGCGCACGGTCATCGATCTTTTCCCGCATTTGCGGCATCTGGGCATCAACCGGGCATGGGCCGGCGTCGAAGCCTTCATCGACGATGCGCTGCCCGTCATTTCGCCGAGCCGCACGGCATCGAACCTTTATTATTCGTTCGGCTATTGCGGCAGCGGCTTTCAGTTGGGGCCGGCCTGCGGCCGGCTCGTCTCCGAAATGATGATCGACGGCGCAACGTCGCTACCCCTCCATGCCTTCGCGATCGATCGCTTTGCGCGATCGTCAGCCGATGCATCAGCGGTCAGTATCGCTGTCGATCATTAGCTGGCGTGCGTGATGCGTTGCCTGGGCTTCCCGGCGGCGTGGCATGTCTGTTTCCCGGCTGCGCCTGGCGCGGCTTTTCTTTTTTTCGTATCGCCGCTACGGCGAAGGAGTTTCCTGTATGTCAGATATCGTTCGAATCGATACTAACCAGCGTATGAGCCGTGTGGTCAAAGCTGCTGGGCTCGTGTTCATCGGCGGCCAAACGTCGGCCGATCCGACGCTCGACGTGAAAATACAAACGGCGAAGACGCTCGAGAAGATCGACGGGTTTCTCGAGAAGGCCGGCATTGATAAGACGAGGCTCGTCTCCGCACAAGTTTGGCTCGCGAACATCGAGCGCGATTTCGCCGGCATGAACGAAGTATGGGAGGCTTGGGTACCGCCAGGCTGCGCACCGACGCGCGCCACCGTCGAAGCGAAGCTCGCTGCTGGGCATTTGCTCGTCGAGATTGCTGTCGTGGCACTCGCGTAAGCACGCGTTGCACCGAACTGCTACCCCGTTTTCATCAAGACCGTTACATCCGTGAGGCGTTCCAGATCGAAGGTCGTCATCGGCTACCAACGAAATGCAGACTCAAGCCAAGCGGAATTCGCCCGCGCGAAGCAGTGCCGAGCGCGCGGCGACGAGTGCATGCCGAGCCGCACGGGCATCGAAGGCTAAGCGAATCATCGCAGGCAGTTGGGCGGGTTCACGCGCGAGCGCGCGCAAGATCGGCACAAGCGCCGTGGTCCCGTCCTCCCGCATGCCTGCGGTGGCCGCCGGCGGCAGCGTGCGCCAAGCCGGATCGACAACCGCGCGGCACACGACGAACGGCAACCCTCGTGCGCCGGCCTGCGCCGCGGCAATATGCGATTCCATGTCGACCGCAAGCGCACCGCTCGAGCGATGCAACGCTTCTTTCTCCTGGCGCGTCACGACCGGCGCAGCCACGGCAGCCAACGTGCCGCGTTCGACGCGCACATCCCGCAACGACGCGCGCAGCGCCGAAGCAATGCGCTCGCTCCACGCGAAATCCGTCGCTATGCGGCCGAGCGGCCCGTCGACCGTATCGGCAACGACAAGCGTGCCGGGCATCAGATCAGGCGCGAGCCCGCCCGCCGTGCCGAAGCTCATGACGCCCGACGCACCGCGGGCTAACGCCTGCGTCAGCGCGCGCTCGAGCCGCTCGGCGTGCGTGCCGAAGACAACCTCGACCCCGGGCGCACGCGCAATACGCGCCTCGAAGGCCATTCCCGTCACGACGACGAGCGGCAGTGCCGCGCGGATCGCCATTACATGCCGACCGTGACGCGCACTCGGCCGTCGCGCTTGAGATTGCGATAACGCGCCAGCGCCCAGAGCGGGAAAAATTTGCGGTAGCCGTGATAGCGCAGATAGAACACACGGGGGAAACCGGTGGCCGTGAAGCGCGTCTCGTCCCACAATCCGTGCGCCTGTTGCGTGTCGATCAGATAGGCCACGCCGCGCTCGACGGCCGGATGATCGACGATGCCGGCCGCCATCAGTCCCATCAGCGCCCACGCCGTTTGCGATGCCGTGCTGGTCGCTTTTTCGTAGCCGCGATAATCGAGCTTATAGCTCGTGCCGTCCTCGCCCCAGCCGCCATCCTCGTTTTGGATTGCGATCAGCCACTGTGCCGCGCGCTTGATCCGCGCGTCGTCGTGCGCGATGCCGGCCGCGTTCAGCGCACACAGCGCCGTCCACGTGCCGTAGACATAGTTCATGCCCCAGCGGCCGTACCAACTGCCATCGTCTTCCTGTTCAGCCAGCAAATAATCGTACGCGCGCCGCGCCGGCTCGCTATTGCCCGGCAGCTCGCCAAATTGCGCCAGCATCGACAGGCATCGGCCCGACACGTCGGCCGTCGGCGGATCAAGTAATGCGCCGTGATCCGAGAATGGGATGTTGTTCAAGTAGTACTGCGTATTCTCGGGCTCGAAGGCGCCCCACCCACCATCGCTGCTCTGCATGCCGACAATCCATTCGCGCGCCCGCGCAATCGCCTCGCGGTCGACGTTCGAGTGCGTCAGCGCCGCCGCGCGATGCATTGCCATTGCAACGACCGCTGTATCGTCGACGTCGGGATAGTAAGGATTCGCGTACTGAAAGGCCCAGCCGCCGGGGCGCACGTGCGCACGGCGCGAGATCCAGTCGCCGCGCACGTCGAGCACCTGCAGCGGGCGCAGCCATTGCAAACCGCGTAGCGCCGCCTCTTGGGCGCGCGGCGCCTCGGTTTCGAGCAGCGCATGCGCAACGAGCGACGTATCCCAAACCGGCGACAAGCAAGGCTGGCAATACGCCTCGTCATCGCCCACGACGAGCAGCTTCTCGATCGACGCCCGCGCAATCGCACGGTTCGGGTAGTCGGGCCCATGGCCGAGCGCGTCGTACATCATCACGGCGTTCGCCATGGCCGGGAAGATCGCACCCAAGCCGTCTTCGCCATTCAGGCGCTCATCGACAAACGCAACCGCGGCACGAATCGCGCGCTCGCGCGTCTTCTTCGGAAATAGGCCGTCGACGACGCGCAGCCCCTTATCGACGACACGAAAAAAAGCAAACCAACCGCGGCTCTGATGCCCCGCGCGCGGCAGCAAGCCCGTCGCCCGCGGGCTACCGAGAAACAGTTCGTCGATGCGCACGCCGCGAGGATTGTCGGCCACCGGCCGGCGCGCGTTGAGCACGAGCAACGGCACGATGACCGTACGTGCCCAATAGGACACCTTCGAAAGATGAAACGGAAACCACTGCGGCAGCAGCATGATTTCCACCGGCATCATCGGCACCGCGCTCCACGGCACGATCCCGAACAGCGCCAGCAGAATGCGCGTAAACACGTTCACGGCTTCGGCGCCGCCTGCGCCGATAATCGCCGCGCGTGCCTTCTGCATGTGAATCGCATCGTCGCGCTCGCCCGCCATCTTCAGTGCGAAGTAGGCCTTCACGCTCGCGCTCACGTCCATCGCGCCATCGGTAAACAACGGCCAGCCGCCGTCCGCCAACTGGATCCGGCGCAAGTAGCGCACGATCTTGCGCTCGAGTTCGACGTTCGGCGTTTCGCCGAGATAGTGGACGAGCAGGATGTACTCAGCCGGAATCGTCGCGTCCGCTTCGAGTTCATACACCCAATGCCCATCGGGGCGTTGATCGGCGAGAATGGCATCCGTCGCGCGCGCGATGGATGCGTCGAGCGCGGCGCGCGGCGTAGCGCCGCCGGCCTGGCTCGAAGCCGCCATGGTGGCGGAAGGGGCGGAAATGTCGCTCATCGGCATCTCAATGGTTGATGACGAAGCATTCTGCTTCGTCAGTCATGTTCTCTATTCGTTCGTGTTGGCGCGTTGCGCCTCCTCGGGCGCGCAGGCGCGGGAAGCTCAACGGCGCTCAAAACAATGCGTAGCGCGCGACGATCCACAACAACCGCAAACGCGGCTTTGACACGCGCGTGCGCGGAACGTCGAAGCCGCGCTCGAGCGTCCGCTCGAGCAGGCACCGGTAAACGCCCGACATGATGCGCGGGGCGCGCACCGTTTTGCGCGGCGCGGCGTCCATGATCGCGTCGGCCTGCGCGAAATGCGCCAATGCGCGTTGCGCCAGCGTGGCGCAGACGCGCGGCAAGGAAGGGTCGTCGGCGATCGTAAGCGGATGGGTCGCCGCAATGCCTTCGCGGGCGAGCAATTCGTACGGCAGATAACACCGGTTGATCGCGGCGTCCTCGTCTATGTCGCGCAAAATGTTCGTCAGTTGCAACGCGCGGCCCAGGTGATGAGACAACCGATATCCCGCGTCCTCAGGCATCCCGAAAACCCTCACCGATAAGCGGCCGGCGGCACTGGCAACGCAGTCGCAATAGAGGTCGAGCGTCGCTTCGTCGGGGGCGCAAATGTCGGCTGCGGCGTCCATGGCCATACCGTCGATCATTGCGTGGAAATCCTCGCGGCGCAGGCCGAACGTGCGAATCTGGCGAGCCAGCGCAGCGAGCGCCGGGGGCGGCTCGCCCTGGTAGCAGCCGTCGATGTCGGCGCGCCAGCGTTCCAGCGCGGCACTGCGCTCGGCCCGCGGCGCATCGCTATCGGCAATGTCGTCTACCGCGCGGCAAAACGCGTAGATCTGAAACATCGCGTCGCGCTGCGCGGCCGGCAAGATGCGCATGGCGAGATAGAACGAGCTGCTCGACGTCACGGCTGCGGCGTCGGGGGCTGGTTCGTCCGCGACGAGATTTGAAACGGCCAAGGCGAACTCCGCTGTTGCGCCCTTGCAGGGCGAATGAGAATCGATGCTATTTGCAATGTGCCGTGGGCGTCGTAAAACACGGACCACGGCATGGACACAACGCGCTTCGCTCGATAAGCGATGCGGCGTGCCGGCAAGGGCGCCGGAAACGACGAAAAGTATACCAACGTTTCATTCGGCGCCGCGGCCGCGACATTGGGCGCCGATTCAGGTATTTCGGGTACGCAGCGCAGGGCCGGCTCAGGCGAGCGCGACCGAGCGGTTGCGTCCCTGGCGTTTCGCGCTGTAGAGCGCGGCGTCGGCTTCGTTGATGAGCACTTCGTAGGACGGCACGCCCGGCCTTGCCGCGGCACCGCCTACGCTGGCGGTCACGGGCACGCGCATGCCTTCTGCCTCGACGGGCGTGTCACCGATCGTCATCCGGATCTTTTCGGCGACGAGCATCGCGTCGGCCAGCGGTGTACACGGCAGCAGCAGGGCGAATTCCTCGCCGCCGAACCGGCCGAACGTATCTTGAACACGCACGGCGTCGGCGACGCGTTGCGCCATCACGCGCAGCACGGTATCGCCGACGGCATGTCCGAAGCGATCATTGATGTCCTTGAAATGATCGAGGTCGAACAGCAGCACCGACATCTCTCCGCCATAACGCTGCCAGCGCAGGAATTCGTCGCGCAGCCGAGCTTCGAAGAAGCGCCGGTTCGCGATGCCGGTGAGACCGTCGCGATTTGCGTACTCCTGCAGTTTTTCGACGGCTTCCTCGCGCTCGCGTTGCATGACGCTCACGTGCGTCACGTCCGAGATCGTCACGCAGACGGCAATGACTTCGCGCCCGCGCGTGAGCGGCATGAACGTGCAATCTTGCTGCATGAAGTCCACGCCGCCTGTGATCGGCCTGTCATGGTCGAACTGGAACAGATACGGGCGCTGCTCCCACGAGCTGAACGCGAAGCTGCCGAGCTGAAAGACACTTTCGACTTTGCGCGACATCCATACGCGCGGCAGTTCGGGAAAGCGCTCGAAGATGGAACGGCCGACGACCGCTTCCGCCGGCTGGCCGCTGTGGTCCTGCATGAACCGATTCCACATCAGTACTTTCATGTCGCGATCGAGCACGAAGATGCCGAAGCCCACCCGCTCGATCACCAAGTCGCTGAGAGATTGCTCCATCGCATCGTTCATAGGCTCGACAGCAGCGCGCTGAGCGCATCGTTCATCCGACGAATCGAGTCCTCGGCCATCAGCATGACAAGGTGCGCGCGAAACGTCTGATCCTCGAGCGCGAAGTTCACCTCGAGCAGCAGCGCGACCTTCCACGCCAGCAGGTCCGCATGGAACACATCTTCGAGCGAGATCTGTTCCCCCAGCAGCCCGGGCGGCGAGAAGATCGGCGTGCGATCGAGCTGGTTCAAGATGCACGACACGCAGGCGCCCGTGAGGACATTGGAGACATCGAACATGAGCTCGGCCTGGCTGACCGAGTCATAAGCCGAATGGACGTAAGGATCGTTGACGAGGTCGCAGAGTTGGCCGACGCCGCTGCTGCGGCAAATGACGAGCGCCTCGCCCTTGATGTCCGACCGAAAGCCCTGCCGCACCGCGGTGACGGTCTCGTCGATGCCGGTCATCTCGCGCAGCGTCCGCGCCGCGTCCTCCGCCCGCACGATGCGAACGCGCGGCACCGACAACTCGATGAAGGTATCGAGTAGCCGCGCGAGGCGCGTAGCGGCCTGCCCCATCGCCAAATTGGCGATTTCCTGCAAGGCGTCGCGCTGCTCTTCGGTGAACATGTTCTCAGGCATACAACCCGTACTCCTTGAGGATCGGCAATATGGCCTCGGGGGTCACGGGCTTGGCGACAAAGGCAACGGCGCCCAGTGCGCGCACGCGTTCCTGAGCGAGCGGCTGTACGTCGGCCGATACGACGATCACGAACGTATTCAAATCCTCGTGCCGGAGCGCTTCGAGCACCTGATAGCCGGTCATATCCGGCATCGTCAGATCGAGAAACATGACCGAGGCTTTCCCCGCGCGATACAGAGCAAGGGCCTCGCGGCCGTTCGATGCGTATGCGATGTCGACGTCCCAATCGGCCGGCAAGGCTTTCGTGAGAACCTTACGGGCAAGCAAAGAATCATCGGCAATCACAATCGGCAAAGGCATGGCTAGCGTGACGAAAAATCGAAAGCGGTCTATATCGCGTTAACGGCGGCTCGGAACCCTTTCTTTAGGGGAATGGAGCGGGTCGACGGGCGGCGGTTGCACGCAAGGCGGTCGCGCTCCGGTCGGCACGGGGGTGCGAAGCGCAGCGCGGGAGAGCGGGCTGAAGCTCGCGCTTCGGCATGCACCGATACAACGAGCGCATCATGTCTCTTAAAAATGAAGCGAAATTTTCGGAGCAAACGGGCGGAAAATCAACTCTCCAATTTCGGAATCACTCTCACAAGCACACTGATTTCTTCGGTATGAAGAAAAAAAATAGACGTGGTTGGCCGGATATGCGTAGATTTTTCTTTTGTGTACGTTTGCGCTTCCGATTTCGTCGCTGTTTTATCGCGAACGTCCGAACTCATTGCGTGAGGCGCTGCGCGGCGAGAAGGCGGGTTCACGCATAAGTCGCTTATGATGATTGGACGGCGCCCGCCCCTAATTGAATCGATGACCAACATGACCCGCCGACGGCTCGATGACGCGAGTACGAAAGCCTCACCCGACGATTGGCAAGGCGACTCACCTTTGCCGTCCATGCCGGAGCCGGACTTCTCCGTGCGGCGCATCACGCTCATCGTCCTGCTCGCCGCGGCGATTATCCTTCCGTGTGTCTACACGGCCGCGGTCGCTTATTCGGATTTTCGCGCGCGTGTCGCCTCAGCCACCGATGCAACTACGAGGACGGTTCGCATCGCCGAAGAACATGCGCTGAAGGTATTCGATCTCAACGAAACGCTCGACGCGCGCGTCGACGATCTCGTGCGCGGACTCGGCGACGACGCCATCCGCGCGCGTGAAGCCGAAATCCACATTAAGCTGCAAAACATCGGCGGCGGCTATCCGCAGGTGGCGTCCGTATCGATCTTCGGCCCTGAGGGCTTGCTGCTTGCCAACAGCCGCTATTACCCCGCCCCGCACGCCTCGATTGCGACACGCGACGATTTCGTCGGCATTCGCGGCGGGCGCATTCTCGAACACGTGTCTAAGTCGATGGTCTGGCACGCAGGCAGCGGCGACGCCGTCTTCAACACCGGCATGGCGCGGCGCGGCCCGAACGGCGCATTCGCGGGGCTCGTCTCGGTCGCGCTGCGCCGTTCGTACTTCGAATCGTTTTACCGAGAATTGCTCGGCAACGAACGCGGTGCGATGACGATCACACTCACGCGTACCGACGGTGCCGTGCTTGCCTCCTATCCGCCGCGGCGCGAGTCGGCCGTGGTGGCGCCCGCGTTCGCCGCAGCGCTGGCCACAGGCAGCCGTTCGGGCGTGCTGCGCATCACGGGGGAACCGGGCAAACGAGAACGGCACAGCGGCCATATCCTCGCGTATCGCCAAGTGGGCGCCTATCCCGTCTACGTCTCATGTTCGTATAGCGAGCCGGCGATCTGGACAGCGTGGTACCGTCGCGCGCTGATTTTCGCTGCGTCGATCTTTACGCCGTCGATCGTGCTGTGGTTCGTGCTCGCCCTGTCGCTCAAGCGTCTCGCCGCCGAAAAGCAAGCATGGACACGCTGGCAAGCGGAAGCCTCGATGCGGCGCTCCATCGAATCGGCGTATCGGCAGTCGCGCAAAATGGAAGCGCTCGGTAACCTCGTCGGCACGGTCGCGCACGACTTCAACAATCTGCTGACGATCGTCGCGACGAACGTTCAAATCGCGCATCGGCGCGGCGCGCCAAACCTCGAGCGCGAGCTCAGCGCCATCGAGCGCGCGCTTAAAAGCGGTCAGTCGCTGACGCGCCAATTGCTCGGCGTTGCGCGCAAACAGCCGCTACGCAACGAGACGATCGATCTTTCTCGTTGGATGGCGGCGAGCCGCGAGCTTCTGCGAACGTCTCTCGGTGCGAAAGCGGCGCTCGTCGTCGACATCGACCGCGACGTGTGGCCAATCGAAGTCGACAGCGCCGAACTCGAACTCGCGCTCATCAACATCGCCATCAACGCGCGCGACGCCATGCCGAGCGGCGGGCGCTTTACCGTTCGCGCCGCAAACGTCCGACTCGAACGCGAAGGCGGTTTCGCGCTGACGGGCGAATTCGTGCAGATCTCGCTCGAGGACACCGGTGTCGGCATGCCGCCCGATGTCCTGGCGCATGCGTTCGAACCGCTTTTCACGACCAAGCCCAAAGGCACAGGTACAGGGCTCGGCTTGCCGCAAGTGTTCGCGTTTTGCGATCGGTCAGGGGGGCTCGCGACGATCGACAGCACACCGGGCCTGGGGACGTCCGTGCGTCTTTACCTCCCGCGCGCCGACGCGGCACCGCCTGCCGCGCCGCCCTCGCCTGCGCAGGCGGTCGATACCGAACCGCCGGGCGGCATGCACGTGCTGCTGGTGGAGGACAACGACGAAGTCGCGGCGGGCACTGAGGCGCTGCTGCGGATGATGGGACACCGCGTGACATGCGCGGTCAACGCGGATGCCGCCCTGCGCCTCATCGCGGATCCGCCGGCGCGGACGGAGGATCGCTTCGACGTGATCATCTCGGACATCCACATGCCCGGCGTCAATAACGGCATCGATCTCGCGGAAGCCGCTCAAGCGCTCACTGCACCGCTTCCGGTGATTCTGATTACCGGCTACGCGCAAGAGCTCGAGCGGGCGCGCGAGGTCAATGTACGGGTACTGTCGAAGCCTTTCGATGTCGCCTTGTTGGAATCGATGCTCAAGACGATTCGCAGCGAGCGTGAAGTCCGCGCCGACGCGCACGGCAAGCCGGTTTGAGTCAGGGGGTGGCGCGAACTTTGCGTGCCCTATCACGAGTGTTACGCATCGAGGAGGTCCGTCATGCAACACACTGTTATCGCCTTTTTCGACACCTATCCACAGGCCGAAGCCGCGCGCGATGCCCTCGTTGCGGCCGGCATCGCGCATGAGGACGTGTCCCTCAAAGCCCGATGCGAACCGACCTATGCGAGTGATGCCACGCCCGCAGTCGAGTCGGAGCCGGCAGAGAATGAAGGCTTGCTCGCCAGCATCGAACGTTTCTTCGAATCGCTGTTCGTCACCGCGCCGCCGGAGCGCGAAACCGCGCAGTATGCCGAAGCGGTTCGGCGCGGTGCGGTCATGGTCTGTGTCGACGCGCAAACCGATCTACTCGCGCAGCAAACCCGGACGACGCTTGAAGCCATGGGACCGCTCGACATCGAGGAGCGCGCGGCGACCTGGCGCGCGCCGGTCGACGAAGCCACGCGTGCGCATTCGCCGCTAGAAGAACTGGGGTTAAGGCCGAGCGTACCCGTGCCGCCCTCGCGGCCGGGTACTGTCCGGACGTACGCGCGTGAGTCCGCCGCTGAGGAACACCCGCGCGAAGAAGCCCTTCATCGCCGCGACGACCCCGAGAATCCCGGCTCGACGTAAGCGGTCACTTCGCAGTCGAGTGGCGTTTCACCCAGGCTTCGAAGCATTGAACGAACGCCGCTAGGAATTTGCGCGAGTCCTCGTTTGCGATTCCGCCGCTGCCATCGAAGAAGGAATCGGTGTGCTTGAGGAAGATTTCGGGCTGGCCGAGCGTCGGTACGTCGAGATAAGCAAGCACGTTGCGCAGATGCTGCTGCGCCAGGGCCGTGCCGGTCGCGCCGAGCGAGATGCCGCATACCGCCGCCGGCTTGTCTTTCCAGGAGTTCGTTCCCCAGGGCCGCGATCCCCAATCGAGGGCGTTCTTGAGTACGCCGGGCATCGAGCGGTTGTATTCGGGCGTGACGAACAGCAATCCGTTGGAAGCTTCGACGCGCGCCTTCAATTGTTTCGCCACGTCGGGATAGTTCGCGTCGTAGTCTTGGTTGTAGAGCGGCAGCGTGCCGATATCGAGGAAGGAGAATTCGAAATCGCTGCTCGCGAGCTGGGTCAGCGCATGTGCGAGCTGCTTGTTAAACGAGTCCCGCCGCAAGCTGCCGACGATGATTTCGATTTTATAAGCCATAGTCCTTGCTCCTACGAGTAAGAAAAACAACGAAAGACAGCGCCGGCATCGATGATCTCGGCGCTCGGTTTTCCATCATAGCCGCCGATGCTTTCCAGCGTCGGCCCGTTTTTCCGGCAACCCACTAAACGCTCGGCGGGCCGGGCGTTCCACCCCGCCTTTCCACAAAGTTTTCCACAGAATCTGTGGATAACTCGCGCCTCGCCCCCGACGCTTACGAATCGACACATCCATGAACCTTCGATGACGAAAAGCGCGACTTTCGCATCGCCCTGCATCCGTTTTCTCCACCCCAGCGTATTGGAGACTGCAAGAGTCGAGCATCGCCAATCGGTACCCGCCGTCGGCACGCACGATTTGCGCTATCGAAGCCTCGTTGATGGCTTAACCGTCTCAAACCCCAGACTAGGAGAATCGAATGAACAAGCAATGGATTGCCGCCGCCGCCTTCACCGCCGCCCTCGGCGCAACGCTCGCCACCCCCGTGTTCGCAGCCGACATGGAGAAGTGCTATGGCATCGCGAAGGCCGGGCAAAACGACTGCAAGGGCAATAGCCACTCGTGTGCCGGCCAAGGAACGAAAGACATGGATCAGGGCGAATTCAAGGCCGTCGCGAAGGGAACCTGCTCGCAGCTCGGCGGCTCGCTCAAGCCAGGCATGTAAGCCGGCCCATGTACCACGCACGGCCGCCGATCCTATGCGGCCACCGGCCGATTGCCCGCCTCGCGCCGTGCGCGCACCCAATCGGCCGGACCCAGGAGTAACAGCATGAATTCGAACGCATTGACGGGACCGGGGCTGGGCCTGCGCGGGCCGCATGTCGCCGCCGTACTCGCGAGCCAACCCCGCGTCGGCTGGTGGGAAGTCCATAGCGAAAATTATTTCGGCGGCGGCGAACCACTTGCGGCGCTCGAGCGCGTACGCGCGAGCTATCCCGTGAGCTTGCATGGCGTCGGCCTCGGGCTAGGCAATCTCCACCTACCCGATGCCAATCACTTGAAGCAGTTGAAAGCACTCGTCGCGCGCATCGAGCCGGCGCTGGTCTCGGAACATCTCTGCTGGAATCGGATGCGCGCGCGCTACTTCAACGATCTGCTGCCGGTGCCTCGCGTCGAAGGCGCACTCGAGTTCCTCGAGCAGCACGTCGACGCCGTTCAGCAGGCGTTGGGCCGCCCGATCTTGATCGAAAACGTGTCCGCTTATGTTGCGTTCGAGGGCGAGGTTTGCACCGAGGCGGAGATGCTCGCCGAACTCGTGGCCCGGACCGGTTGCGGCGTATTGCTGGACCTGAACAACCTGCATGTCAATGCGCTGAACTGCGGCAGCGATCCGTTCGCGGAACTCGCACGGCTGCCGAGACACTGTGTCGGCGAAATGCACGTAGCTGGATTCGAGTGGCTCGACCAAACAGCCATCGATACGCATGGCGCGCCGGTCAGCGACGCCGTTTGGACCTTGCTCGATGCGGCGCTTGAGCATTTTGCCCCTGCCGCGGTGCTGCTCGAGCGCGATACGAACTTGCCGTCGTTCGATGGACTGATGCAGGAGTATGCGCAGCTTGAACGGCGCGTCCTTGCCGCGACCCGTGGCGTGTGCGCGGTGCGAGAGGCTGATACCGAGGAGGCGGCATGCTAGCGCAGGCTACTTATGCGTCGGTGCTGGGCGCTTTCGCGGCAGCGGTCGTTGACGACACCGTTGAGCCGTTAGCCGTGAACCCGGCGACGCGCATGCATCTGAGCGTTTATCGAAACAATGCGCGGGCTAACCGGATCGCGGCGTTGACCGACGCGTTCGCTAACGTCGTGCAACTTGTGGGCACAGACTACTTTCACGCCCTCGCGCGGGCGTATGTCGATTGCACGCCGGCTAAGTCCGCCAACCTCCACGAAGAGGGGGCGGACCTCGCCGCATTCGTCCGTAACTTCGAGCCAGCGGCCGATCTACCCTATTTGGCCGATATCGCCGACGCGGATTGGCTGCTACATCGAGCGTATTTTGCGGCCGACGCCGACACGATCGACAGTGCCTCGCTCGCCGCACTCGGCCCCGAACGCTTCGCCGCGGCATCGATCCGGCTCGCGCCTTCGGTAGCACTCGCACACTCGAGCCGGTGGCCCATCGCCGATATTTTGCAGATGCACGCCGGTGGAGAAACAGCAGATCTTGGCGCAGGAGGACAGTCGGTACTGATCTGGCGAGAAGCTTACGTCGTGCGTTGGAAACGGCTCGGGCATAGGGAGGCCGAGGCCATCGCTGCACTGATGAACGGTACCACCATTGAAACCGCATTCGCCGATACAGGCGCCGACGCGAACTCGTTGCTGGCGCAACTATTCGGTCATCGGCTCGTTCAAGCTATCGAGGAACCTCGTCATGAAAATCGTCCCTAGCCTGCTTCGCCGTCTCGACGACGTCGCCGCCGCACTGCAGCCGCTATTCGCGCTCGCGATACGTCTTTATTTGTTTCGCGTATTTTTTCTTTCCGGCCTAACGAAATTGCGCAGTTGGGACAGCACGCTTTATTTGTTTTCCAACGAATATCACGTGCCCGTTCTGCCGCCGGCTGTAGCGGCCGTGATGGGGGCCGGCGGTGAATTGATTTTCCCTGTCATGCTGCTGCTCGGCTGGCAAGGGCGATTCGCCGCCGCCGGTCTCTTTTTCGTTAATCTCGTTGCGGTGCTGTCGTATCCGGGATTGGAACCCGTGATGATCAAGGACCACGTCCTGTGGGCCGTATTGATCGCCTATCTATTCTTTCACGGAGTGGGTCGTTGGTCGCTTCAAGGGATATTTCACCGCGGACAGGTGAACGGCGTTCGAGGTAAGCACGCCTGACGCGCGATGGAGGGCGGCGGCCGCGAGCAACCCGATGGCGGGATCGCTGGCTGCGGCTTATCGCGTGGAGTTCGTCAGCGCGCCAGTGAGTTCGACCCAACCAGCCGTTCCGTTCGTCTCCTTCAAGCTGCAATCTAGGAGAACAGCGTTTCGACGTTCTCCGGTGGCCGCCCGATCACCGCGCGATCGCCTCGCACGATAATAGGTCGCTGCAGCAGGATCGGATGAGTCGCGATCGCTTCGTATAGCTGATCGTCGCTCAACGACGGATCCGCTAGTCCCAGTTCTTCGTACGGCACTTCGTTAGCACGAATCATGTCTCTCACGGAGCCGCCTAACATTTCGTGCAGCGCTTTTAGATCGGCGACCGACGGCGGCTCCTTCATGTACTCGACGATCTTTAAGGGTTCCCCGGTCTGGCCGAGCCGATGGTTGACGAGTTCGCACGCGCCGCGAGATTTTGTGCAACGAGGATTATGGTAGATCGTGATCATGGGGGCTTTTCTTGGCTTACTCGGATCGCTATTTTACCGCCTTGGCTCGCGCCTGCTACGCCGACCGTGGCTCGTGTGTCTCGTAGCGGCTCCCGTCCGGCAAGGGCTTCCGCGTCTCGTTGCCGGCAACGCCTCGCGCCCATGACTCACCAAAGACTCGATAGCCGCCTTTCTTTAAGATGGTCGTGGCTAATCTCTCCTGAGTGCTACTGCTGTACCGAGCGACTGTGCATAGATCCGGGTAAGGCGGGCGGTTTATGCGCATAAAGATGCGAGCCGCCGACCCCATGACCGGGTGCCGAAACCCCCGACACATCTCGCCGTACGGTACGGCGAACCAGCGATAGCCATGCCCGCGAACTCTCTTTCTAGCCGACGAGCCCCCGTTGCGCTGACGACAGTTCGGGCATCGAACGAGTTGGGCTACCGACTACCGATAGGACCGCAGCATGCCGCCATCCCAATCAATCAGCGCCGCGTAATACCCGCCCCAGAAACGCACGCTCCTCAACCGCACGCCTCTTAAATGCGTGCCTCTCGAATGCATATCCGTCAAATGCGCGCGCTTCAAAAGCCATTGCAAACGGCGATGCCGTAGACGATCCGCCACGTTGGCCTGCCCGGACCGCAGCTTCGAGGTGCGGCGAGCCTAGGTTTATGCGCATAAACCTAGGCCGCAAGGCTAATTCGTGGCGACATTGCGACGAAAACATTGAAAATCTAAATTTGCGCGGTAAAATTCGTCGACCTGTTACGGAGCGAAAAAATTGGCAGCCGAAATCGTCGCAGTAACTCAACAGAAGGGCGGGGTAGGCAAAAGTACGATCGCGATGCATCTAGGCGCGGCCTTTCACGAAAAAGGTAAGCGCGTTCTTGTCGTAGACGCTGATGGGCAAAACACCTTGGTGCACTGGGCCAGCGCCTCCGCCGACGGCCATACCGGCATTCCTTTTCCCGTCGTTAATCTCTCAGAGGCCGGCAGCCAGATTCACCGGGAGATCAAGAAGTTCATCGGCGACTACGACGTAATCGTCGTCGACTGTCCGCCCTCGATTACCGAGAAAGTATCCGGTGTGGTTCTGCTGGCCGCTTCGATCGCTGTCATTCCGACGTCGTCGTCCCCCGCGGATTACTGGTCGAGCGTCGGATTGGTCAAGCTCGTTCAACAGGCGCAGGTCATGAACGAAGATCTTCAGGCGGTATTCCTGCTGAACAAGACAGAGGAAAAACGCATGCTGACGCGTGAACTCAAGCGCGCGCTCGAGGACCTCGGATTCCCACTTCTAAAGACCCAGATCCCCACCCGCGAGGCCTATAAGCAGGCCATGGCCCTCGGTCAAACCGTATTGCAAATGAGCGATCGCGGTGCCAAGCTCGCCGCAGCCGAAATCCGAGCGTGCGCAGCCGAGTTGGCCGCGATGCTCCCCTGACTTTATGCGCATAAAGGATCCCGAATGAAACCCTCCCAGTTCGCTAAAGGCTTCCAAGCGCGCCCCGACACCACGAGCAGCGAGAAACGCACAGCGCTCGACCGGCTCAACGCCATTGATGACCTCGTAACAAGCGACGGGAAGCCTACAAAAGCCGTTCCCTCGCGAGCCGAAGCGGGCCTTCATGCAGTCCCGTCTGCGAACGAAGCAGCCAATGCCAATGAATCGGCCGAATATCGCGCTTGGCGTCTGGCGAACAACTATCATCCGGGCCAAGCGGTCGATCTGGACATCAAGGCTATCAAGCCTAGTCCGTTCAATCCGCGACATTTCTATCTGAAGGCGTCGATCGCCGAGCTGGCTGTCAATCTGGCGAAGCAGGGGCAACAGCAGGCGATCCACGTCATCCCCGACTACGTCAACCCAGGCTCGTACTTTGTCAGCGACGGTGGCCGTCGCGTGAGGGCATTGAAGGAGGCCAACAAGGAGACGGTCAAGGCGATCGTCGTCGATCTTCCGATCGGCATTGAAAGCTACAAGCTCGGTTACGATCTCAACGTTCAGCGCGATTCGCAGACCGTGTTCGATAACGCCGTCGTTTGGCGGCGATTCCTCGACGAGAAGCACTTCCAGAGCCAAAAGGAACTGGCCGAGCACCTAGGGCTCGACGAATCGACGGTAGCGGTGGCGCTCTCGCTTGCGAAGCTTCCCGAGTCGATCATGCAGGAAATGGTCGCGCGTCCCGACCGCTTCGGTTCCAACATGGCATATCAGGTGGGCCGCTATCACTCCGCGCGAGGGCTTGAGGCCACGCTGCGTCTGATCAACCGCATCGTTGCCGACGATCTCAGCACGCGGCAAGTCGCCGACATCGTCAAAGGCCGCACCCATCCCCAGGAGAACGTCAAACCCACCATGCGGCAGCGCTACGCGCAGCGCATGGAAATCAAGCTCGACGGCATTGCGGTGGGTGACTTGAAGTCATACGGCGAAGATCGACTAGAGTTACGGCTGCGCGGCTTATCGCGAGACAAGCGTGACGAAATCCTGCGGCAGATCGAGCAGATCCTGCAATCGAGCTAGGCAACTAGGTATCGCAAGCACGCGGAAAGCAGAAGACATCGTGCCGAACCGGCCACCGGCTGGCATCAGGATCGTCCTGTGCCAGCCCAGGCCGGGATCCCTAGGCCACCCTCCAGCAGCGCGTTGTGCCGGCTGCGGAAGGCCGCACCGAGGACAGGACGAGAAGACAGCGAGCAGGCAGGCGTCAAGCCGCCCGCGACTGGCTCAGCGTAAAGGCCAGTAGATCGCCGTCGGTGGGCTCGCCCCACGTCTTGCGCGCAAGCCAATCGAAAAACGCCGTCTCGCCAAGTTTCGAGGTCAAGCCGCGGCGACGCCAATCTTCGCGCAAATGCGAGCCGAGTTGCGGCAGCATGTCGTCCTCGAACGATTGCCGCGCGATCTCCTGTTCCGACTCACCTTGTTCCTCATACAGCGCGCGTGCCTCTTTCCGGCGGTAGGCAGCGTACTCGTCCAGCAACCGTGCTTTGAGTTCATCGGCAGGTACCGTACCGGATAGCCCTTTAACCGTGCCGGCGGCCGGCTGCTCGATGAGGTCTACCGGCGGGGCGTAGCCTTTCTTCAGGGCATCCTTGAACAACGCCGGGGCGCTACGAACAGGCGGCAGTGCCGTACTACGCATGCGCTGTTCGGTCATCTGCAAGGCAGCCCGGATACGGTTCTCCTCGCTGTCGGCATACAGCGTTTGTGCCTCCTTCAACGGGATGCCGATCTTGACCATTCGATCGATCAACGTGCTGTCGAAGACATTCGGATGCTCGTCGAGCGCCAGCATCGGCTGTTTGCGTTCGGTGACGCGAAATTGAATCTCGGCGACCCGTCGGCCTTCTCGGTGCTCGATGAGCTCCACGAAGATATTGGTTACGGCGTTCACTTCCGCGATGGCCGGACGCAAATAATCACGCTTGAAGTATTTGTACTCGCGCTTAGCTTCGTCGCCGGCCTCCGTATCGGGCGTCCCGGACAGAATCGGGCGCCACCAGGCCCATGACTCACGCATCGTCAGATGGCTGGGATTGGTCAGATATCGAACGCAAATCTCGTACAGGGCGAGCCCCGCGCTGCTGCGCAACTGACTTTGGAACTGCAGGCTCAGCCGCGCGTACTGCACCGGATCAAGCAGCTTTTTCTTGATCTTCGGCGCGAACGAGAACTCAACCCAGACGCGGCGCGTGGCAGGATCTTCGAGAATTTCGGCATCGGCAATCAGCGTCGAGATGCCCCACTTGCGGCCGGGCTTTTGGCTCGACGTGCCTTGACTCCACTCGACTTGCACGGACACCATCCGCCGCAGGTGCTCCTTCACGAGCGCCGTATCGTTCGAATCGAAAGCGGAATTGGCCACGATGTCAGAGAGCAACGCGCGATAAGTGTCGCCCGACTCGTCGGCCTGTTGAGCAACGGCCAGCAGCACGTTGAACAGCTTTCGCGTCAGCAGCGTGATCTTGCCGCTCTTGGGCTGAATCGCGATCGCTTCGACGGCCTTTCGCAGTTCAGCGGAGCTGGGACTCACGACATCGGTCTTCTTCGCGCGCTTCGTTGCCATGCATCGGTCGTGGAGGAAAATTTTCAACAGGATACAGAGTGTGGTGATGGGCGTCTACAACCACAGTCTCACCCTTCGCGGTGAAATGCGGTTCTGTGTTGCGCCTCACCTCGACCGCCTCCCGCAAAGCCTCACCTAACGAAAATGGCGGGTACCGATGCATTTCATTGTCGGACGCGGCCTGCACCTTAAACCCACCCCAACGCACCCGGCAACAAGCGCTACGAGACGCTCCCGTATCCACTCACCTCGTTAAACGTCGCTATTTCGCGACGACAATACAGCCAAGCGTCTGGCGAAAGCTTTTGCGCCTCCGCCAGTCAATGCGAGGACCGTTTTCGACTCCACCGGACCCCGATCGGTTGCTCGCCCAGCCGGCAAACGTGCACTCGCTTCACGGCACGAAGCGTACGTCTCCCGAAGCGCGCATCGCGCAACAGTCCTCGCGCAAAAAGTCGCGGTTGAGCGCAACGCGCGGATCGCCACTATCGGTGTGGATTCCCTGGCCCCACCCCTGTCCTGCCGTAGAAAGGCACAGCCCCCCGAAAAAGCTCACCTTCACGGAGCACGAGAAGCAATCCGGCCGTGCTTTGCCATCATTTCCAAATTGTCTTTGTCGTCAGCAGGTCCCGGAAACACTCACCCAAAGATATTCCGATCGGCAATCACCCTCGAGCCGGTATCGCGTAGGCAGGGCTCCCGCAAACCCTCACCCTGCTCTACAGCAGCGGAAATTTCTCAACTCTGTCCGATACTTAGCGCGAGCGCCTCGAGCGAAAGGCACTCGACCAGCGGCTCCCGGATCGTCTCACCCTCCGCCGATTTGGGTCCAGCCGACCGCGCGACGCGAGTCCTCCGACTCATCCCGAAAAGTCTCACCTTGTCGCCGTCTAGTGCCATCTGACGACAGCTCACCATGCAGCGTGAGCGTCGTTTTCAACGAAAGTGGAGACTAACTTCGGTTGGAACCCGATTCGGACGGTCGATATGGCTCCCGAAAACCCTCACCCTTTACGTCTTGAGTGAATCGGCCGAGGGCTCGCGCATCGCAAAACGATCTATCCTGCAAAGTCTCACCTTAAGCGGGCCGATCACCGCCCGAGGCCCCTCCCGGCGTCGTC